>OIYT01000027.1_pt1 | contig 189028 bp, 168 predicted proteins | sample 1588201 | NCBI WGS metagenome assembly OIYT01 (sample SAMN03283260) | human gut metagenome | biome: human-associated habitat; material: feces | host: Homo sapiens | place: USA | collected 2013
TGCACCTTAAGTCAGCGACTTTGAGCTTCCACTCGCCCCTATCGCTACGCTGATTGGCAATCTTACGCCGCAAAGCGATGTCCCTACGGTTTATGCAGGGAATTTTGCAAAGCCAGTTACTCGACTTCGCGGAGCAAGAAAATTTCAGTGGGAAAATGGTCGGAATATCCGTTCAGGAATTTTCCTCCGGAGTAAGTACGATGAGGATAATTCTTATATTTTCCGCTGCGAGTGCGCAAAAACGGCTTGTTGAACACCGTACATTTCCAATACTCAAGTCCGGGTATCGACCCGTCAACAAGATTGCCGGAAACAATTATCTGGTCAAAAAGATTCCAAACGCCATTATAGCACAAAGAGCCTACCCCATGGTCAAGAATATACCAGAACGGATTATAAAATCCATGATTGGTCACATCCTCACGATTGCGGACAGCACCAAACACCTTTGCACATGACTTATTGAACGGGTCGTCATTAAGGTCGCCCATCATCACGATGCCCTGCGACGGATTTACACGCCAAAGCGAGTCAGCAATCTCGCGTGACAGCCGCGCCGCTGCCTCACGCATCGGGCTTGACTGCGCCTCGCCGCCAAGGCGAGAGGGCCAATGATTCACTATGAAGCTAACCGGTACATCAAGCAATGATCCGCTGACACATAACTGGTCACGCGTAAGAAAATCAGGCTCATCAGGAATCACGAGACGATGATTGGTCACATTTTCCGGTGCAAAATAGAGCGGATTATAAAGCAATCCCACATCTACCCCACGACGGTCGGGGGAATCATGATGCACAATCTGCAATCCCCACGGGTCTTTTCCCTGCGCCACGAGAGTCGAATCAACAGCCTTCACGAGGTCTTCGACCACACCGCGGTTTTCCACCTCCGCAATTCCGATAACAGCAGGGCCGACAGGAGTCTCAGCCGTAGGCAAAGATGTTATGGCACGGGCAAGATTACGAAGTTTCATATTGTAACGCTCTGAAGTCCACTGTCGGGGGCCTTCGGGCGAAAATTCATAATCAAATTTGCCGTTATCGTTAATCGTGTCAAAAAGATTTTCAAGATTATAAAACGCCACTCCCGCGACGAGATATTTCTTTTCTTCAGCACCACCCGCAGCAGCGGAAAGCATCATAACCGCCATCAAGAGCGGGACAAAAAGCAATTTACGCATAGCACTCAACTTAAGTTTCTTATTTCCTACAAAATTAATATATTTTCCCAAAACACAAACACATCACCGACACACCGACAACTTTATAAGCGATAATTGCGAGAAAACGCGAATTTCTATGTAACTTTGCAAAGTTATTAGCTAATAAGATAATGAATATCACCATCATCAATGGACCCAACCTCAATTTGCTGGGCGTAAGAGAACCGGGCATTTACGGCAACGAAGGGTTTGCGAGCTATCTCACAAAGCTACGCAACCAATATCCGGAAATAGCCATCGAATATTTCCAAAGCAACCACGAAGGCGCGATCATCGACAAACTGCACGAAGAAGGATTTGGAAAAAGCGACGGTATAGTCCTTAACGCCGGTGCTTACACCCACACATCACTTGCCATCGCGGATGCAATAGCGGCAATAACCACCCCCGTTGTCGAGGTACATATAAGCAACGTACATGCGAGAGAGGAGATACGCCATCACTCGATGATAAGCCGGGTGTGCGATGGTGTTATCGCGGGATTCGGGCTTGACAGCTACCGCCTTGCGGTGGAGGCGCTTGTCAAGTAGTTTATAGTTTAGGGTTTAATGTTTAGGGTTTAGAGCCTGCAAATTCACTTATATATATGAAAAAGTTTACCAAGATTGTTGCGACAATATCTGACAGACGCTGCGATGTAGAATTTATCCGTGCCCTATATGAAAACGGCATGAATGTAGTGAGAATGAACTCGGCACATATCCAGCTTGAAGGATTTCGCCGTATTGTAGAAAATGTACGCTCGGTATCACCATCGATAGGCATACTGATGGACACCAAAGGCGCCGAGATACGCACCACTACAAATGCCGATGACCAAAATATCGAATTTCAGCCCGGTGACAAGGTGACTTTTATCGGTGATCCCGCAGGAGTGACCACTAAAGACACCATATATCTCAGCTATTCCAATATAGCCCACGACGTGCGTCCGGGGGTGCATTTCCTGATTGATGACGGCGAGATAGACTTCCTTATCGATTCCATAGACGGTTACAAGATACACGCCACGGCTCAAAACGGCGGCGCGCTCGGCTCACGTAAAAGCGTCAATGTGCCGGGCGTAAGCATCGACCTACCCTCACTCACCGACCGCGACCGCACAAACATCGGCTACGCAATGGACCTTGGCGTGGACTTCATCGCCCATTCATTTGTAAGGAGCGCGCGCGATGTACTCGACATCCAGGAGATACTTGATGCCCACAACAGCCCTATCAAAATCATATCCAAGATTGAAAATCAGGAAGGTATCGATAATTTCGACGAGATACTTGACGTGTCATACGGTATCATGATTGCCCGAGGCGACCTCGGCATCGAAGTGCCGGCAGAACGCATTCCGGTAATCCAGCACACGCTTATCAACAAGTGTATCCTGCGACACAAACCGGTCATCGTAGCAACGCAAATGCTTCATTCGATGATCAACAACCCGCGTCCGACCCGTGCCGAAGTGAGCGATATCGCCAATGCCGTCAATCAGCATACCGACGCGCTGATGCTCAGCGGCGAGACCGCCTACGGCAAATATCCGGTTGAAGCAATCGCCACAATGACACGCGTAGCCGCCGAAGTGGAGAAATCGCTCATCAATACGCGCCCGGCTCCATTGGTAGAACCTGACGTGACATCCTTCCTGTCGCGACAAGCTGTGATTTCATCGGAGGTACTCTCCACGAAAGCTATTATCACTGACAGCTATACCGGCAGAACCGCGAGATATATCGCATCTTACCGAGGAAGCTATCCCACTCTTGCCATCTGCTACTATCCTTATGTAGTGAGGCTACTCGCTCTCTCTTACGGGGTGTTGCCTGTATATCAGGAGCGCATGGAGTCGTCACGCATCTATCTCCAGAACGCCCTCTTACACCTTATAGAGAGCGGCAGACTAACCAAAGAGGACCGCATCGCTTACCTTGGAGGCGCGTTCGGAGAAGGGCACGGAACATCATTCCTAGAAATCAACAATGTAGGTAAAATCATGGATAATTTCCAAAGCTACAACCTGCCGAATCTCGAAGAGACCTACAAATGACTGAAGAATTAGAGCATTACATCCTCGCGCACATCGACCCGGAGCCGCAAAATCTTGCACGGCTCAACCGCGACACTCATGTCAACTGCCTCTATGCCAACATGTGTTCGGGTCATCTACAAGGGAGACTGCTAAAGATGTTCACGCGCATGATCAACCCGAAACGCGTGCTCGAGCTCGGCACTTTCACCGGATATTCGGCACTGTGCCTTGCTGAAGGCATGAACGACGACACCGAGCTGCACACGGTTGAAATAAACGACGAGCTGCAGGACTTCATCGAGGCACACTTCGCCGAGTCGCCGCTACGCGACCGCATACACCTGCATATCGGCGATGCCCCGGAGGTGATACCGACACTGGGTGGCGACTGGGACCTTGTGTTTATCGACGCCAACAAGCGCAACTATGTCGACTATTACAAGCTGGTGTTGCCTGCGGTAAGACCGGGCGGATTCATAATCGCCGACAATACCCTCTGGTACGGCAAAGTAACCGATGCATCAGCACATGACGCACAGACAGCCGGCATACTCGAATTCAACGACTATGTAGCCGCCGACACGACGGTCGAGAAAGTGATGATACCGTTGCGCGACGGGCTCACCGTAATCTACAAGAAACCGCAAACTCTTGCAAAGTAGACTTTCTGTTAGTAACTTTGCGAAGAGTTGCGTGTTAATACATAAAAGTCATTAACCAATAAAATTCAAGATTATGGAAACAACCCGTCAAGCCAAAATATCAAGACTGCTACAGAAAGAGCTCAGCGAAATCTTCCGCCAGCAGACAGCAAAGACCCACGGGGTCATAATATCGGTCAGTGCCGTAAGGGTATCGCCCGACCTCAGCATCGCAAAGGTATATCTCTCTGTGTTCCCCTCCGAAAAAAGCCAGGAACTGCTCGAAAGCATCAAGCACAGCGCCAAGACCATCCGCTACGACCTTGCGCAGAAAGTGCGCTTCCAGCTCCGCAAGACCCCTGAACTCGCGTTTTATCTTGACGATTCGCTCGACTACCTCGAAAACATCGACAATCTGCTTAAATCCTGATGCTGACACTACGAGTCGCGCTACGTTATCTCATTTCCAGGAAAAACCATTCGGCGGTCAATGTCATCTCGCTCATTTCGATGACGGGCGTGGCGGTCGCCACGATGGCTATCGTATGCGTATTGTCGGTGTTCAACGGTTTCACCGAACTCGCCAAATCCAAAATATCACAACTGTCACCCGACCTCCGTATCGAGAGCCGGGAAGGTAAGGTGATACGCGGTGCCGACTCGCTCACCTCCATTATCCGCCGGTTGCCGGAAGTCGCCACTGCCGCCCCGACAATAGAGGAACACGCCCTTGCCATATACTCCGGACGCCAGATGCCTGTGGTGATGAAAGGAGTCACCGAGGCATATGACACCATCACCGAGATACGTCCCATAGTGAAAGATGACGGCACATGGATACTCAGCGATTCGATTTACGGCGACTTTGCGACACTTAGCGTGGGAGTCGCAATCACGCTTGAGGCTCATCCGGGATTTTACCGCAGTCTTGACCTGTATGTTCCGCGACGTACCGGGCGCATCAACCCGGCAAATCCAACCGCATCGTTCCGCTCCGACTCGCTCCTTGTCGGCGGAGTGTTCCAGACCGAGCAGGCTGAATTTGACACAGACCTGATACTATTGCCGCTTGCCGCAACCCGGCGTATGCTCGATTACACCGACGAGGCTACAGCAATAGAGGTCAGTCTTGCTCCCGGCATAAGCGATTCAAAAGGGGCAAAAGCCCTGCGGCAGATGCTTGGCGACAACTTTTATGTCAAAGACCGCATACACCAGCAGGAGCAATCATTTAAAATGATTTCCATTGAAAAATGGATTACATTTTTCCTGCTCGCCTTTATCCTCATAATCGCCTCCTTTAATGTGATATCAACCCTCTCGATGCTTATTATCGAGAAAGACGACAACATACACACTCTCTATGCGCTCGGCGCGTCACGCGGCATGATATCGCGCATATTCATCCTTGAAGGATGGCTGATATCGCTTTCAGGCGGCATCATAGGCATAATCGCCGGTGTCGCACTGTCACTGGCACAGCAATGGGGCGGATTTATCAAGCTCGGAGGCGATCACGCCGCCATGACAATAGACGTGTATCCGGTAAAAGTGGCAATCCCCGACCTGATAGCAGTCATTGCGCTCGTGGCACTTGTGGGATGGCTCACATCGGCACTCACGGCGATAATCATGCGCCAGAGACTTCATAAATAAAAGCCACGCCTACAGTTAATCTTTGTTAAATATTTAGCTATATATTCTGCCGTGACTACGTAGCAAAACAGTTTATTTGCATAGGCGGCAAATATTTATTATCTTTGCGACAGATTCGACAACCGGAGGGGGCGACAGTCCCCTCCGACTTGTATAAACCCGTTCAATCAATAATTCAAGATGATAGACCGCCAATTACTTACAACGACAGTAGAGGATGCGATAAAAGACACCCCACTGTTTATCGTCGACATAACAGTCACCCCCGACAATTCGATTACAGTGGAGATTGACAGTCCTGACGGGCTTGACATCGATACTTGCGCGGAAATCACGCGAAAGATTGAAAGCGTCTTTGACCGCGACATCGAGGACTACTCGCTCGAAGTCGGTTCTGCTGGACTTACCGCTCCCTTCAAGGTGCGCGGGCAATACCTTAAAAACGTAGGCAACCAAGTCGAAGTGCTCACCAAGGGAGGAGTAAAGCTGAAAGGCACTCTCACCGGCGTCGGCGACGATGACTTCACGGTAACCGTGGAAAAGAAGGTAAAAGAGCCGGGAGCCAAGCGCCCTGTAATTGTAGAAGAGCCTGTCAACATGAAGATGGCTGACACTAAATATGTAAAATACCTAATTGATTTCAAATAAAAAACTACAAATATCCCAATATGGCTAAGAAAGAGGAATCCCCCAATATGGTGGAAAGATTTGCCGAATTTAAGGAACTTAAGCATATCGACAAGACAACGATGATTTCCGTGCTTGAGGAATCATTCCGCAATGTTCTTGCAAAGATGTTCGGTACCGATGAAAATCTCGACGTCATCATGAACCCTGACAAGGGTGATGTGCAGATTTTTCAGAACCTTGAAGTCGTGCCCGATGGCGAGGTGACCAACCCCTCCACCCAGATATCGCTCAGCGATGCCCGCGCCGACCAGAATCCCGATGTCGAGGTAGGCGAAGAACACACCCGCGAGATTATTTTTGAGAAATTCGGTCGTCGCGCCATCCTCAATCTGCGCCAGACACTCCAGTCAAAGATTCTCGACCTGCAGAAAGAAGCCATCTACGCCCAGTTCAAGGGTCATGAAGGCGACCTTGTCACCGGAGAGGTCTACCAGACCTGGAGCAAGGAGACCCTGCTGCTCGACAGCGAGGAAAACGAGCTTCTTCTCCCCAAGAGCGAGTCAATCCCCGGCGACTATTTCCGCAAGGGAGAGAATGTAAGGGCAGTCATCCTCAAGGTTGACAACAAAAACAATAATATCCGCATTACCGTGTCGCGTACATCCGACGAGTTCCTGCGCCGCCTTTTCGAGCTTGAAGTGCCAGAAATCCACGACGGACTCATCAACATCCGCGCCGTGGCACGTATCCCCGGCGAACGCGCAAAGATTGCCGTGGAGAGCTACGACGACCGTATCGACCCGGTAGGTGCCTGCGTAGGAGTGAAAGGCTCGCGTATCCACGGTATCGTGCGTGAGCTTCGCAACGAGAATATCGATGTAATCAACTATACGTCTAATCCCGAACTGTTCATACAGCGCGCACTAAGCCCGGCGAAAGTATCATCGATACGTCTCAACACCGAGGAAAAACGCGCTGAGGTGTTCCTCCGCCCTGAAGAAGTGCCACTCGCCATCGGTAAGGGCGCACTCAATATCAAGCTTGCATCAAAGCTCACCGGATATGTCATTGACGTTTACCGTGACACCGGCGAAGAGTTTAACGACGATATATATCTTGACGAATTTAAGGATGAAATCGATGCATGGGTCATTGACTCACTCAAAAACATCGGTTGCGTCACTGCCAAAAACGTACTCGCGATGCCGCGCGAACTTCTCATCGAGAAAGCTGACCTCGAAGAAGACACCGTCGACAATGTGATCGCGATACTCAAGGCAGAGTTTGAAGATTAATTTCCTTTGACAACCACCTAATTCATAATATGCCGATAAAAATAAGCAAAGTAGCAAAAGACCTCAACATCGCATTGCCGACCGTCATCGATTTCCTGCAATCGAAGGGCATAAATGTCGATATGAACCCTAACACACGTATCGACGACAATGCCTATAATATGTTGGTGGCACAATATGGCAATGACAAGGTACCGGCAAAGAGTACCGAACGTCAGGGCAAGACAACCACACCCTCATCAGCCGAGAAACCGGCGAAACAGGCGGCAGAGTCTCAGACGGCTTCCGAAACCCACGGACCGAGAGTGATAGGACATATCAATCTCGACCGACATGGCAATCCGGTCGCACCTGAGAAGCCCAAGGCTGCCGCTCCGGAGCCTAAACCGCAACCCAAACCGGAACCAAAACCCGAGCCTAAGCCGCAGCCCAAACCGGAACCGAAGTCCGAACCCAAGCCGCAGCCCAAGCCCGAGCCTACGCCTAAGCCACAGCCTAAACCCGCGGTTGATACCAAAGCGCCAGCGACTCCAAAGCCCGCTCCCGCCACGCAGCCCAAGCCTGCGGAGGTCAAGCCCGTCACGTCTAAACCGGCGGAAGTAAAACCGGCGGAAAAGCCTGCTGTACCGGCTCCGGAAAAGAAAGAAGAGGAAATTTTCACGACCGGCCCCGTAACCGGCGGTCCGCAGCTTAATGTAATCGGCAAGATTGACCTCTCGGCAATCAACCAGTCGACGCGTCCCAAGAAAAAGAGCAAGGAAGAGCGTCGCAACGAGCGCATAGCCAAGAGCAACCAGGCTGCCGCAGGAGCGACTTCACAACAGGGCGACCGCAAAAAGCGCCGCCGTATCGGCAAGGAAAAGGTCGACATTGAGAAGACATCCAATCAGCAGCCCGTACAGCGCGGCGGTGAAGGTGGTGGTAAAAACAATAACAACGCATCGCAGTCGCGCCATGACAGAGGCAAAGGCAAAGAGCGCAACAAGCGCCCTGTCCACACCGAGGTCAGCGAGGAAGATGTTCAGAAGCAGGTAAAAGAGACACTTGCGCGCCTTATAAACAAAGACAAGGGTCAGAAAAAAGGCGTCAAGTGGCGTAAGGAAAAACGCGAGGCGTTCCAGTCGCGTGAACGCGAGGCTGCCGAGATGGAAGCAGCCGAGAGCAAAGTGCTTAAGCTCACCGAGTTCGTTACTGCCAACGACCTTGCCGTAATGATGGATGTACCCATCAACAACGTCATCGCCACCTGTATGAATCTCGGCGTTATGGTGTCTATCAACCAGCGTCTTGATGCAGAGACTATAAATATCGTGGCTGAAGAGTTCGGCTACAAGACTGAATATGTTTCGGCAGAAGTTGTCGAAGCGATACACCAGGAGGAAGACAGCGACGATGATCTCGTAAGCCGTCCACCGGTTGTAACCGTAATGGGTCACGTCGACCACGGTAAGACATCGCTGCTCGACTACATCCGCAATGCCAATGTTATCGCCGGCGAGGCAGGAGGTATTACCCAGCATATCGGCGCCTACAATGTGAAGCTTGAGGACGGTCGACGAATCACCTTCCTTGACACCCCCGGTCATGAGGCGTTCACCGCCATGCGAGCACGTGGTGCAAAGGTCACCGACCTTGTAATCATCATCGTCGCTGCCGACGACAATGTGATGCCACAGACCGTCGAGGCAATAAACCACGCTTCGGCAGCCGGTGTGCCCATCGTGTTTGCAATCAACAAGATTGATAAACCGACAGCTAATCCCGACAAAATCAAGGAAGAACTTGCGGCAATGAACTACCTTGTAGAGGACTGGGGTGGAAAATACCAGTCGCAGGATATCTCGGCTAAAAAAGGAATCGGTGTCAACGAACTTATGGAGAAGGTGCTTCTCGAAGCCGAGATGCTTGACCTCAAGGCAAATCCTAATCGCTCCGCCACCGGTTCTATTATCGAGTCGTCGCTTGACAAGGGACGTGGTTATGTGGCAAACATCCTCGTTCAGAACGGTACACTTCATGTAGGCGATATCATACTTGCCGGTACTCACTACGGTAAAATCAAGGCTATGTTCAACGAGCGTAACCAGCGCATACAGGAAGCAGGTCCTGCTACTCCGGCACTTATCCTCGGACTGAACGGCGCGCCCACCGCAGGCGATACATTTAATGTAATGGAAACCGAACAGGAAGCCCGCGAAATCGCTACCAAACGCGAACAGTTGCAGCGAGAACTCGGACTCCGCACCAACAAGCGAACAACCCTCGAAGAAATCGGTCGTCGACGTGCCATCGGAAACTTCCATGAACTCAATATCATCGTCAAAGGTGATGTCGACGGTTCTATCGAGGCGCTTTCCGACTCGCTTATCAAACTATCGACCGAGGAAGTGCAGGTCAACGTGCTACACAAGGCTGTCGGAGCTATCTCCGAAAGCGATGTCACCCTTGCCGCTGCATCCGATGCCATCATCATCGGCTTCCAGGTGCGCCCCTCGCAGGCAGCACGTCGTGCCGCCGAGCGTGAGGGTGTCGAGATTCGACTCTACTCTGTCATCTATCAGGCAATAGAGGAAGTCAAAGACGCAATGGCAGGTATGCTTGCCCCGGAATTCAAGGAAGAGGTGGTCGGAACGGCAGAAGTACTCCAGACCTACCACATCTCGAAAGTCGGCACTATCGCCGGAGCCATCGTGCGCGAAGGCAAAATCAAGCGTTCGTGCAAGGTACGCCTTATACGCGACGGCATCGTGCGCTACACCGGCGACCTCGGTTCGCTCAAGCGTTTCAAGGATGATGTCAAGGAAGTGCTCACAGGCTATGACTGCGGTCTCAGTATCACAGGCTACAACGACCTTCAGGAAGGCGACCTCATCGAGGCATTCGAGCAGGTTGAAGTCAAGAAGCAACTCTAATCCGACAATGACTGCATAGCCATGACAATGGCTTACATAAATATCGGCTCTAATCAGGGCGACCGCAAGGCTCACATCGACCGTGCGGTCGCCCTGATTTCCGTTTTAGCCGGTAGCAATCTCCGTTGCTCCGACTATTTTGAAAGTAAACCCTGGGGCTACGATTCAACCTCCCCTTATCTGAATCTCGGAGTTGCATTTCCTACCACCATTCCTCCGGAAGAACTACTCGACAGATTATTGGCGATACAAAATTCCATATCACCCCAATCCCATCGCGACGCGGCAGGCAACTACATAGACCGCATCATCGACATAGACCTCATTGCCATGGACTCCCTCGTCATCAACACACCGCGTCTCACACTCCCCCATCCACGTATGCACCTCCGCGACTTCGTGCTCATCCCCATATCGCAGCTCGCACCCGACTGGCTCCACCCACTCCTTCACCTAACCCCCTCACAGCTACTCGACAACTGTGCTCGCTTCAGCTGAAGCGAAAATTTCCCATTTGTACATCGAAAAGGCTTCAGGCAATAGTATCTTTGCACCATAAACCGCTTAATACTATACGCCATGAAAACATCTGATCTTGTCGTTGCCGCAACAATCGCTACAGTCGAGGCGGCAACCCCCGTAAGGGCAAAGGAAGCATTGAGTCATTTCACCATAAATGAACTAACAAGAAGCGCCACGGCACGGCGACTCGGCATCGACAACACGCCGCCACGATGGGCGATAGCAAATCTGTCGCGTCTTGTCGACACGGTGCTTGACCCGGCGCGTGAACTGCTCGGCGCATCTATTTATGTAAACAGTGGATATCGCTGTGAAAAACTCAACAAGGCTGTTGGCGGCGTACCGCGCTCATACCATCTCGCAGGCAGAGCCGCCGACCTGACAACAGGCACAATAGAAGGAAACCGTCGCCTCTATCAAATCCTAAAGACTCTCCCCCACACAGAACTAATCTGGGAACGTGGAGGGACCTGGATTCACGTCGCTTACTGACAGCGAGGGCTAATCATCTCTCGGCAAGAGAGCATTACAGGCGGCAACACCTTGATACACAGCTATCATTAATTTTCTTTGCAAAACATCCCGGCACTTTTAACTACTTCTAATTGTTTATACGAAAATTGTGTGACTGCCCTACACTGACAATGCAAGGTAATACTTACATATTGACTTCCGGGGTGCGGGCGAGCTTCCACTCAATGTCACTAACTTAAGAATTTTGCCCTGAAAGGGCAAGATGGCAGTAACCGCGGGTAGCCCCGAATGGGGCACCCGTGGAGAGCGATGCCCCCACAATGACGCAACCCTGAAACGGGTTGCATAAATATATGCTAATCAAGCGGCTATGCAACCCACTCTGGGGTTGAACCAAGGAGAGAGAAACTTGAGCCACGGGTATACCTCCGGCATTACCCGCGGATAACAGGATGAATCCCCTCGACGGGGATTTTTCGGAGCAGTTATTGAAAAACTGTGTAACAAAGAACGCAGATTTTCAAAAAATTGCAACAAAAATTGTATTTATCAGGCAAATATCATAAATTTGTCGCAGAATAATGCTCTCTTGCCGAGAGATACTTAACACTACATCACACTTAAACCAGATTTTTTTGCAATGAAACGATTAATTTTGCCGGTGATTATAGGTCTCCTATTTTCACTCACCACCGTATCTTGCGGCTCAAACAAGGTCGCAAAAGCATCCTATCCCGAATATACCGCAAAGGGTAATACAGGCACCCGCACAGTCACAAAAGTCAAGGAAGAAATTGACGAGTGCGAGCAGGAAGCTCTTAACGCACCCGCCGGTGAATTGCGCGCCTATGCGTCGGCAGTCGACGAGGACCGTGATTTCGCCCGTCAGCAGGCAGTCCTCTTCGCAAAGGCTAATCTTGTCGACCAGATTGAGTCGCTTGTGCTCAACGTCATGAAAGGCTATCGCGGTAAAATCAAGGCTAACGGCAAGTCAAGCAGCGAGGCTGATATCCGTCAGGACGCAGGGTCTATGGCTGAAAGGGTTGTCGAGAACTGCCGCATAATCTGCTCCAACCGTTACCGGATGTCCGACGGCACTTACGAATGTGTCGTATGTATCAGCGTTCCCTCCGACAATGCCGAGAAGGTTGCCGGCGCCACAGCATTGTCCGACGATGAACGACTTGGCGTGGAGTTCCATGAGCAGGAGTTCCGCAACTCTTACCGCGAGGAACTTGAACGCTTCCGTGAAATGCAGAAAGAGCGCAAATAATCCCGAATAAAAGAATCATTTATGTTCTCAAGGATTATACTATCACTGATTCTGCTGCTTTCCATCGCGGACGTTGCCGGCGCTAAAGAGAAGTCCGACAATATGAAACCGCGCTGGATGACTTCATCGCTGCCCAAGCCCAAGAGCCCGGGCTATATCTTCATCTCGGCGCAGGGCACAGGCTCGTCACTTGAGGAAGCACGTCAGAGAGCGCTTGTCAACCTCACCACAAAACTTGAGCATGAGCGCGGACTGGTGATAAACAGTTCCGTAAAAATCGACAAGGAGGCATCGCGCATAGCGGGCAGCCGCTCATCGGTCAGCCGTCAGCAGTTTCAGATGGAATGTACCGAGCGTGGCAAGGAAATCACCCTCACCTGCCGTGTAATCGATGAATACTGGGAGGCAAGCCACGGTCATTATACAGTGACCGAGCTTTACACCGTCAACGACAACAAGCAGCCTGGCGAAGGCAGCTATAACGATGATATCCGCCTTACCACCTCCTATGGTGCCGCTCCGGTATTTTATTCTCTCATCCCGGGTGTCGGTCAGTTCACAAAAGGCAGCTATGTGAAAGGCGGTCTTATGCTTGGCGGAACAGCCGTCGGTGCGGCAGCAATCATACTTTGCGAAAATCAGCGCGCCGACTACGCGAAAAAGATGCGCGAGAAACCGCAGCACTTCGACTTCTACCGCAACAAGAAATCGCAGTGGGAGACCGGGCGCAATGTAGCTATCGGCGTAACGGCAGCCCTATACGTCTATAACCTTATCGATGCTGCCGTTGCTCCGGGACGCCGACGCGTTGTGGTCAAAAATCGCAGCTACAATTATTCCCTTGCCCCCGTCATATACGAAAACGGCGCAGGCGTAGGTCTCGCCTTCAACTTCTAAAACCCTATTTCTTATATTTTAATATCCAATTTATTTAATAATCCAATCTATGACTAAATTTTTAAAAATATTTCTTCTGACTGTATTTACAGCACTAACCTTCACAGCTTGTACAGAAGACCCTGAAGACAGTACCGGGAATATCTACGGTATCGTGTTTGACAAGATTACCAACGATCCGCTTGACGGAGTAATGATCCGGTTGATTCCCGGCGGGGAAAGCACCAATACTTATGCCGACGGCTCTTTTGAATTTCTGAACCTACAACCCGGAAACTATACTCTTCAGCTGTCCAAAAACGGTTATGCACAGACATCACAAAGCGTTGATGTCGTAGCAGGAGGAAATGCCGGCATTTCAGTGTATATGGAGAAAGCTTCACAAGTAGCTGATATAGTAATCAACCCTTCATCGCTTAACTTCGGCACAACCCAGACACAGCTCAACATCACCATCACCAACAATGGTAACGCCACAGCCGAGTGGTCGCTTGACCTCGGTGATAATGACAGCTGGCTGAAAGCCTCGCAGGTTGGCGGCTCTATCCAGGCAGGTCGCACTCAAAGCGTAACTTTCTCGGTTGACCGCAATTTCATCGCAACCACTACTTCAGTGGTCATCAACCTCCATGCTTTCGGCAATTCTTACCCCATTTCAGTGTCATGCGCTCCGTCAAATGCCACATCTTCAATGCTGATTGAACCCGCGACTGTCAATTTCGGCACTGATCTTACATCACAGACCATCACTATACGCAATATCGGTAAAAAGGCTCTAAGCTGGAGCGTATCAGGCACTCTCGATCACGCTATCACCGTGACCCCCGACAAGGGCACCGTAGCTCCCGGTGGCAACTCTGTAGTAATCCTCTCGCTTGACCGCTCGCTTATCTCTGACTCCTATATTTCATCCGTCGTATTTACTGATGGTGTATCGGAGGAGACTGTTATCGTAAGCGCCAACAAGTCGGGTGGTGACATTCCCGGCGGTGGTGACGAACCCGGCGGCTCAATCGTAGTAACCAATGGCCTCACCGCATATTACAAGTTCAACGATTCATTCGATGACCTCAACGGCATATACGACGGTTTCGGCATCAACGACCCGACATTTGTTGCAGGTGTATCAGGACAGGCTGTACAATTCTCAAAAGCCAACGAAAGCTCCGACCTTATCCCTTATGGATTGATTAATTCAAAAGCTTTCTCTATAAGCTTCTGGGCGAAAGATCTTGCCGACGGTCTCATCTTTTATTCAAAATGTACCGACAACCTCAATCGTTTCGTACTTTCAATGGAAGGAGGATATTTTAAATTCATCTGTTCAACTTACAGCAACCGTTATGAATATTCCTCACCCAACTATCAGTTTACCCATTCAAAAATCAATGATTCCAAGTGGCATCATTTTGTAATTACAAGCGATTATAATTCGACTACATATTACTCCTGGAATTCCGTCTTGTACATAGACGGTAAAAAGGCAAGTACAATCACCGAAAAGTTGACAACAAATACCGGTGAGGCACAGTATCCCAATGAATTTGTAATCGGTGGCAAATGTGACAATTATAACTATACGCTCACCACTTCCAACTTCTCAATGGACAACCTGCGCATATATGACACACGCGTCCTGACGCCGCAGGAAATCAAGGAGATTTACAACGCACAGCAGTAATCCCCCTCCGATCTCACCCATATATCCCGTCATCTCCGATAGCTTAGAGACTGTCGGAAATGACGGGATTTATCAACCTCAACCATATATCGATCATCAATGAAAAAGACCATAGTCACCACACTGCTGCTTCTATCGGCGACATTCCATGTCGCCGCTCAGACATCATCGGGCAATTTCGAGCAGTTCAGGCGCGAAAAGACCGACGAGTTCAAAAAATGGCGACACGACAAGCAGACGGAGTTTGAGAAATACCGCCAACGTCTTAACGATGAGTTTGCCGACATGATGGAGCACAGCTGGAAAAACTATGGCTCCTCCCCTGCCGAGAAACGCCGTGAACGCCCCGAACCGGTAAAGCCACTCGATGCCGACAATGTGAAACTTACCCGACCACAGGAACTGCCGGTCGATGTGGTGACCCCTCCCGAACGTCCCATTCCCGACATTCCCGTTACCCTCCCGCGTATAACCCCGGGAAAAACCGTGACCTATCCTGTCAATTTCACTTTCTACCACACCCCCTGCGGTATAAACAATTTCGACACCTCGGCACTCTCTTTTGACAACCTATCGTCAAAGTCACTTGCCGCCGCATGGCGGCGTCTCAGCAATCACACCGACAGCGAGACACTCCTTGACGACTGCCTGCGACTACGCGAAGAGCTGAACCTCTGCGACTACGGTTACATGAAACTTATCGAGGCGATGGCGGCAAAGCTCTATCCGCGTTCTGCCGACAAGCAGGCGTTTCTGACAGTATTTCTCCTGAACCAGTCAGGTTACGACGCAAAACTTGCCAATCGTGGCAACCGGCTCTGCACCCTGTTTCATCCGAGCCATCAGATATATTCAAGACCATTTTTCACGCTCGGCAACAAAAAATATTTCGTCAGCGGCGACCTTGCCGAAAGTACCGCATCGCTAAATGTTTGTGATCTCGACTTCCGCAGCGGCGCCACTCCGATAAGAATGGTCATGAACCGCATACCGGCTTTCGCCCCCCGCGCCGGGCGGCAACCCTCCTACTCATCAGCACAATGGAAAATGGCTCCTCCCGTCAAGGTCGAGGTCAATCCTTCCGTGATAGAGTTCATGAACGATTACCCGCTGCTCGACTGGCAGCTATACGGACTCTCGCAGCTGAGTGCTCCCATAAAATCAAGTATATGTCAGGCACTCGCAGTGATTACCGAGGGGATGAACGAGGTCGAGGCGGTCAATACCCTGCTCGACTATATGCAGTTCGGCTTCAACTATATGACTGACGGCGACCAGTTCGGATATGAGAAGCCTTTCTTCTTCGACGAGAATTTCTACTATCCCGCCAACGACTGCGAGGACCGCGCCATATTGTTTGCCCGGCTTGTGAAATCGCTGCTCGGTCTTGATGTGGTGTACCTCAACTATCCGCGTCATCTCGCCACCGCAGTGAAATTTTCTTCCGACATCAAAGGCACATACGTGCTTGTCGACGGTGAGAAATACTTTGTATGTGACCCCACATGCCTACACGGGAAGGCAGGCACTCTTGCCGCCGTCTACTCCAACTCGCGCCCGAAAGTCGTTAAAATCACCGAATGAAAAAGCTCTGCCGCAAAATAATGTCATTGCCGCTATGGCTCAGAGGCATCGTGGTCACACTGCTGGCATTCCTCATATCCTGGATTGCGGTCTATGACCTTATGTCGGTATCTTTTTTCTCCCCGATGGAGAAAGCCGCCGATTTCCGCTTCAGCGATTTCTATACTCTCGTGGCTAATGACCGCGCGGTAAAGACACTCCATCCCTCGATAGTCATCATCGCAGTTGACGGGTGCAACCGTCGCGAGATTGCCGCCACGCTTGACGACATCAATTACTGTATGCCTGCCGCCACAGGACTCGACATCGCCTTTTCAGAGCCGCGTGACACTCTCGATGACCCGCTTGCGGAGGCGATAGCGTCATTTCCCGGAATAATATTACCGGTATTCGCCAAGGAGACCGCCGACGGCGATTACACTATCCTCCATCAGTCTTATTACGACCGCTTCGCCCCCGACGATGCCCTGTTTGCCGCCGTGAACATCGAGGGAGAAAAAGAAGCGCGCTTCACTGTCAGGGAGTTTCTGCCACTCTTCCCCTCCACGGCTGAAAGCGGCGCAATCCCCTCTCTTTCCTACGCCCTTGTCGCCAAGGCGTCGCCCGGCAATGTTGATGAGGTGAGCCGCCGCGGCTTCGGCAGCGAGGCTCTGCGCTACGCGTCGCGTGAATTTGAAATACTGTCGCCCGATGAGATTCTTGACAATCAGGAGATGATTGAGGGAAAAATCGTGATTGTGGGGAAAGTCCGTGATGCAGGCGACCTTCACTCTACACCGCTCGACAATTTCACTCCGGGAGTGCTTATCCATGCCTGCGCGGCGGCGACAATGCTTGACGGCGACTTCACGCGCCGCCTTACCCCTGGGGAAAGGTGGCTTATCGCCGCAGTCGCCTGCTATCTTGTAGTGCTACTCAGCCTCTATCTGGCAAGTCACACTCTCGGCGACCTTGTCGTCAGGGGAATCCAGCTTGCCGCCCTCTATCTGATGATTTTGACCGGCACACTGATGTACACGCGCTTCAATATCGACCTCGACTTCGCCAATGCAATGCTCATGACTTCGCTCGGGGTCGTGGCTTGCGACCTGTTTAACGGCATTTTTGCCGACGACGGTATCCTTGTGCTCGGTCAGGAAAAAATCCATGGATTGATAATACACACTAAACATATCACGAATGAGTTTTACAAAAAATACATTTTTAAGAGTGTTGCCGACTCTTCTGCTAATGATGACGGCAGCATCGCCCGTCCTTGAAGCGGCATTAAAAGTTTACAAGACAAAGGGCGATGTCACGCTCCGCGCCGGTAACCGGTGGACCGCCCTGCAGAGGCGCGCCGAAGTGAAGCCGGGCGACATGCTGCGCATACCCTCGGGAGGCGCGGTGGATATACTCGACACCGACACCCGCCGTCTATACTCCTCCCTGTCGTCGGGCGACATCACGGTCAGATCACTGATAGAAGCGGCGGTAAAAGATGCCGCCAGTGTCACGCGCAAGACCAACGACAGGATTCTCGCATCGGTCAGCGAGAGCGGCAACGCGCGCAAGTCGCGTTTCGGAAGCGCCGGACTGTCGATGCACGACACTGATGCCGGCACAAGTGCCCTGACCGCACTTGACCCCTCCGTGCCATATCTGCGCCGGCTGATGAACCTCCCTGCCGATGCCACTTACGATGATTACAGCGACATCATCCTTATCAGGCGCGACATCGACGGCAGCGACGAGTCGTTTAATTTCGCCGTGTTCAATACCCTCGACTCACCGCTCTTTATCAATATAATCGACCAGAACGACGACGGCGGCATCAACTTCTATTTTGACGAAAATCCACTTGTCAGCCCGCGTGGCGAGACCGTAATCGGGGAGTACAGGTATATTCTTCCCGAAGACCGTACCGGATATATCGTCATCGCCTCCGACCGGCAGTTTACCGCCGGTGATATCCGTGCAATCCTGAAAGGAGAATCGCCCGCAGCCGGAGGCAATTTCTTCTACTCCCTTCTCCGCATCTAATCCCGTATTTACTAACCCTTAAACATACAAGACAATGACAATCAAAAAGTTTGACTCCAATTTTGACACCGCGCTATGGATTATCTTCATTGCCCTCGGCATAGCGTCATGGTTTCTATGCAAAAACATCTGCGCGCCTGAATACGAGCATGTCGACAACCCGATAGTGAAGTCCTACACCTATACTGATGACGACGGAGATGTTGTCGAGTCGCAATACGAGGCGGTGTGGCATCATAAGAGCTTTTCATCACCACGCATTATGCTTTATGATGAGAGCCGTGACAAGGGTCTTAAGATAAGAGATGAATATCTGCCGGAATATCAGAGCCAGATGCCTGAAAGCCGCTACGGTGCTTTCTTCTACCGGTGGTTTTGGGTGATGTTTATTCTTTTTGTGATTGTTTCTGCATTTGCGGTCTACTATGGCGGCGGTGCTTTGCGCGACACTATTCTCTATAATAAAATCAAAAGCGACCCCACATTTGCCGATGTGGCGTATTTCCTTTACACCGACCGCGTGTGCAAGCGCGATGACGTGAGAGCACTTATCCCCGCTACCATCGACAATTATATTAACACCAAGACCCCTCAGCTGCAAAAGAAATATTCCCCGACTTTTGTCAATTTAATTATCAATCTCTTGTATGCCATCAAGAGTCAAAATGATACTAAGATTAAATTCTATCTTACATATCTTGAAAACACAAAAGACCAGCTTGAATACCTGAAAATGTTGTCGGCATACTGGGCATCGCGAGAAGGGAGCGACCCGAAAGCCGCAAACATCAGAGAGGCAGTAGACCGTCACCGTCAGAGAAAATATGTAAAAATCGAAAGTACCGTCACTGCGGATGAGGTGTCAACGATCGTAACCCGACAACTCAAGAATATCTTCACCGAGATAATGGGCAGCGAAATATTCTCCTTCTGGGCTTACGATACCAGAATACCTGACATTCGTCAGCTTAACAGCAGCATATTTGTAAAGGTTGAGACGGAAAATACCCCACGCACATTCTCATGGAGCGGGGACGAACACAGTGGCGAGGATTTCCCCGGTATAGATGTAAGAGTCACAATATATCATTACGTGCAAAAGGAGAAAAAGATTCTTTGGAACAAACTGCTTGAGCCCAAGTGCACTTACAAGGCAGAAACCCTGAAAATCTCCGACCTTTATGACAATATGATTAAAGAGACCCTTGAATCATTTGAAATAGAATTAAAGAGATGAAAACATCGGTTATTTTCCTGCTGCTTCTGTCATTCCTGTGCGGAAATGCCGGAGCCACAATATCGTTTACCGATTCCATTACGGGTGTCACACTGAACCTCCCCGACAGTGCGGTTATCAAGGAATCGTCCAAAGTCGCTTACAAGAAACTGAGTGTCGAACTGCCCGGAGGCGCATCGCTTTCGGCTTATTCAGTACTTAATCCGAATGACATACCTTATAGATGGGATTATCTTTATAATTTCGACAAGTCTTATGGCACTCCAAGTGAAAAAGAGAAACTATCAGGAGATATAGATGGTCGGAGAAGAATTTACATCTTAGCCACCGACAAAGGTACTCCCTATGTGTGTTGTGTCACCATTATCAGAGGAAGCAATTACGCATTTTACATTGAGGAAAACGCTTTGTCAGTCGATAAACTCATCTCGCCCGAACTTGTCCAAAATTCCGTGTTTCCCGCTACGGTATCTAATAGCTTTGTTGAGGGACGGCGTCAAGATGCCTACAGCAATTTTAAAGATTTCATCAGTGGAATAGTACTTATATTATTAGGAATTGCGCTCCGTTTTGTACGTGAATCGCTATCCCATGTGTCAAAATGGGCAATCATTCTGCTTTTCGGGACAATCCAGTTCGTAGTCGATTATAAAATAATCTTCGTGGCACCGATTATATGCTTTTTTTCGGGAGGATTAATCTTAATCATAACCTATCTGCTCCTATATTGCCCCACATGGGATGATTTCTTTAACCGCCTCGAAAAAAACCTAAGCAAGTTCGCAGACTGACCCAATCAGTCTATAAACCACCGCGTAGCCGTAGGGGCGGCTGTAATGCCGCCCGCTACCACGCGTAACTCTCAACACCTAAGATCCACCGCTCTTCTTCTCTTGGAGCGGCGAAGGATATAAGGATATCGAATTTCCGGGCATAGACATTAGAGTCACAATATATCATTACGTACAAAAGGAGAAAAAGATTCTTTGGAATAAGCTGCTCGAGCCCAAGTGCACTTACAAGGCTGAAACCCTGAAAATCTCCGACCTTTACGACAACATGATTAAAAAGACCCTTGAATCATTTGACGAAGAATTAAAAAAATGAAAACATCGGTTATTTTCCTGCTGCTTCTGTCATTCCTGTGCGGAAATGCCGGAGCCACAATATCATTTACCGATTCCATTACGGGTGTCACACTGAACCTCCCCGATAGTGCGGTCATCAAGGAATCGTCCAAAGTCGCCTACAAGAAACTGAGCGTCGAACTCCCCGGAGGCGCATATCTGTCCGCATATTCTGTCCGCAATCCGAAAGACGAGACCTATACGTGGTCTTACATGAATGATTTCGACAACTCTTATGGCACTCCATTCAAAAAAGAAAAATTGTCGGGTGATGTCGACGGTTGGAGGAGAATATACGGCTTCAAAACCGCCGACGGCACTCCCTACGTGCGTTGCGTCACCCTTATACGTGGAGAGAATTACGCATTTTACATTGAGGAAAACGCTTGGTCGGCAGATAAACTCATCTCGCCCGAACTTGTCCAAAATTCCGTATTCCCTTCCGCCGTTGCCAATAACGTCAAGGGAGGGAGACGACATGAAGCCTATAACCATTTTAAAGATTACATCTGCATAATCGTACTTGTCCTCTTAGGCATAGCTCTCCGCTTTGCACGTGAATCTTTATCCCATGTGGTAAAATGGACAATCATCGTGCTTTTCGGAATAATCCAGCTTATAGTCGATTATAAAATTAGCTATATCACGCTATGGATAAGTATCTGCTCGGGAGTGACATGCTCGGCAATCACCTATCTGTTCCTCTATTGCCCCACATGGGATGACTTCTTTAACCGTCTCGAAAAAATCATTGGCAAAGCCGACTGACCCAATCAGTCTATAAACCACCGCGTAGCCGTAGGGGCGGCTGTAATGCCGCCTACTACCACGCGTGACTCTCAACACCTAAAAATCAATCTGTCGCTTCTGACGCTCTGTCCTTCTGTATCCTTAAATCTCCGGAAAATTTCTATCTTTGCAAAAAGCATAGTTATGAAAGGATTAAATGTCTGTTTAGTGAGTTTATTGATGATTGCCATGAGTCACATTGCCGCAGGTGCCACCATTCCGGTGCGCGGTGTCGTTTATGATGTAGGTTTGAATTACTCCGGTACCTTGTCGGTGGCTGAGTTTGACTCGGCGCGTGTAGCCTATGATATGGGAGTGATTAGAAATATACTCCGATGCAACTCCGTGAGAATAGAAGGCGAGGATATCGACCGGCTTGCAAGAGCCTCGGAGATTGCGAGCGCCAACGGACTGAAAGTGCTGTTCAATCCTTGGAAAATGAATGCCGGTGCCGATGAGACAGTGCGCTATATGACTGATGCCGCCAAAACCGCACAAAAACTGTTGGAGAAAAATATCGACATTGTTTTTGTGGCAGGATGCGAATATTCGATGTTTAGCAAAGGCACCATTCCCGGGGAGACGATGATGGAGCGGATGCAATGGCTCATGTCGCTCGGACAATCGCCCGAAACTGCACAGGCAAAACTCCAAGAAATGTCTGACCGCCTTAACCCTATTCTTGCGGATATATGTAAAGGTGTGCGCCGACATTTCACCGGATTGCTCACTTACGCGTCACTCCCGATGGAAAATGTCGACTGGAATCTGTTTGACATCGTGGGAATCGACTATTACCGAATCTCCGAAAGTGCGGAAGAATATGTAGCGGGGATTGACCGTTACCGCCTCGGCAAACCAGTATGGGTCATGGAGGTGGGATGCTGTGCCTACGAGGGTGCGGCTAAATTAGGAAGCGGCGGATTCGCCATTTTCAAAGGCACTGATGCCGAGGGTAATGCAATTTACGAAGGGGGCGTGACACCGCAACGAAGCGAAAACGAGCAAGCCGATTATGTAGAAGAACAGATTACGCTGCTTGACCGCGCAAAAGTCGACGGTGTATTTATATTTGTATTCTCCTTCCCGGTGTATCCCTACGATGCTGAGGGCATTGACTACGACATGCTGTCGTTTGCGCTCGTGAAGTCATTTCCCGCCGGCGACGCCCACGGGAAAGGCATCCCATCATGGGTGCCAAAACAGGCATTCTACCGCCTCGGCTCCATCTACACCGCAATGGACAACTGACAACTCAAAACTGACATCTGACAACTCCCGACTGACAACTCTTTCCCCGTCAGGGGATAATCCAAACTTAGCCGTGGCGTTGAGCGTAGCGATACCCACGGAAGATTGCGCCATGAAGGATGGTTTCCGGAGGAATCATCTCGGAGTGCGGGGGATGATGCCCTGCGGGCAACGCCGCCCTCGCAACGCGGGCGCCCTTCCAGGCGCCCCTACAGCTACGCGCGACGAACTGAAATCTGAAAACTGACAACTCTTCTGTCCTTCTGTATCTCTGACAACTCAAAACTGGCAACTCAAATTTTTGCCTTTTCACAAATAATTGCTAACTTAGCGAGACTTAATAACTTTTACTTAATTGGCATGATTGATATACATCGCTATTGCGTAATTATGTGCGGAGGTATAGGCAGCCGTTTCTGGCCGTACAGCCGCTCCGAACGTCCTAAACAGTTTATTGACTTCTTCGGCACAGGAAGGTCACTTCTTCAGATGAGCTATGACCGTATATTGCCTATAGTCCCGAAAGAAAATATCATAATCGTAACCAACGACCAGTATGCCCCCCTTGTAAAAGAGCAGCTTCCGGAGCTTGACGAGTCGCAGATACTTCTCGAACCGGCGCGCCGCAACACCGCTCCCTGCATCGCGTGGGCGGCATATCACATTATGGCACGTGACCCGGAGGCATCCATGATTGTCACTCCGAGCGACCACCTCATCACCCGCGAAAACGAATTTATAAAAGCCATCGAGCAGGGATTTGAATTTGTCGAGACCCACGATGCACTCCTCACCCTCGGCATCAAGCCCACTCGTCCCGAGACCGGCTACGGATATATACAGATCGGCAAGCCGGTGAGTGGTGACATACTGAAAGTCAAGACATTCACAGAGAAGCCAGACATCGACCTTGCAAAGGTATTTGTCGAGAGCGGCGAATTTTTCTGGAACTCCGGCATATTCCTCTGGAGTGCCAAGTCGATACTTAACGCCCTTCACGAATACGCTCCCGACCTCACCAATACATTTGACCGCGGTGCCGATGCGTTCGGCACTCCGGCTGAAAAAGATTTCATCCTCAAAGAGTTTCCCGGCTGCGTAAGTATCTCAATCGACTACGCCGTGATGGAGCGTGCCACCAACGTGTATGTAGAGTGTGTGAGCTTCGGGTGGAACGACCTCGGCACATGGAGCGCACTTTACGACAACTCGCCTAAAAACCGCGAGGCTAATGTGACACAAAACTGCCGCGTACTCGCCTACAACTCCACCGGCAACATCTTTGCCGTGCAGGGCGACAAGCTTATAGTGGCTAACGGACTGAAAGACTACATCATAGCCGATGCCGGCGATGTGCTGCTGATATGTCCCAAGGCTGATGAGCAGACCATCAAGCAATATGTTAACGATGTAAAACTTGCCTATGGCGACAAGTTCCTCTAATCCGAGAGTGCCCGTGCCGGAATTTCCCTTCCGGCACGAGGTGCCCTTGCAGATACGTTTCAACGACATCGACCTGCTCGGTCACCTCAACAATGCGGTATATATCCAGTTTTTCGACCTCGGAAAGAGCCGCTATTTTCAAGATGTGATGCCTGAAGGTGTCGACTGGCGACATATCAACATAGTTGTCGCCAACATAAACTGCGACTTCTTCGCGCCCACATATATCACTGAACCGATTGCCGTACTCACCACTATCACTCACATGGGAGAAAAGAGCTTCGCACTCGAACAGCGCATTGTCAACAGCGACAACGGCGAGGTGAAATGCATCGCCAAGACCATAATGGTAGGCTTCGACATGACTACCGGAAAGTCGGCGCCCATCGACCCCAAATGGGTGGAAGCCCTTGAGAGATACGAACAACGGAAGCTCTGACGCCACGGATGAAAACCCTATATGTCAGCGATCTCGACGGCACATTGCTAACCCCCGACAGCCGGGTAAGCGCGCGTTCGGCGGAGATATTGTCACGTCTCTCCGCGCAGGGAGCGCTTATCACCGTCGCCACGGCACGTACCCCGGCAACAGTCGAGCCGTTGCTTGCCGATGTAAATTCGACGCTCCCCGCCATAGTGATGACCGGTGCGTCACTGTGGGACAGAAAAGAGAAGCGCTATGTCGACACGCGCTTTATCGATGCCGACACCTCACGTATCGTGCGTGAGACAGCCTCCCGTTACGCGGTAGATCCGTTCACCTACACGCTTGGCGACAATGGAATCCTGGAGATATACCGAAATGGAGTAATTGCCCCTTGTGACCGCAAATTTATCGACGAGCGGTCCAATCTGCCGCTTAAACATTTCCATATCGACACACCGCAAGGCGATGACTATGCCCTGCCGCGTACAGTGCTCTTTTTCGCCATGGGAAACCCCGACAGGATATTTCCCCTTGCCGATGAGCTGCGCGCCACCACCCAATGCTCGGTAAGCAGTTATATCGACATATTCGGCGATGACACCGCTGTACTGGAGGTACTTGCACCCGGACTCAGCAAAGCCGACTCCGTAAAGAAAATCGCCCGGCAATACGAAGCTGACCGCATAGTAGCTTTCGGCGACAACCTCAACGACCTGTCGATGATGAAGATAGCCGATGTCGCCGTTGCTGTCGGCAATGCCCGCGACGAGGTGAAAGAGGTAGCCGACACGATAATCGGCACAAACACGGAAGATTCCGTGGCGCGTTTCATAGCGGATGATTTCAACGCCATGCAATAATAAGTTTCAGCATCGCGTTAATCATGAGTATGGCAAACATTTACGACACCCGGCGCTATGGGACGATGGCTTTTCTTGTCATCGCCATCGCTTTGGTATCGGTGTTTCTTTACATCTCCAACCGCATAGTCCGTGACCTTGCCTCACAGGAGCATGAACGAATGGAAATCTGGGCAGACGCCACAAAGGCAATCATAACGATGTCGGATGACGATGCCGAAGGCGGTTCGCCCGGCAACCTCGACTTCCTGCTGCGCATAATCGAGGGCAACCGTACCATCCCCGTACTGCTCACCGACGATGAAGGCACAATATTGATGCACCGAAACTTCGAGCTTCCGGAGCCTATAGACTCGCTCAATCCTCTATTCATATCGGACCGCAACGCCGAATATCTTGAAAAGAAGCTTGCCCGCCTCCGTAACACATCAAATGTAATCCACATAGTCATAGCTCCCGGTGACTCGCAGCATCTCTACTACGAGGACAGCCGCCTTCTGCGTCTGCTCAACTACTACCCCTACATCCAGATTCTTACGATGCTCATATTTGTCACCGTGGTCTACTACGCCCTGATATCTACAAAGAAAGCGGAACAGAATAAGGTGTGGGTAGGACTTTCAAAAGAGACCGCCCATCAGCTCGGCACCCCCATATCATCACTGATGGCATGGATGGAACTTCTTGAATCGCTCGGCGTCGACAGCGACACCGTAACCGAGATGAACAAGGATGTACAACGCCTGTCGACAATAGCGTCGCGCTTCGGCAAAATCGGGTCTAAACCTCAGATGGAGTGTACCGATGTCAACCGTCTTGTAGAAAAAGCCGCCGGTTATATGTCATCACGTATCTCAAAGCGTATAAAAGTGACTGTTGTCACCGCCGGAGAGCCGTTGCCCGTCAATCTTAGCGACTCCCTCTTCGAATGGGTTATGGAAAACCTCATCAAAAATGCCGTGGACGCAATGGATGCCGACGGGTCAATCACCATCACCGTGCATAAAGAACGCGACATCGCCTGCATAGAGGTGACCGACACCGGCAAGGGACTCCCCAGAAAGCGTTTCAAGACCATCTTCAATCCCGGCTACACGACTAAAAAACGCGGATGGGGTCTCGGACTTACGCTTGCCAAACGCATCATCGAGCAATATCACAGCGGCAAAATATATGTTGCCTCTTCAGAAATCGGCATAGGCACCACATTCCGCATCGAGCTTCCACTTTGCGATAAAAAAGCCTGACGAATTAACTTTCTGTCAATTACATTATAAAATATTTTTTTGTACTTTTGCGACTGTGACACATTATTTTTAACATCACATTGCGTATGAAAAAATTCTACACACTGTTTCTTGCGGCATTGCTTGCCGGCTTATCGGCTACCGCCGCTGACAATATAGTATCGACACTATCATTCACCACTCCCGGCAAAGACGCTCACGCGCCGAAAGCCCCTGTTGTTTCGCGAGCTGATGACGATGATACTTCATGGACACAGTGGCTTGACATGGGTACGGTAAATGTGACCTATTGCGGAGCAATATACCAGACCATAAATCCGGAACTCCCGATACTGATGCGCGCATCTACCGCTGACGCAAGCCACGTGCAGTACCGTATCGACGGCTATCTGCACTCCAATATTGACCCAGAGGCATCCCGCCCGCTTGTAATCGACATCATCGACGGCAGCCTCTACGTATATCCCCAGGAACTCCCGAAGCTGAAAGTCAACAACGCCGATGGCACCCCATTTGAAGGAAAGCTATACGTAACCGATACCGCCATTTACCGCGACATGGTAGGACTTAGAGATTTTTATGAATTTGATACCGAAAAGCTCAATTTCGACCTCATGCTCACATATTACGATGACCAGGGTAATGCACTCGGCAACGGTGTCGGCATAGAGGAGGTACGGTTCAATCTGCCCGCCTGGATAAAACCACCTGTGATATTCTCCGTGGGAGGCGACACCGACACGGCTACCATCCCCGTTGAAATCGGCGAGGCTGTAGACCATTACGACTATGCCATCGTGAAAGGTGGCGGATATGATACCGACGACCGCTTCCTCGGACAGCGTGTAGCCAACAAGGATGAAACGCTCGATATCAAGACAAGCGCACCCGTAAATCCGGAAGTAAAATTCACCGAGGGAGAGGGAAGGTACACCATCGGATTCACCACCTACGATGCCGACGGAAATGCACTCTACATGTCGACCGGAGTGATATACTACATGCCGGAAGATGCCGCCAACTGGCAGTCAATCGGCAAGCGCAAAATCACCGACGGCTTCCTCCCCGATGTGTACGGACATGAACCGATACCCTACGAAGTGGAGGTCGAGAAGAGTCTTGTCACCGAAGGGCTGTACCGCGTAGTCAATATGTACGGTGACACCCATCCTTACGCCGCTGAAATATGGGAACACACCCTTGACTTCCCCGTCTACACCTATTTCCATTGCGAAGACCCCGAGGCATGTTACATATCAGAGACTTCCACCGGAACAATATTCGACGCAAGCGGTGAGGTGACGATAAGTTCCGTGCCCGAAGCATACTTCGTAAGACACGGATATGACATGGAAGCCGCCCGCAAACTCTATCCCGACGGATTCGGCAAACTCACCGGAGGCACATACACTTTCCCCTCAGGTTCGCTAATCGCCTCCGCGTTTGTACTCCTTGAAGCAAACTACGGCTGGCTTGAGGTCGGGAAAGGCAATCCTCTGACCCTTCAGATTGACCCGGAGGCGTCAATCGACACAGTGCAGGAAGAAATTTCCAATGAAATGCCGGAATATTTCAACCTTCAGGGCATGAAAATCGTTAATCCCGAGACCGGAAACATTTACATTATGCGCAAAGGCGGTATATGTAAGAAAGTCATCAAATAAAAGCTATTGACAATGAAGAAAAAACTCGTCATATCCACAGGTGCCGGAATGAGTGCCGAAAGCGGCATATCTACATTCCGCGACAGCGGCGGTCTATGGGAGCAATACCCGGTGATGGATGTCGCCAGCGCCGACGGCTTTGCCCGTAACCCGCAGCTGGTACATGAATTTTACAACGCCCGACGCAAGGACTTGCTGAAAGCGCAGCCCAACGCCGGGCATCTCGGACTGGTAAAACTGGAAGAGATGTTTGACACCTACATCATCACCCAGAATGTCGACGACCTCCATGAACGCGCCGGCAGCCGTAATGTGCTGCATCTCCACGGGGAGCTGATGAAGGTACGCGCAATTGATGACGAGACCAAGGTATATCAGCTCCGACCGGAAACATTGGAGACTACTCCCGACACCATAATCGACGGTCACCGCGTACGCCCCCATATTGTATTTTTCCAGGAAGCTGTACCGAATATCGAGCCTGCGATTGACCTTGTACAGGAGGCTGATATATTTGTAGTTATCGGCACATCACTTAACGTATATCCGGCTGCAGGACTGCTTCATTATGTACGCAAAGGAGTGCCCGTATATTATATCGACCCCAATCCTGCCAGTGTACCCGCCGGAGTGACCGTACTGAAAATGGGAGCCTCGGAAGGTGTCAAAAAGCTGTCGGAACTGCTCAAGCCGTTAGCATAAATTTGCATTTGTAAATAAATCGATAACATGAGACCCCGGGCAATTTTTCTGTCCGGGGTCCTTTATCGGTTATGCACTTGACTTTTATTGACACACTGTTGATAATTTATTGTAAAAAAAATAAAATTTGAGGATGTAAATTATAGGGATTTTTCATAACTTTACAACCTAATTTTCCCGTAAAATATCTACGAATATGTCGCCCGATGTCTATCACATACCCGCTCTTCTGAAAGAGACCATCCAAGGACTTGATATAAAGCCTGATGGCATTTATGTCGATGTCACTTTCGGTGGTGGTGGACATTCCCGCGCAATCGTAGATGAGCTTTCCACAGAAGGACACCTCTATGGATTTGACCAGGATGCCGACGCGCGACAGAACGCGATAGACGACTCACGATTTACATTTGTATATAGCAACTTCAAGTTTCTGCGTAACTTCCTGCGTTACTACAATGTAGACGGCGTTGACGGCATACTTGCCGACCTCGGGGTGTCATTTCACCACTTCGATGACCCGGAACGCGGCTTTTCCTTCCGCTGGGAAGGACCACTTGACATGCGCATGAACCGCAACGCCGCGCGCTCGGCAGCTTGGTATGTCAACAACTGGAGTGAAGAGCAGCTTGCCGACGCATTTTATCTCTACGGAGAACTCAAAAACGCCCGTCGCTTCGCCACCGCGATTGTAAAAGCGCGCAACGAGGCTCCGATAGAAACCGTCGAGGCGCTTCTTGCCACTGTCAATCCGCTCATAAATCCGAAAAAAGAGAAAAAAGAACTCGCACAGGTATTTCAGGCACTGCGCATAGTGGTCAACGGCGAAATCGAAGCTCTCAGCGCCTTTCTCCAACAGTCGCTCAAAGTGCTCAAGCCCGGCGGTCGACTCGTGATAATAACCTATCACTCCCTTGAGGACCGTCTCGTGAAAAATTTCATGCGCGCCGGCAATCTTGAGGGAAAGGTAGAGCAGGATTTCTACGGCAGGCGCATGTCGCCGCTCAAGCTGCTCACATCGAAACCTATCGTCGCATCGGAAGAGGAGGTCGAACGCAACCCGAGAGCAAGAAGCGCCAAGCTGCGCATAGCGGAGAAAATCTCGTAACCCCGACATAAACCGACATAAACAATAATTCATCACCACCCACACAGCGACAAACAACACGCAATGGCACAACCTGCAAAAAAGAAAAAATCTGACGACAACATACTGAAGAAAGTAATCTTCGGGCGCATACTCTCGCTCGATTTCTTCAAAAGGCATTGGGTATCCGTGTTTGTCGTGATGGTGGCGATACTTATCTACATCACCAACCGCTACCAGTGTCTTACCCGCATGGAGGATATCAGAAAGCTCGAACAGGAGCTGGAGATTGTCGAAACCGAGCGCATACGCGAGCGGAGCACCTACATGAGCCGCATACGCGAGTCGTCGATGCAGGAAATGGTAGACACGATGCATCTTAATCTTAAAATCCAAGACCAGCCCCCCTACAAGCTGACTAAAAACGAATCATCGCAATGAAAAAAGAAAACCGCACACATATACTGTTCCGCTATCTCGTAGTGATAGGCGCGCTCATGATACTTGTGGGTCGCGTTGTCTATTTCGCCCTCGACAACACGGTGCTGTCAGCACCTAAATGGAACGCCAAGGCGATGGTCGAACTGTCGCGTACCGACACCATACGCCCCGAGCGCGGCGACATACTCGCCGACAACGGGCAGATTCTCGCTACCAACCTATGCTTCTACACCATCCGCATAGACTTCCGCAGCGAACGGTTTCTCGAAGGGCGCTACCTTCTCGCCCTCGACTCTCTCGCCGATTCACTTGCGCTTCACTTTCCGGTGCGTACCCGTGAGGAATGGCTCAAACGCCTGAAGAAGCCGATGGATATCGCCGACAAGAAAAAGCGTCCGCGCGCCTATAAGATACTTTCCAACATCTCTTACTCACAGTATCAACTACTCCGTACTTTCCCATTTTTCTGCATCAAAAACCCCAATAAGAACGGGCTTACACGCGAACGCGTCAATCGTCGCGTCAACCCTTACGGCGCAATGGCTCGACGAAGCATCGGCGGTGTCGGCATAGACTCCATCACAGGTCAGACCCACGGTATCTCCGGACTTGAGCGCGCCCTCGACTCCCTTCTTTACGGCAAACCGGGCATAGCGAAAAAGGTGCCCCTAACAAAAGATATCGTCAACTGGACCGACATACCTCCCACACCGGGCTACAATATACGCACCACTATCGACATCAACATGCAGGATATCGTGGAAAACGAGCTTAACAACGTGCTCACCACCTGCAATGCCGACTGGGGTGTAGCGGTGTTGATGGAAGTAAAGACAGGCAACATCCGCGCAATCTCCAACCTGGAGAAAAGCCCTCATTCCGATGAATATATCGAGGGCATGAACCGCGCCGTGCTCGGCTACGAACCCGGATCGGTGGTAAAGACCCTTTCGATGATGATAGCCCTTGAAGACGGCATAGTGAAAAATGTCGACGACGTGATTGAGACAGGGCATTCGTTTGCTTACGCCGGAGGAAAACCTATAACCGACTCACATGGCGCACCATCGATGTCGATAAAAGAAGTAATCGAGCGGTCATCCAACATCGGAATGGCAAAAATCATTACGTCGCGTTATGGTGAAAATCCGGGCGCATTTTATTCGCGGCTTAAAAAACTCGGTTTTCTCGACCCGATGCACACCGGCATTGCCGGCGAACGACCGCCGCACATCGATTCAGTGGCAAACAACCGTGGCGGCAGAATCGCGCTCTCACGCATGTGTTACGGATATTCCACCGAAATACCGCCGCTCTACACCCTGTCAATCTACAACGCCATCGCCAACGACGGCGTGTATGTCAAGCCTCGTCTTGTCGAGGAACTTATAGGCGAGAACATCGACTCCGTGCTTCCCATATCCTATATGGGCGACGGCAGGGCATGTTCATCGAAAAATGCCGCATTGATGCGTGACATGCTCACCAATGTGGTGTGGGGCGAACACGGAACCGGTAAATTGCTAAAGAACGACCGCGTGAAGATAGCCGGAAAAACCGGCACATGCTACATTATAGAAAGCGGCGGATATAACACGAGCAAGAAACGTCTTGCCTTCTGTGGATTTTTCCCCGCCGAAAACCCGCTATATTCCTGCATAGTGCTTACCTGCTACCCGAAGCAGAACATGTTTGGCGCTGCAAGCACATCGGGCACGGTACTAAAAAACATTGCCTTGAAGATGTATTCGCGCGGAATGCTTGAAAACAGCTCCGACTATCACGACGGTACGCCAAAGGATACGCGCCCGACACTCTATGCAACGGCAAACAACAACCGCTTCAACCATCTTCGCGACCGTCTTGAAATGGGGCCGATGCGTTACTACGAGCCGCGCAAGACCTCGGGCGGAATGCCAAGTGTTGTCGGCTACAATCTACGCGATGCAATCCACCTGCTTGAAAAAGCGGGTGTAGATGTGAAAATCAACGGTACAGGATATGTAGTGGCACAATCGCTGCCACCGGGGTCAAAAATCACACCTGGGCAGCGAGTAACCCTCACCCTCGCCCAATAACCCCATATAAAAACTGAAATCTGACAACTAAAAACTGAAAACTAATATGAAATCTCTCACGACACTCCTTTCCTCGATAATGGTGGAAGAAATAATCGGGTCGGATGACAAGGTCATCACCGATGTAGTCAGCGACTCTCGAAAAGTCACCACAGGCTCCCTGTTTGTCGCCGTGCGCGGAACCAATGTCGACGGACATTCCTTCATCCCGCTACTGCAATACAGCGGAGTAGCGGCAATAGTGTGTGAGGAATTTCCTGAATTTCTCGAAACCTCGATCACCTACATAAAGGTAAGCGACTCGGCTGTCGCTCTCGGATATCTCGCCTCGGAATGGTGGGACAACCCTTCGCGCAAGCTGAAACTCGTCGGCGTAACCGGCACAAACGGCAAGACCACCACCGCCACGCTCATTTACGAGATGGCACGACTCATGGGCTACAAGGCAGGTCTGCTCTCGACTGTATGCAACTATATCGAGACCGAGGCAATCCCGACCACACAGACCACTCCCGACCCGCTCACTATCAACGCACTCCTTCACCGCATGGTCGAGGCGGGATGTTCTTACGCGTCAATGGAGGTAAGTTCCCACGCCGCCCATCAGCACCGCATCGCCGGGCTTCACTTCGCCGGGGGCATATTCTCCAATCTCACCCGCGACCACCTCGACTATCACAAGACAGTCGAAGCTTATCTCGCAGCTAAAAAATCATTCTTCGACGGTCTGCCAGCGAGTGCGTTCGCCCTTACCAACATCGACGACAAGGTAGGCGAAGTAATGCTGCAGAATACCGATGCAAAGAAATACACCTATTCACTCCGTACACGTGCCGATTTCAACGGACGCATCATCGAAAGCCGTCTCGATGGCACGACGATGACCTTCAACGGACGCGAAGTAGAGGTGCTTTTCACCGGTAAATTCAATGCCTACAACCTCACGGCTGTATATGGAGCCTCAGTGCTTCTCGGCTGGGATGTCGAAGAAATTCTTGTGTGCATGAGCCGTCTCGTACCTGTAGCCGGACGATTCCAGGCGTTCCATTCGCCGAAGGGCTATACCGCCATCGTCGACTATGCTCATACCCCCGATGCCGTGGTCAACGTACTGCAGGCAATCCGCGAGGTAGTCGGCAACCGGGGCTCAATCATCACCGTTGTAGGCGCAGGAGGCAACCGCGACAAGGGAAAACGCCCCATCATGGCAAAAGAAGCATCGTTACGCAGCGACCGCCTCATCCTCACATCCGACAATCCACGCGATGAAGACCCGCAGGAGATACTTCACGACATGGAAGCCGGGCTTGAAATAGAGGGAAAGAAAAAGACACTCAGCATAGTCGACCGCCGCGAGGCAATCCGCACGGCAGCCGCCCTCGCCGGTCCCGGCGATGTAATCCTCATCGCAGGAAAGGGACATGAAGACTATCAGGAAATAAAAGGAGTGAAACACCACTTCGACGACCGCGAGGTGGTCAAGGAAATATTCGCCACTGAAGCATAACCAGAATTTGACATGTTATATTATCTATTCAATTATCTCGGACAACTCGGATTTCCCGGCGCGCGACTGATGGACTACATCACGTTCCGCTCCGGAGCCGCCCTCGTCTTGTCACTGTTTATAGCCATCGTGTTCGGAAGACGTATAATTGACCGGCTGCAGCTGATGCAGGTCGGCGAGATTATCCGTGACCTCGGACTGGAAGGACAGATGAAAAAGACCGGTACCCCGACAATGGGCGGCGTGATAATAATCATCTCCATCCTTATCCCTTGTCTGCTCGTGGGCAACCTGAGCAACGTCTACATGCTGCTCATGATCGTGGCTACACTGTGGCTCGGCACACTCGGATTCCTTGACGACTACATCAAGGTGGCGCGTCGCGACAAAGACGGACTGAAAGGGAAGTTCAAGATTGTCGGTCAGGTAGGTCTCGGACTCATCGTGGGACTAACCATGGTGTTCAGCCCCTCAATCACAATGAGGGAAAATGTCGAGATTGAGAATATCGAAAATCACGAGATAACGGTAGAATACAAGGCGGAAAACATCAAGTCGCCGCAGACCACCATACCTTTTGTAAAGAACAACAACTTCAACTATGCCTATTTCACGCAGTGGATGGGCAAATATGCCGCGACAGGCGGATGGATACTCTTCGTGCTTGTGACCATATTCGTGGTCACGGCAACCTCCAACGGCGCAAATCTCACCGACGGACTTGACGGACTCGCGACGGGCACCTCGGCGATAATAGGCACCGCACTCGCCATAATGGCATATCTGGGAGCTAATATCATCTACTCCTCCTACCTCAACATCATGTATATCCCGGGGTCGGAAGAGCTGGTGGTATATATGGCGGCATTTATCGGTGCCCTTATAGGTTTCCTCTGGTACAACGCCTACCCCGCACAGGTATTCATGGGCGACACTGGCAGTCTCACTCTCGGCGGCATAATCGCGGTATTCGCCATTCTCATCCGCAAAGAGCTGCTGTTGCCGATACTCTGCGCCATATTCTTCATCGAGGACCTGTCGGTAATTCTGCAGGTGGCTTACTTCAAGTACACCAAACGCAAGACCGGTGAAGGGAAACGGGTGTTCAAGATGACACCGCTCCACCATCACTACCAGAAACCGGGGGGCACGATACAGGCACTCATCCAGCGACCTTACACGGCAATCCCCGAATCAAAGATTGTCACCCGCTTCTGGATTATAGGCATATTTCTCGCAGTAATAACATTTGTCACTCTAAAAATAAGATAATGACTCAAAATCGCATAGTAATATTAGGCGGCGGTGAAAGCGGCGTAGGTGCCGCGATACTTGCCAAGGATAAAGGATTTGATGTGTTTCTGTCCGATTCCGGCTCGATTCCCGCCCATTACAAAGAGCAGCTCGACAAGGAAGGTATACCCTACGAGGAAGGGGGACACACCGAGTCGCTCATCCTCAACGCATCGGAGGTAGTGAAAAGTCCGGGCATACCTCCGACAGCACCACTGATGCAGAAAATCACGGCATTCGGCATTCCCGTAATCTCTGAAATCGAGTTTGCCGGACGGTTCACCGATGCGAAAATGGTGTGTATCACCGGTAGTAACGGCAAAACCACTACCACACTGCTCACTTACCATATACTCAAAAACGCAGGTATAAACGTGGGTCTCGCCGGAAATGTCGGCAAAAGCCTTGCGCTTCAGGTAGCGCGTGACCCTCACGACGTGTATGTAATCGAGCTCAGCAGCTTCCAGCTTGAAAACATGTATGACTTCAAGGCTAACATAGCCGTGATGCTCAACATCACGCCCGACCACATGGACCGTTACGATTACAAGATGCAGAACTACATCAACGCCAAGTTCCGCATAATCCGTAATCAGACCCCGGAAGACGCCTTCATATTCTGGCAGGATGACCCTGTGATTACAGCCCAGCTGAAAAGTATCAAGACAGAGGCGAAGCTTTACCCGTTCAGCGAGCATTTCGAGCAAAACGCCGATGCCTACGTGGATGAAAACGGTGAGCTTGTGCTTCATACCACCCACACGTCACTTACGATGCCGCGCAAAGAGCTGTCGCTCCATGGACTGCATAACCTATACAATTCAATGGCGGCAGGACTTTCGGCATGTCTGCTTGACATAAAGAACGATGTAATACGTCATGCACTTGAGGATTTTGACGGAGTTGAACACCGCCTCGAATATGTAGACACCATAAAGGGCGTACGCTATATAAACGACTCGAAGGCAACCAACGTGAACTCATGCTGGTATGCGCTCGAAAGCATGCCGGAGTCACGTAACACGGTGCTCATTCTCGGAGGCAAGGACAAGGGCAACGACTACACTGAAATCGAACCGCTTGTAGAGCGCAAAGTGAAGGCTATCGTGTGTATGGGCAAGGATAACAAGAAATTGCTCGATTTTTTCTCCGGGAAAGCGCCCGAGATTTACGATACCCACTCCATCGAGGAAGCGGTAGACACTTGCGCATCGATAGCCACCGACGGTGACACAGTGTTGCTGTCGCCCTGCTGCGCGAGCTTCGACCTCTTCAAGAGCTACGAAGACCGAGGAGAGCAATTCAAGGCTACCGTGAAGAAGCTCGACAAATGAGTCCCGTAATATTATATTGAAAAACACTTTATATAAAGATATGAACAATGAACGATAACGATTCATATATGTTCGGCACTGCCGAGGCAACGCCGTCGGGAGCGTCTGCCACCGCAGCAGCGGCGCCTGCCCCCGCTCCCGCCGCAAGCGCCATCCCGTACAAGCGTCATGGCGACAAATCCATCTGGGGAATATTCATCATGCTATGCCTCATATCGGTAATCGAGCTATATAGCGCGTCAAGCCGCGAGGTAGCGTCGGCGGGTGTCTACGGACCCATACTCCGTCACTGCATCATGCTCGGTGTCGGTGTGGCAATCGTGTGGACTCTTGAAAAGGTGCACTACAAATGGTTTTTCGGTCTCACGTGGATACTGGCGGGACTCAGCCTTCTTGCCATGATATACGTGAGCGCGTTCGGCGAAATCGTGAACGGCGCAAGGCGCAGTGTGAGCCTGTTTGGCATCACGCTCCAGCCCTCGGAGTTCATAAAGATGTCGGCGGTGCTCGTAGTGGCGCGTATCATGGCACGTTCCCAGAAAAAGAGTATCGGCGTCAACAACAGCGGCATAATATGGTCGGCGTTGTGGGTGCTTGCCTTCGGCGCGGTATTGTTCAAGCAGGGTCTCACCAACACGATTCTGCTCATGATGATAAGTGTAGCGATGATGGTGCTCGGAGGCACGGAATGGAAAAAGCTGCTTGTGGTTGGACTCGTATATTCTGTTATTGCCGGAGGTGCCTTTCTTCTGAAAGACGCTTTTTCCGACAAGGAGCCGGCAGCGGTCACAGCGGTCACCAACGCACCGGAAGATGTGGCAAACCAGCGTCATCACACCTGGGAGGCGCGAGTGAGCCGATACTTCTCCTCAACCCCGAAATATGAGGAGCCGATAACCGCCACCAACCGCCAGGAACAGTACTCCTACATGGCACAGGCAAACGGTGGTCTTATCGGTGTATTTCCCGGCAACTCGCGTGAGACGGCACGACTTCCGCTTGCATTCTCCGACTATATTTTCGCGATAATCCTCGAAGACCTCGGTTTTATCGGCGGATTCTTCCTGTTGCTGTTATATCTCGCCCTGCTGGCACGTGCCGGCGTGATAGCGAGAAAATGCCACAGGGCATTTCCTGTGCTGCTTGTAATCGGCATGGCGGTGATGATAGTGCTTCAGGCACTTTTCCACATGGCTATTACCACCGGCGCATTTCCCGTTTCAGGTCAGCCACTCCCGCTCATATCCAAAGGAGGGACGTCGATACTCGTCACTTCGATAGCATTCGGAGCGATGCTAAGCGTAAGCCGTACGGCAGTTCAAAACGGCTCGAAGCAGGCAGTCAAAGAAGAGCTTAGCGAGCTTCCCGAAGACCTACGAGCCAACAATCCGGTTCAATTCTGACGACAACTGAAATCTGAAAACATCTGAAATCTGACAACTGAAATCTGACAACTGACAACTCATAACTGACAACTCCCCAATGCAACCATATAAAATACTCATAAGCGGAGGCGGCACAGGAGGACATATCTTCCCGGCACTTTCCATAGCCAATGCCCTGCGTCGCCGTGACCCTAAGACCGAAATCCTCTTTGTCGGAGCCGAAGGGAGGATGGAGATGGAGCGTGTACCTGCTGCAGGTTACGACATCATCGGTCTCCCCGTGAGCGGCTTCAACCGCAAGAAACTGCTGAGTAATGTAAAAGTAGTATTTCGGCTGCTGAAAAGCATGTACCGCGCAAAAAAAGTGCTCAAGGATTTCCACCCCGACATAGCGATAGGAGTGGGTGGATATGCAAGCGGTCCTATGCTTAAGGAAGCGCAGAAACACGGCATACCTACATTGCTCCAGGAGCAAAACTCCTACGCCGGAGTCACCAACAAGCTTCTCTCAAAAGAAGCGAAGGCAATATGTGTCGCCTATCCCGACATGCAGCGTTTTTTCCCTGCCGACAAAATCATACTCACAGGCAACCCTGTACGTGACAACATCCTCAACACCGATGTAAGCAAGGAAGAGGCGCGCCGCCTTCTCGGCGTGCCGGCCCACCGCAAACTTGTGCTCGTGATAGGCGGAAGTCTTGGCGCACGTACCATCAACGAGAGTATTGCGAAGGCATTCAACAAGATAGAAAACGCCGGAGGCTACGTGCTCTGGCAGACCGGTAAGCTATATGCCGATGAATGTCGCAAGATTGCCGACAAATACAACAACGTGGTCAAAGCCACTCCGTTCATATCATCGATGGACCTTGCCTACAAAGCCGCCGATGTGGTAGTGTCACGTGCCGGAGCGGGTACAATCTCGGAACTTCAGCTGCTCGGACTGCCCACGATACTCATTCCGTCACCAAACGTGGCGGAGGATCACCAGCGCAAAAACGCCGAGGCTCTCGTGCAGTGCAACGCCGCAGTCATGATTCTTGACGCCGAGGCGCCCGACAAGCTTGGCAACGAGGTCGTGACGCTGCTCAACGACCCGGACCGCTGTGACCTTCTCTCCGAAAACATTAAAAAGATGGCACTTCGCAATGCCGATGAGAAAATAGTGGACACTATCTATAAAATACTTTCTGAAAAAGAATAATGGAGAAAAACAAGATATATTTCGCCGGTGCGGGTGGCATTGGCATGGCAGCTCTTGAACGCTATTACATATCTCGCGGCTGCCGGGTCGCCGGATATGACCGTACACCCACCGACCTCACCCGCGCCCTTGTCAAAGAGGGCGTCGACATAACTTTCGATGACAGCGTGGAGGCGATTCCCGCCGATTTCCGTACATCGCCCGAAGAGGTGCTGGTAGTGTACACGCCGGCACTACCCGACAATCATCCGCAACTTGAATATTTCCGCACCCATGGCTACGAGGTGGTTAAACGCGCCGAAGTGCTGGGGCGCATAACGCGCGACAGCAAAGGGATATGCTTTGCGGGGACCCACGGCAAGACCACAACGTCGTCAATGGCAGCGCATATCCTGCACACATGCCCGACGGGATGTAACGCTTTCCTCGGGGGCATACTCCGGAATTACGACAGCAATCTCCTGCTAAGCGCGACATCCCCCTACTCGGTGATAGAGGCAGATGAGTATGACCGCTCGTTTCATCACCTGTCGCCCTACATAGCCGTAATCACGGCAACCGACCCCGACCATCTGGATATATACGGCACGGAAGAGGCTTATCTTGAGAGTTTCGCCAGATTTACCGAACTGATACGCCCCGGCGGCTCGCTGATAGTGCATGAAGGGCTGAAACTCGTGCCGCGCCCCGGAAAAGATGTAAAAGTCTATACCTATTCCCGCGACAAGGGCGACTTCCATGCTGAAAACATACGCCACGCCGACGGGGAAATCATATTTGACTTTGTGGCTCCCGACACGGTGATACGCGACATAAACCTCGGTGTACCGGTGGAAATAAACATCGAGAACGCCATTGCGGCGCTTGCGGCATGTCACCTTACTGGCGACATGAAAGCTGACGCGGCAAAAGAAGCAATCGCCACATTCAAGGGTCCGAAACGCCGCTTTGAGTTCTGGCTGAAAGAAACCTCCCCTGTCAAAGCGATTATTGATGACTATGCCCATCATCCCGATGAGCTCAAGGCATCGATCAACTCCGTTAAGGCACTCTATCCCGGAAGAAAACTGACTGTGGCGTTTCAGCCTCACCTATATAGCCGCACACGCGATTTTGCTCCGGAATTTGCCGAGGCGTTATCGCTCGCCGACGAGGTGATATTGCTTGACATCTATCCCGCACGTGAAGCACCGATACCCGGGGTGACCTCAAAAATTATTTTTGACCGCATCACCGCACCTGTCAAGACAATGATTACCAAAGATGACTTGACAGAGACAATAAAAAATTGTAACTTTGAGATTTTATTAACTGTGGGAGCGGGTGATATATGCAATTACCTTCCTGAAATTGTAAAAACCGTCAAACACGACTGATGAAAACCGTACTGCGCTGCATAATTTCAATCGTGCTCATCGCCTACATAATCGTGGCGGTGGCATGGTCACGTATGCAGGCATCGGCAGCCCTATGTTCGGCCGTCGAGATTGTTGTCAACGACTCAGTGCGCTCACGGTTTGTCACCGGAAAGGAGATAGCCAAGGAAATCGGGGATTTGCCCGTATATGCCGACAGCACCCTTCTGTCGTCAATCAATATTGACAGTATCGAAAGGATATTGTCGAAGATTGATAAAATCGAGGATGTCAACTGTGTAGTCACCACTGGCGGCAAGATACGCATCTCGGTCAATCCGCTACAACCGGTGGCGAGGGTATTTGACGGCACAGGCTCATATTACATCAACAAGATAGGCAAACGGATTTCAGCGACAGCGCGATATCATTCCGATGTACCGGTAATAACAGGACATTTCGACTCCGTATTCCAGCCGAAAGACCTCCTCCCGCTGGTAAACTACCTGAGCAATGACTCGGCATGGAATTCACTGGTGACCTATATAAAAGCGGAAAATCCTCGCAACATAATACTGATTCCACTCATCCACGGGCATGTGATAAACATAGGCGACATGAATAACCTTGACAACAAGTTCTATCGTCTGACACGCGCCTACAAGGAGGTATTGCCGGTAAAAGGATGGGACTACTACGACACTCTGTCGGTAAAATGGAGAGGACAGCTTGTCGCGACACGACGTGCCAAGCGACTGCATCAAGCGGTAAACCCCGTAGACTACGAAGCCGAGCAGGAAGCGCCTGATGTAGGGACAATGCTCTCCGGTGACACAGCGGGGCAGGTCAACAGTTCCGCTATAGGTGTCCCGGAATCTCCGGAGCCAATAAAACAAAATTAAAAACAATCTGTTTCATCATCATGGAAGAAAAATATATCGCAGCCATTGAAATAGGCAGTTCCCATATCAGAGCCGCAGTCGGCACTGTCGATGACACCGGTGCCCTCACATTGCTTGCAGTCGAGGAAGAACATGCTGTCGATGTCGTACGCTACGGCATCGTTCAGAATGTGGATGAAGTAAGCAACCGTATCAAACGCCTCATCTTGCGTCTTGAAAACTATCCGTCGATAAGCCCCCGTAAAATAAAAGGGGTATATATCGGCATAGGCGGACGATCGACAGCAAGCACTTCACGTGAGGTAATCAGACAGTTTGACGAGGAGACCGACATCACGGCACATATCGTCGACCAGATAAAGGAAGAGGCGAAAGCAAACGGATTGACCGAGCGCACCGTGATTGATGTGCTACCCAAAGACTTTATTGTAGACAATCTTGAATGTCCCAATCCTGTCGGCACTCTCGGCAAGAGTATCCGCGCCGACATCAACCTCATCACCTGCCGTCCGAAAATATTGCGCAACCTCGATATCGCAATCACCGAACGCCAGCAGCTCGCCATAAAGGACCGTTTCGTGAGACAGATTTCCATAGCCGACCTCGTGCTTACCAACGACGAGAAGAAACTCGGATGCATGCTTGTGGATTTCGGAGCGGAGACAACCACCGTGTCAATCTATCGGGGCGGTTCGTTGCGGTATCTTGCAACTCTCCCTCTCGGTTCACGCAACATCACCCGCGATGTCATGATGCTCAACAATATCACCGAGGAAAGAGCCGAAGAACTCAAACGCGCACTCGGCGATGCCATGAACGAAGAGCCCAATTTCCGCAAAAGCGACTTTGACGGCGATGCCACTAAAGTGAACAGCGGCATCCGTACCCGTGCCGGCGAGATTGCCGTAAACATACTTGAGCAAGTGAAATATGCCGGATATTCCCTCCCTAACGATATTGCCGGCGGCATAGTAGTCGTCGGTGCCGGTGCAAAACTGAAAGGCTTTGTCGACCTGCTTGCCGACCAAAGCAAAGTCAAGGTGCGTCTTGGAGCACTGCCGGCGACGATACGCATCAGCGATTCGCGGCTACAGAACACCGGCATGATAGACATTATCGCCCTTCTGAATGCCGCTGCTACACACAATCCGGTAGAATGTATGGAAAAACCGGTTTCTGTCAACCCGACTCCCGACCCGTTTGTCGACGGGGAAGATGACGGACCCGGCATCAAGCCGATGAAGGGCGGTAAAAAGCAGAAAGACAGAGACGACAAACCGCGTGAAAAAGGTCCGTCGCGCATAAAGAGAATTTTCGGTTCCATTGTCAGCGGTTGGGATTCACTCCTTGACGACCGTGAGTCGGATGAAGACGATGAATGACAATAACCTATTACAAAGCACTCTATAATATAAGAATACGATGACAGATCAAGACAATATACCACCTATGTCGGAAGCAGGGTTTACCGACGGGAAAGCGCGCCAGCCCATCATAAAGGTGATTGGCGTAGGCGGTGGCGGCAACAATGCCGTAAGCCACATGTATGAGCAGGACATCAACGATGTGTCTTTTGTGATTCTGAACACCGACCGTCAGGCACTCGAACACTCGCCGGTGCCGACACGTGTACAGATAGGCAACGGACTTGGAGCGGGAAACAAGCCGGAAGTTGCCCGGGAGGCTGCCGAGGCAGCCGCCGACAGGATACTCGAGCTTTTCGAGGATAATACCAAGATGGTATTTATCACTGCAGGCATGGGCGGTGGTACCGGTACGGGAGCTGCTCCTGTCGTGGCACGTCTGGCACGTGAAAAAGGGCTTCTCACCATAGGTATAGTCACTATACCGTTCCTGTTTGAGGGTGTACGGAAGATTGACAAGGCTCTTGCGGGTGCCGACGAGATGAGTAAATTTGTCGATGCGCTCCTCATAATAAACAATGAGCGTCTTAACGTGATATACCCGGACCTTAACTTTGTCAACGCATTTGACAAGGCTGATGACACGCTGACTACTGCCGCGCGCTCAATATCCGAACTCATAACAAGCGAGGGAAAAATCAACCTTGACTTCAATGATGTCGACACCACACTCCGCAACGGCGGTGCGGCAATCATCTCAACTGGCTATGGCGAAGGCGAACATCGTATCACAAAGGCAATCGATGATGCGCTTAACTCTCCCCTTCTCAAAAACCGCAATATCCTCACTTCCAAGAAGTTGCTTTTCAATCTCTATTTCAATCCCGATGCAGAGACACCGTTGAAAGCGGGCGAAACCGACGAGCTTACAACTTTCATTGGAGGTATCGACTCAAACGTGGATGTAATCTGGGGTACCGCATACGACCGCAGCCTCGGCGACCGCATAAAAATCACGATACTTGCCGCGGGATTCGAGCTTTCCATCGACACAATGAAAGGTGGAAAGAAAGGAAATGAAACTTTCAAGTTCGGACCCAACAAACAAAATAATCCCGCAGGGAATGATATCACCGAGAAAATCGGGAAAGAGTATGGCGAGAGTGCCGTGATACGTATGCAAGGTGACCAGGCTAAGGCGCGTTATATCGTTATCGAGCCGTCACAGATGGATGATGACGCGTTTATCGATGCACTTGAAAAAAGTCCTACACTCAACCGCGACAAAAAGACATCGGATGAGATTAAAGAAATAGGCAAAACCAATGTTGCCGCGAAATCGTCGTTCACAGAACATAAACCGACCCCGTCAACAGGCGCAGGCAACACCATCCATTTCGGATAACTTGATACAACTACAATAAAAACAGAGGGATGTCGAAATTCGGCATCCCTCTGTTTCACTATAATAAAAGTTTTTATTGCTAATAAGAGTTTTATTATTTTCCAAGAGCACTCTTAACCTTATCGGCAGCCTGAGAAGCGGCGTCAGCAGCTTTTGTCTTTGCGTCGTCGGCAGCCTTGGCAGCCTTTGCCTTCGCATCGTCAGCAGCCTGTGAAGCAGCAGCCTTTGCAGCGTCAACCTTATCGGAAACGGCATCACCTACAGCACTTGCAGCAGAAGCCACAGAATCGCCGGCAGCCTTAACTGCGTCAGTTGCATCGCTTGCCACTGAATCAGCAGCAGCTTCAATCTTTTCAAATACTGATGCTGCGGTAGGATCTTTAGCCGCTACAACGGGAGCCACTTCCTTAAGATAAGCCTCTGCTTCCTTATCCTTGCCTTCGCTCACCAGCTTGTCGGCATACGCCTTTGCCTGGTCTACATACACCTTCAGGCTGTCAGGATTGGTGCAGCTTTCAATCTTAGACTTCAAATCGGCACCTTCATCTTTTGCCTTTTGTGTAGAAGAACAAGAGGCAAACATCATTGTAGCAACTACTGCCACAGCTAAATAAATCTTTTTCATAAGTCCTTAGTAAATAAATCCATTTAAAGCAATAACACTTTTAAACAAAAAATGTTTTTGCAATTTTCAGATGTACTGCACAATTTTAATTCCGATTTTATTAATCATATCAAACAAAATGCACAAAATCCCATTTTTATTAATCATACCAAACAAAATCCACAAAATCCCGATTTTATTTGGTACGATTAACAAAATTGCATTTTATGTTGATAAATTTTATCACTCGGCATTAAATGCTTATTTTTGCACATTAAATAATAGAGATTTATGAAGATAGCGCTTATCGGCTATGGAAAGATGGGCAAAGCCATCGAAAAGATTGCCATGGCAAGAGGACATGAGATAACTGTACGTATCGACAAGGACAATCAGGAAGATTTCGAGTCGCCGGAATTTGCCGCCTCGGATGTAGCGATTGAATTTACCACCCCCGCCACGGCGTATGCCAACTATTTGCGTTCATTCAGCCACGGTGTTCCCGTGGTATCTGGAAGCACAGGCTGGCTTGCCGAAATGCCGAAAGTGAAAGCGATGTGTGACCGTGGCGAAGCCACATTCTTCTGGACTTCCAATTTCTCACTCGGTGTCAACATATTTTTCGCACTTAACCGCTATCTTGCAGCCATGATGGAAGGATTCCCTCAATATCGTCCGTCAATGACCGAGATACATCATATCCATAAGCTCGACCATCCGAGCGGCACAGCTATCACTCTCGCCGAAGGCATAATGGCGAAAGACGATACAATCAAGGCATGGTCGGAAGCCGACAACACTCCTGCCGACACCGTGCACATAGAAGCATTGCGCGAAGGAGAAGTACCGGGTACACATATAATTACCTGGGAGAGCGATGTAGACTCCATCACCATTGAGCACAAGGCGAAATCTCGTGAGGGTTTTGCACTCGGGGCTGTTGTTGCCGCCGAATGGACTGCTGGAAAGAAAGGATTTCTCACCATGGATGAAATGATGCACACCCTTGTGCAGCAATCCTCACTACTTGACATAGTAAAATAATGCAACACGAAAATAATCAAAAAATGTCGTTTACCGACGACCTCCGTCGCCGCATAAAGGAGACCAAGACGACACGCTGGATACGTTTCACCATCGTGGCTCTAATATTTATTGCCTGGGTGGCATGGCTCGGAAGCTGGTGGGTACTCATATTCCTGCTTTTACTTTTTGACATCTACATTACCGGCTACATTCCCTTGACATGGTGGAAAAAGAGCAAAAACAAGACTGTCAAAAGCGTGATGAGCTGGGTCGACGCGATTGTCTACGCACTCGTTCTGGTATATTTCGTGTTCACCTTCGTCGGTCAGAACTATCAGATACCCTCATCATCGCTCGAAAAATCGCTTCTTGTAGGCGACTATCTTTGGGTCAACAAGATGGCTTATGGACCGCGTGTGCCGATGACACCTGTACATTTTCCACTTGTACAGAACACATTCCCTATTATCAACACCAAGAGCTATACCGACTTTCCGCAATGGAAATACAAGCGTCTGAAAGGCTTTGGCAAAGTAGAGCGCGGCGACATAGTGGTATTCAATTTTCCGGCAGGCGACACCGTGACCACAAAAGTGACCAATCCCGACTACTATACCCTTGTGACAATGCTTGGCAGATTCGCCGTACACAATAACAAGGAGCAATTCGGCGACGTCATATATCGTCCCGTCGACCGTCGGGAGAACTACGTGAAGCGCGCTGTCGGTCTTCCCGGTGAACGCATAAAAATAGTCGACGGCGTAATTTATATAGACGGCGTGGCTCAGCCTCAGCCTGAGAACGTGCAGTTCAACTATTTCTTTCAGCTCAACAACGGGGCACTCACGGAAAAAGACTGGGAAGAGCTTGGCATCAGTGTAGCCGACCGCAATATCGTGCCGGTTGACCGTGGTGACGTGGAAAGCGTGGTAGCCAACGGCTTCACCATCCTTCCCGACGGGACTGTACCCCCTATCTACGCATCGCCACTTACTCCCGCAATGGTAGAAAAACTTGAGGCTGACAAGCGCGTGGCAAACATCATGCAGGTACCTGCGACAGAGCAGGTGCCACTGTTCCCCGCCGGAGTTTCGGAAGGATGGACCCGTGCCGACTACGGCGAACTCTGGATACCGAAAAAAGGCGCTACAATCGAGCTGACCCCGCGAGCCTGGGCAATCTATAACCGCTGCATACGCAACTACGAAGGTCATAATGACGCATATATCGATAATAACGGCACAGTGTATATCGACGGAAAGCCGGCAAAGACCTATACATTTGACATGGACTACTACTTCATGATGGGTGACAACCGCGACAACTCCGCCGACTCCCGTTACTGGGGTTTCGTGCCTGAAGACCATATTGTAGGTAAACCCTGGAAAGTGCTTGTGTCATTTGACAAGGACAAGAGCCTGTTTAACGGCGGCATCAGATGGAACCGCGTACTGAAAAACGCAAATCCCGATAAATGACCTGCCATTCGCCACTTGTACGCTATCCCGACTCCACTCTTGCATTGCCGCCGGCATATTGCGGCAGCATACGGCGTTATGCCGCGATAGCAATGTATGGCAACACCGTCACTGACACAGAGCGGAGATTTAACAAACGCGAAAAAGATTGTCACCGGTGTGTAATCGAAGGCTCTAACGGGATTCAACGACTCACCGTGCCGCTTGAAAAACCGCAGGAATGGCACAGCACACGCCTGAAAGATGTACGCGTTTCCACTCATGGTAAATGGTGGCACGTACATTGGGAAGCAATCTGTTCAGCCTACGGACGTACACCATTTTTCGAATATTATGCCGACGATATCGCCCCGGCTTTCAGCGGCGACATCGAACTACTTGTGGAGCTTGACGATAAAATAGACCGTTTTTGCCGTGACGCACTTGGTCTGCCACAGCCGCTCTCCTCAGATACCGGCATGACCGTCGCGCGACAAGTAGAAAATATCCGCGATGTAGAATATTATCAGATATGGGCAGAACGCTTCGGTTTCACTCCCGGACTCAGTGTGCTCGACCTCATCTTCAACATGGGTCCCGAGGCACCGCTCGTACTACATGCCATGACCCGATAATCCCGTAAATTAACCAATTTTAAGACGCATCGCCCCACAATAACTAAACTTTTAGTTGTATAACTAAAAATTTAGTTATACATTTGCGTCATAACAAAACTCCCTTGACATGAAGCAGAAATCTAAATCACAGAAACTCACCGACGGCGAATTGCCGATCATGAAGGCATTGTGGGCAAACGGACCACTGTTTGTAAGACAGATAGTGGAAAGTTACCCGGCGCCACGACCTCATCAGAACACAGTCGCCACAATGGTTAAAATACTGGAGGAAAAAGGTCATGTAGGACATGAAGTGGTAGGCAACTCCCATTGTTATTACGCAATCACCCCCAAAGAGGAACTACGCGACCACTCCCTGCGCACGCTTATCGGCGATTTCTTTGAAAATTCCTACAAAGGGGTAGTATCTACTCTCATCGATGAGAAAAAGCTCTCGGTAGAGGAGCTTAAGGAGATAATAAAAATGGTGGAAGAACGCGAAAAATAAAAGTCATGAGCCAGCTCTTTGCCTATTCAATCGTATCGGCAATAGCACTCGCCATGCTATATCTGCCCTACAAATTATTCATGTCGAAGGAAAACCGCCCCGATATGAACCGAGGGATAATATGCGCCATCTATCTCTCCGCACTCATCTTCCCGGTAGCAATCAAGTTAATTCCCAGATCGCATGCAACCCACGGAGCCGATATCGCAATCGGCGAACTGCATGTCACAGTAGCCGACACACCTGCCGTCACCGACACTCCTGATATAATGGCGACACTCATCATCCTGTATATCGCAGGCGCGATACTGCTCAGCGTCTATATCATTTACTCTTTGGCATGTATAGGCAACATCCTCCGAAACGCCAGTCAGCATCGTATCTACGGCACAATGGTTGATGTGACCGCCGACACGCGCATCGCACCGTTCAGCATCTGGGGAAGAATCGTGGTATCGGAAGCCGACCTTGATTCCGACATCGGACTTATCATCGCTCATGAACAGATACATGTCGACCGTCATCACCATCTTGACCTTCTCCTCGCCAATTTCACGCTCATCCTGCAATGGTACAATCCGGCTGCTTGGCTCATGCTCAAGGAACTGCGCAATGTCCATGAATATCAGGCTGACAAAGGGGCAATCGCCGTAGCCCCGAGCCGTAAAGAATACCAATTAATGCTTATAAGAAAAGCTGTTGGCGTCAGATTCCACTCACTCGCCAACAGCCTGAATCACAGTAATCTTAAAACCAGAATCACTATGATGTATTCTAAAAAACCGACCGGACTGCGGCGTTTGACCCCGCTTGTCCTGGTACCAGCTCTCGTAGCCGCAGTTTATGTAACCGCCATCCCGGCAGTAGCGTCAGTCATCAGAAATGCGGAATCAACCGCACTGACAGAGGACAAAAGTAACAAAAATCAGTCATCCGGGCAAACTACCGGCGACAAGATCGAAGTTGTCGCCTACGCAGGCAAAGTAGAATATGCGCCGTCCAAGCCGGAAGGCGAAGTGTACGATGCCCCCGAGACATTGCCCGAATATCCGGGTGGTATAGAGGCTATGATGAAAAAACTTGGCGAAGTGCTGAAGTACCCCGAGGAAGCGATGAAAGAAAACCGCCAGGGACGTGTAGTGGTCAGATTCATTGTCGACCGCACCGGCAAGATCTGTGACCCGACTGTAGTGCAGAGTGTATCACCCGACCTTGACCGTGCGGCAATCGATGCCGTCATGCAGCTTGACAATTTCACTCCCGGCACAGTCAAAGGGAAACCTGTAAACGTATATTTCAACCTCCCCGTAATGTTCAATCTACGGAAAGAAACTCCAGAAACAGGTGACGCTAAAAAAGTAACGACTCTTACATTTTCCGGTGGCAAAGACGCTCCTGCCGTGATGCTGAACGGAGAGATTGTAGATATCAGCGACGCACTGGATATTGCGGTAGATAATATCGAGGATGTTACGGTAATCAAAAACGACCCCCAATATCCCAACGGTTTGGTCAAAATCAAAATAAAAAATCTCTACAAAGCCACCTGGACACCGGTTCAGGAGTAGCAGACCGTCAACCAATTCCGTCGCTTTTATACAGACTATTGTGTCGAATTTAATTATTGACAAGAGGGTGTGTCAAAAGAACCATTTTCCGTCGTGATGCGGGCTTGTTTCCACAAGCCCCTACATCGGCATCTGAAGATTCGGTTGATAATGATTCTTTTACACCCCTCTATCATTTTCTGATTATATGACGGGAAAGGAGTTAATGGAAGAGGAGGAGGTATTTGCCGGGGGCGGGGGTGGTAACACGGACGGGGTGTACGGTGCCGGTTTCATCCACGAGAGTGATGTCACTGACGGGAGCCGATGCCTCTATCATTATTCCGAGCGAGGGGTTACGGGCAATGTCGGCGGCTGAAGCGCGCACAATGACCTTTTCTTCATCGGCAAGATACACGTAGTCAAATTCAAAATTATGGCGACCAATCCAGAAATCGCCGTAATCCTGAAAATTGTACAGTCCCGACCCGGAAAGCTCCATCATTTCGACCAACATTTTCTCAGCCTCCATCTTCCACTTGCGGTTAGGATGAATGAGAATGATGGATGACATATAATTACCGCGCAGTTTATTAAATATGTCATACCATATAGCAGGTTTCTCCTGCCAGTTATCCTCAGTCATCTTGTCTTTACTGAACACATCGGAAAAATGAAGCGGCATCTGAAGAACATTAGTCAAGTCACCTGTCCAGTCATTACCCTTACGGGTGAAAAATGGGGTACTGCACATGACATCACCGGCTGTATAACACGATGAAAAATCATAATCACCGATTGACAATGCCTCCGGGATATGCTTGTTGACACAGAGATGACCGGAACGGAACGAGCGCACATTGTTGCCAAGGTCGCGCTCCAGAATCTGCTTTGACAAAACAATCTCCGCCCATGTAGAGCCGCCTGTGGTGATACCGGTCGTCTCGTCATGATCGGCAGTGAGGGCATACTCTTCCTCAGTCACCACATTAAGCGGGAAACGCTCAGACTTGCTGAAATCGGGAAAATGCCCTATCGAATGGCTGCCAACAGTGTGACCTTGCGACATCAGTTTTTTCGTAAGTCCGATATTTACATCATTATAAAATTGCGACATATAACCTTTGTCGCGATAATAATGCACGGTGAGAAAATAATGTCCGTTAAGTCCGAGACTGTGTTCATAGTCGCCCATCCAATACATCTCCTCATAAGCAGTGCTTGAATCGCAGTCATGAGTAGGCACCAACACGGCATCATAACCGTCGGGGACAGTATATTTCCACGCAGCAACAGGATGAGCGGTAACATAGATAGCACGGACAAAAAGTGAATATATGTCGGCACCGGGCACAAACACATTTGACGACGGGTGAGAGCTGTCATCCTTGTTGAGCTGGGGACGCTGAATGACATCACGCCACCTCAGACCCACAGTATAGGCAGCCCCGTCGCCTACGCTGTTTTTCACCACCGCAACCGTACCGTCTTCATAAGAAGCCAGTGACACAGCATTGTCGCCGGGCATATATTCAGTCGCATTAATCAACTTATTGCATATATTGACCTCACGCTCCTCCGGCTCGTCAAAGTAGACAAGCTCCGGATGCCGGTCGGCAGTCCAGTTCAGAAACGAATGATTCTTCTTATATGGCTTGATTTCGCTGACACCAAAAAGGTCACGAAGTTTACCGTCAAGAGTTGAATCGAGCGCAGGCGCCACCAGAACGCCTCCCGCAGCGACCCAGTCGGCAAGCGCATCAATCTCCTCTTCTGCAAAAGATGGCTGCCGCCCACCCTTTACCGGAGAAGAAAGAAGCAACATATCGGCTCCGGCAAGAGCTTCGCCAAGATTATCGGTTGTAAACGAAGGGAACCCCGCTATTTCAGCCATATATTCTATAGAATAAAGATTGCGGCTGTTTTCATATCCCGCCTCGGTGTCAAGATTACGGCTGTTCATATCAAACAGAGCCACCCTGCTAACCTTTTCTTTGGGAAATGATATATCAGTTCCCGGTGATGACTGCGATACCGGATTATGCCATAGTCGCTTTATTTCCTCGACAGGGTAACCGCCAACAAGGAAACTTTCGCCGGAAACAGACACCGTAGCATCACTTACGGCAGTCACCGACCCGTCGTGACGCTCAATCATAAATTCGCACCGCGCAGCGCTCCACACAGAGGCGACCAACATTATTAATATAAAAAGACGCTTCATTTTTTATAGAATTTTATTGCCGGACCGCCGGCAGACAAAAGATAATATCCCGATGACAGCGCCGAAACATCAAGCACGACAACATTTTCATCACCGGCAATCGATTTAAGCATGCATCTGCCGTCGGGCGACATTACAGACACGACCGACCGCGGCGAAACTCCCTTCAGGGTTATCACCCCTCCAACACCATCGACATCAAACAACAGGTCATCGCCCGGCGACATTATCGCCGAATACACAACCTTTTCAAATTTAAGATTTTTAACATCGTCGACAGCACTCCCGTCGGTCAAAACCACAGAAAAGCAATCAGCCCCGTCATGCGAGGCAAGGAAGCTTATGCGTGAAAGCTCGATGCTCTCGGCGCGGTCAGTGACGGCACACCACCGCGATTCTGTCGCAACAGCCATTAAAAAGCTTGAGAATGTCAGTATCAGAAAAAGAAAGAATTTCATAGCAAATTATTTATCGCCCACAAAGATAGTGATTATTACGAAGTTATCAATGTAGAAATGAACAAATCACATTTCCCGCAAGTTAAATTTAATATAAACGACAAATAACTCTGAAAAATGAATACGGCAGACTACTTCAACAGAATGGCGGAAAAATGGGACACGATGTTCAAGACCGACACAGGTGTAATCAACCATATCCTTGATAAAGCCGACATAGAGCCCGACAACATAATACTCGACTGCGGTACAGGGACAGGCATACTCATTCCTTACTATGCCGAGCGGCTGACCGGAAGCGGATGGGTCGACGCCTACGACATTTCCACAGGGATGCTTAACAAGGCACATGAAAAATATGCCGACACCCACAAGGCGAGATTCATACTTGGCGATATTGAGCATGACACGCTTTTCGGTGCCTACGACCGTATCGTAATGTTCTGCATGCTTCCCCATCTCGACAATCCTGTCGCAGCGGTGGCGCACCTTGTCGACTCCAACCTGATGCCCGGCGGCAAATTGCTGATAGGGTTTTCATGCAGCAAGGAAAAGATAAACAGCTGTCATCGCGACATCACCGGGATGCTACACAGCCATTTTCTTGACTCCGCGGAGGAACTTGCCGCGAGGTTGCACGATGCCGGTCTTACCACCGACTATATCGAAGACAACGACACCTGCTACATAATACGCGTCACTAAACAGTAATAGTGGTGCAGATGTGTGACAAATATTGCCGTTAATCCTTTTTATTCGTACCTTTGACGGCAGTGAACATAAATATGCGATAATGAAAAAGAGAGGGGCATTGCTATCAGCGCTGCTATGCGCTGCACTCCTCCACGCAAGCGACGTGGAGCCGATAAAATACGGTAATTTTGAAAACTGGGTAACTCGCAATATCCCGGAGTCAAAACTTATCGGAGGCAAGACAAAACAGGTCTACGAAATCGCCCCTAACGCAGTCATCAACGGAGCCAAGCCGTATCACAACATGGGAGGATCGCCCTGGGCGACATCCAACGTAATGGCTAACGTGATGGGCATAATCAAGGCAAGCAACACGGTATTTCCCGACGCAAACCCTGCGGGGGGAAGATGCTGCAAGCTCTGCACTATGATCGAGCAGGTGAAAGTGCTCGGCATGGTCAACCTGAAGGTGCTTGTCGCAGGCTCAATATATCTCGGATATAACCTTGAGCCTATACGCAACACCTCAAATCCCTATTCAAAGATGGAAATGGGTGTGCCGTTTACAAAACGCCCGAAATCACTGCGCTTCGATTATCGCCTCGAAATACCGGAAGGAGTCGAGCGAATACGCGCCACGGGTACCTCGTCAAAGCCTCTTCCCGGGGTAGACAACGCCGAGGTCTACATACTGCTCCAACGCAGGTGGGAAGATGCCGACGGCAATATCTATGCCAAACGCGTGGGAACCGGCAGGGAGCGTTACGCCAAATCAACCTCAGGATGGGTGCTTCAACACGACATCCCCGTATTTTACGGTGACATGACATCCCACAAGGATTATAAGGATTACATGGGACTTATACCCGCTTCGCGAAGCTATTACGCCAAAAACTCCAAAGGTGAAATGGTACCCGTCAAGGAGGTAGGCTGGGACAGTCCTGACGCCACGCCGACCCACATGCTCGTCATGGCGTCGTCGGGCTGCGGAGTGGCATACGAAGGCACACCCGGCATGACGCTGTGGGTCGACAACATGGAGCTTATATATTAAAAAAACTTCACAATAGGGCATTATAAGCCATTTTATTGAGTTAGTTTTGTGATATTAAAGGAAAAAAGAGTTATATTTGCACCTTGAAATTTTAGACACAAAAAATTTTATAACTTTAATATCATTATTAACTAACACATGCAAAGCAAAGGTACTACCGGAAGTGTAATCTCCGGTGTGATAGCAATCTTCTTGGTGCTCGTGTGTCTGTTTTACCTCTCATTCAGCTGGGTGACATCCCGTTATGAGAAGAAAGCGGAGACATACGCTTTGGTCATCGCTAATGGCGACGCCAACGGAGAAGCCTACAAGAAGGCCTACAAGAGTTACATCGATTCAATCGGTAAGGAGAAAGTTTATCCCGTATTCGGCTATACGTTCAATCAGGTTCAAAAGATGGGCGTAGGTCTGGGTCTTGACCTGAAGGGTGGTATGAACGTGATACTTCAGGTATCAGTGCCCGACATCCTCCGTTCAATCGCCAACGCCGATGACAACAAGACATTCAACCGTGTCCTCGCAGCCACCGACTCAGTGGTAAAAAAGACCAAAACGAGCGATTACGTTGCCGCATTCTTCAAAGAATATAAGCGTATCGACCCGACAGCCGACATGGCAGTGGTGTTTAAGAATGTCGCAAAACGCGGCGAGTCGGCAGCACAGGTTGAGACAACCGTAAAGCAGGAAGTAAAAGACCGTGTGTCAAGCTCTACCAATGTGCTCCGCAACCGTATCGACCAGTTCGGTGTCGTTGCCCCCAACATCCAGGAACTTGAAAAAGACGGACAGATACTTCTCGAGCTTCCGGGCGTAAAGGAGCATGACCGTGTACGCGAGCTTCTGAAAGCATCTGCCAACCTTGAATTTTACGAAGTCTACACTCTCGACGAGATACAGAGTCAGCTCATGGCACTTGAGACCGCCCTCCGCGGCGACTCTCTAGGCGTGGCAAAGACCTTCTTCGGCAACTTCGACGGACAGGGCTATTCAGGCACTCCCATCGTGGGTATGGCAACCCAGGCTCACCGCGAGGTAATCGACTCCATCCTCGGTACCGCGACAGCAGCCCGCATACTTCCTTCCAACCTCAAGCTCCGCTGGGAGGTGAAGCCGCAGGAAGTACAGTACACCGACACCGCGACCAACGCAACCCGCAAAGCCGAGCTCTTCTCGCTCATCGCACTTAAGTCAAACAACGGCAAGCCTGCTCTTGGCGGCGATGTAGTGGTATCGGCATCAAGCGACTTCGACACCATGCAAGGCAACTATGTGTCGATGAACATGAACAGCGAGGGTTCAAAGGCATGGGCGCGCGTAACTCAGAACAACCTCGGTAAGCCCGTGGCAATCGTGCTTGACGAGCATGTTTACTCTTATCCGCGCATCAACTCGGTAATCGAGGGCGGCCGCTCACAGATTACCGGTAACTTCTCGGTAGAAGACGCAAAAGACCTTGCCAACGTGCTCAAGTCAGGTAAGATGGCAGCCAAGGTCGACATCATCAGCGATACCGTCATCGGTCCGTCGCTCGGTAAGCAGGCTATCCACGACGGTTTCATGTCGTTTATCATAGCTCTCGTGCTCCTCATGATATTCATGATGCTGTTCTATGGCGTCATCCCCGGACTCATCGCCAATATCGGTCTTGTATGTAACCTCTTCTTCACTATGGGTATTCTCGCCTCCTTCCAGGCAGTGCTTACCCTGTCGGGTATCGCCGGTATCGTGCTTGCACTCGGTATGGCGGTCGATGCCAACGTGCTTATCTTCGAGCGCACCAAGGAAGAACTCCGCGCCGGCAAGAATATCCATCAGGCTATCGCCGACGGTTACAGCAACGCATTCTCTGCTATCTTTGACTCTAACCTCACGTCAATCATCACTGCAGTAATCCTGCTTCTTTACGGTACAGGTCCTATCAAGGGATTCGCGACTACACTTATCATCGGTATCGTCTGCTCGTTCTTCACGGCAGTGTTCCTCACCCGTCTGGTGTTCGTGGCATTCGGCAAGACCGCTCCCTTCAAGAAGCTCACCTTCACGACCTCGCTGTCGCGCAACATGCTTAACAACACCTCGTTCAACTTCCTCGGCACCCGTAAAGTATCATTCCTCGTGTGCGGTATCTTCGTTGCCATCGTGGTTGTTTCGCTCTTTGCCCGCGGCATGAACCAGGGTATCGACTTCTCCGGAGGACGTAACTACATCGTACAGTTTGACCATCCCGTGAAGACAGCCGAACTCCAGCAGAAACTTGCCCCGATGTTCCCCAACTCTTCTCTGTCAGTAATCACCATTGACAATGACACTAAGGTACGTATCTCCACCAACTATAAGATAAATGAGGAAACCGACGGAGTAGACGCTGAAATCACTGAAATCCTTTACAAGGGTCTCAACAGCGAGCTTGGCGGCATGTCGCTCTCCGACTTCTCCACAACCAACGAGAATGTAGGTATCCAGAGTTCGCAGAAGGTAGGACCTACCATCGCTGCTGACATGAAGAAAGACGCTTACGTCGCAGTAATCCTGTCGCTGCTCGCAATGTTCCTCTACATCTTGCTCCGATTCCACAATGTAGCCTTCTCTGTAGGCGCACTCGCTGCGGTTGCATTCACCGCATTCACCATCATAGGCTTCTACTCTCTCTTCTGGGGCATACTTCCCTTCTCGATGGAGATTGACCAGTCGTTTATAGCGGCAATCCTTACCGTGATCGGTTACCAGATTAACGATACGGTGGTTGTGTTTGACCGTGTACGCGAGAATGTCCAGCTCTATCCGAAGCAGGATTTCTTCACCACCATCAACAACTCAATCAACAGCACCCTTGGTCGTACAATCATGACATCAAGCTCGACACTCCTTGTGCTGCTCTGTATCTTCATCCTCGGTGGTGATTCAATACGCAGCTTCACTTTCGCAATGCTCTTCGGTGTAATCACCGGTACATTGGCAACAATCTATGTTGCCGCTCCGGTAGCATATCTCACCGACCGTCGTCGCAACGCAAAAGTGAAGAAAGCATAATCCGCAACTTAAACACTACCATAAAAAGGGGGCTGCGTTTTGAACGCAGCCCCCTTTTTATGCTCGTATATACCGGGCGAGCTGCGCGATGGAGCCGGGGGGAGGACCTTACGACTACCGTCTCACTACAGCTGCGCGCTATTTCCCCGACAGGGGATAATCACTATGTAGCCGTCGGTATCGCTACGCTCAACACCCCGGCTATAGACAGATGATGCCCTGCGGGCAACATCGCTCCCCCCGTTACGCACTGACAGCTTTTCCTTGAAAATATCGATACAACCCACTACGGGGTGAGGAATTGAGAGGGGATGGCTTGCCTCGGACACACCTCCGGCATCGCCCGCAGAACGGCATCTTGCCCCTTCTGTGGCAAAGCCTTTATGTTAGATGACGATGTCGCCATGGCTGTGTACACTATTAGCGGGAGAGGCGATTGATGAGCTGTGTCACGTACGGCGTAGCGCGGATAGAGTCGGCGTGACGGAGATACCGGAGAGCCTGCAGGGTATCACCTTTCATGTCGTAATAATTACCGAGCACGAGGAGTGTCTTGTAGTTGTCGGGATGATATTCAAGCAACCGCTTGTAGGTAGCTATGCCCTCGGCATCATTTCCGTCAAGCATATAGCCCATAGCGAGATTACCGAGATATTCGGCGTTTTCAGGCGCTCCGCTAAGCATAATCTTGCTATAACGGATTATCTCGGGCGCATTGCTGCGAAACATGTAATAGCGCAACAGCTGCTTCTCAATGCTGCGCGTAAGCCACGGCTGACGTTGCTTCACAAGCAAAAGGAAATTTTCATATAGCGAGTTATGCCCCATTGCGAAGCTCACCCTCTGAACGCCGTGAAACACCGAGTCCATCGGTATAAGATTTTTCTGTGCGCGTTCAAGGAGCGACATCTCGTAGTCGGGCATATTGCGCATTCCCGCCACAGCGATGGCATGAGCATAAGTGTCAACCACTTTTGCACTGTCCTCAAGCATAATCTCATACATTGCGGCGGCATTAGCCCACTCCTGATACTTGAAAAAACGCGCTGCCTTTGCAGCTGTCGCCGCATAATCGCGTGTAACGGCACCGCTGGCCGACATAGGCAGCACTGCTATCGAAAGCCACAACAAAACATTACGTATGGAAAATGACAAATTAGACATCTCTTTAAATTTGTTTTTATTATCTTTGCTAAATTAAAAACAACATAAATATACAATTTATCGAGATGAGAACAAAATATAAGCGCATATTATTGAAGCTAAGCGGCGAATCGCTTATGGGCGAACAGGGTTACGGCATCGACACAAAGCGTCTTAACGAGTATGCCGCACAGATACATGAGGTGGCTGCATCAGGAGTTCAGGTGGCAATCGTAATAGGCGGAGGCAACATATTCCGCGGACTTTCCGGCGCATCAAAGGGCTTTGACCGCGTGAAAGGCGACCAGATGGGTATGCTTGCCACAGTCATCAACTCGCTCGCGCTAAGTTCGGCACTCGAGGCGGCAGGACAGCCCGCAAAAGTATTCACGGCAATCAACATGTTTCCCATCGGCGAACATTACAGCAAGTGGCGCGCTATCGAGGCGATGGATGGCGGAGCCGTGGCAATTATCTCCGGCGGCACTGGCAATCCGTTTTTCACCACCGACACCGGCTCGGCACTCCGCGGCATAGAAGTGGAGGCAGAGGTGATGCTCAAAGGCACACGTGTCGACGGCATCTACACCGCCGATCCGGAAAAGGACCCGACAGCCACCAAGTTTGCTGAAATCACCTACGACGAAGTGTATAACCGCGGACTGAAAGTGATGGACCTCACCGCAACCGCACTTTGCAAGGAAAACAAGCTACCAATCATCGTGTTTGACATGGACACCCCGGGCAATCTCAAAAAAGTGCTTGAAGGTGAACCAATCGGTACGCTCGTTTATTAATCAAATTAGATAAAGATACATAAAGACATAAGTACAAAAGAAACAAAATTTAATCTCTAACTTTTGACCATTTGTCCCTTTGTATCCAATACCTCCCTGAGTTTACGAAATTTAAAAATATAATAATTATGACTGACGTAAAGACTTATCTTGACCCCGCTGAGGAGAAGATGGAGATGGCTGTTGCCTATCTTGACGAATCGCTTGCCCACATCCGCGCCGGTAAGGCTAATCCCAAAATTCTTGACGGCATCCGTGTCGAATATTACGGCAGCGCAGTGCCCATCGGAAATGTGGCAAATGTAAGCGTTCCCGATGCCCGTACTATCACCATCACCCCGTGGGAGAAGGCGATGTTCAAGGAAATAGAAAAAGCAATCATCAATTCCGAGCTTGGCATAACCCCTGAAAACAATGGCGAAATCATACGCCTATCCATACCCCCGTTGACTGAAGACCGCCGTAAAACTCTCGTAAAGCAGTCGAAGGGTGAAGCTGAAAATGCCAAGGTATCTGTAAGAAACGCGCGTCGCGACGCCATCGACGGGCTGAAAAAGGCGGTCAAGCAAGGTATGCCCGAAGATGTCGAAAAAGATGCCGAAGCTCAGGTTCAGAAACTTCACGACAAATATCTGAAGAAAATCGACGACCTCTTTGCCGCCAAAGAAAAGGAAATACTCACCGTTTAATACCCCGCAGAAATGGAAATTGGAGACAAGTTACCCGAGTTGCTCGGTTATGATGCAGAGGGAAAGGAAGTGAAGGCTTCCGATTTCGCGGGGAAACCGCTCATCGTGTATTTCTATCCGAAAGACAACACGTCAGGATGTACCGCCGAGGCATGTTCGCTGCGCGACGGTTATGCCGAGTTGCGTGACCTCGGGTATGAAATCATCGGTATCAGCAAGGACTCCGCTGCAAGCCATGCCAAATTTGCCGACAAACATTCACTTCCGTTCCTGCTATTGAGCGACCCGGAAGGCAAGGTCAACAGCGAGTTTGGAGTATGGCAACTGAAAAAGATGTGTGGCAGGGAATATATGGGTACGGTACGCACGACATTTGTCACCGATGCCGCCCATGTCATCACCCACATAATCAAGAAAGTTGACACTAAAAATGCCGCAGCCCAGTTGCTCGACATAGTAAAATAATATCCGATGCAGAAAGTAAGACCTAAAAAGGCTCTCGGACAGCATTTCCTCACCGACCTGTCGATTGCCGCGCGTATCGCCGCGACACTTGACGGGTCGAAAGGATTGCCTGTGCTGGAGATAGGTCCAGGAATGGGAGTACTCACCCGGTTTCTACTGGAAGAAGGTCACGATGTGAAAGTGGTGGAAATTGACAGCGAGAGCGTCGAATATCTTACTGACAATTTCCCCGACCTCAAAGGACGAATCATCGAGGGCGACTTCCTGAAGATGGATCTTGCCGAGCTGATGGGCGAGAAACCGTTTTGCGTCATAGGCAATTATCCCTACAATATATCCTCGCAGATATTTTTCAAGATTCTTGACTACAAGAATCTCATACCCTGCTGTTCGGGAATGTTGCAGAAGGAGGTTGCCGAGAGGCTTGCCGCCGCTCCGGGGTCAAAGGTCTATGGCATATTGAGTGTGCTTCTACAGGCATGGTATGATGTGGAATACCTGTTTACCGTCGATGAACATGTGTTCAATCCGCCGCCAAAAGTAAAGTCGGGCGTGATTCGCTGCACACGCAACAACGTCACTGACCTCGGCTGTGACGAGCGTCTGTTCAAGACTATTGTGAAGACCGTGTTCGGTCAGCGCCGGAAAACACTGCGCAATTCCATCCGCGGGCTTCTTCCACCCGGCTGCAGCCTTGACGACAACCCCGTATGGGCACAGCGCCCCGAGCAGCTCAGCGTGGCGCAGTTCATCGATCTCACCAATCGTGTCGCCGCTTTACGCGACGCCGCAACTGATAATTAATGAAAGAATATACACCAGAATATCTTGACTTCCTCCGCGACATCATCAACCGGCGCGACGAAGAGGCGGCGCGTAAGGAATTGACCGCCCTTCATCCTGCCGATATAGCGGAGCTGTATCAGGATCTTGACCTTGACGAGGCGGAGTTCCTCTATCGGCTGCTCGACGACCAGACTGCCGCCGACGTCCTGATGGAACTTGACGAGGACGACCGCCACAAGCTGCTCAGTGCGATGTCGACCGAGGATATCGCCCGTCAGGTAATCGACCACCTTGACACCGACGATGCCGTCGACATCATCCAGGAGCTTGACGAGGAAGACCGCGATGAGATTCTCTCTCACATTGACGACGTGGAGCAGGCAGGCGATATCATCGACCTGCTGAAATATGACGAAGATACCGCCGGCGGTATCATGGGCACGGAAATGATCGTGGTCAACGAAAACTGGAGCATGCCGCAGTGTGTCCAGGAGATGCGCAAGCAGGCTGAAGACCTCGATGAAATCTATTATGTCTATGTAGTGGACAATGACTACCGTCTGCGTGGCGTGTTCCCGTTGAAAAAGATGATTACCCATCCCTCGGTATCAAAGATAAAGCATGTCATGGAGGTTGACCCCGTATCGGTCAAGACCGACACCCCCGTTGACGAGCTGACTCTCGACTTTGAGAAATATGACCTTGTGGCAATGCCTGTGGTCGATTCCATAGGCAGGCTTGTAGGGCAGATTACGGTCGATGATGTCATGGATGAGGCTCGTGAGCAGAGTGAGCGTGACTACCAGCTTGCATCAGGTCTGTCGGGGGATGTCGAGAGCGACGACACCCTCTTTGACCAGACCAAGGCACGATTACCATGGCTGCTGATAGGCATACTCGGCGGTATCGGCAACTCGCTCATCCTGGGTCATTTTGAAAGCGGATTTGCTGTCAATCCCGCAATGGCGCTCTTCATACCGCTTATCGGAGGCACCGGCGGCAATGTCGGTATACAGTCATCTGCTATAATAGTCCAGGGACTTGCTAACGGCTCGCTTGACGTGAAAGGCTCTGCAAAGCAGTTGTTTAAGGAACTCGGTGTCGGACTTCTAAATGCCTGCATCATCTCGCTGCTTGTGTTTGTCTACAACATATTTGCCCTGGGTCCGACGCAGGTCACTACCATCGCCGTGTCATTGTCACTCTTTGCAGTGGTAGTGTTTGCATCCGTATTCGGGACATTCGTGCCACTCACCCTTGAGCGCTTCAAGATTGACCCTGCGCTTGCGACAGGACCGTTTATCTCGATTACCAACGACATCATAGGCATGGTTATATACATGTCAATCAGCTCCGCGCTACTGTCGGCAATGCTGCCGGGGGCATAAATCTTTTTTGGCGCGGTTTTTGTTATATACTAATAGTAAATTAATATTGTAAGATTATGGAACAGATCAAACCCGGCAAATATGTCGAAATGGTATATGACCTATATGTAGAAAATCCCGACGGCGAACAGCTTGTACACCAGGTTGATCCGGAAAATCCCGAGCGCATCGTGTTCGGCGTGACTCGTGGTGTAATTGCGCCGCTCGAGAAAGCACTTGACGGACTCGCTGCCGGTGGTAAATTTGACGTTAAGGTCAATGCAGCCGATGCTTTCGGAATGCCTGACCCCGAGCAAATTGTCGAACTTGACAAAAACGTATTTGAAATCGACGGAAAGTTTGATGCAGAACACATCAAGCCCGGTGCCGACATACCTATGATGACCGCCGACGGCTTCCGTCTCAACGGAAAGGTGCTTGAAGTGACCGATGATAAAGTAAAGATGGACTTCAATCATCCTCTTGCCGGCAAGGATGTACGCTTCAAAGGCAAGGTTGTCACTGTTCGCGACGCTACCCCCGAAGAGCTCCAGCCCGCTCACGGCTGCGGATGTGGCTGTGACCATGACCATTGTGGCGACGGCAACTGCGGTGACCACAGTTGCGGTGACGGATGCGGTTGCCATTAAACCGCGGGTACATCGCTTTAGATGAAATCAAAAGAGGATATTCCGGAAATTCCGGCATATCCTCTTTCTTCGTTATAACAGCTTAATCATTATACCTTACTCTTTATAACGAGACTATCACCTGTTTTCGTAATTCGCGGCAATGTAATTAATAGTTTTTAACATGGCTACTATTGTATTTTGCCCATTTTGTGTTGTATATTTGCAATATCAAACATATAAAATCTAATCACCATGAATACACACACCCTCTCACCCCGACGCGACAAAGACTTCCTCGAAGCATGTCAACGACATGCCGACTGGCGCAACAATGCGACTCAGGCGGCAATAGAAACAGCTACATTTTCACAAGCGCCACGTTATTATCTGGATGTAGACTATGCTTACCGCCGCATCATCGACATGCGCAAGAGTGGTAAAACGCCAACCCGCAGGATGTCACGGCGGCTTTGGACCGAGATTTTCAACAAAGTCGCCGTAAAGGTCGCCACGTCTCCCGGCATAACGCTCCTTGATGCCGTCACCGAAGTAATTTCCAGAGAAAAGGCATCGGCATTTTTCATATCACCCGGATATGCCGTGAAAATAGCGCGCGGATACAACCGCTATCGTCGCAATACCCCACGTTAACCACAAAAACACATCACATCATGCAACATCAGTCAGTCCACATCTCGATTTCTATCGAAGCAGTGGCTAAAGAAATTTATGCCACCTCAGCACTCCGCAATCTGCTCTCCTCCGACAACGCCCCTACACCGTCGCTCCTCTCACCCGATAACCGTAACGCACTTATTCCGGTCATACGCAGTTCATTTCTAAGAGTTGTACTCAATTCTGTCAGCAATATCGAGTCAATCCATCCGGGCGAGAATGACGACACGATAATGCCGCTTACGATAAAAGTGCGTAGGGGCACTACCGATGACACCATCCGCGCTGTACGACATGCCATCGAGTGCGCCATCGCCTCCGACACCCTTGTCACCTGTTATGCCGGTATCGACCCCGGAGCCGCCTCCGAGTTTGAGGTTCATCTCAACCGTGACCTCACGACAATCCGCTCCCTGCTCGCCACGAATCTCACCCTGTCGCGCATCATCCCCTATTCGTGAGAAGGTCGTTAGAGACCTTAGAGACATCAATGTCATTAACGACCCTCTGAAAACTGAAATATGAAAACTGAAATCCCTCTTGTATATTCCGATGGAGTTGAGTAAATTTGCGGAAATACCATAATAAACCAATAACATTAACTATGTCAACAAAACCTGAAATCACCCGCGAAGAGGCTCAGAAATGGGTAGACAGCCGCGAATGGGCAAACGGTTGGAACGCAAATGCCGACAAATCAATAGACGCAGTGGAGTTCGCCACACAATATAAGCTCAACAAGCCCCTTTGGGACAAGCTGTTCAAATATCTCGCAGAGACCGACCCCACGACCCTTGCACCGGGCAAAATCGTGCTGGAGGAAGGCAGGCTATGGATTAACGTGCTGGAATATACTCCCAAAAGTGCCGAAGACACAAAGATCGAGTCACACGAAAACTTCATTGATCTTCAGTACACCTATGAAGGAAACGAGCTTATGGGTCTTGCCCGGCATGTGACACCGATAAATGAATATGACCCGGTAAAGGACCGCACAAACTACAAGACCGATGAACCGATTGACTATGTGGCTGCCGCTCCCGACCGTTTCTTCCTCTATTTCCCGAAAGATATGCACCAGCCGTCGGTTAAGGGTGAAGGCAATGCTGTGGTAAGTCGCAAACTCGTGGGCAAGATTGAGTACGCGAAGTAACAGGGCTTCCCAAGCCTAAAATAGTATAAATACGGGGCACGATGAAATTTTTCGGCTCCGTATTTGTTATATTAGATAATAACCAAAATTCAAGATTATGAATGAAAACCATAAATCAGGATTTGTCAACATTGTGGGAAATCCTAATGTAGGCAAGTCGACCCTGATGAATGACCTTGTGGGTGAGCGCATAAGTATCATCACCTCCAAGGCTCAGACCACACGTCACCGCATCACTGGCATAGTCAATACCGATGATTATCAGATAGTATTTTCCGATACTCCCGGTGTGCTGAAGCCTAACTACAAGATGCAGGAAGCGATGAGGGAGTTCTCCGAAGGCGCCCTGACTGATGCCGATGTGTTGCTATATGTAACTGATGTCGTGGAAGACCCGACCAAAAACGCCGACTTCCTTGCAAAGGTGGCAAAGGAGAAAGTGCCCGTACTACTGGTAATCAACAAAATCGACCTTCTTAAAGGCAACGACGAACTGGAAAAAATCGTTGGTCGCTGGAATGAATTGCTCCCCAATGCAGAAGTGTTCCCGACATCGGCAAAACTCGGATTCAATGTCGACACACTGATGCGCCGTATCATCGAGCTTCTGCCCGTGGCACCCCCATATTTCGGAAAGGACGCTCTTACCGATAAGCCTGCGCGGTTCTTCGTCACTGAAATCATACGCGAGAAGCTGCTCACCAACCTTGACAAGGAAGTGCCTTACTCGGTAGAGGTGGTCGTGGAAAAATTTGACGAGAAAGAAGACAGCATCCACATCATGACCGTAATCTATGTCGAACGTGACTCTCAGAAAGGCATAATCATAGGTAAAGGCGGCTCGATGCTTAAGAAAATCGGTACGGAGGCACGTAAAGATATCGAGAAATTTTTCGACAAGCATGTATATCTCGAACTTTTCGTGAAGGTCGAGAAAGACTGGCGCAACCGCGAAAACAAATTGCGCTCATTCGGTTACATCGAGTAATTACTGTCAGCGCCGACGCACAAAATCGGCAAAATGATACGCTACACCGCTGCGTGGATCGGTGAAAGAGTCTGATTGCTCTTTCTCTATCCACGCTTCGCTGTCTATAGCGGGCATGAATGTGTCGGCATCGGCAACATCTGCATCAATCATGGTGAGTCGCAGCTCATCAGCAAGAGGAAACGCCTGCCGGTAAATTTCACCCCCTCCTATTATCATTGCCTCGTCCACTCCGGCAACAAGCTGCATTGCCTCGTCAAGCGACGCGGCTGTCTCAACCCCCGGCGCAGAGTAATCGCGCTGACGGGTGATAACGATGTTGCGCCGTCCCGGGAGCGCCCCGTTGGGAAACGACTCGAATGTCTTGCGACCCATTATCACCGGCTTCCCCATCGTAATGGACTTGAATCGCTTAAGGTCGGCACTGATATGAAAAAGCAAATCACCCTTCCTGCCGATTGCGCCCCCTTTGGCGACCGCGGCTATGATTGTAACTTTTGTCATACGGCAACCGTGGCTTTGATATGAGGATGCGGGTCGTAACCTTCAAGGGTGAAATCTTCATACTTGAAGTCAAATATAGATTTCACGTCGGGGTTGAGTTTCATCACGGGAAGCGGACGCGGCTCACGAGTAAGCTGCAAGTCGACCTGCTCCATGTGATTGCTGTAGATATGGGCATCGCCGAGCGTATGCACGAAGTCGCCCGGCTTCAGTCCCGTCACCTGTGCCACCATAAGCAGCAGCAATGCGTAGGAAGCGATGTTGAACGGTACGCCGAGGAATATGTCGGCAGAACGCTGATAAAGCTGCAGGCTCAGTTTCCCGCCGGCAACATAAAACTGGAAAAATGCATGGCAGGGAGGCAGCTTCATGTCGGGAAGGTCGGCGACATTCCATGCGCTGACGATGATTCGACGCGACTCGGGATTATTTTTTATCGTCTCGATAGCCTCGGTTATCTGGTCGATGTGTCCCCCCTTATAATCTTTCCACTTACGCCACTGGTAGCCGTAAATCGGTCCGAGGTCACCGTCTGCGTCAGCCCATTCGTTCCATATTCTCACGCCATGCTCCTGCAGATATTTCACGTTGGTATCGCCCTGCAGAAACCACAGCAATTCATATATGATTGATTTCAGATGAAGCTTCTTTGTAGTAAGAAGAGGGAAACCGTCTTCCATGTTGAAGCGCATCTGATAGCCGAATACACTGTGTATGCCGGTACCGGTACGGTCATCCTTGTCTATACCGTTTTCTTTCACATACCGGAGAAGGTCGAGATATTGTTTCATTGTCAATCGTTTTTCTTTTTAGTCATTGTATCGGTCATGCCTGTCACGGGAGTGCTTGCCGACGCGCTCGGGGCACTTACTTTCGGGGGTAATAGCCGCTGCATCATAGGCAGTGACAGCTGCTTGCTTGTCGGGCGATAGAATATGGCGTCGTCTGGACACACGTCGATGCAGTCAAAGCAGTTGACGCAGCGTGAACTGTCTATTACATGGTCGTTGAGATTGATGCACGATGCCTTGCAGGCGTACTCACATTTGCGGCAGTTGGTGCAGAGATCGGTGTCGATGTCGATATGCCATATCGAGCGTGACGAGGCGATACCGAGCACAGCACCTACGGGGCAGATGCTGTTACAGAATGTGCGCCCGTAAAACCACGCCGGGATGCTTATGCCTATGAAGGTGACTATGGATAATATGACTGCCGCGATTGATGCCTCGATATATCCCACATAGTATATATCCCACCAGCCGGTACTGTTGCCTAACGCGGCAAGCTCGTTGTTAATCCATCCCCACACAGGTTTCATCACATTGATGACAAACCGGCTGTACATCGTGTATGGCTCCATTACCACCGGTATTATGGTGATACCGGCAACCATACTCACGGCAAACACGGCGAGACTTATGTAGCGCCAGCGGGTCAAAGGGGGCGAATAGCGATAGTCGCGCGCCGGGCCTTTGCGCGACTTTTTGCCAACATGTCCCACGATGTCAAGCCATGTACCTACCGGACACACTGTCGAGCAATACACCCTGCCGAAAAGCACAGCCACAAGGAGCCAAAATGCAATCATGCTCACCGACAGCCCTACTGCAACAGGAAACATCTGTATGTGAGACACCCATCCGAGAGGGCGAAGAAACAGTTCGCTGTATTCCACCCAAAGTAACGTCACCATCACGAAGATAGCGACGGAGATGACTATGCGCCACCGTCTAAGTCCGGTCCTGGATGAGGGTCTTTTGCTCATATTCAACAAAATTACAAAAATCCACGAATAAAATTTCAATCAATATCTTATTATTAGTAATTTTGCGTAAGTAACTCGCGAAAGTTGCATAATTTAAATACGCATAGCAAATGGATTTATTTGACAAAATCAGCTCCGACATAAAGTCGGCGATGCTCGCAAAGGACCGCGTAAGGCTTGAGACTCTACGCGGCGTCAAAAAAGAATTTCTGGAAGCAAAGACCGCTCCCGGTGCTGACGGTGTGCTTACCGACGATGCCGCAATGAAGATACTTGTAAAGATGGTGAAGCAGCGCAAGGAAAGCGCCGAAATCTATAACTCTCAGAATCGTGCCGACCTCGCCGGTGATGAAATGGCACAGGCTACAATCATAGAAGAATATCTTCCGAAGCAGCTCACCGAAGAAGAACTCACCGAGGAACTCCGCAAAATCATCGCCCAGACCGGTGCCACATCGGCAAAAGAAATGGGAAAAGTGATGGGTGTAGCCTCCAAGGCTCTCGCCGGCCGTGCCGAAGGTCGCGCCATTTCCGCAAAGGTAAAAGAATTACTCGCTTAATAACATCTTATCTATATGCTTACAATACAGCAAATCAAAGAAGACCCCCAACGCATCATCGAGCGTCTTGCCGTGAAAGGTTATGACGGCACTGTCACCATAAACAAAATACTTGAACTTGACGACAACCGCCGCAAGACCCAGCTGAGCAACGACACGAAGGCTGCCGAGCTCAACAAGCTCGCCGCATCCATCGGCAAACTTATGAAAGAAGGCAACAAGGAAGAGGCTGAAAAGGCAAAAGCCGCTGTCGCCGCGCTTAAAGACGAACAGAAGGCTATCGCCGACGAGCTGTCGCGCACCGAGACAGAAATACGCGACATACTGCTCACCATCCCCAATGTCCCTTGCGACATGGTGCCTGAAGGCAAGACCGCTGAAGACAACGTGGTGGAAAAGACGGGCGGACCGATGCCCGACCTTCCCGCCGATGCGCTTCCCCACTGGGATCTTGCAAAAAAATATAATATCATCGACTTCGACCTCGGCGTAAAGATTACCGGCGCGGGATTTCCCGTGTATCTTGGAAAAGGCGCGCGCCTGCAACGTGCCCTTATACAGTTTTTCCTTGACGAGGCAGGCAACGCGGGATACCTCGAAGTGCAGCCTCCCTATGTTGTCAACGAAGCATCGGGCTACGGCACCGGACAGCTTCCCGACAAGGAGGGACAGATGTATTATGTCAACGAAGACAACCTCTACCTGATTCCGACAGCCGAAGTACCGGTCACCAACCTTTACCGTGACGTGATACTGAACGCCGACAATCTCCCCATAAAGAACTGCGCATATTCGGCTTGCTTCCGCCGTGAAGCCGGAAGCTACGGAAAAGATGTGCGTGGTCTTAACCGCCTCCATCAGTTTGATAAAGTGGAGATAGTGCGCATCGAAAAGCCTGAAAACTCTTACGCGGCACTTGAGGAGATGAAAGACCATGTTCAGGGATTGCTCGATAAACTCGGTCTCCCCTGGCACATACTCCGTCTCTGCGGCGGCGACATGTCGTTTACCTCGGCAATCACATTTGACTTCGAGGTATTCTCAGCTGCGCAGAAGCGTTGGCTCGAGGTGTCGTCAGTGTCCAACTTCGAGACTTACCAGGCAAACCGTCTGAAATGCCGCTACCGTGGCGAGGACAAGAAGACGCGCCTCTGCCACACCCTCAACGGCTCGGCGCTTGCCCTCCCGCGTATCATGGCGGCTATCCTTGAAAACTACCAGACCCCCGAAGGAATAGTCGTGCCTGAAGTGCTCCGCAAATACACCGGTTTCGACATCATCGACTAACCACCGTAATATCCCCACAATACAGCGAGGCTGTGTCAGTTCATTTGACACAGCCTCGTTGCATTAGTTATCTCTACGCCTAACATTCTTCACATGACCATTGCATAAATTCCTTTTTTTAATTACTTTTGTAAAAGTGCCTTACAAAGATTTGCGATTATGATGGTTCCGTATTTAACCAGTATCATGCCCATTGAACGGCAATTTTCCACCGGAGATATGCCTGTACTTGTCTCATGTTCTGACATGAATACATATATATGCAAATACGCACGTCTAAGAGGAAAAGCATTTCGACTTGGCACAGAATTGACAGGTGGCTTGTTTTCTCTTTTGTGGGGAATCAACTCGCCCAATTGTGCGCTTGTCAACATAAAACCTGAGCATTGGGACATCAAATATTCCGGCTATAGATCATCGGCACCAGCTGTGGGATATTATTTTTTGAAAGATGTAATTGATGTGAATTCCTCCTCATTCATGACTATTAACCGATCTAAAACAACCTTATATCAGTTGTTACAAATTGCATTATTTGATTTTTGGGTCGCCAATGAAGATCGCACCTACAATAATCCCAATATGCTATATTGCATTCGTGATGGAAAGCTGGTTTCAATAGACTATGGAGGCATCTTGAACACATCTTCGTATGATTATGAAATGTCGCAGTTGACATCCACCGACACAATATTATATGCGGATATTTTCAAGTATTTATCCTCAGGATATGAACGGCAGACAATTTGCGATTTACGCGATAATGCCATAGTCAATGGCAGGGAAGCTATTAAAAGCTGTCATAAAAATTTGCCGGTTCTTCTGAATAATATTCCGCCCGAATGGGAATTAGATAATAAATTTATCTATGATAAATTAATGCAACTTTTTGATTCAAAATGGATTGATGGATGTATTGATAATTTTATAGATTGTATCAATGATAATTTGGAGAATTAATTTATGAGCAAGTTACAATTTAGTATAATTTATGGAGTGATTCGCCCTGAAATCAACGAGCGGCTCAGTCTTGGTGTCATTATTGTCGCCAATGATAAAATAAAGATTAGATACTCCCGCAAAAAAATTAGCGTCCTCAAAGGTTTATTCTCGCCAAAAACTTATGAGCAGCTTAATAAGGTGATACATAACATATCACGCAACAATACGATTGACAGCGTCAGCGCGATAAATTATATGTCACGTTATTCTAATAATCTCCTATCCGTTTCACAACTCTTGACTGTAGATGTTGCCCCGGATAAAAAGTCAGAAGATTGGCTATATCGGACTTATGTCTATGATGAAAGATAATATTCTTTATCAACCGGGAAATTAAAGGGAGCATCAAATTCAAAACTTGTTGCTCCCTCGACATTCAGGCAATTAGGGTGTGGTTATTTGCCGAATTTGTCTTTTATAAACTCTTCGGCTTTTTCCTTGACCGTTTCAACCACTTCCTTGCCCTTTTCCGTCTTGATAAACTCAGTCGCCTTTTCCACGACTTCCTTTACTGTCTCGTTATCCATAAGGCCCGCAGCCTTATCTTTCAGTTCGTCTAACATAATCTTGTTATTTGGGGGTTACTCTTTAAAATAACACTCATCTCCCCCGAAGCGTTCATATGCATCCAGTGCTAATGAGACACTTTTCATCAATAATAAAAATTCCCGGCTATATCATGCAGTATTTGTGACAAAGGACTATCTTTATATCGTGAGCCACGACATAAACATCGACAATTCCACCCTTGTCAAAGGGTGTCTTAAGGGTGATAAGGAGGCATTAAGCCTCTTTTATATCCGTTTTGCGCCTAAAATGATGAAAGTCGTGCAGCGATATGTGACTGACATGAAAGATGCTGAAGATATACTTCATGACGGTTTCATTGTGGCATTCACACGTCTTGATTCATTGCGCAACCTTGACCGGGTTGATTACTGGCTTGCGACAATCATGAAAAATCTGTCGCTACAATTCCTCAATTCGCAGGATTTAGAAGACATACTCCATGAAGTACCTGATATCGAAGATATATCCGATATTGAAGATATCATCGATTTGGACACACTCGAATCGCTTATAAAACAGCTGCCGGAAGGGTACAGAAACGTGTTCCGGCTTGCAGTGCTTGAAAACAAGTCGCATAAGGAAATAGCCAACCTGCTTGGAATTGCACCTAACAGTTCTTCATCACAACTGTTTCACGCCAAGATGATGATGCGCAGACTAATCACAGACTATCGCCGACAAGCAGGCGCCCTTTCGCTGCTTATTCTGGCGGCTGCCGGTGTATTTCTGTTGTTACGTCAAACCAATGATCACGGGATTACTCTGAGAGAACCGATTGTGACAGAAACAAACGGTCACGATGCCACACCACCAACCCTGACCGACATACGTGAGGAAAAGATTACAGCCAATAGGGACACAAGGGGTGGAACCACACCCTTAAAATCTCCAATAGTGGCAAGTAGACATGATAACGATGCTGACTCTACGGAAACAATTGCACACTCCGCCACGGCAAAGCAGGAAAATGGATTGACTACTTCCACTGACACCACCCATGCTTCCCCGGAATCAAAGATAATAGATATTGACGAGACCTATCTTGCAGATGTTGATGTCAATTACAGAAAACGATACCATGCTCAATGTTGGGCGTTAAATGTAAGGGTCAATGCCGGATTATACAATTTTAATAATTCCGCCGACAAGTCAGATTATGTTAATGACGATTTTAATTCATCCACCAACCCGAATGACCCGACAGATGACCCACTCAACCCCACGCCACAACGAAATGCCGCGGCGGACTACAAGGACTATAATAATGTATCACATCGACATTCAATGCCCGTATCGTTTACCGTATCGGTAAATAAATCACTCTCGAAGATGTTCAGCGTCGAGTCGGGACTGACATACACATATCTCCATTCCACTTTTGAAAGCGAAAGGGCTAAAAGCGATTGCCGGTGGCACTATCTGGGAATACCGTTGAAAATGAATTTCAATATATATTCGACTCAACATATCAAGTTCTATGCCTCGGCCGGCGCAAGGGTCGACTTCCCTATATCCTCTTATGCGACAGTCACAAGCCCGTCAGGCAATCCCGATCTCCGGGCAGGCAAATTCAATTCTGCGATAGTATGGTCGTTAACAGGCAGCTACGGGGCTTCATTTAAATTATCTTCCCGTATGGAGATATTCGTTGAACCTACATTGCAATATCATTTCAGTCATAGTCAGCCTGTGCCTGACATCTGGACTGACAACAGATGGGATTTTTCACTCCCGGTAGGCTTCCGTCTCAACTGGTGAAAATATCGCGATGTTTCATGCAGTATTTTCCATAGACATTCATCATAATAATAAAACTTATCTAAATTGCATCAATATGGTTTCTAACTTTTCATCCTTTTTATCACGCATCTGTGCGGCATTTATCACATTGCTTGGTTTCGGCTGTTCTTCTGATGAGCCGGGCGATGAAAGCGGCTTAATCTGTATGTACGGATGTCCGACCGGAACTTTTGAGATAAAAGGGAAGGTCAGTGCCGGTAATGAAAACAAACCGGTAGAGGCAGTAATAAAAGTCACCGAGCCAGCATGTAATTCCGGCGCACTTTACTTTACATCCGTTCAGACCGGTGTCAGCGGAAAATATGAAGCAACATTAAGCGGCTTCGTATTTGATGAGGTAAAAGTGGTGTGCCTGCCGATTGACACACGCTTTGAAGCAGACTCTACGTTTGTGGCCCTGGATTACATAAAGCAAAGTGACGACCATAACGTATGGTCGCTCGGTACTGCAAAAGCGACAATAAATTTCAATCTTAAAGAAAAACCTGACGATCAATGAAACCTTTGTCTGTAAGACAGCGGATTGCCCTTGAACTGAATCGCCACATAAAAAATGAACGCCGGAAGGCGCATGTTCTCCGTCAGCTTTTCTGGGAGTGCACATGGCGTTGTAATTTGTCATGCCGGCATTGCGGAAGCGACTGCAAAAGCATGTCGGATATTCCTGACATGCCTGCCGATGACTTCTTAAAAGTCATCGATTCGCTGATGCCTCATGTCAATCCTCATGAAATGAATGTCGTGATAACGGGAGGGGAGCCGCTGGTAAGAAATGACCTGGAATATGTAGGGCGTCAATTATATGACCGGGGGGTTCCATGGGGCATTGTCACTAATGGGCTGCTGTTGACAGAGCATAGACTTGACAGCCTCCGCAGTGCAGGGCTACATAATATCACCATAAGTCTTGACGGCTTGGAAGACACACATAACTGGATGAGAAATCATCCTGAATCATTCAAAAGAGCCCGCAATGCCATAAATGCAGTCGTGTGTGCCGGCGACCTTAATTTCGATGTGGTGACTTGTGTAAACCGCAAGTCACTGCATCAACTATGCGAGCTAAAGAAATTGCTCGTCAATGCCGGAGTGAAACGGTGGCGGTTATTTACCATTTTCCCTGCCGGAAGGGCGGCTCGATATCCTGAATTCCGGTTGTCAGGAGAAGAAGTCCAGTCCCTTATGCAATTTATCGTTAACACCCGTAAAGAAGGAAAAATACACGCATCTTTCTGCTGTGAGGGATTCCTTGCAGGATATGAAGGAAAAGTGAGGGATTATTTCTTCGACTGTCAGGCAGGCATAAGCGTTGCCTCGGTATTGCTTGACGGCGGCATCGGTGCATGTCCGAGTATCCGCTCCGACTACCGGCAAGGCAATATTTACAAGGATGATTTCTGGGATGTGTGGCAACACCGCTTCGGCCAGTACCGCAACCGTAACTGGATGAAACGTGGCGAATGTGCTGACTGTTCTTTTTGGCGCTTTTGCGAAGGTAACGGCATGCACCTGCGCGATGCCGACGGCAATCTCATGCACTGTCATCTGACTGCCAAGTGACAGGACAGTGACCATATGCTATTTGTGCGCCTTAATCCACTGGGATATGCGGTTTTCGTAGATGTCAAATATCATTTTGACATCATTGCGGTTTATCTGACGTAAACGATTAATCCACACATTTATGTCGACCGGTACGGGAGATCCCTTGCTGCGATGGCTCAGACGTTTGAAAGCCTTCGCAATGCCGGCAAGCCTTGACAAAATATCCTCATCGCTGGTAATCATCGATGACTTGCGTATCATGACTATCGCCTCGAAACCGTCAGGGAATACCACGAATGCCGGAACAGCTATGGAAGGATAATACAAATGGAGATTTTCAAGCATCCTTTTAAGGACAAGCCCGGAAGTGGAATATTTCATCACGCCATCAACTATCTCACCGAAATCCTGCCGCTCCAGGACCGTGAGCATTGTAACCCAAAACACGCCACTGAAATTATTCCATGAAAACAGTATGTTTTCATACTTGAAGAGAGGGAAACGGCTTTTCATGCAGGTATATGGATAAGGGATTTGATTACACGCAAATATAACCTAACTGCATGAATTAACCAAATTTTTAATAACATATTTTATACTTTTATATAAAATTCTTTTATTTCCTCACCTATTAGACATAAATATCAATTTTCAGAGCCGGGATAATAGCTCTGAGCCGGTCATAACATCCATCTTGGAGAATGCGAACAGCTTTTTGCCAAGGTCTTTGAGTGAATGTCCGATGTGATAGACTTCCTCATCGATTATCAGGAAGCGGTCGTGAGCCTTGTTGTACGCATGTAAAGTCGCTCCGGGATACTGAGCGTTATGTCGCGCGACATCCTGACGAAGTTGTTGTGAGATCTTACCTGCGTAAATATCCGCAGTCACATTAAGGCTTCGTTTTGACATCTGGATCAACACCGTATCGTCTATATAGCTGTCAAAGACCACAATCCTGTGTTTTGCCTTGCGAATCAAATCGGAAATGAAAGCATAGGCATCAAAAATCTGTCCATTGAAGAAAATCCCTTCTTTGGGAGGCAAGGATGTCCCGACAAAGAAATCGACCTTTTCATCGAGCCGTTTAAGATGACTGTCTTGCTCTGCAAAATGTTGATCATGGAGGGATAAGCGTCGGTCTATATGATCCTCCAATTGCAAAAGACGTTGATTTATTGCATATCCGGAAAGCAGGTATTCTTTAAGCACCTTATTTGCCCATTGACGAAATTGAATACCACGTACTGTGTTTACCCTATATCCTATTGAAATTATCACGTCCAGATTGAAAAATTCGATGTTTCTGGTCACATTACGATTCCCTTCTTGTCGAACTGTTCGGAAATTCCGAACAGTTGCATCTTTTGCAAGTTCTCCCGAATCAAAAATATGTTTGAGGTGTTCACTGATATTTGCTTTGCTTGAACCAAATAATTCTACTATCTGAGACTGCGACAGCCATACGGATTCGTCCTCAACCCGGACATCAAGCCTGAGAGTTTCGTCAGGCTGATAAATTATTATCTCGTTGGTTCCCATGGTATATGGATAAATTATTATCTCGTTGGTTCCCATGGTATATGGATAAGGAGTTTGATTACACGCAAATATAACCTAACTACATGAATTAACCAAATTTTTAATAAACTATTTTATACTTTTATATAAAATTCTTTTATTTTACAATTTTCAAAGGTTGCTAATATGAGCGGAGGAAGTCAATCAGGCTGGAGTCATTGAAATGGGGGACATCGTTGCCCGACATTTTGCCCTGCCGGTCGATAATATAGTATGAGGGGAATCCGGCGAGATTAAGCATAGTCATTATTCTGTTTGACGTGTCATCATCGGGGATGAAAATGTGTACAGCATTGTGGATGTCGGGCACAAGTTTTGACCATGTCTTCATGTCGGATTTCAGCCACAGAACAGCGAAGACAACATCCTTGTCTTTGAAAAACTGCCGCGCATCCTCTCCGGCGGCAAGACCGGCACGACATGGTCCGCACCAGGTGGCACTCACATCAAGATAAACCGGGCGTGACGGGTAACGTGACTTAAGCCACTCGACGGGATTTACATTGTCGACTTCAAATACAGTGTCGTTTTCCATCACGACCATGGCTCCCGGTTTCAGGACAGAATAATCAATCGAGGCAACATTATCGGCATACACTCGGTCATAATATGCCGTGTCGGCAAATTCACTTCTTGCAGGCACCTCGACATCGTCATGAGCGGTGGCGTACATCATGTCACGGATGACACTCTTAGGCACACTTTTCAGATAATCGGGACATGAGAACATCAATGCGCTCAGGTGATAGGGAAATATCATCACCTTCACATTTTTCTCATTCATGATGTCAAATATCGGGTCAGTGAAAAATGCCAGCGTCTCGTCAGGCCCATTCCCCCTGAAACCTATTGCCTGATTGGCGATACAAAAGATATTATCGAGATAAAGAAGCTCGGCGGTCTCAGGCGACAAAGAATTGTCGGAGATATATTTTTCGACCACTTTCTTCGTGCGGTCAACCTCGCTTTTGAATGTCGGCATATACTCCGAAAGCGCAACAGTGTCCGGCAGAAGTGTCACGTCATAATATATCCCGGCAAGATCGCAGAAAGCATGGGAATATTCCTCATTAAGCTGCGAATGGTCGCCTGAAAGATGAAATTCGATCGGAGTCCGCGATGCGTCGATGCTCACAAAAACCGAATCGCCCGGCTCAGCATAGGCGTTGATAAACAGCTTGCGGTTATAATTTATCGTGAATGTATGCCCGCGATAAAACGGCACGACCACATCGAAGCACCCAGAAGAATCAAGCTCGGCGATACATCGTGAACTCTTTTCATAAATGTCACATTCGTTAACCACGAGAGTGCGCGAACCACCTTCCGGAATACCGCGCACGACACCGGAAACCTTTATCGAATTGACCGGCGATGCTATTGCCGACAATGTGAAAACTACTGCAGTAGCTAATGCCGTGAAGAAACCTTTATACATGACATGATGAATTTTGTACTGCTACAAAAGTAAACAAAAAAAAGATATCCCGCAAAAGAGTTCCCCACAAATTCCCCTTCAATCCCAAACAATCTTACTCTCATCGCACTTCGGGATAACAGATCGACAAATTGCATATTTTTAGAGCCGGGATAATAGCTCGGAGCCGGTCATGACATCCATTTTGGAGAATGCGAACAGTTTTTTGCCGAGGTCTTTGAGTGAATGACCGATGTGATAGACCTCTTCATCAATTATCAGGAAGCGGTCGTGAGCCTTGTTACAGGCATGCATAGCCACGCCGTTTTCGGTGAAGGCATAAAAGATGATGCCCTTGTCCCTTTGTTTGTCAACTGAAACATAAAGTCGGGTGGAAAGCGCTGAATATTACGTTTAACCGCCTGATTAAGCACCTTAGTCTCAACGTCATATAACTTGGTTAAATCACTGTCGAGCATCACCTGCTCATCGCGCACGACATATATCAGAGATTCAATGTTAATAGTTGCAGGCAGTCGGTCGACGGGATTCCCTGCCGGAGACTCATTAAGATTTACGGGGTGTTCTTGCATGGAAATATAAATTTTTCGTGCTAAAATATTCCGCTAATATACAAATATTTTCAAACACATACACCTGATTAGTAAAATAATATCGTTAGCGATAGATTGTTACTAATCACACCACAAGGCGGCAAGAGTCAGCAGCGGAACAACTTTTTGAGATGCACGATTATGAATTTGTCAAGATTATGAATGAGGAAACTGAAAAGCAATGTGCCCCCAACAACCGCCCCCACATAAAGACCGCTCATCAAGTCGGGAAACAGCAGCAGAACTACAGAAGATACCATGCCATGACTCAGATAAGTCTCATACGAGATATTCCCCAGGAATCTTGTGACCGGATTGTCCAATCTGATTTTTACAGTAGTCAGGAAATAAAATATGATTATGCTTAACCCCAGCACTATCTTTAGCAGATATTCACCCCATAACCATACCTCCTTGTTGATTTCATACGCTACACCCAATATCGCCGCAGCAATAAGAGAAATCACCCATTTAACCGGCTGCTTCTTCATGAGCCACTGCTTTATCCCGGCAAAATGACGTATCAGAATAAGCCCCCACACAAGTCCGAGACGCTCATAACACCATCCCAACTGAGCCGACACTACATCGCCATCTTTGGATAAATAAAGATACAAGCTGCTCAGACAAACCCACAAAATGAGTATCACATCGCCGATTACGGCTCTAAAATTGAATTTCCGGGATAATAGGTTGACTATATAAAACAGCAGGCAATACTCCAACAAAATCTTGATATAGTCGTTGACACCTAAAATCTGGCTTAATCCTACGGATTTTCCAAACAGGCAAAGCACCAACACAATAGCTATGTTGACAACAAAATTCGGCACAAGTAGCGATACAAGCCTATTGACGGGGAAAGTCTTAAGATACGATTCTTTATGCTCGACTCCATATTGCATACCGTAAGCTGAAATCAAAAAGAACCCGGTTACACCTATATAGGCAAAACTGCCGAGAGCATCCTGAAGAAGATTCTGTTTATCTACAGGAATATGCACAAAAATCACGATAATCGAACATAACCCCTTCAATGTATTGGTGTACTCCTTATCGAAGAAGCTCTCGCCATGCTCCGACTTTTTACTTTTCCAGATTACTGACAAAAACAATATCAGTATAATCAGAAATGTCAATAAGATATTTAACATAGATAATTAGCCCGTGATTCGTTTAATGTAATGCAAACCAATGAAACCGAGATTGACATCTTCGTGACTATCCTTTAATCCGACCTCGACATCGACAAAGCCATAGCGGGATGCATCATGCGACACAGCCCGATAACGAGCCGGTTTATTCTCCGCCCCGTTGAACGTGTCTATGATTCTATTCCAAAATGACATCTATTTTTAAACAAGAATCCCAAATAGCCGGGTTAAGTCAAATCAGCATGTGGCTTATCTCAATCTTCTATGCGACCGCTTTCCGGGATGTCGGCAAGCCGCTCGTTGACATACTCTATGTCCATCATGGCATCATCGACCCATGCCGACAGGGTATTGAAATTCTCGAATCCGAAGTTTTCGGCAAGCTCTTTCTTCTGCCCGGAAGTCAACTTATCAGGAGCGGAGAACGCTTCCCTCAACCGCAAGTAGGACGATACACCCCCGCAATCTTCAATCGGCTGGAAATCACACTTCCATTTCGTGCATGTCGCAACTTCACCGGCACGCTCCATTACATCAAGCACACTGACTGTAAAAATCCAGTCATCGCCGAAGTCATAGACATATTCGAGCTTGTAGCCTTTCTTGGCAAGAAAGGCAGTCACAGGAGTGACATCGGCATCATGGGTACAGTCATCTAATCCGAAGCCCATTTCATCTTCCATCGGAATTCCTATCTGCAATCCAGGGTCATACGCCTGACGTTGAAACTGCCATAGATGACAATTTTCCAACCCGGTCACAGCCTGGATGGCATGATGAAGCTGAGAAAAATTAAAATCAGCCGGGATGACTATCTCGCGCCACATAGGCGGCTTGGTGACATCCTTCATCTGCACCTTTATACGCAGTGATTTCTTGTCGGCATCGGGCATGGCACGTGCGTCTTTGACCTCCCGAAGAGGAACGCTACCAAACCCGAGCTCATCAGACATTGACAATATACGCTCACGCTGCTCCGCCAACGACTTGTCATCAGCCAGAAAAGCGGCATACTCTTCCGGGGAAATACCCATCTCTGCCATTGCTGTCATGAGCATCAGCTTCATGCTTTCAAATTCCATCTTATCCTTATCGGATTGAGTTGCCTTATCGTGACCGAACTGTATCGGGGCATCAAGAATCACGTTACGTTTCTTAGCCATATCTTCTTTTCTAAGTTGCTTCACAAATCTACCACACATCTCCAACAAATCCAACAACGTGTGATTAAAATATCCCGTTCAATTTTCTTTTTTCGGTGATTAGTTTGCGCGGATGCAAAATTTTATTAAATTTGCCAAATGGGTAATCCCTTGTTTTTGAGGGTATATGCTCAGTAAGTAGCACCACAATCATCCTTTAATTACATTATCATGAAGAAGCTTCTTGCCTTTGGCTTTTTGACCGTTACGCTTGCTTTGGCGGCAGATAACTATCAGATTTCGTTCAATGCGTGTCTGAGCGACGGCAAACTTCAGGCGGCCGACAGCATACTTAATGAGTGGAGTCGCGCGACTCCGACTGACCCGGAGCTTTTCCCCGCGAGGTTTAATCTGCTCCTTAACCGCGCCACCGGTGACGCGACAGGGCGCGATTCACTCGTTGACTGCGCTTTTGCGGAGATTGACCGGGGGATAGCCGTTTACCCCGACCGCATTGATTTCCGGCTCTGCAAGGCAGAAGCGGCATCGGTCGAAGGCAGATGGAGTGCTGTAATCGAAGCGGTCGACGGTATACTGGATCATGATGTCGAAAATGGCGGTCACTGGCTCGGAATGGGGAATACATTGCTGACCAATGTCGACACCATCCTTGCCGACGCCGTATTCGAGCGTCTCGGCGATATTTATAGCTCTGATTCGCGTACCGTGGTCAATTCTGCCCTGTCAACTGCCGATAAGGCGGCGAAGCGCTTCGGCAACGATGTCAGGATTCTCAATATGGCGGGCAATCTCAATTTCGGCGTGGCAAACAACGATGCCGCACTGAGATACTTTGAAGAAGCTGCGCTTATCGCCCCCGACGATGCCATACCACTTACCAATATAGGCTACATCAAATATCAGCAGGGCGACAGTGTCAAGGCTCTTGAAATATTCCGCAAGATAGAGACTGACCACTATGATGAAGAGAGCCGGAATATTGCACGACAAATGATTGCGCAGATAACCACCCCTGTTCAGAACATGCCGGAATATTTCTACTTTTTCCGCTATATGCCCCAGATTGCCGAGCAAGTCACAAGTGCTGCCTCTCTTCTTGACATAAAAATGATTAACAGCCAAATTCCGGCTTCCAACAAACTACGCTCGCCGTTTGCCGATACCGATATCACGGTTGACGACATCACGCAACTCGAGGGAGAGCCGAAGGTCGTGGTGTGGACTTTTCCGATGCCTAAGAAGATACCTATGTGTCGCTACATAGCTTTCGTTGCCGACGGCAAAGGGAAGCACAAGATATTGACACTTGAAAAATCACTGGAAAACTATTGGATTGTGGGCACGATGAAAGGCACCGAACACTCCAATTTCGGCGACGTGCCCTATCCCGATGACGCTACGGCATTTGTTGAGGCTCTCCGCAAAAAGAAACTTCTGAAGTAAGCAAGCAGACCTCCTGCATCATGGCAAAGTCATGGAGCGCTTGTTGTGAGTTTTTGGAGGGACGGAGTGCTACCGGGGACGCCCATCTCGGGCATGTGTTTCCCGACGGACCGCGTTAAAAAGGCGGATTGATATATTGCATCAACAGCGCCTCGCTCCGGTTCATTCCCGAATCGGAAATGGAGGCTGCGGGCTACGGCGAATACCTGCCGCTTCTCGACCGGAAATGACTTATGAAGTACATACACATGGCACATTTCAGAATCCGGGATACTCACCCCATTAGCGCATCGAGGCTTGACCGAGATAAACCCCGGAATATGGTCGCATATTAGCCACGCCATCGCCTGCGGCGCTCTACTCCAGCAAAGAAAACCACGGGGTAAAACCGTATAAAACAGCAATGACCAAGAAAACTATTCTTTTCTTAGCCATTGCTTATAAGTGAGCTATGTGGATTTTATCGCTCAATATTCGTCCTCGTTGAAGAAAGCTTCAATGACTTTAAATTAACATCTTATATCATTGCTCTAAATAATAGGCAAGTGAATTTGGCGAGCAAAGACGATGGAAAGCTATTGAATTCTCAATCAAATCTTCTGCCTGTCATGATTTTCTGTTCAGGATTTATAATTTTTGAACAGAAACCTTAGAATACTGTTCAAAAATCGCGATTTATGAACAGTATTCTTCTAATACTTTTCATAAATCACCAATTCTGAAAAGCTTTATTGCTTCTCAGATACGGATTCGATAGGCGCAATACTACCAAAGTAATTGGAGTCTGAAACGCTCATGAAGAGATTTATCAAAGGAAGATTCATATAATAATAAGATCTTCCTATCTTTATTCTTTCAATTAACCCGGTCTCAACCAAAGCGTTTAAATATCTGTTTGCCGTGATTCGACTAACCATCATTTCTTTTTCAAGAAATTCCACTTTAGTATAAGGATGGAAGAAAAGGTTATTCAAAAGTTCGTGTCGATACTGTTTCCCAAATTTAGGGCGGAGTACGGTCTTGAATTCAACCATCAGCTTGGAGATACCCTTGACAAGACGGGTAGTTTCGATTGCTGTTTCTTCAATTCCCTTTAGCATGAACAGAATCCATGCTTCCCATTGTGTCGCATTATCATCATTCGTGTCTCTGATTGCCTGAATCAGCCGATAATATTCTCCTTTATTATGAGTGATATAACGGCTAAGATAAAGAATCGGCAGATCAAGACATCCGGTAAGAACAAGATATAAGACGCAAATGATACGTCCGGTCCTGCCATTCCCGTCGTAGAATGGGTGTATGCTCTCAAACTGATGGTGGATGATAGCCAGCTTGATAAGGGGATCCAAATCGGAGAGACGTTCATCGTTTATGAAGCGTTCCAGATTATCCATCAACTCCAAGATGGTCTGCTTATCTTGCGGAGGCGTGTACACTGTCTTCCCATCCGAGCGTTTCAATGCTGTACCGGGCACACTTCGGAAGCCAGCGGAGTTATGCTCAAGCATCTTCTGAATCTCCTTGATTACTGAAGAAGTCAGCACTCCTTTTTCCTTGACAAGGTGAAAGCCCTGTTGTAGCGCTTCTCTATAATTGAGAACCTCTTTTGTAGCGGCATTAGCAACAAAATTTGACAACGACTCAGCATCTCCTTGATATAGGTCATCTTGAGTAGTAACAATATTCTCCACCTCAGAACTATCCTTTGCCTCCTGTAAGGTGAGAGTGCTTACAAGTATATTCTCATTAGGTATCGTCAATGCTACTCCCTTTAACTCAGCTAAGCGTCGATTAGCCTGGTTAAGCTGTTTGAGAATTGCCTTGGTTTCCAGATCATACGCAAGTGGCAAATGTGGGATATTGTATTCGCTCATAAACATCGTGATTGTATGAATACAAAATTAACCGATGCGGATGACTGTAGCAAGAAATATGCTTAGTAACATATTTTCAGTTCATGACCGACTGCCGACGATATTTTCCCAGAGTGCATTGTCTTTTCTGCCTGCCCATAATTTGAGTTGCTATCCAAAATGCAGAAATATTTTCTGCAAATGCAGCGAATTTAGGGACGTAAATCAAGCGATTTAGGGCGAAAAATAAGGATGTCGGAGATTTGCTGCGTCCCCAACATCCTGTAAATGAGCTTGTATTTCAGCGCGTTTTGTTTAGTATTCCTCCTCGTTGAAGAGATACGAATAAATTACCTTTCAGACAGTTATCTTGATTTTACTGAAATTAGACAAGCAAACTTTGCTGTAAAAGGCGATAAAATGCTCCGTGTCGATAATCATTTTACGATGATTTTCTTAGTCTTATTGTCTTGGCGAATTATATATATCCCTGAAGAAAGATTTTTGAGATTATCTCGATTGCAATCCTTCTTGATTAATAATCCATGCACGTTGTAAATATCGAAGCTTTCATCAGCATCGGTGAATATGTTGTCTATGCCTGAAATACTCGTAATTATGCATTCTGCAGACAAATCAGAACCATCGGTTGTCCGTGCCGAAATAATACAACTACCATCTTTGATTACGTTTACAAGACCATTGTTGTCGACTGTTGCTATACTTATATCGCTCGATGTCCATTCAATAGTCTTATTTTCCGCTTCGTCCGGAGTTATTATGGCGTTGATTTGAAATATCTCACCTTCAAAACCGGACCATTCAGCCGGGTCAAGTGAGATTGACTCAACAAGAACAGGTTTGACGATAACAGAACAAGACGCGGAAACGCCGGAGCCATCTGCTGCTGAAGCTGTAATTATACATTCGCCGATTCCAATAGCCGTCACCAATCCGTCACTATTGACAGTAGCCACCGACTCATCACCCGAAGACCACGTCAACGTCAAGTCATCTGCATTTGCAGGCAGTATTCTTGCATTAACCTGTAAACTCTGTCCCTTTGTGCAAATCCATTCAGCCGGGTCAAGTGAGATTGACTCAACAAGAACTGGTTTGACGGTAACTGAACAGCACGCGGAAACGCCGGAGCCATCTGCTGCTGAAGCAGTAATTACACATTCGCCGATTCCAACAGCCGTCACCAATCCGTCATTATTGACAGTAGCCACCGACACATCGCCCGAAGACCACGTCAACGTCAAGTCATCTGCATTTGCAGGCACCATTCTTGCATTAATCTGTATGATCTGCCCTTTTGTGCAAATCCATTCAGCCGGGTCAAGAGAAATCGATTCAACAAGAGCAGGATTTACTGTAATCTCGCAGGTAGCCTTTACTCCCGAGCCATCCGTTGCTGCCGCTGTAATAATGCACTTGCCGACACCGATCGCCGTCACTGTCCCTGATTCGTCTACAGTAGCAACTTTCTCATCGTTTGATGCCCAACTCACATTTGGATTCGCATTTGTTGGATGGACAAACGCATGTAATTTACCGCTACATCCTTTAGTAAGTATTAATTCTGTATCCGACAGATTAATGCCGCTCGCGTATTTATAAACAATAACATCACATGAAGCATTTATATCCGGATTATCTACAGAACTTACAATCACTGTATTCTTTCCTGGTGAATCATGCCCAGTAGAGCACGCTAAAACAAAACCATCATCTTTTAATATGATATAATCCGCAAGTTCTTTTTCCCATTTAACCGGTAATTCATATGGTACATCCGGTTCTATTATAGCCTCTAATTGATGTCCCGTATTGATATATAAAACTATTTGTGTCGGTAAAGTAATTTTAGTAATAGGTTCTATAATCAAATCTTCTATTGTATTTCCAAATCTACCCCAACCATCAAACGGGATGAAAATACCATGATAATTTGCATAACATTCCTTAGGAATATGAAGGTTCATATATTCTGGAGATGAACCACAAAACACATCGTCATTTATAGTTTGATTATATCCCAAAGGAGCGATTTTTGAATATACATAAAAATCACTAAGCTTACGACAATTAGCAAAAGCTTTCCAGCCAATAAAAGTTTTACTGGTATTAATCGTCACTTTCTCCAAATTTTCACATTCGCTAAATGCAAGTTCTCCAATTTTTGTAACTTTTTTATTGAGAACGACATTCTTGATTGAAGAACATCCCAAAAAATTTCTATCTCTTATCTCAGTAATTGTATCAGGTATTGTTATATTCTCAAGTAGAGTTCCGCTAATATATAGGTTTCCCTTTGCTGGATAACAAGGATTAGCATTGCTATTTTCAAAAATAATAGAACACCATGTTTCTAAATTAGGAATTCTAATCCGTTTAAGACTAGTACAATCATAAAAAGCTCCTGAATATACTTTATTCAATGAATCGCCTATTTCTATTTCTTCAAGTTCGGAACATCCTGAAAATGCGCCCTTGTCAATTACCTTTAAACTTTTTGGAAGACAAATACTCTTTATGCTTTTACATAATGTAAAAGCATTTTCGCCAATGTATGTCAACTTATTGTTCCAATTGATTTCCTTTAAATTCTCACATTGCCAAAATGCTTTTGTTGATACTCCCAAACAGCGATCACCAATTACAATTTTGTTTAATGATATGCATCCCTCAAAAGTTGATTCGTCGATTTTATCAACGCGAGAAGGAACAGTAAACTCAGTTAGACTTTCACAGCCCTTAAAAGCTGCTTTATCAATCATACTGACATTAGAAGGTAAACTTATTGTATTTAGCGATTTACAATTTTCAAAAGCGGATTCTCCTATTCTAGTCGATAAAGATGCGGATTTCCCTTTTATATTAACAGTCTTAAGAGATACGCAATATCTAAACATCATTTTAGTAATATTACTATGACACTCTATCGAAGCCTCTTCAAGTAAGTCACATCCTATAAATAATCCGGGACCAATGTTGCCGACCCCTTGAGGTATAGTGACTTCTTTTAGACTTTTGCAATTCTGAAAAGCAGCCGAATCGATTTTATTCACGGTTTCGGGTATCTTAAGATTAGAAAGGCTCTCACATCCGTTAAATGCAAAGCTTTCAATGGTCTTAAGATAAGGAGGCAATACTATATCAGAAAGCTCTGAACATTGTGAGAAAGCGGTTCTTCCAATACTAACGACCTCATATATTCGACCTTCATATACTACACCTTCATCAAGTTTAATACTTTTGATTTTAGTCGGAGCCTTTGTTACCGTAGCAGTACGATTGTCAAGATTAAGAGTGTATGTCACCCCATCTACAGTTGTTTGAATCGGAGTTGGAGGGACAGCTGCAAATATAAAAATTGGTAATGCGTAACAAATAGCCACCAGAATTATAAATCGAAGAACTAGATTATTAAATGCTTTCATACCATTTTTGCATTTTTGAACGTGGATATTCTTTTTTTACAAATTCTTTCATTTTGGCAAGAAATTCGAGCGCGTCAGCTTCATTGTCAAAGAATATACAATTCTGCCACTTTTCATTGCTCGTCTCATCAATTTCAGGCACACGATTTTTAATTTTTAGAGTGCGAAAGTGTCCACATGCACCCATCGTCACCCACCAATATCGTTTAGGGTTATCCATATTAAAATTACACCGCGGTCATCCTCTCGTTGGCGATTAGATTGGTTTATACGAGAAAAGCGTAGGAATCTGTATCTGTTACCGTCCTACTGCTTGAGGCTTCTCGCATTGCCCATCGATAGTCGGACGGCAACGAAGAAGCCCTACGCTTGTATATGCAATCAGTGCGTCCGGCTCTATTCCTCTCGGAATACCTTGCCGGATGCAAGATAATTACATATCCACGGGCATCTACCGTTGCTCAATCCCTGACTATCGATAGAAATTTTGCGAGAATTTCAAGCAGTCAAGAATCAGCGCGGATAAACGCTTTTCATTATGTCTTACCTCCCGCCCTCGTCCCCGCTACCGGGGCTTCAAACGGTCTGCATTCGCAAATGTAATAATAATTTGTGAGAATCCGATTATTAATAATAACTAATTTTTAATACGTAACTCGCAAAAATTAGCTGATATATAATTATGAAGTATTTGCGAGGGATTTTACGGGTGGAAAGAAGGAATGTAGCGGGCTACATGACTGATTGACAGCCGAGAAATCACCGGAAAGACGAATAAGGATATATCAGCCCGTAGGGTTACTGGAATAAAAACTTATAAACTAGTTTTTAAGAGTTACTTACATTCACGCACATTACGTCAATTACTACGTTAGAACTGAGTCAGGCTCATCATTCCATGCCTCTTCATCATGCAGCTATAGGCAAAATGACAGTTCATTTCTCGATAAAATATAAGTAGACAAGGTAAGCTACCTGATTAGAGCGGCTTACCTTGATGTCGGGATAGAGGTGCGTCATTCTTTTATGGAATCGAGCTCGCGGAATAATCTGATATATTGTGGCCAATAATGCACTACGCTGAAGATGACGGCAGCCACAAGGCCCGCTGCCATAGCCCAAAAACCGGTGGGGTTATATGCCCACGCATTTGGTAACAAGAGCGTAAGCAGGATTACTATACCTATGCCGAATACAATTTCGCCGGACAACACGAGCAGTCTTAGCCTGGCTGTCCTGGAGAACAATTCTGCCGGCGGTAGAGCCGCGATGTTGATGTTGCGGAGTTTGATATACATGAAAATATACCAGATAGCACCAAGTAGGAGATATACAACCAGATATATCTTCAGAGTGACAGGGAACGAACGAGGATTTATGCCACCGATTGCCGCTGCTGCGAATACAGCCGCAAGAATCAGGCAACCTATAAATCCCTGACGGAATTTCTTCAGAATTTTTGTTTGTGCCGTTTCGGAAGCCGATATATTTATTTTAATCTCAGTATCGGTCTTGGCAAGTACCTGCTCAAGGGTAGACATGCTTTTTTTGAGTTCATCGAGTTGCATATTACATCTGTTTTGAGAGTTTGTCTTTTATCCGGTGAATTTTTGTCGCAACGGTATTGCGTTTCATTCCAAGAGTGTCGGCTATTTCATCATACGAAAATTCATCGAGCCATAGGAGAATTATTGCTTTCTCCATATCTTCAAGCCGGTCAATGAGGGAGTGCAGGTGTTGAAGATTTTCCCGCTGCGCATCGTCAATCCCTGCCGCGACATCAATAAGCCCGAAATCAACCGATATCGTCTCTATACGTTTTCTTGATGAGCGCAATGTCATGAGTGCGGAATTTACCGCTACCCTGTAAATCCATGTCGACATTTCACTCCGACCTTTAAACTGATTTATTCCCAGCCAGATATTGACATAGATTTCTTGCCGGAGATCATCGAACGGCACTTTTTCGGAAGCATAGAAGTAGCTGACCTTGTTGATAATCGGGGAGTGCCGTTTGATAAGCTCGGCAAAATCCCTTTCGTTTATTGGTGGACTTTCCATATTGAATTTGTTTTGCCCCGTTAGATGCAATTTTAATCCTGAAAGTTTCATCATTTCGAAATTTCTTGAGGCTTTTTGCCCGGCAAATGCAAAATTACGAATCCCCAATGATTAAACATCACCATTTCGACACATAATGTCGGAGAGTCGAGCTGTCTTCCAGCAACCCCCGATGGCTATCGGCGGAACGAATTGGCGTTGCAAAATTGCCCTGAATGAAAATACACAAGCGATTGACAAGTTTATTTTGTTGCTTGACAATCACTTGGGTATTAGCTCTTTATGTCTTAAAACCGGGCTGACTTTATATCAATACTCCTCCTCGTTGAAGGAGAAGTAAATTAGTCGCTTATCAAATAGTCAGCTTGATTTTGTAGAAATTAGACAAGCAAACTTTGCTATAAAAGGCGATAAAAACGCACAAAATTATTCAAAACAAATTAATATGAATTAGACTTCAGTCCCATGCAGCGAAATATTTTTATTGGTCAGACCTTGAAATTACAAAATTATCATAGTCTATTTCTTCTATTATCATAAAATCTTTCCAAACTGGAGCTGCCTCATATAAACTTTTACTTCCTATAGGTACAAATAAATATCTATTTCCAAAATAAATTGCTTCTACAGTCGGAGGTGTGGGAGACTTAATATAAACATTTTTAAAATCAGCGCCTTCAAATGAATGTGCCGAGAATATAGGCATTTTATCATTAAATAGTATTGACTCTGTATTATCAAAACAATGAGCTAACGCATATGCACCAATATTACTCATATTGTCAGGAATTATTATACATGTGCCATTAAATTTTGCAGACCACAAACCACTTTCTTCTACGATTTGGAGACAATTTGGCAATTTAGAAAAGACCGAATTGTAACAACCGTTAAAAGCGCAAATGCCTATTTTTTCTACAGTCTCTGGCAAATCAATATTTTGGATTTGATCACACTCATAAAACGCTCTATATTCAATATTTTTCAATATCGGCGAGAAATATACCCTTTGAATCGATGAACCTTCAAAAGTTGACGATTTAATTATTTCTGAATTTTGAGGCATCCAAACCTCTCTTATAGATTGATTATTCTTAAAAAAAGATGCAGGTATATCTCCTGGAATCTCTTGAATATTTAAATATTCAAGATTTTGTAAGTCCTTAAGACACATCCAGTCGATATTATTTAACGTACCCTTAAGCCTTAATTTTTCAATTTCATATTTATCATAAGATTCTAATAAAGATTGTAGATTCCCGTTATTGACATTTAAGTTTAAAAAGCCTTTCTCTTGATGAACATACATTGTGTCAGACGGCAATTGTGAATTCAACTTCTTAATAACGACCGTTCCTGTGCGTTCATAAGGAGTTTCATTCTCTTCAACAACAAAGGTGTGGGAAGAGGTTACCAAACCCCTGGATTTAATAATATCATGAGTCCAATCTTGTAAATATACTAATTCAATATCAACATTAGAGCTAACATTTATATCAACGCTTCCTCCTTCATCTGAAACATTCACATTTTTTGAAGAGCCTATAAAGATAGCATCGTTTTGACTTTGTTCTATATATACTGTATCTGAAATTTCACTATTTTTCCCTTTTATGACAACTTTACCAAAACGAGAATCATACGTTGTATTTTCCAAAATTCTAAGATCCAGTTTATAGGGATCCAACGCTCTTGATAATGGGTTATCTGCTACTTGAATCCAAGATGAATACGGAGATGATATAATGACATCATAGTCAAAATTAGTGTTTATGTCTACGCTGATAAAATTTTTTTTTGCATCAACAGTGAATTCTTTATTGGATATAATTATAGCATCCTTCTGAGATTGTTTAATAGAAACAATCTCACTTACCGTACCAGCTGGGTCAAAAAATCTAATTTCTACATTCCGGTTATCATATGTATCATTTGGCAAAATCTCAAAATATAAGGTATGACTTGACATTCCCCTTGTTCCATTGTTTAGTTTTATCCAATCAACTTCTGGAAGTTCGTAATTATATTCGAAATTAGAACTTAAATCAATAGAAATCAACTCCCCATCAGAAGGAATATCAAATTCGTTTTTAGATAATACGAGTATTCCTCCACCCGCTTGGTATATTTTTACAACCTCTGTAATATTGCCATCGGTGAATAAAATTTCACCATTTCTTTTCTCATAGTCTACATTCTGATCAATTACAAATTTTAAATCAGTGCTCTTCAAAGCTCTTGAAGACGCACTTCTATGAATCCATGATGAGTATTGTTCTGGTATTTCCATATTGAAGTTGACATTGCTTTTTACCGAACATTCAATTTCTCCTCCTTCCATTGGCACCTCATAAAGAGTTGATGAGATTAAAATCGCACTATTTTGTTTTTGAGAAACTATTAATTTTTCAGTGGCTTCGCCAGCAGTAAGAGTCAGCGTCACACCTCTCTCTCCATATGAAGTGTTGCCAGTTACATTAATTGACACTTCAATATCTCCTGCTTTTCCAGAAGAGGGTGTAATTGTGCACCAATCAACATTCATTCCAGACTCAGACACATGAATAGTCCAATCTTTATTTGTAGAAAACATAATTGTTTTAGATCCTCCTTCGGAAGAGAAATCCATCCGGCGTGTAAAATATTCAATACAGCCGTCATTAATAGTTATCTGGGCGGGTTCTTCTTTATCAACACAACTGCTGAAAAGCGAAAGAATCGTTATAATAACGATAGATAAAATAGGAGTTCTTATCATTTTGGTAACCATTTAAGATTTGTCTGTATTATATTATATTTCTACGACTCAAGGAGAGATTAAACTTGAAAGAAACGTGAGCCAACTATGCCATGTCGTAGTTTGATGGTCGTAGGAAACCTAGGATGAAGAAGATAAGGAGGAACCGTACACACTATAGCGTGAGTACCCCTTGTCTATCCTCTCATCATTGTGAAAATTTCCTACGTTTTCTCAATAAGAGATCAGCAAAACGCTTCTTTATTATTATGTCTCGTCGCATTATTATGCGATACCGTAAAACTACTAAAAAATTGTGAGAATATAGCTGTCAGCGATAAATAAATTTATCATTTGCCGCACATATCTCGGTTGGGGGAGTTGGTTTCAGCATCCTGTGGGCTTGCGTCATGCAGCAGTAGACGGAGCAGGGGGCGTCTTCATCCGGATTGCGACCCCACGGGAGGTCTGATGAGGGACCACCGCCTATGCATGACTGGGCGAACTGGGTTGCTCCGTTAAGATAGCCGAGGAACTGACGCATCGCACACTTAAGAGAATCTCGTTTGGCTGTTCGGCGATTGCCGTCAGGAATTCTCCGTCTAAACTGGCACTTATTTTTGGCACTCCCTTTTCCCCAAATTACCGCTACAAAATCTTAAACATAGACATGAAAAAAAGAGGTTTAACACCTCCTTTAAATTGAATTACATGTTTATCGCTATTACATAGTCGTACTTTAGAGTTTGGACAACAACTCTGAGCCTGTCATCGCTGTCATCTCGGAGAAAGCAAAAAGTTTCTTGCCAAGGTCTTTGAGCGATGCGCCGATGTGATACACCGTCTCGTCGATTATCAGAAACCGGTCATGAGCTCCATGATATACATGGATTGTGATTTCGGGATATTGCTAATTATGTCGCCGTAGATCCTGACGGAGGACAGGCTTGATTTCCTGCGTGTAAATGGTGGCTTTGACTCCCGGTTTCCTTTTATCAAGCTGTGTCAGAACAGTCGCATCCACGTAATTGTCAATCAGAACTATGCGCGTATTGGCAGATTCAACAAGTTTTGATATTATCACATGAGCATCGAATATCTGACCTTGAAACAGAATTCCTTCCTTAGGAGGTAATGAAGTCCTTACGAAGAAATCAACATCCCTGCGAATAGCAGCGATTTTCCCATCCTGTTCCAAAAGCCTTCTATCCAACCTGTCGCTCATTTCAATCAATCTCTGGTTGACCGAATAGCCACGAAGCAGATACTCCTTCAATATCTTATTGGCCCACTGGCGGAACTGGGTGCCTCTTAATGACTTGACTCTATACCCTACAGATATGATGACATCAAGATTGTAGTATTTGGTTCGATATCTTTTGCCGTCAGACGCAGTTGTCAAGTATTCCTTGACAACTGAATTGGCATCCAATTCGCCTTCTTTGAAAATATTATTGGTATGAAGGCTTATGTTTTGTTTTGTCGTCTGAAATAACTCCACCATCTGAGCCTGCGTAAGCCACACAGTATCACCTTCAACTTGAACATCAAGTTTGAGGGTTTCGTCAGGTTGATATATTATTATCTCGTTTTCTTGCGTAGATTACATATGCAAAAGTATAAAAAGTTTATGACAATTCGTTCGGCAGGAATGAGTAATGCAATCTTTCGACCTTGGCGGTGAGAGTCTAAGGCAGCAGTTTTGCATAGACCTTTTCGGTGATGTTGGTACATCCATATCTTAACAGGCGGCTGACAACCGACATCGAAAGTCCTTTGTTAAGAGCGAAGACGGCGAATGGATGTCATGCCCTGTGGAATACCCCATTTCGTCAGAGTCGCGTGTAAATTCAGCGAAAAATAGACAAGTCAACAAATTTCGGCGGAGCTAAATTCCTGAAAATAGACAAGTTTATTTCGCGGTAAAAGGATGCAAAAAGCGATTGGCAAGTTTATTTTGTTGCTTGCCAATCGCTTTTGTATTAGTTGTTTATGTCTTAAAATCGGGCTGATTTTATATCAATACTCCTCCTCGTTGAAGAAGAAGTCTTCTTTGGAGGGGTAGTCAGGCCAGATGTCTTCGATACATTCGTAGGTTTCGCCCTCGTCTTCCATCTCCTGAAGATTTTCGATTACTTCAAGGGGAGCGCCGGAGCGCATTGCGTAATCTATAAGCTCCTCTTTGGTTGCGGGCCAGGGAGCGTCTTCGAGTTTTGATGCCAGTTCAAGTGTCCAATACATATTCAGGATAGATTTAATTTATGTTTAGCGTATGTTTGTTGTATTAACTAACAATTTTTATCCCAAAATATTTCATCAAACTGATTGGCTACATTGTTAAATCGTGCAAACACGAAGAGGAAGTCGCTAAGACGGTTCACAAATTTGAGCACATTGGGGTCAACGTAGGTAGTATCGGCAAGTGCCACGATACGACGCTCGCATCGACGACACATAGTGCGGCATACATGAGCCACAGCCGAGCGGTGGGTACCGCCGGGCAGCACAAAGTTGGTGAGTGGCGGCAGCTGGGCATCCATCTCGTCGATGCAGCGCTCTATGCGCTCAATGTCATCGTGGGTAAGCCCGGGACACTGCGTGATGGCGTTATCAGGATTGGGAGTGGCGAGATAAGCACCGATATTGAATAATTTGTTTTGTACGCGACGCAGCAGATCGACATATTCAGGCTGAAGGTTGGGGATTGCCACAAGTACGCCTATATTGGCGTTGAGCTCATCGACCGAACCGTATGCCTCTATGCGTATATCGGTCTTCTTTACACGCATTCCCCCTACCAGGGAAGTAGCACCCGTATCACCGGTGCAAGTGTACACTTTGCTTTTTGTCATAGTGGTAAGGATAATAATGTGGGCGGCAAAGATATGCAAAAATTTTCACATAAGCAACTATTTGAAAAAGCCGTTATCTTCCCGCGATACAGGCTTCGGAGGTATTGCAGATGCCGCCGACAGTTGTGCCGGAAGCCATACCGTCATATCGCCCTCTCCACGGTGAGCCCATGCATAATAAGGTATCATTGTCAGCGTCTTGTCGGCAGTCACGAGACATCCTTTGTCATCATAAGCGAGAGACTGCACCGGGAGCGTCACCTGATTCACTCCTCCAAGCAGTCCGGGACGCGAAACGACATTGAATTCCGGCATCAATGGCAGCAGCACAGTGTGTACACTGAAGTCGTTGTCGGGCCACTCGGCACAGTACACAAGCGGTCCGCGCTCCACGGCAACACGTCCGCGGTCGTCTGCGACAGAATCATGGGCTTTCACTGTGCGGACAGGCATGTCGAAATGTACAGTCACCGCATCGCCCTTCTTCCACTTGCGGTCGATGACAAGATAGCCGTTGCGCAGCTCGCCGCCGACTTCATTACCATTGACCTTTACCGACCAAGCCGGGGCAAGTCCGTCATTGTAGGAATACTGGTCGCCCGGGACAACGGAATTTCTTACCCATCCGGGAATGCGTATATTCATAGCGAATTGTCCTCCGCCTTTGGCTATCGTCATCTCTATGTCGCCGTCAAGAGGATATGCCGTTGTCTGCCTGATGCTCACGGGTATTCCGGCAATGGAAATATCGGCGGTATTGTCCATAAACAGGTTGACAAAAAGGTCGCGGTCACGCACGGCGTAGACATATCCCGGCAATGAGGGAATAAAACGGCTTATATTGCTCGGACAGCAGGCACAGCCGAACCATGCCTGACGCGAGTAATTGCCTGTTGAAGACAGCGGGTTAGGATAGAAAAACGACCCTCCGTCAAGCGATACACCGGAGATAAGCCCGTTGTAAAGCGTGCGCTCCAGCACATCAAAATAGCGAGCGTCGCCGTGAAGCAGAAACAAGCGGTAGTTGACATACACGTTGCCGATTGCGGCGCAGGTCTCGTTATAGGCTGTCGCATTAGGCAGTTCGTAATTCTCGCCGAAAGCCTCCCCGGCGTGACGCGCCCCTATGCCTCCGGTGATATAGAGCTTCTTATTCACAATGTTATCCCAGATGGTGTCGATAGCCTTGATATAGGCACTGTCGCCCGTAATGGCTGCCACATCCGCCATGCCGGCATACATGTATGTAGCCCTGACGGCATGACCTACCGCCTCCTTCTGCTCAAGTACGGGTATATGCGACTGCAGGTAGATGTCGCGGCGGTGAGTGGTGCCACGCGCCTCAAGAAAGAATTTCGCCTGGTCAAGATATTTCCTGTCGCCGGTGACCGTGTAGAGCCTTACAAGCGCCATCTCTGCAATCTGATGCCCGGGGATAAGCCGCCGCTGACCCGGACCGTCACCGATGTTACGGCACACGCAGTCGGCGTATCTTATGGCGATGTCGAGGAAATTGCGCTTTCCGGTCGCCTGATAGTAGGCGACAGCGCCCTCGATCATGTGTCCGAGATTATAAAACTCGTGGGAAAGCACCTCCACCTCATCCCAGCGGTCGCCTTTCGCCCAATCATGAGGATTAGCGGGATTCTGTGTGCGCGCCGTGAAGAGATAACCGTCACTCTCCTGTGCCGCTGCCACAATCTCCAACACACTGTCGATATATGCTTCCAGACGCTTGTCGGGAGCCGTACTCAACCTGTACGCCGCCCCCTCGATGGTCTTGTACACGTCGGTATCATCAAACGGGAATCCCGTGGCATGATATTCGCTGCTCGGGGCTGCCGCACGTTTAAAATTTTCATATCGACCGCTCGTCTCGCATTTTTCAAACGCAAGAGGAATGGTCACTTCACGGCTGGCATCAAGGCGTTGACCCCAGAAACCGCCCTCTATCTTTACAGAAGTAAACGGCACAGGAGTTATAGGATAACCGCTCTGAATAACTTCATGTTTTTTTGCAGAAGCCACAGCAACCACGGCAACAAAAGCCAGCAAGAAAGGTAAACGCATGATATTCATGGTCAGATAAATGTGATTATAATTGAATGCGAATATAATCAAAGTTATCTGAAACCACAACTTTCCTCATGCTTATTTACCCTGCGCTTGTTATCTACCTTAACCCTGTGGCAAAGTCGCAATCTTGGTAAGCGCCGTCTCAAGTTTAGCGGCAATCGCGGCGTTGTCCTTAATGAAATAGTATAACTCACCGATAGGATACATCTCACTGTCGGGCTTAAATTCGGGCGAACCGTTTACTGCAGCTATCTCCTTGGTTATGCGCGCTTCGGCATCCGGGGTTTCCGAAAGAGTGTCGGCAGAAGAAAACATCTGGTAATTGGCTACAAATGCAAAGCAGTCATCGACAATATCATCCCATAGCGTTATGTCGACACGAAGATGCAGTGAGTCAAGCACAAGACTTGTCTGAGCGGCGGATTTCATCAGCCGTTCCACCGCCGGTTTGCGACTGCGGTCAAAAGGTAGTCCCGAAGGCTTGAAAAGACCGGTCATGTCGCTAAACCGGAAATCGGGATTGTAGCGCGCCTCACCGTCACCACGCTTTGCCACGGGGGTTGTCACGGCGTAGCAGTAGGCAAGGAATACATTCAGATTATGAAGCACCGACGGAGTGAGTTTCAACAGTTTCTCCCGCTCGGCGGCAAAATGTACCGCGCGTTGCTTTTCAATCTCCGACTCCATGTCGATTTCCGATTTCATCGACCCGACGGCATTCAGGAAAAATCCCAGCAATATCAATCCGCACATAACCTCGACTGCGGTCACCAACTGCGCCCATCCGTGAGCCGGTGTATAGTCGCCGAAGCCAAGAGTAGTGATAGTCACTATACTGTAGTAAAGCCATGACCCGAAATCTGTACCCGCGCCATCGGGAATACGAAACTGACTGTCGGGAAGCCACATATAAATGAGCGCGAACACAGGCGTAAGAGCCACATAAAGCCCAATCCACACCACCGGACGGATATTGGAGACGATGTGAAAGAAATGCCTGATTCTATTGGACAAAGTATGCAACATAACTAAAATGATTTAAAGACAAAACACATCCCGACATAAAAAAGATTACCATCCACCGCCATAATCCACCATGATATCAATCATGCATTTACTTTTTCATATCTCCAATGCAGATAATTCCGCTTTTTTATTTACTTTTGCATATGGGAACCAACGAAATAATACTCTATCAGCCAGATGAAACGATGAAACTTGAGGTGCGCCTCGAGGATGAAACCGTATGGCTGACACAAGCTCAGATGTCTGAGCTGTTTCAAGCAACGAAACAAAACATAAGCCTTCATATTTCAAACATTTACAAAGAAGGTGAATTGGATATCGCCTCAACTGTCAAGGATTACTTGACAGTTCAGACAGAAGGTAAGAGAAGTGTTAAACGAAAAATCTCTTATTATAATCTTGACGTTATCATATCGGTAGGATATCGTGTTAAATCGATTAGAGGCACTCAATTTCGTCAATGGGCGAATAAAGTGTTGAAAGACTATCTTCTTCGCGGATATTCCGTTAACCAGAGATTGATTGAAATGAGCGACCGGCTCGATCGTCGACTCCTGGAGCAGGATGGAAAAATCGCGGCATTGCGCAAGGATGTGGACTTCTTTGTTCGCACGGCGTTGCCTCCACGGGAAGGCATACTCTTCGAAGGACAGTTTTTCATTTCAATCTAAGAGAACAATGCCCAAAATTTATAAATCAAAAGTGTCAGGGAGAATAATTTGCCTTGTTTGTCTAATAGCGTTACTCCCGGTAGTGCCCGTAATTTATTTTGCTTTTTCCTGGGTGGCGATTCTTGCTATTTTCTTTTTATTTGCGTTGATTTTCTATTGCATGTTCAGCGTACGGTACATTATTGAAGACACTACACTAAGGATTAAATGCGGATTTTTTCTCAACGAAAAAGTCGACATCATGAAAATTACAAAAATCACAGAGACTAGTTCCATTTTGTCAGCACCGGCAGCCTCCTTGGACAGAATCGCCATATATTTGCGCCGTCAGTATTCTCCTGTGATTATTTCCCCCGAAAATAAAAATGAATTTATCGAAGAACTCCAATCGATAAATCCCGATATTACCAAGATTTGACGGGAGTGTCATCGGAGGCGTTGCTGAAGGCTGTCGATGGCGACAGTGACCGACCCGCCACGATACACTTGCTTGCCAGAAGAGTCGGCGAGTATGTAATACGGTAGTCGCGGTATGTTTAGATGGTCGAATGTCGCGCTTGCCACTCCCCCCGGAGTCCACACACGTGTCCACTTCAAGGAGTCGGGGCGCTCGCGTTTCCACGATAGCGTATCGGCGGCACACGATACATCCAGCACCTTCAGCCTGCGTCGTGAATAATTGTCATATATTGCATCAATCGCCCTGACTATAGTATCGCGTCGATGCTCCTGATTGGCAAAATAAAATAGTGTATAGCTTGCCTTTCCCGGCGCATAATGCTCGGTCGAATCTCCGTAAGAATAAAGTGAGAAGGGGCGCATCTTCGCGTTAAGATGAGCCGAATTGTTATAAGAAAGCAAAAGGCGGTAATCGTCCACAAGCTTGTCGGGACGCGCCGTCGGGGCGATAAGCGCAAAAAGCGAGTCGGCTTGCGATTCATTATCAGGGGCATAGTAAGTGGTAAGCATCAGTGCCGACGACAGGATATCGTCACGGTGATTAATCACGTAGTCCGCTACAAGATTGTTGACCTGCCGGGAATCGCCAATCTCAATCACTCCGGCGTTTTGACGTATCCATTCGCTCCATTGCTCAACGGGCTTGTTTCCCTTCAATTCAATCACGTATGGATTGTCAAGGTCAAGCTTACAGTTGATTGTCTGCCCGTTTTTTACAATCATCCTGGCGATCAGGGCGCGCTGTGCCGTAAAAAGCTCGACTATCGTATATTCGCCCGACACTCCGTGAAGGTCAAATTTACCGTCGATTGCCGGCTGACCCTCTTGATGTACCGCACCATCGGCGACATAAAACATATTTATTGTACGCGTACCGAGACCCTGCACCTCGCCTGTCACGCGGAATTGCGTGTCATCACCGCAAGCAGCGGCAACCACCGCAATAAAAGCGGCTATTATAAGTCTGAATTTCATCTATATCCGAATAATTTCCACAAAGTTAGCAAATTTTTCATAGCAACAAGCCGTTACACGGACAATGAAAACGGAGGGTGTATCAAAAATTCTTGTTCTGATACATCCTCCGTTATGTAAACGTAATCTATTGTATCGGCTATTTGACCATTTTGATTGTTTTGTGACCTGAGGGTCCTGAGATATTTAAAATATATACCCCATCGTTAAGACAGTTCATATCCATAATGCCTGATTCCGAGACGATAACCTGTCGGCCGCTCATGTCGTAAAGACTGCATACAGAAACATCAGCACCCCCGATAGTCACCGTGTCTCCCGTACGGCTTATCGTGAACGGCGCGTCACCCCGTATCTTGTCGATACTTGCCAAATCAGCAATATTGAACGCTGCCGACACTGTCTGTTTCTGATAGTTACCCGCTTGGTCTTCTACGGTTATGCGAAGGTCAAACCATCCGCTATATCCTTTTTTGTTCAATGAGGCGAGGGAACCGCTATAGAATGCACCAAAACCGTGAGAATAAAACATCGACGTCTCCTCGGTCATCTCAATAGTTTCCCAGATATTTTCAGCGTATGGCGATACCTCAACTACAAGTTTATGGGGTACACTACATTCATTCCACGACGGTTTTGCACCCCATGAGTTAGCCGTTCCAAATATGTTGTCGAGATCAGCGGCCGACAATACGATTGACGCATCAGCACTATTGGCAAACATCTGTGCCGGGCAGCCTTGTGCGTCACGAAGTTGTAGCATAGTAACCGAAGGAGGAAAATGGTCTTCATTGTTGAGGTCAAAAACAACTTCCGCCTTGTTGCCGCCAGTTACCTGACCTACGCAGAAATTAGTATTGTCATATTCGACCTTCATCACTGCGTTCTGTTCGGGACTATAAAAGAACGACCAGTCCATCAGGGCATCCGGACCTTCTCCGATTAATTCGTTATCGGCATAAAGGCGTGTTACAAGACCCTCTGCATCAGATTTACGCTCTTCTCCCAAGGAACCCAGATAATGATTATAGAAATACGGAACGCCATACCCTCCATACGTACTCCAAATTTCGGTAAGATAACTTACCATAAACGGTGCCGTGGAGCCGTTTACTATGTCAGTTCCATTAAGCGGCGAAATAAATGCCTTATCGCCCGGGAACGGATTGAGCGGAAAGAGGGTACCTTCCGGCCAAAAACGAAGCTGACCTATCGGGAAGAAGTAGTAGGAAGCCTCTTCACCGCCAAACGGATATACCACCCCTCCGATATTTGTATAGACTTTAGCGTCGGAAGAACCTTCAGGTATCACAATCGCGTCGGTAAAACGTGCCTGAATGCAGTACATCGGCTCAACATCCTCTCCTGACACTTTCGCCTTGCTGCAATATGCGTTCAGAATCTCCGGATAAGCACCACCGATACCTATTGCCATTGCCGATTGACTTCCATTCCAAACGGCAGGCGCATAAAGGCTGTAATCAACATTATCGCCCACAGGATTGTCTTCGCCGAGCGGGGATGTTACAAAATTCTGCCCGCAGTTTACGTAACTTGAGGCATCGTTAGTGATTGTACCCGGAGCAGAGCCACGCTGCCATACAGGCGCAATATACACTCCGTCTTTTGACGGAGAGGCTGGCATGATGCGAAGCTGTCGGAACGTATATTTGTCTGACACATTGTTAACATGGAAATTATTCTGTGCCATTCCGTCGGTAATACCGAAATCACCCGACACGACATCGCCGGTAACCTCTGTAATACGTCCAAGTACTTGACCGTAGATATCATGATGCACCTGGGTCTGTATTGTTATCATGTTTATATTACCCGGCTCTTCAACCGAATATTGGTCTTCTGTCACCTGCTTTCCACGCGGAAGCCGCGATTCCTGTCCGTCAGGATTATAGGTAACCACCTTTATCTCGTTAATTGCCTCATCGGGATCAAACACGAGTTCCATATCACCTTCCACAACTACGTTTTCTTTAAAAACGAAAGCCTCATAATCCGACCCGTACCGATACTTGTCATTTATATGCGCAAACTGACCAACAAAATCATACACTCCAGCAGGTACCTCAACCTCAACATAGTCTACCGGAACCGGCATCGGACCTTGGGTATAATCATACGGATGATATTCACCGTCAATAATGTTGTCGGCATTATAAGCAGTCATATACTCCAGCATCCAGCACGAAGGATTCCACTTATAGGAACACTTTACAATAAACATGTTTTCTTCTTCTGATGAGCCGCCCGAAGAAGAGCCGCCCGAGGATGATGACCCTTCTGATGTACGAGCCACATGCCATCCCTGCGATGGAAAATCGAGTGGTCGGCATGTTCCGTCTGATGTGACCTCCATCGTCTTAATCTTTGGGGCATCTGCCGTTACTCCCGATAATGCCGAGAAAGATACCGACATTATCGCCGCAGTTGAAAATAAAAATTTCTTCATACTTTTTCACACTTAAAATTTATTAACATACACAAATGTACCCTACTTGGCACTCCGACACCAAATTCTCACCGCACAAATTCATGCTGATTCTTGAATTAATAAGTAACTCGCGAAAATTAGCTGATATATAATTATGAAGTATTTGCGAGGGATTTTAAGGCAATCAGAGAAAGTATATCGGGCTAAACTACTGATTGAAAGCCGGAAAATCACCGAAAAAGCGAATAAGGATATATAAGCCCGAAGTGTTACTGAAATAAAAGAACCTATAACCTAAATTTTAAGAGTTGCTTATTATTTTGGTGCAGTGTTATGTTGCCTTTCTTCTCTTGCCATCTTTAAATAGACCGAAGGTGTTAGTCCTGTCACCTGCCGGAAAGCCGTGATGAAATTTGAATTGGACCGGAAACCGACACTTTCCCCTACAGATTCAATTGTAAGATGACCATATCCATCTTCATCGACAAGGCGTTTTCTTGCCTCATCTATCCTGAGTTTATTTATAAAACTGCGGAAATTCATTCCTTTTGACCGGTTTATCGCCGATGACACATATTTGGAATTTGAGCCGATAGCGCGCGCAAGTGCATCAAGTCCAAGATTGGGATCGAATAACAGCGAACCGTCAGATAAAGCATCCTCTATTTTGTCCATCATCTCCCGGTCACGACTATTATCTGAACTTATACCGGCAGTCTCTTCCAATTTTACAATCTCCTGATTCTTGCTGAATATCACTTTTTTCAACCTGGAAATATATTTATTGACACACAATATTATGATAATGACAGATATAATAGAGACCAGAATAAACACTGTCATGTTTTGTGCCGAGATCTTTATTTCCAGATTTTCAATTTTCTCATTCGCACGTTCAAGCGTATTGCGCTGAAATTTTGAATTAAGAGATATGAATAATGCAGGCCGATACAGTGAATCCATTATATCAAAATAGCTTTCATAAGCCTTCAAAGCTTTCTCTTTGTCACCAAATTTTATATATGTACGCAACAGTCCACGTCGGCTGTCAGCCATCATCTGAGGAATAAGAAATTCCTGAGCCAGTGCATCGTATCTCACCAGATAATATAATGCTGAATCGGCATCGCCAATTCGGTCGTAGTATTCATATAATTCTGAAAGAGGAGTGGCAAGCTCCCGGCGGTTTAGTCCGGTGCTGTCAACTATTTCAAGACTTCTCCGGAAATTGGAGGCGGCGTTACGGGATGAACCGAAATATTTCTCTATGAAGGCGCGTCCTATTGCATAATCATATCTGCGCTTATGAAATAATGAATCGGGAACTGTCAGGAGAGTTAACTCCCGGTTTGCTTCCTCGGCCCGGTTCTTATTATTTGTAAAGCAACTTGCAACTGTGATATTCTGGAGAAGAAAAAGTCTTAGATCATTATCCCCGACAGGATAGGAAAGAGCTTTTTCATAATAAGCCAGAGCCTCAACAAAATCGTTATACGCAAGATATATGTTGCCGGACAGCAGATAGGCCCGCTGTTTGATCCAATCATCAACCGAGTCTCCGGCATTATCAAAAGTCTCGATTGTCTCCTGTAAAATGCTGAGGGCCTCCATGTAACGGCCCTGATTCATTTCCATATCAGCGTTGTGGATTGCAATAACAGGGTCTTGGACAGTCGCTGCGGAAGCCGGTGAATTGCCGGTGATAAACACACATGACACAACCCATATTATTGCATGACGAACAAAATCCATCCAACAGTAACGAGTGTACCTCTTTCTTACCAATATGTGTTCATTCAAAGCCAATTCTGTCATAACAGAGAGTATTATATCACAAATGTAATGATTTTTTCCTAAACTGTTTCCATATATTCATTTCCATCAAACTTATCATAGGTCTTAAACATTAACTATGACGAAAAATATGCTATTCTCACGATAAAATTATCTTCTCTTTTAACATATCAGTTGTAACAATGGAAGAAAGTTACTAATTTCGTGGAAAGAGTTTGTGAAACTTCGGAGATTATGGATTTCAAGGTAAACCGCGACAATAAGGTATGGATAATCACGGTGCTAACACTTGCCGTACTTGCAAGTGCTGTCGCCTTGGCGTTTATATACGCCTATATGGTCACGCGGTGGATTGTCACCGTGATTGCAATCGCCATCGTGGCAGCCGGAGCGCTGATGTGTCCCGTTAAACTGCGCATCACCTCTACCGGCATTGTACTTTTCAAACTTATCGGGAAAAAGCGATTTCCATACTGTGACATGAAGAATATTGCATTATGCGACTTGCAGACGGCACCTAACATACGTATCTTTGGCAGCGGGGGATTCATGGGCTACACGGGATGGTTTTACAACAAGCAAATAGGAAGATTTTACGCTTTTATCGGATCTATGTACCGAACCATACTGATAACCATGAACAATGGCAATCAATACGTTGTTTCTTGTCTGAATCCCGACAAGTTGGTTGAAATAAGCCGGACAAATCTCCGTGCCACGAAAAACAGGCTACAAAAATAGCCTTTTGGCACACTGAACTCCGGCATATTACCGCTAACTTTGCATATTCATCACAAAAAAACGGACAATCAGTATGCTTTATTGCCGGTACATATTATCGATACTTGCAGTGTTGCTGTCATTTACAGCATTGCAAGGTCAGATTATAAGCCCCACACGCAACGAAGTGCTAAATGTCGACAGCGTGAAAGAAGCTTTCGATAAAGCCCCTTATTTCGGACTGTATAAAGACAACTACTTTATCTTCGGTCCGGCAATCGGCATGAAGCCGACCGAATACAACACCAATGTGAAATTTCAGATATCCGTTAGCCAGCGACTCACTAAACGCACTCTTCCGCTGGGCAGCTACCTCTATCTGTTTTATACGCAAAAATGCTTTTGGGATGTGCTTCGCAAATCGTTTCCTATGACCGACCTAAATTTCAATCCGGGCATCGGTCTCACAAAGCCGCTCTTTGTAAAAGACCGTTTCATAGGTAAGGCATCGCTGATTTTCGAGCATGAAAGCAACGGTAGAGACGGTGACGACAGCCGCTCATGGAATCGCATATCATTTGCCGGCAACATACTCATCGACCCGACAATGATGATTCATGGAAAAATCTGGATACCGATTGTTGACGGGGAAAACAACCGCGACCTGCTTAATTATTACGGGCTTTATCAGTTTGGCATAACCTATATGACCCTCACAAAACGGTTGGTCGGGTCAATTATCCTCACCAAACGCAAAGGCTGGAACCCGTTTAATTTCAATACTATACTCGAGTTCAGCTATAAGCTGTTCAACAACGAGAACCAGTACCTTTTTGTACAGTATTACAACGGTTACGGCGAAGGACTGTTAGACTACAAGGTGTTCAAGTCTCAACTCAGGGTAGGCATCTGCATCAAGCCTCAATTCTTCAGCGAGTATTAAAACAGATTACGCAGAATCCACCATGCCATCAGCACGATGAAGCTTCCCCATATCACGGGAGCGGAATTTATCCGTGTATAGAAATGCGGATGAGACTTTCGCGTAAACTCGGATAAAATCAGCAATACGATAAGCGGAGCGAATATAAGCAGCATACAGTTGTAATGCCATGCCGACGCGATATCGCCGTGGAGCAATGCGTGTGTGGCGCGCTGCGACCCACAGCCCGGACATTGAAACCCGGTAAGCGACAGGAACGGACAACGCGGGAAAAACACGCTGTCCGACGGGTCAAAATAAAAATACACGCATACCGCCACAAGCACCGCCGTTATAGCCGACGCTATCCAAATACGCCTGTTGCCGTGTATTACCATCGGCTCAGAGATTTAATAATACAGGCAATATCTGGAGTGGAATCATCACGGCAATGGAAAGCAAAGCCAATCCGACAGTAATCCATATCCATATCAAAGCAGCCTGCGACGCCCTCTTCGCACCTTCGATGTCGCCACGCGAATAGCGGCTTTCAACACATACGGAATATACCACCGCAACAATTCCCGGTATCAGACAGCAGCATATAGTCACCACGAGAGCCCATGCAAGATATGTGGGCGGACACTCCGGCAGGGATGCCCTGGTATTAGAGCCTCCTCCGGGTGCCACGGTATAGAAGCAACTGTCGAGTTCGGGAAGCCGCCATGCAGCCATCCACTCGGTCATTCCTTCACGCCACACAAGGGTGTCACGCGTCATCCCGAGGCTCAGAAGCTCCCCGGGACTAAGCGGACCTACCTTTACGTTGTTTATTATCGCGTAATATTTCATCTTTAGAAAAATTTCACGGGTTCACCGAGTATGTCGCCAAGCAGATTATTGGCAAGACGGCTTGTGCCTATACGGAACAGGTCGTTGCTAAGCCATTCCTCACCGAGAACTTCCTTTATTACCGTATAATATTTCACGGCATCGGCAGTGGTCGAGACTCCTCCCGCAGCCTTGAATCCGATCTTGTTTCCGGTAGCCTCGTAATATTCCTTTATCGCAAGAGCCATTACGTATGCAGCCTCAAGAGTGGCGCCCTCATATCCCTTGCCGGTGGATGTCTTGATGAAATCGGCTCCCGAATACATGGAAAGCACCGATGCGTTACGGATATTCTCGGCTGTCTTCAGTGCTCCGGTCTCCAGAATCACCTTCAGGTGAGCATCACGGCAGGCATGTTTCTGCTCGATTATCTCATCGCACACTTCTTCCCAGTCTCCGTCAAGATAATTGCCTATGTTGAACACGATATCTATTTCATCGGCTCCCGATGCCACGGCAAGCGCTGTCTCGGCAATCTTTGTCTCAAGAAACGACTGTGCGGTAGGAAATGCGCCCGATACACACGCCACTTTTACGTCTGTAACGTCAAGCACGGTCCTCACAACCTGTGCAAAATTAGGATAAACGCATATCGCCGCCACATTTTTCAGTTCGGGATGCTCATTGTCAAACGCATTCACCCTTTCCGTGAAATCGGCTACAGATTGCGGTGAATCGGTGGTCGACAATGTAGTTAGGTCGATACAGTTGAATATGGTCTTGTACACCTCGACATTCATGTTCTCTTCGAGATGCTTGGCAATAATTTCGTCAACGGCGCTTTTTACAGCCGCATCGTCAGTAATCACCTTCGAGGCGGCGACGGTGTCATGATACTTGTCGCTCATTATCGGTAATGTTTTAGATTATTGAATATATGGTTATTTCTTTAATTTGTCATTGTTTTTATGGCGGTCATGGTCACGGGTTGTCTTTTTATCAAGATTACGCGCAAATGCCTCCGTGAGATCAACGCCGCTTTGGTTGGCGATTGCCATCACCACCCACATCACATCGGCAAGCTCGTCGGCAAGTGTGTCTTCCTCTCCCGGCTTGAATGACTGGTCGCCGTAGCGCCGCGCCATGACTCTCGCCACCTCTCCTACCTCTTCGGCAAGGACCGCCATGTTGGTAAGGGGCGAGAAATAGCGCACACCTACCGTTGTTATCCAGCGGTCGACTGTCGCCTGCGCCTCCCTCAATGTAATATTATCATCTTTAGTCATATCATTCTATTCTCTAAGCCGCGAATCGATTATTATCGTCACGGGACCGTCATTTATCAGTTCAACCTGCATGTCGGCGCCAAACACACCGCGCTTTACCTCCTTGCCGAGCCGCTCTTCCATGACCTTGCAGAACATCTCATAAAGAGGCACAGCCTCTTCAGGACGCGCCGCCCGGATATAGCTCGGACGGTTGCCCTTGCGTGTGGAAGCCGTCAATGTAAACTGACTTACAGCAAGCAATTCACCGCCGGTATCAGTTATGGAACGGTTCATCACCCCCGCCTCATCATTGAATATACGCAAGGAGCCAAGCTTTCCTGCAAGCCAGTCGACATCGGCTTCCGTATCGCCCGTTTCAATCCCCACCAATACCATTATTCCGGCTCCGATAGAGGAATGAAGCGCGCCCCCGATACTTACCGAAGCACGTGTCACACGTTGTATAACAAGTCGCATGTAAATTATCTCTTATGTACAAACACAAAAATAACTAATTTTTCTCAAAATCAAAACATTTGAAGACGCTTCATTATGAGTGGAAGTTCGCCCGGCACACAGAAGCAATGAAAAAGGTCAAGCCCAAATTGACCTGACCTTATTTATATGTTTTCACCGTCTTCCGGAGATGCCTACATCATTTAGTCGTAATTGATCGGAATCTCGCGGTCGATGCTGCTGTCAAGCGAGATAAGGGTCTCTGTACCATTGACACCATGAATCATCTGTATCTTGTCATTGAGCAGTTCCATCAGATGCTCGTTGTCACGCGCATATAATTTTATCAGCATTGTGTAGGGACCGGTTGTAAAATGACACTCGACCACTTCGGGAATCTTCTCCAGCTCCGGCACCACGTCACGATACATGGCGCCACGCTCAAGGTTCACGCCTATATAAGTGCATGTGCGGTAACCGAGTATTTTTGGATTTACATGATACCCGGACCCGGTAATAACTTTCAGGTCAATCATACGCTGAAGGCGCTGGTGAATGGCGGCACGTGAAACGCCACATTCCATAGCCACATCCTTTGAAGGGATGCGGGCATTGCGCATTACGATTTCGAGTATTTTGCGATCAAGGTTGTCTATTTTCTCCATAGTCTGTAAAATGCATTCAAATTTACGTAAAATTACGTAGCAAATGTAAGCATTTATTTTGGTTAGGCAATCATAATGTTACATTATTTGCAAATTTTCTTTCTGAAAGCATAAAAAATCGGGTGAATGTATCAAATTTAAAGATTTGTCACGGGTCACGCCGACAATATTAGAGATTGTCGGTTGCATGATTCCGTGATTGGATAGATTCTAATTCCCGGAAGGAAAATCCTCCCGATAATCCATCTGTTCTTTTTGTATCTTTACTAACGGGCGCGACAAGTAAGAAAGGGGTCGTGCCGGAATTTTGGCACAACCCCTTGTAATCGGTATAAACTGACCTGTCGTAATTATTCTGCAGGTGTTTCGGCGGGAGCCGGAGCGGGCAGCGCAGGAGCTGCTGCAGCAGGAGTCTCGACATCAGTGTTGAAGTCGGCAGCCTGAGTCTGCTCTGTAGCCTGAGGTGCTACACGCGATGAACTCTGAATGATGTTACGCGGCATGAAAAATACGCCCAATACGGCAAGCACTCCGATAGTTGCGGCAAGCCACCATGTAACTTTTTCAATAAAATCATTGGTACGGCGTACACCCATAACCTGATTAGCACCGCCAAACTGAGAAGAAAGTCCGCCTCCCTTGGATTTCTGGATAAGCACCACGCCTATCATCAAAAGTGAAGCAATGACTGTAAGAATAATAATTACTATGTACATTGTTTTTTGTGTTATTTTTGTTTTATATATTTCTGATTTATTATAAGTTTCTGTAAGAAACGCAATTGGTCTGCAAAGTAAATACTTTTTTCCGGATATTTCAAACTTAAACCGCTTATAATTTCAAAAGCCTTGTCATAACGGCGCTGTTTTATATAAATTTTAGCAAGACTCTCGCTTAAAAGCGAGTCATCCTGAACCACGGGAGGCTTGATCGGCTCAGGCTCTGTCTCCACTTTCTCTTCCGTCTCGACACTTTTTTCCGATACAGCCCCGGGGAAATGACCGTTGTTGTCACGACTCTTGAGGATGAACGCGTTTATAAGGCTGTCTTGGGAATCGCCGTCGGCATCACTGTCGTCAGGGAGATTGCGTTCCTCCTCATCGGCAAGTATCTGGGCGTAATCGGCGACCGGGTTGAATATCAGTTTCTCGAGTATTTCCTCCTCCTTCGAGGAATCTGATGTGCCGTAAGTATCTATGAATGTATTGATTGCTGCATCGGTAGTAGGTGTCCCGGTATCCTTTCCGGCGGGATATATAGACTCAAAATCAGCCGCCATAGGCTCAAGCAGCCGGTAAAGCGCTTCCGCATCCGGACTATTTAGCGCCACACGCCTTATAAGCTCACGGCGGCGTTCTTCAGAAAGTCCCGCATCGCGTTCAAGCCGCAACATCGCAGGAAGCGAAAAACAGGGCGACTCACGGTACATGGCGTCAACCCATTCATCGTCAGGAATCAGTGTCGTATCGGCAATAATAGCCTTCAGCCTGTCAGCAAGTCCTTCCATAACAGTTTACCAGTTACCAAGAGTGGCGTTGAATATAAGGTCGACAAGCTGCTCGGTGATTTCCTCACACAGCTGGTCCTGGACATCGGTCAGCATCTCGGAGCTGTCAAAATCCTGATATGCCGAAAATGACTGGTCAATATCGTTTTTATCATTCTTATTGTCAGTGTATTTCACCCTCACGGTAATCGTAAGGCGCGTCTTTGACGCAAGCGCGTTTTCAGTCACAGCCTGCGGAGAGAGGGAGTAACCGGTTATCTCGCCTTCCATTTCAAGGTCGCTGGAGCCGTCGGTGGTCTGCAGGCGCGTATTGCGGGTGATATAGTCGAGCAGCGCATTTTCAAATGTCTGCTGCAACGGCGGATATACAAGAGCCGCACGTATGGGGAACTGTGATACGCGTATGGTCTTGTAGACATTATAGTCTATTGCCGTGCCGTTGAATTTATAGCTGATGGTGCAGCTCTGCACTATAAGCGCCACTGCGATTGCAAGCACCCACAGTCCGGGGCGATGTCGGAGATAGTTTATTATACGTTTCATTTCAGGGCTATTCAAGTCCGAATTCTTTAATTTTACGATATAGGGTGCGCTCCGAGATGTTAAGCTCGGTGGCGGTAGCCTTACGGCGTCCTTCATTGCGCTCAAGCGCACGGCGTATGGTCTCACGCTCGGTATCCTCAAGGGTCATGCCGGAGTCGGCACTGTTTTCAGCCACTACATCCTGAGCGGCATGTGGCTGAGGATACAAATGAGGCAACGGAGCGTAGCGCACAAGCGAATGAGGCGTCTCTTCCACCGGATCGGCGGCATCAAAGGGCCGTATGTCACGCGGCATCCCGCTCTCCATGGTCTCGATAGTGGCGCGCAGCGTGTCTATCTCGTTGCGCATACGGAACAGCATGTTGAACAGAAGCTCGCGCTCTGCTGCGTAGGAATGGCTTCCGTCAACCGACACGGCAGGTGTAAACGAGGTCGGCGCTTCCGGCAGATACGAGCGAAGCATGTCGGGGGTCACGCTGTTCCCTGCCTCAAACAGGGCGATTTGCTCGACTACATTTTTCAGCTGACGCACATTCCCCGGCCACGGGTAATGGCTTAGCACGACAGTCGAATTTTCATCAAACGTGATGGCGGGAGTGTGGTAACGCTCGGCAAAGTCAGTGGCAAATTTCCGTGCAAGCAGCCGTATGTCACCTCCCCTGTCACGTAACGGAGGCACAGTTATATGCACCGTGGAGAGACGGTAATAGAGATCCTCGCGGAATTTCCCGCTCTGGATAGCCTTCATCATGTCTACATTGGTGGCGGCGACAACGCGGATGTTGGTTTTCTGCACAGTCGACGACCCGACCTTTATAAATTCACCGCTCTCAAGCACACGCAGCAGCCTCGCCTGGGTGGTCAACGGCAGCTCGGCAACCTCGTCAAGAAAGATGGTGCCTCCGTCGGCTTCCTCGAAATAACCTTTACGGGTAGCGATAGCACCGGTAAACGCACCTTTTTCATGACCGAACAACTCGGAGTCGATGGTGCCTTCCGGAATCGCGCCGCAGTTGACCGCGATATATTTGGAATGTTTCCTTGCGCCGTAGGCATGTATTATCTGCGGGAAAAACTCCTTTCCCGTACCGCTTTCGCCCGTGATAAGCACCGACAGGTCAATAGGAGCCACACGCAGGGCGCGTTGCACTGCGGCGACAAGCGCAGGCGCATTACCCACGATTCCGAATCGCGATTTTGCCTCACGCACTTCAGCTGACATGTCCATTATATTATTCATCGGCGGCTACGTAATTGATAGGTTTTGTCTTTAAGGAATTGCCCCAGCTCTCCCACTTCGGGATATTTCTTAAGCTCTTCAGGAGAGATGATGTCACCTACGGAGATATGAATCTCCGTGTGGCACTTGCGCCACACCTCTGCGGGGAGGCGTAATGTGCGGAGTCGCCAGTCAATCATGCCCAGGATGTTAAACCACGTGCTGTTATGTCCATGGAAATATATGGGAATGACAGGCACATTGAGCTGCTGGATAAGGCGTATGATCGACGGCTGCCACTCGCGGTCCTCGATACGGAGCTTGCCGTTTATCTTGCTTACCGCACCGGCAGGAAAAAAGCCGATGGGATTACCCCGGCGCACCTGCATTATCGCCTCCTTTATGCCTTTCATCGACACAGCCTTCTTCGCCGGGTCGTCGGAAGCAAGCGCGTCTACAGCGATAAAGTTGGGTCGCATGGCGGAGATATGATTCAGCACCATATTGACCATCACCTTAAACTCGGGGCGCAGCGAACCTATAAGCGATATCAGCGATATGCCGTCAAGCGCCCCGAAAGGATGATTGCTCACCGTAATGAAAGCCCCTTCGGGAAGATGGTCGAGCACCTCCTTGCCGTCAACCTTCAGAGTGATGTCGAAATCTTTCAGAAGATTGCGGGTAAATTCGGGTCCGGGATTGTCGCAATATTTGTCATGCACCGCATTAACCTTGTCAAGCGAAATCCAGTGAATCACCTTGTTGACCAATTTTTCATGCCCGGCAAGCTGCGGCATCATGGCGGCGATATCGTTATAATCAAGTACAGTACGTTTTATATTTTCACTCATTTCTGTCGTTCAATATGTTAAATTGTGCCTTCCGGCAGGCACTCTCATGATATAACGGCTATATAACAAGCCTATTTACCACAAAGTTACGAAATCCTGCAGACACGGCAAAAAAGAAGGAGAAAATGCACACTCGAAAGTGTTACAAATTCTCCTTCTCCTCTCTCCTCAGCGGTGCGTACGGGACTCGAACCCGTGACCCCATGCGTGACAGGCATGTATTCTAACCAGCTGAACTAACGCACCAATTTTTATCATTTATCAAAACTGCCTCTGCTGTTTTGCGAGTGCAAAGTTATATGCTAAATTTGATTCCTGCAAATTTTTCCGCACTTTTTTTCAAAATATTTTCGCGGGAAGGTAATTTAGGGAGGGAAGGTCGCCCGCAGCGCCTCATCCGTTTATAGCCGGGGCGTTGAGCGAAGCTAAACCCCTGGAAGTTCGGATTATTCCCTGAAAGGGGATAGAACCGGCATATTCAGCAAATTGCCGGTGGACTCGGGCGAACTTCCATTCAATGTCACCAACTTAAGGTGCATGGAGCCATAAATCCCCGCAAGGGGATTCATCCCGGTAACCGCGGGTAATGCCGAAGGCATACCCGTGGCTCAAGCGTCTCTCTCCTCGGCTCTACCCCGGAGTGGGTTGCATGGGCATCTGATTATCACATATTTATGCAACCCGTTTCAGGGTTGTATCGTGTGGCGGGGCTTACATTCCACGGGTGCCCCATTCGGGGCTACCCGCGGTAAACTCTATCTTGCCCGTTCCGGGCAAAATCCTTATCTGGATGCGGGCGAGCTTCCACTCGCCCCTACAGCTACGCGGTGTTTTTTCGATAAGCACTCCGAAAACTGAAAACTGACAACTCACCTATCTCTTCTTATCCCTTCTGAAATCTGAAAACTGAAAACTGACAACTCCCATGTCAGAGCTGACCTTGCTCAACCAGGATGCACACGCGCTCGATTATGGCATCGTCGGCATTTTTGTCGGGCTTATAACTGGTTTTCAGGCTCACGCCGAAGAATTTGCCGAATGTCTGCCAGAATCCGGCACGGAATGACCCGAGAAATGCCTTCAAGATGTTGTAGCTGCTCTGATTGGTCTCCCGGTTGATTAGCTTTACGAGCATCTTGCCCTGCGACTTGGTGAATTTTTTCAGTTGGGGCTTGTATTGGGCGAAAATCTCTTTCTCCATCTGCGACAGATGCGCCTCCCGCTCTTTCTGGGTGGGAAGTGTCTCTATATATTCGTAGGTCTCCAGCAGGGTCTCGGCTATCAGTTTGGCATAGGGTAGCGTACGCTTTACATCGCGGACGGTGCGCCAGTAAAATTCCTCCTGTTTCTTGTTTTTGAATTTCATCGGAGGAAACACCGTGACATTGTTGAGCACGACCATAAGTGCCGTGTCGCCCTGCTCGGTGATGAAATGGTAACGCCCGTTGACAGGCTTCTTCACCACACTTGCAGGCACGGGCACACCATCGGCATCAACCTTCTGGGCATAGGAGCCGAAAGCACACAATATGGCTATGATTACACAGAATAGTATCCTCATAACCATATAACGCGACATTACGGCAAAGATTGCATTGACAGGTGATTATTCGGCGTGATGCTCGGTGTGGGGATAGTCGACAGTGTAGTGCAGCCCGCGTGACTCCTTGCGCTCCATCGCCTGACGCATGATCAGATAACCCACGTTAATTATGTTGCGCAACTCGCATATCTCGCGGCTCGCCTTGGAGCACTTGAAAAGCTTCTCGGTCTCCTCATAGAGGATGTCAAGACGATTCCAGGCGCGTTTAAGACGCAGGTCGCTGCGCACGATACCGACATAGGTCGCCATAATCTGCCCCACTTCCTTTATGCTCTGGGTGATGAGCACCATCTCCTCGGGATGGCGTGTTCCCTCGTCGTTCCATTCCGGCACATCGTGACGATAGCTATAATGGTCTTTAACCTCCATGGCATGTTTTGCGGCAGCATCGGCGTAAACCACAGCCTCTATGAGCGAGTTGGACGCAAGACGGTTGCCTCCGTGCAGACCGGTACAAGAACATTCACCGACAGCATACAGACGCTGGATCGACGACTCGCCGTTAGTGTCGACCTTTATTCCTCCGCAAAGATAATGGGCGGCGGGGGCAACAGGGATGTAGTCTTTCGTAATGTCGATGCCGAGCGACAGACATTTCTGATATATGTTGGGGAAATGCTTCTTGGTCTCTTCGGGGTCTTTATGGGTTACATCGAGATACACATGCTCGTCGCCATACTGCTTCATCTCAGAGTCGATGGCGCGTGCCACTATATCGCGGGGTGCGAGCGACAGACGCGGGTCGTACTTGTGCATGAACTCCTCGCCGCGTTTATTGCGGAGCACCGCACCGTAGCCGCGCATAGCCTCCGTGATAAGAAACGACGGACGGTCACCGGGATGATAGAGGGCTGTCGGGTGGAACTGGATAAACTCCATATCCTTCACCGTACCCTTGGCACGGTACACCATCGCTATGCCGTCGCCGGTAGCGACAAGCGGATTGGTGGTAGTGGTATAAACAGCACCGACACCGCCGGTGGCAATCAGCGTTACACGCGCGAGAAATGTGTCGACCTTCCCGGTCTCGGGATTAAGCACGTATGCACCATAGCAGGTAATGTCAGGAGTGCGGCGTGTCACGATTTTTCCCAGATGGTGCTGGGTTATTATCTCTATTGCAAAATGATTTTCAAAAATATCGATATTCGGATTGTTTTTCACCGCCTTGACAAGGCTCTCCTGAATCTCGGCACCTGTGTTGTCCTTATGGTGAAGAATCCTGAACTCTGAATGACCGCCCTCGCGGTGAAGGTCAAAGTCGCCATTCTCGTTCTTGTCAAAATTGACACCCCATTTTATAAGTTCCTGAATCTGGGCGGGAGCACCCTTCACGACTTTCTCGACCGCTGCACGGTCGCTCAGCCAGTCGCCGGCAATCATGGTATCTTCGATATGCTTGTCGAAATTATCCACCTCAAGATTAGTGACCGATGCAACACCCCCCTGGGCGAAATAGGTGTTAGCTTCCTCAAGATTGGTCTTGCAAATCAGTGCCACTCTACCGGTCGCGGCAACCTTCAAGGCGAAACTCATTCCGGCAATACCCGACCCTATAACCAAATAGTCATATTCGTAAGTCATAACGTATGAATAATATATCGACCGCAAAGGTAGCAACTTTATGCGTCGGTTGAAAATAAAATGTGAAAAATACTCCTGACCACGTATCAGAATGGTCCCCTACGGCGAGCCAAGCCTGGATACAATATCATCTTGTCGGAAGCCACATGCCTGGATTTAAATAGCAACCGCCGTTTCCACAACCACGGTTTCTATTTGCAAAGATGTCTGTATAAGCTAAAGGCGCATCACTTCTTTGCATAAATTGAAACTCCTTACTATTTCTTAAACAAGTCAGGCTGGTCGGACACATACGATGCACCTGACGACAACTCATTTCCCCGTCAGGGGATAATCCCTATGTAGCCGTCGGTTGAGCACAGCGATACCGACGGAAAGCGAGCCAAAGCACTAATGTTTCCGTAAGGAATCATCACGGAGCAAGATTGATGATTCCCTATCGGGAAACATTCCAAAGGGGAAGCCATTATTCCGGGGGTATCGCTACGCTCAACACCCCGGCTATAGACAGATGATGTCCTACGGACAACACCGCAATCCTCGCATCACAACAAAATAACTTCTTTGTTCTTTTTGACCGCCTGTCCCTTTGTATCTCTGACGACGACAACTGAAAACTGAAATCTGACGACAACTCACTAAATAAATTTGGCATTACGCTCGGCTTATTCGTATCTTTGCATCCGTAAATCAATTAAATAATAAAATAATGTCGATAGATAACATTATAGCGCAAGCAGTGGCGCGCGCTGTCAAAGAGCTTTACGGAGTTGACGCCGACCCCGCGTCAATCGTGCCGCAGACCACCAAGAAGGAATTTGAAGGCAATCTCACCGTCGTGGTGTTCCCCTGGGTGAAGGCAGCCCGCAAGGCTCCTGAGGCGGTCGGTACCGAGATAGGCAACTGGCTTGTCGACAACGAACCCGCTGTCAACCGGTTTAATGTAATCAAGGGATTCCTGAATATCGTGATAGAACCGGGCTACTTCACTTCAATGTTACGCCACATCGCGGAGACTCCCGACTACGGCTTCAAGAAAGCGACTGATGAAAGCCCACTTGTGATGGTGGAATACTCCTCGCCAAACACCAATAAGCCTCTTCACCTCGGACATGTGCGAAACAATCTGCTCGGATACAGCCTCTCGCGCATACTCGCCGCCTGCGGCAACCGCGTCGTGAAGACCAACATCGTCAACGACCGAGGCATCCACATCTGCAAGTCGATGCTCGCTTGGAAAAAGTGGGGCGACGGTGCCACCCCCGAATCTACCGGCAAGAAGGGCGACCACCTTATCGGCGACTTCTATGTACTCTTCGACAAGCATTACAAGGCTGAAGTGAAAGAGCTTGTCGCCAAGGGTCTATCTGAGGAAGAGGCTGAAAAACAGTCGCCGCTGATGCTTGAAGCGCGCGAAATGCTGCGCCGCTGGGAGCAGAAAGACCCCGAGATACGCGGGCTATGGGAGATGATGAACAGCTGGGTCTATGCCGGATTTGATGAGACCTACAAGCGTCTCGGCGTGGACTTCGACAAAATATATTACGAGAGCAACACCTATCTTGAAGGCAAGGACAAGGTGCTTGAAGGACTTGAAAAGGGCATCATGTACCGCAAGGATGACGGCTCGGTATGGGCGGACCTTACCGATGCCGGACTTGACCACAAACTGCTCCTCCGCAGCGACGGCACATCGGTCTACATGACCCAGGATATCGGTACCGCCAAGCTCCGCTATCAGGATTTCCCCATTGACAAAATGATTTATGTCGTGGGCAACGAGCAGAATTATCATTTCCAGGTATTGTCGCTGCTCCTTGACCGTCTCGGATTCAAGTGGGGGAAAGATCTCGTGCATTTCTCCTACGGAATGGTAGAACTTCCCGAAGGAAAGATGAAGAGCCGCGAGGGAACCGTGGTGGATGCCGACGACCTGATGGACGAAATGATTCAGGGAGCGCGCGATGTGTCGGCAGAGCGCGGCAAAGGCGATTTCACACCCGAAGAATCGGAAGAAATCGCACGTATTGTGGGCATGGGCGCACTAAAATATTTCCTTCTGAAAGTAGACCCGCGCAAAAACATGACTTTCAACCCCAAAGAGTCAATCGACTTCAACGGCAATACCGGTCCTTTCATCCAGTACACCTACGCACGTATCCGCTCGGTACTCCGCAAGGCAGCCGATGCCGGCTACAAGGCTGAAGGCTATGAGGCAGTCGAGCCTAATGAGAAGGAAATCTCCCTTATCCAGCACCTCGCCGACTATCCTGCAGTTGTCGCTGAAGCCGGTAGAACCTATTCACCGGCACTCATAGCCAATTATGTGTATGACCTCGTGAAGGAATACAACCAGTTCTACCACGACTATTCGATTCTTAACGAGGCTGACTCAAGTGTCCGTGCACTCCGTCTTGCCCTCAGCGAAGAAGTGGCGCGCGTCGTTAAAAGCGGCATGTCGCTGCTCGGGATCGAGGTGCCGGAACGCATGTAACATAATTTAACTTTTGTAGGGTCACACATTGCCCCGCATATACGTTATCACTTTAAACACTAAGTATTATGAATAATTATAATTTGGATTCATTCAATTCACAGGCGCTTGACAATCGTGTGTCGCAGGTGATGAAGAGGGTTTATGTAAAGATGTTTCTCGCCCTCCTTGTGACCGCAGGAGCAGCATGGATATGCTCTTGCATTCCTAATCTCGTCTATTTTCTTGCGGCTAACCGCTGGGTCTACTGGGGACTTCTGATTGTGGAACTTCTCATGGTATTCGGTATCAGCGGAGCGGTCAACAAGATAAGCTCACCCGTGGCGACATTGCTGTTTTACGCGTTTGCGATACTCAATGGAGTCACATTCTCGTTGATATTTTATGCCTATTCCACAGTATCGATTTTCAAGACATTCATCATCACTGCCGGAGTGTTCGGCGCAATGAGTGTCTACGGTTACTTCACGAGCCGTGACCTGACAAAAATCGGCAACTTCCTGTTTATGGCGTTGATAGGTCTTATCATCGCAAGCGTAGTCAACATTTTCTGGGCAAATTCGACACTTGAATGGATTGTATCTATCGCAGGTGTGCTTATCTTCATCGGTCTTACCGCATGGGATACCCAGCAGATCAAGCGTATGGCTGAATACAACGGCGGTTTCTCTCTGCCGCGTCTCGCAACCATAGGCGCGCTCACGCTCTATCTCGACTTTATCAATCTTTTCCTCTATCTGCTCCGCTTCTTCGGTGCATCAAGAGACTGATAACCAACCGTCCAAAATACAAAGGGGTCGCGCCAACATTGGCGCGACCCCTTTTTCATATATAACAGATGAGTCGTCAGACAGGGTCTCTAACGACCCTAAGGACTCTAACGACCTTAGGGTCATTGGGAAACACATAGCCGTCATCACCCCATGAAAATCTCTACAGGGACATCACTTTGCGATGTATGATTGAAAATCAAGGTTTTGCGCCTAAAAAAACACCGCGTAGCTGTAGGGGTTGCTGGAAGGCAACCCGCGTTGCAAGGGTGTTGTTACCCGGCGACAAAGAGGCGGTTATGCCTGCCGGGAGATTTCGCGGAAGAATGTGGGAGGGGTTAGTCGGTCAATGTCAACTTTTTTCATTATCTTTGAGCCATAAACATTACCCGCTATGAAACGTGTATTGATAATTGGCGCAGGTGGCTTTATCGGTGGTTTCATAGCCGCGGAGAGTCTTCGCCGTGGCTACGAGACATGGGTAGGTGTGCGCGAATCGACATCGCGCCGCTATCTCAAGGATGAGCGGCTGCATTTCGTGACCTTTGACTACGACTCACCGGAGGCAATGCAAACGGTGTTGAAAACCTCTCTTCCGGAAGGAGAAAAATGGAACTGGATAATCTACAATCTCGGAGCCACGAAAGTGACCAATTACAGCGATTTCAACCGTATCAATTTCGGATATCTACGCACATGCGTGGAATCGCTGCAGGCAACAGGCATGGTTCCGGAGCGCTTTCTCTATATGAGCAGTCTCAGCGCGCTCGGACCCGTCGATGAAAAGACCTATCAGCCTTATACCTCGACCACTGTGCCCGACCCCAATACAAAATACGGCATGTCGAAAATCAAGAGCGAGACACTGCTTGAGACTACCCCTGACTTCCCCTGGATAATCTTCCGCCCGACGGGTGTCTACGGTCCTCACGAACAGGACTATCTCATGATGGTAAAATGTATCGACAGCCATTGGGATTTCGGAGTCGGCTACCGCAAGCAACTGCTGACATTCATCTATGTCGACGACCTTGTAAACGCCATGTTTGACGCGCTGGAGAAAGCTCCCGTGCGCCACAAATACATTATCAGCGAAGGACGCGCCTACACACAGTCGGAGTTCCGCAAGATTGTGGCGCGCAAACTCGGCAGAAAGTTTGTCATTCCCGTGAGACTGCCATTGTGGATGGCGAAGGTGGCAAGCATAGTCGCCGAGAAATACGGCATCCTGAAGATGAAGCCCTCAACACTCAATTCCGACAAATACAAGATAATGAAACAGCGCAACTGGAGCGCCGACATCTCCGACGCGCAACGCGATTTCGGATTCAACCCCGCAACGTCGCTCGAAAAGGGAATTGAAGCTACCGTAGAGGCATATCGCCGCGAGAAAAACCGTAAAACCGATGACCATGACAGATAACCGCTATAACCGTCCTCCCTGGTGGATGACAGTAGTGATACTTATGATGCTGCTGCCTCTGTTTTCATGGCCGATGGTGATTGCATCATTGCCGCCCGAAGATGACGGCAACAACTGGAAAATGCTTATCTATATTTTCCCGATTTATGCCATACTGAGCGCATATTATGCTTACCGTTGCTATGCCGAACGCAAAGAACTGAGCATAATCCTGCTTGCGGTGTTGCTTCTCGCATATCTCGGAATAACATTCGCATTGTTGGTATGACAAGGATTATACGCAGATTGTTGATTGCAGGATGGCTCTGGATATCCTTTGTACATGCGTCAGCGGTGACTATACCGGAATATGCTTATACCGGCGACATGTCGATAAGCGGTCCGGTTATTGGCGATGGTGTGACCGCCATAGGAGAAGGGGCTTTCGCCGGTTCCGGAGTACAGACAGCAATCATCCCCGCAGGTGTGAAGAATATAGGGGCGTATGCCTTTGCCGACTGCCACAAGCTCGTCAAGGCAGAAATTCCCGAAGGAGTCACCGTGCTCCATGCCGGTACTTTCCGCGGCTGCACCTCTTTACGTGAGGTATCATTGCCCTCGACACTGGAGAAAATCGAAAGTGATGTGTTTGCCGCCACGGCATTGGAATCAATCGATCTGAGCCGCTGTACAAGGCTGCGCGCAGTAGGTGAACGCTCTTTTGCCGGATGTGAAGCATTACGCAGCATAAAACTGCCCGATAATATCACCCGCATCGAAAACAGTGCTTTTTTCGGATGCATGGCTCTAAATGAAGTGGATTTTCCAGCATCGCTGCTCTACATAGGCGACTGCGCCCTTGCATGCACCGGCAATATAAGCATGATACATCTTCCCGCATCACTCTGCCGCATCGGCTCAAATGCAATGGAAGGGATGATGAGCCTATCGGGCATAGATGGCTCGGATCTGAAACGTGTGCCGGCACTTGGTGACAACGTATGGTACGGGCTTCCACAGCACGACATCCGGCTTACAGTTCCGGCTCATCTGCGCGACACATTCCTCTCCTCTCCCCAATGGTGTGAATTCAACATTATCGGGAATACGGGAGCGATTGTCTCGCCGACAACGACAGATTCCGGCATAAAAAGCGTAATGCATTACCGTGTGTCGGAAATAGACATCACAGTGACCATATTTAATGACGGCACACGCCGCGTTGACAAGATATTAAGAACAAAGTAACCGTATATGGGAAAAAATAAATTACGTAAATTCAGCGAAATGGAGTCGATGGACTGTGTATTTCAATACCCGTTCGGCATACTTCGTGAAAAAGGCTTCCCGATGAAAGGAAGCTGGGGACGCGACTATTTCGGCAACGACAATCCTATCGTGCTTGAACTTGGATGCGGCAAAGGTGAGTACACTGTCGGGCTCGCGGAGCGTTTTCCCGACAAAAACTTCATAGGCATCGACATCAAGGGCGCACGCATGTGGACAGGCGCTTGTCAGGTACGCGACCGTGGCATCAGAAACGCCGCGTTTTTGCGCACAAGCATCGAGTTGCTTCCCAGCTTTTTCGCCAATGACGAGGTTGACGAGATATGGATAACATTTCCTGACCCGCAGATGAAAAAAGTAATGAAACGCCTCACCGGCACACGCTTCATGAGCCTTTACCGACAGGTGTTGCGCGACAATGGCATCGTGCATCTGAAAAGCGACAGCCCGTTTCTCTACACATACACCCGTTACATGGTTGAGCATAACGGATTCAGGAAAGTAACCGACACAGCCGACCTGTATCATGACCCGCAGGGTGTGAGCGACATCCTCAACATACGCACATTCTATGAGCAGCAGTGGCTCGACCGCGGACTGACCATAAAATATATATCCTGGCATCTCGACCGGTCAACACCTCTTTCCGAGCCGGAAGTCGAAATAGAACCTGATACTTATCGCAGCTTTTCCCGTGGCGAACTACAATGCCCGGACAAATGTTAATACCCAAATAATTCATAGCCAAAATGGAAACATTATATCCCAAACTCATTCTTGACGCGCTGACCAATGTGCGCTATCCCGGAAACGGTAAAAATATCGTGGAACTCGGAATGGTTGAAGATGACATCCGCATCGACGGCAACAAAGTGAGTTTCTCGCTCATATTTGACAAGCCTACCGACCCGTTTGTAAAGTCGCTTGTAAAAGCCGCCGAGACGGCGCTTACCACTTTCATCTCTCCGGAAATAGACGTGAAAGACCGCATAAGCGTCAAGTTCAAGAAAGAAAATCCCGCACCAAAAGCAGAGGAACGCCCGCTGCCGAAAGTAAAAAACATCATAGGTATCTCCTCAGGTAAAGGCGGCGTAGGCAAATCCACGGTCGCAAGCAATCTTGCCGTGGCACTTGCCCGTCTCGGCTACAAGGTAGGGCTGTTGGATGCCGACATATTCGGTCCCTCCATACCCAAGATGTTCGGTGTCGAAGATGCGCCTATCTATATGGAAAATGTCGACGGACAGGACATGATAGAGCCGATAGAGAAATACGGTGTAAAATTACTCTCGATAGGATTTCTCGTCGACAAGAATTCCCCGGTACTTTGGCGCGGTGCCATGGCATCGCGCGCCCTCAATCAGCTTATCATGCAGGCATCGTGGGGTGAACTCGACTATTTCCTCATCGACATGCCTCCGGGAACAAGCGACATACATCTCACACTTGTACAGACTCTCGGCATAACAGGAGTGGTCATCGTCAGCACACCACAGGAGGTGGCACTCGCCGATGCCCGCAAAGGTATCGCCATGTTTACCGACGAGAAGGTCAATGTGCCTGTGCTCGGCATAGTCGAGAATATGGCATGGTTCACTCCCGCCGCACACCCTGATGAACGCTACTACCTGTTTGGTCGCGACGGTGCCGTCAAACTTGCCGAAGAGCTTCATGTGAAGGTACTTGCCCGGATACCTATCGTCGGTACAATCTGTGAAGGCGGTGACTGCGGGTCACCTATCGCGCTGAAAGACAGCATTACCGGTGAAGCATTCATGGATTTGGGACGCGCCGTCGTCACTGCGGTTGACGAGCGTAACTCGACATTGCCGCCTACCTCGGCAGTAGAGACCCATTCCTGATCAATGTATTGCCGAGATTACCAGGTAAGTCATATATCCCACATAGCAGAATGCGAGTACAGCTCCTTCGCCACGGGTAATAACGCGCTTGCCTATAATCTGGCCGAATATCCACAGCAACAATGAGCCTCCTACAAGAGTGCTGAAATCGACCACTGAAATCGTGCCGGTGTCAAGCGGGCTGATAGTGGAGCAGAATCCAAGTATAAAAAACACATTGAATATACATGCTCCCACTACATTGCCGAGCGCAATGCCGGGCTGCTTCTTGACAGCCGCCACGACCGATGTGGCGAGATCGGGCACTGAACTTCCTATGGCTACAATGGTAAGACCTACCAGTCCCTCTGATAGCCCTGCTTTCAGGGCTATCCCCGATGCACCGTCGACTATCCAGTTTCCACCGACTATCAGTGCGGCAAGACCGCCAAGGATACATACTACGGCAAGCCACATTTTCATGCCGGGTTTAGACTGATTTTCCGGTTTCGCGGCAGAAGAACTGTAACCGGCATTTTGTGGCACCGGCGGCTGGGGTTCACGTGCCATCTCGAATGTATATGCCATGAAGATGATAAAAAATGCTATCAGCATCAGTCCGTCGGTACGGCTGATGAAATCAGCGGTGCCGTCAAACAGTTTGTCGTCACCGCAGAAAAACAGGGCGAGTGAAGCAAGCACAAGCATCGGAAGATCCTTCCACAGCATATCCTTGCTCATGTGGATAGGGTTGATGAGAGCCACGACTCCGACCACAAAGAGTATGTCAAATATATTCGCGCCCACAATATCGCCGAGTGCGAGTTGTGATTTACCGCTCAATGTGGAAGTAAGACACACCACAAAGTCAGGTGTCGATGACCCGAAAGCCACGACAGTAAGACCGATTATCAGATTTGACACCTTGAAATGACGCGCCACAGCCGATGCTCCGTCGGTAAGATAATTACCGCCTGCAATAATGAGTACCGTACCCAAAATCAAAAAAATGATATCGTGAGCCATAATTCAGATAATTGCGTTATACCCCTATAACAATCCTCCGCTCACTTTTATCTTTGGGACATTAAATATTTTCAGAAGCGGGCACCGACGTTGAAGGTCACTGATTCATTGGAATTGAAGAAAGTATAGCCGCTTCCATAGTAGGCACGACCGTCAAAGCGCACCGACATCGATGCAAACAGACTGCGATGATTAAACACAAATGCGGTCATTACCTTGATATTGGTGGAAAACATATCTTTTCTTCCCTCCGTAGAGTCTTCGTAGGAGTGTTTATACCCGAGAGAAGGCAGCGCAGTAATATTAAACAACCATTTTCGGGGCTTCATCACGCAGTTATAGGCATAGCCTACCATAAGGTCATAATCGGTGTACCGGAAATTATAATGGTCGGTGTCACCGGGAAGATAGTTAAGCATATCGGCTGGCAGACGGGAGAAATCCAGACCGATTTTCTGATGGGTATAACTGAATCCTGCAATCATTGACCCCGCACTTTTCAACTGATACTTTGAATAGCAATAAGCGGCTGCCTGAGAATATTTTCTGTGATTAAAGAAATAATACAAGTCGATTACTGTCGACTCCTGATTCACCCCGTCAAATTCAAAATCCAGTTTCTGCCCTGATGACGGCTTGAATTTTCCAAACTTTGTAACATGTGCCCCGCCTTTGGTCGACGAGTTCTGATAGTTGGCGGCAAAAAGCGCACATGTGAAATTAAACTCAAAGTTGGTCCGGTTAGACACCGGATTACCTATTAGCTCATTGGCATTAAAATCATATCCGACACTCACCGCCATAAAACAGAGATGGGCACCGATGTCACTGTAGACATCAGAAATCATTCGTATCGAAGTACTTTTAGAAAAAGTGAGCATGTAGCTTTGCGCCCAGTTATAGGATTTCCCTATTATTTTCCAGTTTTTCCCGGTACCTACCACATAATCCTTGTCATACGAATTAAAAGTGCGGTCACCCCAGTTATATCCGTTCACACAAAATTGCGCAAATTTCGGATATCTTATACGAGGGTCATTTATACGGAATCCTGAATTGATAAGTCGGTTCACCCATGTTTTTCCAGGTAGCGGAGGCATAGTATCAACCGGCGTCACAGAGTCGACCGTAATTCCGGCAACCGTATCGCACGAGTCGGGGATTAGCAGCGCAACGGGCATTTCGGAACCGCCAGCAAATGCCGGAACCTTGACCGCGCAGACCGCCCAAATCGCTATTAAAACATTTAATAATCCCCTCGCTCTCATCATAAATATTTAAGCGTGTGCAAAGTTACCATTTTATTTTTTATAGATAAAACGGCAAGCGTGGTTTATGGCTATTTATGCCATAAACCACGCCATTATGTCAATACATGGGAGTAAAAGGTGCATGCTTTACCAAACGTGACGTTACGTCGCCCACAAAATCCTTAGATTTGGAGGTGTCGAGCTTCATGACCGAAGCACCGGGGCGCAGGTCACACTTCTTAAGATCGATATAAAATACACCAAGGTTGGTGACTATATCAAAATAATAAAGCCTGTCACGGATGTTGCTGAACGAGCGCCATTGCGTCGATGACACATTGGGTTCCGTGGAAATCGTATAAAGATAAGGTACCGATACATTCATCAGGATACTGCGTATGATTGACATGCCAAGATCGGCATCATTAGTCTTGTCAACATGTCCCTGGAAGAAATAACCGCGCACAAACCGGTCGGGACTCTTGACTGTACCAGGCAACATGTTTTCACCGCCAACCTTCTGCCAGTAATTATTTATCGCAGTCATCGCAGGATACTGTGGATCATTGGTCATTGCCGGCATATCCTCCCCTTCATACACTTTCACTGCTCCATGGTCAAACTCCAGTATCGCACATCTGCCCTCGGCATCGGTGATACCCCAATGAAGGGTTGATACCGTTCCTCCGTCAAAAGTTGCACCTGAAATACTGAAATCCTGTTTTTTAAGCACCTCCACCACTTCGGGGGTAGTGGCATTCATGTCTAAAAGCCAACCGACAAACATGGCAAGCGACATATCGGGACGCCCGACAGTCTGCTCATTGGCATAGACCGTACCCTTACAAAACAAACCGTTTATGACAAGCCCCTTTTCATTCATACCCTCAGTTATACCTCCGTCATATCCTACCGCGTAAATCGCGCCATACTTTGAGGTCCATGTCACAGACCCCGGCTTTGTATTGCCTTTCTTCTTCATTCCACGCGGATATACATATAGATTGGTAGGAATAGGTGTCTTCCAGTCAAGTGACCTTCCCACTATACGCAGCACACTATCAGCCGATGTCGTCGTTGTTGTGTCTCCAACATAGAGAATACGCGAGCAGGCATCGGACTTATTCACTCCGAGAAACGCCATAAAGACGAAAAAACAGAAAATAACCTTGAATTTCATTGTCGTAATAATTAAGCTTTTACGCTAAACACGACATTCTCGGCTATAGTTCACCATGATACACAACTTTCAAGCCTCCGGCTTGAAAGTTGTGTAAGTTATGAGGTTATGAGGTTAGGGGGTGTAGGGGTATTTATCGGATCAACTGCCATGAATCGAAATCAAACAGTTCCTCATCACCTCCCCTGAAAAGAATCATAATATTATTGACTCCTTTTATATCACTGTTGACATCAACCGTGATTTCGCCGGCATTTTCAACCGGGACAACGGCGAAAGGCGTTTTTTCGCCGTCAACTAAAAATTCAATCGTGCCGGGATTCTTCACATTCAACACCTTTGCTACCAGTCGAGAGCCGCCATTACCTAAATCCACGCTTCTCAAGCGTGTCCAGTCTCCATTGTGAATGGAGGTAAGATAATGTGATGTTCCAGCCGTGCGGTCAGTCTTCACGCCCCATGAATCAGCCATGGTCTCAGCCTCTACCGTTGCAAACGGATCAAGATTTTTCAACGGTATAACCACCCCTTCTTCAGAAAACGGGATAAACGGTATGCTGTCACCGCTCCACGTGAACTCCTCTACGGCAGCCGAGCGGCGGAAACCCGACCCGTTAGGGGCAAGACCCTGATGATAAAACATAAAGTCGCGTCCGTTGATGCTTATGTTGCCGCCATGGATAGTAAAGCTTCCGGGCGATTCGCTCATGATTCGCCCCATGTATTTCCAAGGACCGTGTATCGAGGTTGCGGTTGAGTAAGCCATGTGTTCAGGCACTCCACCCGCCGCGTAGGAAAGATAATATATGCCGTTTCGCTTATCAAGCCACGGACCCTCTTCAAAATTGGTTTTCATCACCTCTTTTCCGAGTTGCCAGTCATGCTTCATGCGCAGCTCACCGAATGCCTCGGGATTATTAAGGTCGGCGACCGGTTTTACCTCCGATGCAAGAGATATCATGTCAGGGTTAAGCTCGGCATACCACAATCCATTGTTACCCCAGAAAAGATATGCCTTCCCGTCATCATCTATAAATACGGTAGGATCTATGAATCCCCAGCTTCCCGGCACCAATGGTTTGCCAAGAGGGTCGGTGTAGGGACCTTCAGGACGGTCGGCAACCGCCACTCCTATGCCGTGCAATCCGCAAGTAGTATCTTCGGCGCATATATACCAGTACCATTTTCCGTTACGTTCCACCGCCTGCGACGCCCAGGCATTATCACCCTGCTTAGCCCATTTGAAATTTGCGGTGCTGAGAGGTGTTCCACGATAAGTCCAGTTCACCATGTCAGTCGTGGAAAACAGTTGCCAGTCCTTCATTTTGAAATACTGGGCATCGTTCTCGTCATGTCCGGTAAAAAGATACACTGTGTCATTATGCACGTAAGGCGCAGGATCCGGGGTAAATGAAGTTTTCACTACCGGATTTACGGCACACATTTCCATGGCTGCCACCGTGGCAAACACCAATGTCGCTATCGTTCTCATTGTATTGCTTTTATTTTGAAAAGTTAATAATCCTGATATATGTCCCTCTATAAATTGGTGGTAACAGTCCCTGTAATGAATAATAATACCGTCACCCGGCATTTATACCAAACCAAGATGAGTGTAAAATTAACACCCATTATTCGTATTGACAATTTTTATCACATGTTTTACAACATAAAATTTTTATCTGCCGTCTATTAAGGTAATTTACCTCATGTTGGGAGGTACTTCTCGGTATTAATTATTTAACATTTGTGCCATATTAGAAAGATTTATTATATCTTTGCGTTGGAAAATATTTTATCACTCCAGGGATAATGAATTATACTTTATTAGACTTTTTAGCTCTCCTCGGCTCTGTCTGCTTATTCCTTTATGGCATGAAGGTTATGAGCGAAGGGCTTCAAAAAGCCGCCGGCGACCGCTTGCGCAATATTCTTTCAGCAATGACCCGCAACCGGTTTACAGGCACATTGACCGGATTTGCCATCACCGCGCTCATCCAGAGTTCATCCGCTTCCACGGTAATGGTGGTAAGTTTTGTAAATGCCGGTCTAATGACTCTCGCACAATCCATGGCTGTGATATTCGGAGCCAATGTCGGCACCACATTTACCGCGTGGATTATCGCCCTGTTCGGATTTAAGGTTGACACGTCGGTATTCATTCTCCCGATAATAGCCTGCGCCGTCCCGCTGCTCTTCTTCAAAAAAAGCCGTACAAAGTCAATCGGTGAGTTCCTGATAGGTTTCGCTTTCCTGTTCATGGGTCTCAACATGATCAGCGATTATGTGCCCGACCTCCAGAGTAACCCCGACATGTTTGCTTTCCTTGAGCGCTATGCTTCTATGGGCTATCTGTCGGTATTGCTGTTTCTCTTTGTCGGTATAATCGTAACGGCAATTATCCAGTCATCGGCGGCGACATTCGCCATTGTGCTTATCATGTGTACGAAAGGATGGATTACATTTGACCTCGGATGCGCCGTGGTGCTTGGAAGCAATATCGGTACCACTATAACCCCGTTACTCGCGTCAATGAGCGGAAATGTGGCGGCAAAACGAACGGCAATGGGACATCTTCTCTTCAACTTATTCGGTGTCGTCTGGACCCTGTGCGTGTTCTATCCGTTTGTCAACCTCAACGTGTGGATAACCGAGGCTATCGGCCAGGGCAATCCCGAATCGCTTTTCTCATTTGTAAATAACCTGGAGGCTACACAGCCCGATGTATATAATTCTCTTTTTGACGGAAGTCTGCCCAACGGTCATCCCGTTCTTGCCCAGATAGGAGCGATGCAGTTCAGCGTATCGTTCGGACTTTCGATGTTCCACACTGTTTTCAATCTCGTCAACCTGTCCATAATGATTTGGTTCACTGGATTATATGTCAAGATAGTGGAGAAACTTGTACCGGCAAAACACAAGGAAGACGAGGAGTTCCAGCTCAAATTTATCTCCGGTGGTCTGTTAAGCGCGTCAGAACTTAATATAGCCCAGGCTGAAAAAGAAATGGTCGTTTACGCACAGCGCGTAGAACGCATGATCGGCATGGCTGAGACACTTGTTCACACGAAAGAAAACACGGAAGACTTCTCGCGCCTGTTCTCGCGCCTTGAAAAGTATGAGGAGATATCTGACCGCATGGAAATAGAGATTGCCAACTATCTCAATAAATGTGCCGAAGGACGACTCTCCAATGAAGGAAAGCTCCATATCGCAGCCATGCTTAATATCGTCAGCGAAATCGAGAGCATAGCCGACTGCTGCTTCGGATGTGCTAAAATCCTCATCCGCAAGCAAGAAAGCGGAGTGCATTTCGATGACTTCATATTCCGCAATATCGACACCATGTTCAGCTATGTCAAGGAAGCGATGTCCGACATGCTCACATTGCTAAGTGATGTGGAAAAAGTGCGTCAGGTCGACATCATCCGTTCTTACAACAAGGAGCGGGAAATCAACAACCTGCGCAATCAGCTTCGCACAAGCAACGTGGAAAATATCAACAACCGCACCTACGAATATCAGGCAGGCATCTATTATATGGATATTGTCAATGACCTTGAAAAAATGGGCGACTATATAATTAATGTAGTAGATACAATTAAAGATCATTTCCGTCGCCGCATAGCGTAATATGATATTATTAACACTGTTTCACAAATCTGTGTCAATCCAGTGTCACATGTTACAAAATTCTGATTTTGCGCGTGTTAGTGCATGATATTGCTACAATACGGTTACTAAAATTGTTTTGTACGGGTTACATTATTATTTTTGTAAAAGAAGAATTAACCTTATACAGGGTTTTTCATTCATGAAAATTATCTATATATATGCCCGTCAAGTCTAATAATATTTCGGAAACGAATAAAATTTGTATTGCTGATGAAGAACCACTCATCAGTGAACTTATGCAATATAACCTCGAGCAGGCGGGATATAAGGTAAGCGTGTACCATACCACAAGCGAGGCAATGGACAGCGAGTTGACCAATTTTGACCTTTACATCATTGATGTCATGATGGAGAATAAAGAAGGCTTTGAACTTGCCCGCTATCTTAAACAAAACCTCGAAACATTACACACTCCTCTTATTTTCTGTTCGTCGCGCAACAATGAAGACGATGTAATCAACGGGCTTGATCTCGGAGCCGATGATTACATCCTGAAACCGTTTGCCATGAAAGAACTTGTGGCGAGGGTAAATTCACTTATGCGGCGCCGGCGCATCACCTTGAACAAAAGTATCGGATGAAACGTGACGTATCTCTGCCGGTATGCTACATATCCGGTCGTTTTGAAGCAGGATGTGACGAAGCAGGTAGAGGCTGTCTTGCCGGTCCCGTACATGCTGCGGCAGTCATACTTCCCGACGATTTTCACCATCCCCTCCTGAACGATTCAAAACAGCTCACAGAGGCTAAACGTGAGATACTGCGTCCCATCATCGAGGCTGAGGCGGTAGCATGGGCGGTAGGTGTAGTAGACAATGAGGAGATTGACAGGATAAATATACTTCGCGCCTCCATAGAGGCTATGCACCGTGCTATCGATGCCCTTAAAGTAACGCCCGGGGCAATCGTGGTCGACGGCAACCGCTTTTCCCCCTATAAGGATATCCCGTATCAGACCTTTGTCAAGGGCGACGGCCGATTCGGCAACATAGCCGCAGCGTCAATACTCGCCAAGACCCATCGTGACGAATTCATGCGCCGCATACATGAAGAATATCCCATGTATGGATGGGATATAAACAAGGGCTATCCTACTAAGGCACACCGCGCAGCTATTGTAGAATATGGACCGACTCCCTATCACAGGATGAGTTTCCGGCTTATCGACCAACAACTCACTCTATTTTAGAAACTCAAAAAATAGGGTGCATCACTCCTGATACACCCTAAAAAGGTTAAGCCGATTGGTTATCTTAAACCCTAAACCTTAAACCTTAAACCTAATAATTTACCGGTTTACGTAAACCTTGTAGTCTCCCGGCTGCAGAGATGTCGGAAATTCCTCTGTCACGCCTGTGAAGAAGTTTACTGTAGTCTTGTCGCCTTGCGGAGCTGCATCCTTGTATTTCACATCGGCAGCCGATGCACCGAGATTGACAAATACATACACGGTTGTGTTGTCGACCGAACGCGAGAATATGTACAGGTCATCGCTTTCGGTAGGATAGCGCACTACCTCACCGCCGTCTATGCCTGCCTGAAGTGCGGGCTGTGTATGCTTGAGATGGTTGAGTTTCTGATAGAACTCGAAATAGCTGTTACGCGGTTCCCATACCGGCGGCACATCCTTCTTGAAAAATTCAAATGCACGGTTCATGCCCGTTTCCTGACCGGTGTAGATAAGCGGCATACCGGGAAGCGTGTAGCTCAACACGGCAAATGCGTCGGAGAGATTTCCAAGACGCTCCTGCTCCGTACCTTCCCATGAATTCAGGTCATGATTGGTAATCATGTTCATGAGGTAAGTGTCGCGCGGATATTGTTTCTCCTGCACGGCAAGCAGAGAGTCGATTGCCACGGCATGTTTTGCGGGAAAACTTCTCATGTTGCCCTCGGCATCCTTGAAGGTGTATTGTCCGGAAGTAGCTGCAATTTCGCTGAAAAGGTCTTTCATAGGCCAGTTGTAGCCCATGTCGAAACCGTTAGCCTGAAGCTCCGGCTTACTTGCCTCGGCAAGCATGAACACTTCTTTCACGGAGTCGAGCTGCGGACGCGCCTCATCCCAGAAATCGGTAGGAACTTCCCCGGCTACATCGCAACGGAAACCGTCGACATCGACATCGGTAAGCCAGAACTTGAAAGCATCGACCATCGCGGCGCGCATATCCTTGTTATTGTAGTCAAGTTTATAGACATCGGTCCAGTCGTAAGGTCCGTACATGTTTCCGAGTGAGTCTTTGGCATACCAGTCGGGATGCTCGGTCACCCAACGGTTGTCACGACCTGTATGGTTGGGAACCCAGTCGAGTATCACCTTCATGCCGAGACTGTGAGCTTTCTTGACAACATCCTTGAACTCATCGATTGTGCCGAATTCCGGATTGAATGCAGTGTAATCCTGCACGGCATAATAACTGCCAAGCTCACCTTTTCTGCCATCTTGCGAAATCGGGTGAACGGGCATGAACCAGAGTATGTCGACTCCAAGCTCCTTCAGACGCTGAAGCTGACCTTCAAACTCCTTCACAGTGCCGCCCTCGGTGTACTGGCGCAGATTGACTTCATAAATCACTGCATTGCGGCTCCATTCGGGGTGCTTGACATTGGTAAACGTGCTGTCACGCTCTGCAAGCGACTGCTCGCTCTTCTTGCTTTTCGTGCATGAGACAGCCACGAAGGCGGCAAGTGATGCCGCCATTGCTATAAAAAACAACTTTCTCATAAAAAAACTATTACCTGTTGATTTAAAGTGTAATACTGATATTGCAAATATACGCTATTTTTTACATCTCACTGTAGATTATCTGCAAAAAATGACTACTTTTGTAAAGTCTCTATCAAATACCAAAACAATGAACAGATTTTCAAAGCTAACGGGTGTCACACTCTCGGCTGCCATGGTGGCGATATGTGCATTCAGTTCCTCCGCGACAGGCACAGGAGTGATAACCGCTACTAAAGCCGACGGTACGACAGTTGTCGTGAACGCGCTTAACGACAACATTATCAAAGTATCCAATTTTGCCACAGGGGAAAAAACACGTGAATCGGCTTCAGCCATACTGGACAAGCAGCCGTTTAACGGCATAGTGTCATCGGAAAACGGCAGCAGCATCATGACATTGCCGTCAGGACTTACGGTCAAGGTAAATTTGACCACCGCCGATGTCACATTTTCAAAAGGTAACCACCCGTTGCTGCATGACGACGGTGTAAGAACCTCCTCACATGACTTACGGACTCTCTCGCTTGTGCCATCTTCAGGCTCGGAGGTATATTACGGAGCTGGCGAACGCGGTCACAGCCTGAAACTGAACGGCGACACACTCGTGATGTACAACCGCCAGAACTACGGCTATACCGAAGGTGACCCCCGCATAAGCCAGATGAATATATGTGTGCCTTTCTTTGTAAGCACCGGCGGCTACGGTGTATTATACGATGATTATACAGCCGCGAAGCTCATCATGGGCGACACTATAAAATACGAGACTGAGAGCCGCCTCCCGGTATCATATTATTTCATATACGGTGACGACGACATATCCGGTGTTACGGGACAATATACACTGCTTACCGGCCGTCAGGACCTCCCACCTTTCTGGTCGTTGGGCTATATCACTTCAAAATACGGCTATAAGACCCAGGATGAAACTTACGGGGTAATTGACACCTTGAAGCGTGACGGCTATCCCGTCGACGGAGTGGTGCTTGACCTGTACTGGTATGGACAGGAGACCGACATGGGACGTCTCGAATGGAACAAGGAACAGTGGCGCGACCACAAGAAGATGCTTGCCGACCTTAAAAAGGAAGGGGTCAACACTGTGATAATCTCGCAGCCTTATATAAATAAAATCGGTGCCATTGACAACTATAATGCCCTTGCCGCCAAATGTATGCTGACAAAAAATGCCGCAGGCGAAATCAACGATGTCACCACCTGGGTAGGTGAGGCGGGTATGTTTGACGTGGCAAATCCCGACACACGCCGTTGGCTGCGTGAGCGTTACCGCACACTTACCGACGAGGGTGTCACCGGATGGTGGGGCGACCTTGGAGAGCCTGAGGTGCATCCCGAGACTATCGTACACGCTAACGGCGAGACAACCCGCGAATACCATAATGAATATGGTAATGTATGGAGCTCTATTATCTACGACCTGTTTAACGACGAGTACCCCGACACTCGCCTTATGACCCTCATGCGCGGCGGCACGGCAGGATTACAGCGTTACAGCGTTTTCCCGTGGTCTACCGATGTGTCCCGCTCCTGGGGCGGACTTCAGCCGCAAGTCAAGATTATGCTTAATTCAGGTATGAGCGGATTGGGTTATATGTCACACGACGTAGGCGGTTTCGCCATCGACCCGGAACATCCTACCGATCCTGAGCTGTATGTGCGTTGGCTGCAACTCGGCGTGTTCTCGCCTGTACTCCGAACCCACGCGCAAAAGTTTGCCGAACCTTACCATTATCCGCAATATACCTCACTCCTCCGTGACCTGATAAAGATGCGCTACCGCTGGCTTCCCTACAACTACACGCTCGCCTATGAGAATAGCGCCAAAGGCTATCCGCTCGTGCGTCCGCTCAATTTCACCGACAAGAGTGCCGCCGACTCCCTCACCGATGAATATATGTGGGGCAATGAGGTGCTCGTGGCACCGGTGATTCAGCAGGGAGCAGTGAAGCGCAATGTCTATCTTCCTGCCGGAAAATGGATTGACTGGAACAATCCCGCCGTAGATTACACCGGTCCTGTAGATTTCAGCTATAAGGCACCTCTCGACATAATCCCGCTTTTCATTCGCAACGGCTCATTCATTCCTCAGGCTGCCTATGAGATGGAAAATACCGGTGATTACAATCCCGCTTCCTACACAATACTTTATTTCCCGCGCGGTGAGGTGAAAAGCTCTTATACACTTTTCGAGGATGACCGCAAATCAACCTCGTCACTTGAAAAAGGGGAATATGCCCTTATCACCTTCCTCGGTGAAGCCACAAAGGATAAAATCACTATAAGCGTGGATGCATCGGGCTACTATCCCGGTATGCCTACACAGCGAGAGCTTGATTTCATACTTCCGGCTCTTCCCGAGAAAATTTCAGCAGTCAGCGTCAACGGTGTAAAGACTGATTTCGCTACGACATCAAAAAAAGATGTAAAATTTTCAACAAAAATTTCATCAGGTAAACCGTTGATAATAGAGCTATTGACAAAATAGCGCAAATTTTTTCAATATTTTTTCAGGGAGGCGCTGAACCATTCACGCCTCCCTGCGTTTTAAAGGTACATAGCAAAATTACTTTTTCCATTGCAAGAAATGTGATAATGATTGGTTTATTATCAGGCACGGAGATACCGCGAGGCATCTCCGCGCTTAGTTTATATAGCCGGCAGTTGTTAGATTTCAGTCGTCAGCAGGTAGAGATACATAGTGACATAAGGTCAAAAGAAACAAGTTTTTGGAGTTTATACCCCGGGCGTTGAGCGCAGCGATACCGACGGCTATATAGGGATTATCCCCTGACGGAGAAAGAGATGTTGCCGATGGGGCGCAAATATCTTGGACCAGATAGGAGAGGGTAAACGGTTTTTTACTACTTTTGTAGATTAAACGACAACTTACGATGGACAACAATAACATATCTGACAGCAGGCTTACAACCGGAGGACGCATCAAGGCGTTTCTGACAAGCCGCTCTTTTATCGGTTTTATGATTTCGCTGGTAGTGATGCTGGTGGTGTCGTGTGCATTTTTCTATCCCGATGTCTTTGAAGGCAACGAGCTTCGGCAGCACGACATGCAGCAAGGCACCGCGATAAGCCATGAGGTGAACCAATATGAAGAGGAATCAGGCGAACTGTCGCGATGGACCAACTCCCTTTTCTCCGGCATGCCCACATTCCAGATTAACCCCTCCTACCCTTCCGGAAAGCTTATCAGCTTTGTGGGCAACCTTTATAATCTGTGGCTTCCATCACCCGTGAGCCTTCTTTTCATGATGATGACCGGCTTTTTCATCCTCTTGCTTGCCATGAAGGTGAAATGGTATCTCGCTCTACCCGGAGCTATAGCCTACGGATTTTCATCTTACTTCATAATCATCATCGGGGCGGGACATATATGGAAATTTATCACCCTCGCCTATATTCCCCCGACAATAGCGGGCATAGTACTCGCATACCGTGGCAAATATCTTGCCGGAGCGGCACTGGCTGCCGTATTCGCGATGCTTCAGATAGCGGGCAACCATATACAGATGTCATATTACTTCCTGATGGTTGTGATAGGATTTATGGTGGCTTACGGGGTGATTCTGTTCAGAAAGCACAATATGGCTAAGTGGTGGAAGGCGACAGGCGCACTTGCCGCTGCCGCCATACTCGCCGTTGCCGCCAACGCACCCAACCTTTACAATACCTACATGTATTCCAAGGAGACAATGCGCGGTAAGCACAGCGAACTCACCGGCAACACCAACGGCGGCGGTGTCACCGAATCGGGCGGACTCAACAAGGATTACATCACCGCATGGAGCTACGGCAAGAGCGAGACTTTCACCCTCCTTATCCCCAACGTAAAGGGAGGCGCCACCATAAAGCCGGAAAAGGGAAGTAACAAACTGATGTCGCTCGGTGACACCGATACCGCTTCGGAACTTGTGAAATCAGGCACCGTGTCAGGTGACATAGCCGCTTACCTGAACCAGTTCCCGCAATATTTCGGTGACCAGCCGATGACCAACGGACCGGTATATGTTGGCGCACTGCTTGTGGCTCTCTTCCTGCTCGGTTGTATCATCGTGAAAGGACCTATAAAATGGATGCTCTTGATAGTCACACTGATATCCATCGCCCTTTCCTGGGGTCACAACATGATGTGGCTAACCGACATCATGATAGACCATTTCCCGATGTACAACAAGTTCCGCACGGTGGCAAGCATACTTGTCGTGGCGGAATTCACCATACCTCTTCTTGCGATACTCGCTCTTAAAGAACTGTTTGAAAACCGCGACAAATGGCAGCAATACCGTACACCCATTGCCGTGTCATTCGGCATCTGTCTGCTCTTCTGCCTGCTCGGCATAGCTGCGCCGAGTGTTTTCGGTTCATATCTGAGCAACCAGGAGCATGACGCATACGTGGCATCAGGGATGGCTCAACAAGTGCCGCAGCTTTTCGCGGCAATAGAGAGCGTCAGGATGTCTATGGTTTCCGCCGACGCGTTGCGGAGTTTCATGATAATAGGGCTCGGCGGCATCTTCCTGTGCTTGTTCATGACCCGCAAGATTGACAAAAAGACCTTCTGTGCCCTATTGACCCTTATCGTGATAGGCGACCTTTACACTGTCAACAAGCGTTATCTCGACACGGAAAGTTTCGTGCCGCGTCAGATTGCCGCCGGCGAGCCGTTCCCAATTACAAAGGCTGACCGCCAGATACTTGCCGACACGGCTATGAACTACCGCGTGATGAACATCCCGCAGTTCAGTGAAGCAGCACCCTCTTACCGTCATAAGACAATAGGCGGTTACCACGCGGCAAAGCTCACGCGCTACCAGGACATGATTGACCGCCATCTTGGCAACTTCGCTACCGGAAATATCAGCGAGGCTGACATGAATGTGATTAACATGTTAAATGCCAAGTATATCGTGATGAGCGATGACGAGGCTTACACAAACCCCGATGCACTTGGCAATGCATGGCTGGTAGACCGTATAGTGTATGTCAACGGAGCCGATGCGGAGATGGGTGCGCTCGATAGCATAAACCCCGCTGTAACAGCAGTAAGCGACATGCAGTTCAAGCCGGTACTCGGAACAACCGTACCGCAGAAGATGCCGGGTGATACCATCTATGAAACCTCCTACGCTCCCAATGAACTTCACTATGCGGTGAAGAGTGCCAAAGGCGGTGTCGCGGTATTCTCCGAAGTATATTTCCCATGGGGATGGAAAGCCTGGATTGACGGAGCCGAGACTGAAATAGCGCGTGTCGATTATCTACTCCGCGCATTGAAGATACCCGCAGGAAGTCATGCCGTGAAGATGCGTTTTGACCCGCAGTCGCTCCATACGACGGTAACAGTAGCCACGATAGCTATCATAATAATATATCTCGCCGTGATAGCCGCTGTGATACTCTATACCTTAAAATTACCGGCAAAGCGTAGCAAAAATGATAAATGAAGGCGTTAAGTCTATATATCACCTCGTTTAACCGTTACCGGCGCAGTCGCGGATTTGGCGTACACTCCCCCTTTGCCTACTATTTCATCAAAAGGGTGATAAAAGAGCAGTGGGGATATTACGCTTACGAAGATATAGACAAGGCGGCACGAAGAGAGAAAGTGTCACGCAGTGAGGCACGTCTGCTTTTCCGAGTGGCAAACTATTTCAATCTTCCCTCCATATTGGTGGCAACTGAAAATGAGGCAGCTGTAACGGCGTTGAAATCAGTGTCGTCCGATACACAGATTATCAGGACAAGCGACAGCATTTCACATGCTATGCAATATCTGGATAATCTTGAAGGAAGCATGCCTTTCATGTATCTTGACACTTCCGCAGCTATCACTGACGATAAACTTATACACCTGATGAAAGAGATAATCAACCGTCAGGGCATAGTGGTGATAGGAGGCATGAAGCGATGCAACCGCACACGCCGGCTGCTGAAGGAAGCGGAATCTGGTATGAAACGCGGCATGACATTTTCCAACGGCACTACTGCCGTGATAATCGGCGACAATAAATTGCCGCGACAGCGGTTTTCTCTCTGGTTCTGATGAGAGCTATCAACGACATATCGGCGATACTTGACGATTACGAGGGTTACATGTTGCTCGAAAAAGGACTTTCCGACAATACCGTTGTGTCGTATCGTGCCGATATTGACAAACTGTTACGCTTCCTCGCCGATAAAAAGATGATGCTTCGCGACACTGATGCCGCCACGTTGCATGAATTTCTCGCCACGCTGCATGACCTCGGTATAGCCCCGGCGTCGCAGGCACGGATAATTTCAGGATTAAAATCATTTTTCCGCTATCTCAAGACCGAGGATTATATCACCGACAATCCTACCCTGTTGATTGACGCGCCCCATACGGGGCGCCATCTTCCCGAAGTACTCTCTGTGGAAGAAATAGACCGCATGATAGCCTGCATCGACCTCTCAACTCCCGAAGGTCAGCGCAACCGCGCCATTATGGAGACACTTTACAGCTGCGGATTACGTGTGAGCGAACTTGTGAATCTCAGTCTTTCCAACCTGTTCCTTGAAGAGCAATATGTGATTGTACGCGGAAAAGGGAGTAAGGAAAGGATGGTACCCATATCCGACACGGCAATCGAAGAAATAAAACTGTATATGGAACAGCGCGCCCAAATGGACATCAAGCCGGGCGAGGAAAGCATACTATTTCTTAACCGCCGGGGCAGAAGGCTGACACGGGTCATGGTGTTTTACATAATCAAGCGTCTCTGCGAGCTTGCCGGAATACGCAAGGATATAAGCCCACACACACTGCGACATTCATTTGCCACTCATCTTTTGGAAGGAGGTGCCAACCTTCGCGCAATCCAGCAGATGCTCGGTCACGAATCAATAGCTACTACTGAAATATATCTGCATCTTGACCGATCCATGTTGCGACAGGAAATATTGTTACACCATCCCCGCAATATTTTTTGATTTACATAAAGTTATTAGTATATTTACGAAAACTTTAAAACGTCAGCAATTGTTATATACTAAAAACCAAAATTTATAAAACACCATGGACTTTTTAACCACTGATAAACTTACAATCGTAGGTGCTGCCGGCATGATCGGCTCAAACATGGCACAGACAGCTTTAATGATGCGTCTTACACCTAACATCTGCCTTTACGACCCTTACGGACCCGCTTTGGAAGGCGTTGCAGAAGAAATGTTTCACTGCGGATTTGAAGGAGTCAACCTCACTTACACCACTGATGTAAAAGAGGCTTTGACAGGTGCAAAATATGTCGTATCTTCAGGCGGCGCCGCCCGTAAGGCAGGCATGACCCGTGAAGACCTTCTTAAAGGCAACGCACTTATCGCTGAAGAGTTTGGTAAAAACATACGTCAATATTGTCCCGATGTAAAACACATCGTGGTAGTGTTTAACCCGGCTGACATCACAGGTCTTATCGCCCTTATATATTCAGGAGTGAAACCTTCTTGCCTTACCACACTTGCCGCTCTTGACAGCACACGTCTGCAGTCGGAACTTGCTAAATACTTCAAGATTCCTGACACTGAGATAAAGAATGCACGTACTTATGGCGGTCATGGCGAACAGATGGCGGTATTTGAATCAACCACCACTATCAAAGGCAAACCGCTAAAGGAACTTATCGATGAAGGCATACTTCCCGAAGCCAACTGGGAAGCCATCAAGACCCGCGTGGTTCAAGGCGGCAAACACATCATCGAGCTTCGTGGCAGATCTTCATTCCAAAGCCCGGCTTATCTCTCTATCGAGATGATTGCCGCAGCTATGGGCGGCAAACCGTTCCGCTGGCCTGCCGGCACATACGTAAACAACGACAAGTTCCACCATATCATGATGGCTATGGAGACCACTATTACAAAGGATGGTGTAAGCTACAAGCCTATCGAGGGTACTCCGGAAGAAAACAAGGAACTTGAAAAGAGCTACGAGCATCTTTGCAAGCTTCGTGACGAGGTTATCGAGATGGGTGTGCTTCCTCCTATCGCCGACTGGCACAAGCTCAATCCCAATCTTTAATTAATAAGATAAAAGATAGCAAAAGAGGGTATGGTGGACTTCCATCATACCCTCTTTTAGTTTTCAGAAAGAAGTTGTCAGTTTTCAGATTTTATCGGGAGACTTTAAGGTCTCTAATGACTTTAAAGACAGCGATTAAATATCTTAAACAAAAAGCGGTTGCGCCATTACAACGCAACCGCAACTTTAACTATTAAAATTTTAAGCAATTTATTCAAGTATTCTCACCTTCTTGCCGTCAACGATATAGATATTTCCTACAGAAGGATGTTCTACGCGACGACCCTGGAGGTCATAAACCTTAATGTTCTTGTTGGCATCGATGATTGCAAGTGACAATCCTACAGTAGTAGACTTAGTAAGAGTAACCATGATGTTGGCTTCCATAGTTTCAGTAAAGTCTGCCTCAACTTCGGCATCCTTATATCCATCTTTGGTAACCTTTACAGTAATAACTGTACCAAGTACATCACCTACCTCCAGATTAGCACTACCATTTTCAGCAGTAGTAGCTTCAACTCCATTTGCAATTACAATCGCATCAGCTACAGGCTCATAATCACCGTCAACAACTTTTACACTAAGTGTACAGTCAGGATTCTTAAGTTCTGCAAATACCCATGCTTCCGAGCCTTCGGTAAAGTCAGCCTCGCCTTCCCAGAACATGTAATCCTTGTAAGCCGATACAGCCACTTTGGTTCCCATTACACCCTCAAGAGTGAATACTGCGGTTCCTGTCTCGTCAGTTTCCTTTTCTTCTCCCTTGACATTTACAATAGCTCCGGCTATAGGCTCGTAATCGGCATTTATAGCCTTCACGGTAAGTGTGCATGCCGGTTCTTTAAGCTCGGCGATAATCCAAGCCTCCTGACTTTCGGTAAAGTCAGCCTCACCTTCCCAGAACATATAGTCCTTGTAAGCCGATACAGCCACTTTGGTTCCCATTACACCCTCAAGAGTGAATGCCACGGTTCCATTTTCAGGAGTGATTTCCTCAGTTCCATTGACATAGACAGTAGCTCCTTCAACCGGCTCACCTTCAGCATCGCATACACTCACTTTAAGTGTACATGCCGGTTCCTCAAGAACTATAGCGACGGCAGCTTCGGTCTTTCCGGTAAGATCAACCTGAGCTTCACCATATCCATAACCCTTATAAGCTGACAGCATGACAATGTTATCTTCAGCTATTTCGCCAAGAATAATTGTTGTAATACCTTTATCATTGGTAATGTAAGACTTATTCTGAGCATTTACAAACGCTTCTTCAACAGGTTCATTATCCTTGTTGGTAATAGTAGCGGTAATTACATGAGCCGGATTGGTAACCATCACCATCGCCCAAGTCTGTTCACCTTCGGTGAAGTCAGCCTCGTATTCACCACAAAGACCATCTTTCATGACAGCCACAGAGACCGTAGTACCGATTACACCCTCAAGAGTAATAACAGCACCACCATTCTCGTCAGTCTTACCCATCAACTGACCGTTGACATATATGTCACCCTCGGCAACAGCTACAGGTTCATCTTCAGAACCGGCAAATGCTCTTACTGTCAATGTACAGTCGGGTTCTACAAGCTCTGCATTCACATACGCCGTATTTCCTTCGGTAAAGTCAGCCTCACCTTCCCAGAACATGTAATCCTTCGAAACAGTCACATATACTTTTGTACCGATTACACCGAAAAGTTCTACATCGGCATCACCGTTAGCATCGGTTACGCCCTCAGTTTCTCCGGCATAGACAACTGCACCCTCAACAGGATTACCCTCAACATCAAGCGCGTGTACTTTAAGTGTGCAGGGAAGCTCTACGGCGAAGCGTCCATTCTTGTTTCCATCATAATACCCATCGGCTTCTCCACCAAAGAAGCCAACAGCAAGCCCATTTTTAGGGAATGTAATTTTATTATCAACAAGTGTACCTGGTTCAAAATTCGCAAGAGCTATGTGCTCCGTACCAACAGAAATACCGATAGGAGCATCAGTTATAACGACATTCTCAATATCAGAAGCATCTATATCAAGATAGTGGCTGTGACTTGAATGACATTCTATCATGCCTGCATATTTTTCAACAAGTTCATGAGTAGCATAGGGATTGACAAGACGATAAAGACCTGGTTTCGTCTTGCTTTCAAGCGCTTCAACCTTTATGGGTTTCAACTCACCATCTTCACCATATATGGGACCGAAAGTATCGTCAGTGAACATTACATGACCTATAGAGTTCCATTCTTCAGGATTGTGAGCATAGAAATAGAAATATTTTCCTCCACCTGCAACACGTTCACCGGCAGCATTTAATCCGACAACAAAGACAGTACACCATCCCTGCTTATTAATTACAAAAGGATACCAATATCCTGAGTCCAGACCTGAAATTCCTTTTTCAGCTACAATATCAAGATTTGCATTACTTATTTCAAACTTACCGGAATATATACCATACTTATATTCAACTATATCATCACCACCAACAAAAGCAAAACGTGCCTCATTATTATCCTTAGCACACAGATAATCCTGATACATTTCGAAGCTATAGTCAGATTCCTGAACACTTGGATCATAGGTAGCACCCGGAAGAACAATTACAAGGTCTTCACTTGTCATAAAGACTTTTTCAGCATAATCAGCAGGCACTATAGGATTATAGTCCTCATCAAATTCAAGAACATCAAATGGTTCTATACCAAGACCAACTGCAATAGCACCGGCAGGTAAAATAGCTACACCATCATTGAATGTACCAAAATTAGTTTGAGAAACTATATATTCATTTTCATAATCAAAAGGATCAAGAAGATTATAAACAGTTTCTTGTATAATGGGACCACCATCAAGAGTATTAAAAATCATGTAAGACTCAACCTCAGGATCCTTAATTTGTAAACCTACATCTTCACCAACATTAGGATTGTTGGCATGAATATTTACAAGACGATAAATACCTTTTTGAGATTGAGACTCCTGAATTTCAACTTTAAAATTCTGTGCCGGAGCACCTAATTCTGCAAGAGGTGCAACAGTAATGGCATCGTAAAAGTCAGCTTCGCCCAATGTTTCCCAATTATACCCATCATCGGGAAGAACTTTGTTAACCTTGGAGGCACCTTTTTTCTCCTTAAAAATTAAGGGATTAACACTTGTATGCTTTTTAACTTGCATACCTTCCGCCTTGGTCATATTGACCTTGAGCGGAGTCACATTAGTAATATCGCCTTGTGCGACACTACTTACCTTGTCAGCAGCAACCTTTGCCGGCATGGCGGCATTTACGCCGACGGCAACAAGGGCTGAAGCCAAAAATGAGTAAAGTTTTTTCATACGCAAAATTTTAATTTTCCATTTATATTTGCTTATACTCGCAAATATATACAAAAATTTCAATATTTATATATTTTTCATTCATAATGACACATTTTCTCCATATAAATTAAATATTTAACAATTGCGTGTGAAAGTTTTCACATTTCAGTCAAAGATACTGAGAGACAAAATGTCAGAACGTACAAATATATTTGGAGTTTATGTTGCCCGCAGGGCATCATCTGTATGTAGCCGGGCGGTTGAGCGTAGCGATACCCCCGGAGCAGTTGCTCCAGTTATTAATGTTTCCCGACAGGGAATCATCAATCTTGCCCCATGATGATTCCTTACGGAAACATCCGCACTTTGATTCGCTTTCCGTCGGTATCGCTACGCTCAACCGACGGCTATATAGAGATTATCCCCTAACGGGGAAAAGTTGTCGGTTTTCTGTTGTCGGCACAAAGCAGCTCCTTAACCTTTAACGACCCCCATCTGACTGACAACTCCCTACTGCAAACTGTTAACAACTATGTTGACAAATAAAGATAACTCTCAAACAGATTTTGATAAATAAATTTGGATAATTGGCGACGACTCTTTATAACACCTGTCAATCATCATCAACAAATTAATTATAACATAGATTTGAAGCAGATATCAACTGCAAAACCTATAGTTATCAATATACGGCATGTAATAAATTTATTTACACAGGCAGTTATCAACTGTATGTGAATAAACATCACAATACTCTGAAATTCAACTATTTTATATGTTAATAAACTATACTTAAATGTTGACGGTACATCAATAACTTAATATGCAAGAAAACTCGTAAAAACTTATCATAGCTATCAACAGCTATTATAATAACCATAAAGGAGATTTTCTTAAAAATTTTTTCTTTAAAAATAAAAAGAGTTGATGATAATAAAGGTCGACAAGCGTGTATGATGACAATGGTCAAAAATTTTGTATCTTTGCGAAAAGATATTCACCTTTCGCATACGAGAGGTGAGGGTTAAGAGGTTAAAAGATTAACAGCTTGCAAGGCAAGCGGGTTAAAGTGCAGGTGGTCATCCGATGATTAATCCTAAACTAATCTCATTAAACTCTAAACCCTAAACTTTAAACTATATATAAATAGGTATGGACCTTAAGGAAGAAATTCTTCAGCTGAAGAAAGAGAAAAATGCGGTGATACTCGCTCATTATTATGTAAACGGCGACATTCAGGATATTGCCGACTATATAGGCGACAGTCTTGCCTTGGCTCAGATTGCATCGCGTCTTGAAGAACCGGTGATTGTATTGTGTGGTGTCAACTTTATGGGAGAGACCGCAAAGATACTCTGTCCTGACAAGACGGTGTTGATTCCCGACATGGAAGCGGGATGTTCGCTTGCCGATAGCTGCAAGGCTGATGAATTTGCTGCGTTCATAAAGCAGAATCCCGGACACACGGTGATAAGCTATGTCAACACCTCGGCTGCCGTGAAGGCACTTACCGATGTTGTGGTCACCTCATCCAATGCCCGTCAGGTGGTAGAGACATTTCCTGAGGATACACCTATTATATTCGGTCCTGACCGTAACCTCGGGTCATATATAAATTCCGTGACCGGAAGAAACATGAAACTCTGGAACGGCGCATGTCATGTACATGAGCAATTTTCTGTGGAGAAGATTGCAGAGCTGAAAAAGGAATACCCCGGAGCGAAGGTGCTCGTACATCCCGAATGTAAGGGACAGGTGCTCGCACTTGCCGACAAGGTCGGGTCTACCGCCGCATTGCTTGACTATGCGGTCAAGAGCGATGCAAAAGAGTTTATCGTGGCAACGGAGAGCGGCATTCTTCATGAGATGCAGAAGCGTTGTCCCGAGAAGACTTTCATACCCGCTCCTCCCGCCGACTCCACCTGTGCATGCAATGACTGCGCGTACATGAAGCTTAACACGCTTGAAAAGCTGCGTGACTGCCTCCGCGACGGAAAGCCCGCGATGCACGTAGACCCGGCTATCGCTGAAAAGGCTATCCGCCCGATAAAGAGAATGCTGGAAATATCATCCAATCATCGAAGATGATTGGATGAGGTTATAGGGTTATAAGGTTAATGGTTTAGAGTTTAGGGCATAAGTTAATACTTATTACCTAATACTTAAAAAATCATTTCTCTAAACCTTAAACCATAAACCCTCAACCATACCCCCATAACCTAATAACCTCCTAACCTCTTTTAAGGTTAGCTTGCTAAACTTAAAAAATAATTACACATATATATGGAATATAATCACAAAGAGATTGAATCACGCTGGCAACAGTATTGGAAAGACAATAAGATTTATAAGGCGGAAATCGACAAAAACCGCCCTAAGTTCTATGTACTTGACATGTTCCCCTACCCCTCGGGTGCAGGACTCCATGTGGGTCATCCGCTCGGATACATAGCAAGTGACATTTTTTCACGCTATAAACGCTTGCAGGGATTCAATGTGCTTCATCCTATGGGATATGATGCCTACGGACTTCCAGCTGAGCAGTATGCCATACAGACCGGGCAGCATCCCGAAGTTACAACACGACAGAATATAGACCGTTACCGCAGTCAGCTTGACAAGATTGGATTCTGCTATGACTGGGACAGGGAAATCAAGACCTGTGACCCGGAATATTATAAATGGACCCAGTGGGCTTTCATGCGTATGTTTGAAAGCTATTACGACAACAATGCAAAAAAGGCTATGCCCATCGCCGACCTCATAAAGCATTTCGAGACATCCGGAACAAAGGGTGTGAATGCGGCATGTGGCAAGGAGCTTGAATTTACTGCCGAGGAATGGCGCGGCTATTCGGAAAAAGAGAAAAGCGACATACTGATGAATTACCGTATAGCCTACCTTGGAAATACGATGGTAAACTGGTGTCCGAAACTCGGTACCGTGCTTGCCAACGACGAGGTGAGCGAGGGATTGTCGATACGCGGCGGTTATCCGGTGGAACAGAAACTGATGTACCAGTGGTGTCTCAGGGTGTCGGCTTATGCACAGCGTCTGCTTGACGGTCTTGACACAATCGACTGGACCGACTCGCTTAAAGAGACTCAACGTAACTGGATAGGACGCTCGGAAGGTGCCGAGATGCGCTTCAAGATTGCAGACAGCGATGTAGAACTTGAAATATTCACCACACGTGCCGACACAGTGTTTGGTGTCACTTTCATGGTTCTTGCCCCGGAGAGCGCGTATGTCGACATGATTACCACTCCTGACCGCAAGGAAGCTGTCAAGGCTTATCTTGACGAAGTGAAGCACAAGACTGAGCGCGAGCGCATGATCGAGAAGAATGTGACCGGTGTGTTTACAGGTGCGTATGCCGTCAATCCTCTTACAGGAAAGAAAATCCCCGTGTGGGTGAGCGATTATGTGCTTGCAGGCTATGGTACGGGTGCCATCATGGCTGTACCGGCTCATGACAGCCGTGACTACGCTTTTGCAAAGCGTTTTGATTTACCGATAATACCGTTGATAGAGGGTTGTGACGTAAGCGAGGAAAGTTTTGATGCCAAGTCGGGTAAGATGATTAACTCCGCGAGCGATGATCTTAACCTCAACGGCATGGAGGTCAAGGATGCGATAGCAGCCACTAAAAAGTATATAGAGGAGAAAGGTATAGGCAAAGTAAAGGTGAACTATCGTCTGCGCGACGCCATTTTCAGCCGTCAGCGTTACTGGGGCGAGCCGTTCCCGGTATATTATAAGGACGGGGTGCCTCATCTGCTCGACGAGTCGCAGTTGCCGTTGCTGCTGCCTGAGGTTGACAAATTTCTCCCGACCGAGACCGGTGAGCCGCCGCTGGGCAGGGCGAAAAATTGGTGTACGCCTGAAGGATTTCCGCTTGAACTTAATACTATGCCAGGATTTGCAGGATCATCAGCTTATTATCTCCGCTATATGGATCCGCATAACAATGACGCTCTCGTGTCGAAGGAAGCTGATGAATACTGGCAGGATGTCGACCTTTATATAGGCGGTACAGAGCATGCCACAGGTCACCTTATCTACAGCCGTTTCTGGAATAAATTCCTGTATGACCTCGGTGTAGTGGTAAAACCCGAACCGTTCAAGAAACTCATCAACCAGGGCATGATACAGGGAAGGTCTAATTTTGTCTACCGTATAAAGGACACCAATACTTTTGTGTCGGCAGGTCTTAAGAAAGATTACGATGTCACTCCCATACATGTCGATGTAAATATTGTAAGCAATGATGTGCTTGATACCGATAAATTCCGTGCATGGCGTCCCGAGTTCAACAATGCCGAGTTTATTCTTGAAGATGGCAAGTATGTATGCGGTTATGCTGTGGAAAAGATGTCGAAGTCAATGTTCAATGTGGTTAATCCCGATGATATAGTGGAGCGTTACGGTGCCGACACACTGCGTCTTTACGAGATGTTCCTCGGTCCGCTTGAACAGAGTAAACCATGGGATACCAATGGTATAGATGGTGTGAACCGCTTCCTTAAGAAACTTTGGGGACTTTTCTATAAGGGCGACACACTGCTTGTGACCGATGATGCCCCGTCAAAAGAAGCTCTTAAATCGCTCCACAAGCTTATAAAGAAAGTGACCTGGGATATAGAGAATTTCTCTTATAATACATCCATAGCCGCATTTATGATATGCGTCAACGAGCTTACGGCATTGAAGTGTCATAGCCGTTCTATTCTTGAACAGCTTATCGTGGTACTCGCACCGTTTGCTCCCCATATAGCGGAAGAATTGTGGCACACACTCGGCAATACAACGACAGTATGTGACGCAAAGTGGCCGAAGTTCAACGAGGAGTATCTGAAAGAATCCACGGTGACGATGGCTGTGTCGTTCAACGGCAAGGCGCGTTTCAATATAGAGGTTGCCGCCGGCACTCCGCAGCCTGAAATAGAGAAGATAGCTCTTGAACATGAAGGGGCTGCAAAGTGGCTTGAAGGCAAGACGGTAAAGAAGATTATCGTGGTTCCCAACAAGATTGTAAATATAGTGCTCGGATAAGGGATTCAACTTTCGCTTGCGAAAGTTGAGGGTTAAGAGGTTAGAAGGTTAAACTAAATAGTGACCTCATAACCCTATAACCCCATAACCTTTAAGTTGAGCTTGCGAAACTTAAATTAATGACATTATGAATAGGAAGGTCATGCGGCTCTCTGCGGCAGCATGACCTTTTATTCGTCAGGCGGGATAATAAACCGGTGATAGTGTACGTTATAAATCTAAACATCACGCAATTATGAGAGAAATAGTTTTTGCTACCAACAATGCCCATAAACTTCAGGAAATACGCCAGATACTTGGTGACAGCTATAATGTGCTCGGTCTTCACGACATAGGCTGTGAAGACGATATACCGGAGACTGCCGATACACTTGAAGGGAATGCCGCTATAAAGGCTCATTGGGTCAAGGAAAAATACGGTTACGACTGTTTTGCCGATGACACTGGTCTTGAGGTAGATGCTCTCGGAGGGGCGCCGGGTGTATATTCGGCACGTTATGCGGGTCCGGAACATGACTCTGCTGCAAATGTGGCATTACTTTTGAAAAATCTTGAAGGTTCGGATAACCGTAAGGCACGGTTCCGTACAGTCATCGCTCTTGTGCGCGGTGATGAGACACTTTTTGTAGACGGCGTGGTGGAAGGAAAAATAACTCGTAAATTGCATGGCGACAACGGTTTCGGCTATGATCCGGTATTCATGCCCGACGGGTATGATGTGACTTTTGCCGAGATGGATTCTTCAGCCAAAAATGCCATAAGTCATCGTGGAAGAGCTACCGCCAAATTACGCGGTCTTCTTGTGTGATTTATATTTATTAATTGAATTCAGGAGATAAGAATTATGATAAAAAAGATACTTGCCGCCATAACAGGCATTGCAATCGCTTTTACCGCTTCATCGGCAACTGCCGTGGGCGACTGGAATGTCCATAATAATTTCAGTTATGACGTGACCAAGATTATCGAGACTCCCGGGAAGGTTTATTATGTAGCGGAAAACAATCTTTTTCACTATGACAAGGATGTGGATGAGACCTACGGTTACACTATACGCAACGGGCTTAATGACGTAGTGGTTAAAAGCATCTATTATAATACCGATGCCGATTACCTTCTTGTGGTGTATCAGACAGGAAATATAGACCTGATTTATCCTGACGGAGAGATTGTTAATATGGGTGACATCGCCTCTGCATCGCAGATAGCCGACAAGACGGTTAATGACGTGGCTTTTTCCGGTGACAAAGCATATATCGCTGCCGGATTCGGCATAGCTGTGTTTGATACTGCCGACAAGACCGTTGTCGAGTCGGGCATATTCAACCGTAATGTAAGTGCCGTCACTATCGCGGGCGACAGGTTGCTGATGGTGTGTGACGGCGTATTGTATCATGCCCCGTTGTCAGGACGTCATAATACTCTTGACCGCTTCACCTCTATGGGCGACCTTAAGGCTATCGACCTTGAAGCCGTGTCAGCTGACAAGGTTATCTATACCGACGGTGCTGATATATGTGCGATTATCGACTTGAATTTTAGTAATTCGACATTTACTGCCAGAGGCAGAATGTCTTCTTTGGTGCCTTATATACTTAAAGCAGGTGATAAATATCTAATACATAATTATCTGTCCAGTCAGATTGTGGATGAAAACGGGCGTATAGTCTCGTCGATGGATACTCCTCCTGCAATATTGTCAAAAGACTATCGTAGATATATGAAGTGTCACACAGCGTCTGATGAAAATTCACGATGGTATCTTAGTGCCGACGGTGTTGGTCATTATACCATAGGAAGTGACGGTAAGGTGACTATCGATCGTCAGGCATCACGTCCTATGGGTACCTATCTGAAAAGTGGTGCCTGGTATATGATTTACGGTGAATCTTCCGGTGATCTGTATCTCTCTAACAGTAGTTTCAAGAATCTTCCGCGAATGAGTACCACCGACAACCACATGTCGCTTAATGTGCTTTCTGATGGATTTATTAAAGATATCACTCCTGCCAATGAGGATGTGACCCTTAATAATCCTAATTCTCATGAAATGTTGAAAGCTGGCTTTCAGATGGTGGAGGATCCGGAGGAATCGGGTGTGATATATATAGGTACTGCATTTGAGGGAATGTATAAGCTGAAAGATGGCAAGCAGGTGGCGAAATATGACTGGAACAATATGCCTGCACAGTTCCGTTACATGTTTTCGGTGCTTGGCATGTCGTTTGATGCCTATTGTAACCTGTGGATATACGCTAAATCCATCAGGGTTGCCGAAGATTCGGAATATCTTGTGGCTGTGCTTCCTGCCGCGAAAAGAAAACTAGACAATGTGACCGCTTCTGACTGGATTAATCTTAATCCGCGAAATTTCGGACATACCGATACATTCGCAGCGGTAGTGTACGCTTGCCGTGCCGAGAAGTCTAAAAACATTGTGATGATTACCGATGGTTGGGCTGAAAATAAATTGTTGGTTTATAATTCGGCGGGAACCGGTGAGACCGTGAGCGATGACACTTACCGCGTATGGAATTCCCTGACCGACCAGGATGGAAAAAGCTTCGGTCCGTCACGTATTGCATCGTTTGCCGAAGATAAAGACGGAAAACTATGGGTAGGCACTGCCGACGGGGTTATAATAATTCATGATCCGGTGAAAATGCTTGACGCGTCGGCTACGATAGAGCGTGTAAAGGTACCTCGTAACGATGGTACGCAATATGCCGATTATCTTCTTGACGGACAGCTTGTGACATCCATTGCCGTTGACAATGCCAACAGGAAGTGGCTTGCCACGGCTTCCTCCGGTCTTTATCTTGTAAGTGCTGATGGAAAGGAGATATTGGAAAACTTTAATGTGGACAACAGTTATCTGCCCACCAATGAGATACTATCCGTGGCGTGTGACCCGAAAAGTAATATAGTGTATGTAGGCACCCGTTACGGACTTGCCGAATACAGCAGTGATGCTTCCCCGGCTGCCGGTGACTATTCTGAAATATATGCCTATCCCAATCCTGTGCGCCCCGATTATGGTGGATGGATTACCGTGACCGGTCTTATGGACGGTTCGTTGGTTAAGATAGCCGATGCGGCTGGAAATGTGTTTTTCCAAGGGCGCGCGGAAGGCGGCATGATTACATGGGACGGATGCAATGGTGCGGGTCAGCGTGTTAAGACCGGTGTGTATTATGTCTTTGCATCGCAGAGCGGCGATAGCGGTTCATCGGGAGCGGTCACCAAAATAATGGTTGTGAATTAAAACTCTTTGTCATATAAATCAAAAGCATTATATTTGGTGTTATAAATAAAGACTAAAAAGCTACGTTTATATGAAACTGCAATATATAGATGAAAATGACAAATGCTACGGTATAACCGGCATGGCAATCGGCATGGTAATATGGGATGCCGAAAATGTACTTTCCTCGATATCGGTCGACGCACCTGCCGATGAGGTTGTGGAATTTACTCCCGACTTTTATTTTTCAGGTAACCCGGGTCTGTCGGCTAAAGTGGCATGGAATCATATAGTGCAGCATTTTCAGGTGTCAATGGGTATGCTTATCGGCAATCTGTTGTGTCGTAGTTATGTGCTTCACAAGCAGCAGGTAGATGATGCGACGCGCAATGAGTTGTTGCATTATCTTGATGAGGAGGGTAAAGAGGTTTGCTCACTGGAAAGCGATGAGATTGAGCGTCTTTTCAACAAGAGCTATAATTATCTTTACAAGGTGTTTAATCATACCGGCGTACAGAGTGTCGCACATGATTTCGCACGTGACCTCAAGGCACAGCGTCGCATGTCGCGCGGTGAGGTTATCGAGCATCTCCGTGCTCTCCGCATGCTTTGATTTTCCCGTAATCTGATTTCACATATAAATTCATCATTCTTATGAGCAACCTGTTGAAAGTGTATTGTAAAAATATAGGGGAATATATACCCTTTGAAGGCGGTATGACGCTGATGGATATATACAAAGGCATAGCCGACCGTATAGAAGGCACACCTATATGCGCCCAGGTTAACAACCGCACTGAGGATATGCAGTTTCCACTGTTTTCACCGAAACAGGTGCTTTTTCTTACCAAGGAAAGTCCGTCGGGACATCGTGTGTATGTACGCTCTCTCTGCATGATGCTGTATCGTGCCGTGGTGGCTTTATATCCCGGTGTACGTCTTGTTATTGAACATTCCGTGTCGCGCGGATATTATTGCCGCCTGACGGGTGATATCACCGTGAATGAGGAAGTGGTGGACAGATTAAAGGAATACATGCGTGAGCTTGTGAAGCGTGACATAAGGTTTGAGCGCAAGGAGCGTCTTACTACTGATGTCATATCCATATTTGAAAAGCAGGGGCTTGACGATAAGGTAAAACTCATGCGTACTCTTCATGAGCTGTACACGGTATATTACCGTCTTGACGGGGTATGTGACAGTTACTACGGTAATCTCGCTCCGTCTACCGGCATGTTGAAGGTGTTTGACCTGGTGCTTTATAAGGAGGGATTTCTTCTCATGGGTATTGACAGCGACAATCCCGACATGCCTGCATCGCCTCTTGTTCAGGAGAAGTTGTACAGTGCTTTTACCGATTATCTTGCCTTTAACCGTGTCATAGGAGTTGATGATGCCGGTGACCTCAACGAGGCTGTGGCAAAAAAGGAGACGGCTATGCTCATAAATGTAGCCGAAGCGTTGCATGACAAGAAAATAGGACGTATATCCGATGAAATATCGCGCCGATATGCCGGGGGAGGGGCAAAGATTGTATTGATAGCCGGACCGTCGTCGTCAGGTAAGACCACTTTCACCAAGCGTCTTGCAATCCAGCTGATGACCAATCTGCTTGAACCTAAGATGATATCGCTCGACGATTATTTTGTCAATCGTGAAAATACTCCGCGCGATGAGTCGGGCGACTATGACTATGAATCGCTGTATGCGCTTGATCTTGAAGCATTCAACCGTGACCTTAACACCCTCATAGCGGGTGGCGAGATTGACCTGCCCACCTATAATTTCGAGTTGGGTCAGCGTGTCTATAAAGGACGCAAGCTGAAACTCAACGATAACTCGGTGCTGCTTATCGAGGGTATTCACGGACTTAATCCGGAACTTACATCGCATATCGATGAGAAATTAAAATACATGATATATGTGTCGGCTCTGACAACCATCTCCATTGATGACCATAACTGGGTGCCTACGACCGACAATCGTCTGTTACGCCGTATAATACGTGATTATAAGTATCGCGGTGTGTCGGCTATAGATACTATACGCCGCTGGCCGTCGGTACGCCGTGGTGAGGAACGATGGATTTTCCCATATCAGGAAAATGCCGATGCCATGTTCAATTCGTCGCTTATATTCGAGCTTGGCGTTATGAAGGAGTTTGCCGACGAGATACTTAAAGGTGTGCCACGCGACATGCCGGAATATGCCGAGGCTTTCCGTCTGCGTAAATTGCTCAGTTATTTTACTCCGATTACCGACCGTCTTATACCCTCCACATCGTTGTTGAGGGAGTTTCTCGGCGGTTCATCATTCCATTATTGATTTAGTATTCTCGAATAGAGTTGCCATAAGGCGATACCGGCACTTACCGAGACATTTAACGAGTGTTTGGTACCTGCCTGCGGTATTTCTATGCAAATATCGGCGGCATCGACCACTTCCTGCGCCACTCCCTTTACCTCGTTGCCTGCAACGACAGCATATTTTTTGCCTTCTTCAGGTGTGAATTTTTCCAATGATACGCTTCCCTCGACTTGTTCAAGCACACAGATTATGAATCCGCGGCGTTTTAGGTCAGCTATGCCGTCAAGGGTGTTGTCGTAGTGGCACCAATAGACAGAGTCCTCTGCTCCGAGAGCGGTTTTGTGTATCTCCGGTGACGGAGGTGTACCCGTGACACCACAAAGCTGCACCTCTTCCACGGCAAAGGCATCGCATGTGCGCAACACCGCACCCACATTGCTAAGACTGCGTACATTGTCAAGCACCACCGCAAGCGGTGATTTTTTTTGTCCCTTGAATTCCTCGGCGGTTACTCTATGCAGGTCCCAGATACTTTTCTTTTTCATGCTGCAAAGGTACTAAATTTTCACGAGCGTTGAAATTCCGTGGGTGACATGCCGGTAAGATGCTTGAAAAATTTGCCGAACGATGACTGATTGCTGAAATTCAGTTCGTAAGCTATCTGCTGTATGTTTTTCCCGGAAAAACGGAGCATGTTTTTTGCCTCCATTATCACACACTCATCGATCCATTGTGCCGCGCTCTTTCCGGTACTTTCCTTTATTATAAGAGATAGATACTTGGGCGATATGTATAGTTTGTCGGCATAAAATCCTACCGATCGTTCCTTAGTATGGTATCTGTTGATAAGCTGCATGAAATCTCTTACATATCCGAGTCGGCGCGACTTATATCGTTCATCGTCATCCTCTATTATTTCGTCATGCTTTGCGGCTATCTCCATCATTTCATATACGAGCGCAGAGATAAGATTACGTGCGATGCTCTTAACATAAAGCGACATTTCACGGTTTTTTGCATTGAGATGAAGCAGTTCAAGGTAGCGGCGAAGCAACAGCGTCTCGTCATCGGTCAGAGCTACTACCGGTCTGCGTTTCTGAAACTGCTGCCTGACATTAATCACATTTACATCAAGGTTTATATCCATCATGAATTCCTTGGATATAAAAAGGGTATATGCTTCGATATTCTCCCAATCGACTTCAGCAGTACTTATAATAGCGTTGGGTCCTGTGATAATTGCGGAGTTTGGAGTCACCTCTATGGTCTCCATGTTTATATTGATAGATTTGACGCCTTTTAGCGCGAGCATAAGCGTGAGTCCGTCAAAGCGCCAGGGATTGTCAAGCAAAGTACCCGGATATGTGTTGGCTTCAGGTGTTATACGTGAAAATACATAATCTTTTCCGAAACTGCTGAAATCGGTTGAAAAGTTCTTTATATTGGCTATATGTGAAATTCCTACGTCTCGCTGAGTCATGTTAGTCTGTCTTTTTTCTATTCCTTTAAGAGTACAAAAATCATCTTTTTTATGAATAATACCAAATTTTATACCTATTATTCGACATTTTGACCAATAATACCAACTTTTAATTATAGAGTTTTTTGTCTTTCGTTTTCAAATGTTGTTAACGACATTAATGAGCTTAACGATATTGGAGACCTTGGAGAACTTGGGAGATGACATTCTTTTTCTATTTGGTGTTCACTTTCGTATCTTTGTTGTATCTTTGCAGGTAAAAGTGCATATAAACAAATTCTTAGGGCTTACTTGAGAGTTAATTATCCATTTTAAAGACATTGTTTTGGAAAAGAAAAAGAGCGATATACTGCGGAATATCATAAAGTATGGATTACCTGTGGCATTAAGCGTGTGTCTTTGTTTCTATCTATATTCAAAGATTGATGTCAATGTCATCGTCGAAGAAATCCGTCATTGCGATTATGTGTGGATTGCCATTGCACTCATTGTGAGTATCTTTTCCCACATATTCCGCGCTATGAGATGGCGTATCCAGCTTGATGCTCTTGATATACGCGTACCTCTTCCCCCGCTTGTATGGAGTATATTCGGCACATACGCCGTCAATCTCCTTGCCCCGCGCCTCGGGGAACTGTGGCGTACGGGATATATAGCGAAGCGTCAGGACGCGAAATTCACCACCGTTTTCGGCTCGATGGTATGCGACCGTCTTGCCGATACCGCGACTGTGCTGTTACTTACTCTCGTCACCTTTTTTATCGCCCGTCCTGCATTTGTGGCGTTCGGTGAGAAATATCCGGAGACTTATCAGGGTATGCTCAACATGCTACATTCACCATGGCTATGGGGGCTTGCAGTTGTGGGTATAGCACTTGTCGTGTGGCTCTTTACCACCAAAAGCACTCATAAATGGGTGGTTGGTGTACGTCAGGCAGTCAGGAACCTCTGGAACGGTTTTGCAGTGGTTGCAACAATGCCTCATAAAGGAAAATGGCTGCTTCTTACCGCCTGTGTGTGGGGCTGCTATTTCTTTCAGCTTTATCTCGCGTATTTTGCATTTTCCTTTACAGCCGACCTTGGTATAATATGCGCTCTTGTAGCATTTGTATTGTCAAGCATATCTATGGGAATCCCGAGCAACGGAGGTCTCGGTCCATGGCATCTTGCCATTATCTTTGCGCTTGGCATATATGGAGTTGAATATAACAGGGCGGCGGCTTTCGCGACGATAGTATGGGGCTCACAGACCTGTATGCTCGTTATTCTCGGATTGTATGCCTTCATATCAATCGCACTTGACAAGAAGAATGCCCCACGAAATTTGAAACAATAATCCCTTACCATTATGGATCTTGACTCTAAACCCGATAATTTTCTCTCAGAAGAGAAGACAGACCCGGTGATTAAGTTTGACGGTGGCGCACCTGCCGATTCAGGTAGTCCGCAGATGCCTGAGAAGCCCAAAAAACGTCATACTATGCGCCGCATTTTATGGTGGGGTTTTGCCATAATTGTCGTAGCTGTTGCTGCCGTGACATGGATGCGTTATATCAATCCCTACGAGACTGATATGGAAGAGCGGGGATATGTGGTCGATTTCAAGCGTCAGGGGATGTTGTTCAAGACATGGGAAGGGCAGATGCTTGTGCAATCTGCACTCATAGATTCCACACGTCCCTATTCGCGTGATTTCGTGTTTTCTGTGGATAATGACGAGGTTGCACGTAAACTTGCCGCTGCCAAGGGCACTGGGCGTGAAGTGACAGTGTGCTACAAGCGTTATTGGGGAGTGTTACCTTGGCGCGGAGCCACATCCACGATTGTTACTTCGGTGCGTTGAGGTCACCGTCGGGTTGCTTCTGTGTCTTAACTGAAGTAATGAACTCATCGAGGTCAACCTCTTTTGCGAGACCAAGTTTTGAACGCAGCCTATAACGCGCGGTATTGACGCTCGCGCGCGTGATACCGAGATATACCGAGATTTCATCGGTAGTATGGTGCAGATACAAGAGCATGCACAGCAGTTCATCGTTGGTCGATAGTTGTGGGTGATCTTTCTTCAGAGTAGGTATGAATCCGGGATATAACACATTGAATGCGCGCCTGAATTTTCCTTCCGAATTTCCTGTGATGAGCTGTGGCGATGACAGTATGGTGGTGTTGGAGTTCATCCCTGCAGAGAGGTCCTTTTCAAGTACGCCGACACGCTCGTTAAGCCAGCTAAGCTCATGTTCCTGCATGATACGTTTCTGACGTTGCAGTTTGTTACGCTGATAGAAGATGACAATGCAGCTCACAAGGATAATGATTAACGCGCCTGTGATGATATAGGCTATTATCGACCTGTCGCGCTCGATGTCAAGCTTCAGGTCAAGTATCTTGTTGCGGTCTTCGCTTGCCTGAAGGTCATATTTTATCATCGCTCCTATCAGTGCGCGGTCTTTTTCATCGTTGCGGAAAGAGTCGGTCGCCTCGATAAACGAAGGGTAGAGCTGTGCCATTTTTTCATATTGTGCATGACGGGCATACAGGTCCATAAGCTCGCAGTCGGTGAAATAGAGCATCTCGGCGTCGCCCTGTTCGCGGAATGATGCCTCCGATTCAGTAAGAAGTTTCAGACCTTGCTGTAGTTTTCCTTGTTTTATATAGCCGAGACCGAGAGAGAAGTTACGGTAAGCATCGTCCATGTCGTCATATTTCAGTGACGCTTCTATTGCCTTTACGGCGTTGTCAATAGTGTCGGAATTTCCCTTGCAAGTCTCGATGAGAAGTCCCGCCTTTTCCGAGGAAATTATCGCCTTCAGTTTGTCTTTGCTTGCGACAGTGTTTCGTGATTCAACCGCCTTCATCGCAAGGTCGTAGCATTCCAGAGCCTCGGGTATCATGTCGTTTGCCTGAAATATACCGGCGCGAAAACGATATACGTCGGCAAGCATCCTGCCGTTCTGCCGATTGCTCTCGACAATCGCGCTGTCGCTGTATTCGATAGCCTTGTCCATAATGCCTACAACAGAATAAAGCGAACTCAGGTCGCCGAAAAGCTGTATCGCCCCTTCATTGCGCATGTTCAGGGGAATTGACTGCAATGAGTCGATCGCCTCGCGGTAATAGCGCAGTGCCGAAGGATAGTCGCCTATGTAATTGTAGAAAAATCCGAGTTGTTCCAAAACCTCGACAGGATTGTCATCGGTCAATCCCTGGCGCATCTGCTCGACAGCTTTTATCTGCATGGCTATGAATTTTTCCGCCGGTTCACCCCGGTGGTGCATTTCCCATGCCTTACGTGATAAAGAGGATGTCTCGCGCCGGTCATCCCCCTGATGTTCGGGAGTAGCGTGACAAGCCGATAATAGAAGTATGATTATTAGAATTGCCGGAATTGCTCTCATGACAAGAGTGGGTTAAGGTTGGTTTTTACACTGCAAAATTACTTATTAAAATTTATAATCAATAAGCCGATGGCAATCTATCTATCACTGTATGACGGTAATCTATCGGTTGTCTATTCTGTCTGTTGTAAATCTATTGCCGCGCTGATTATATTTGTAAGCAAAATATAAATATAATTATGGGAAAAGTATTTCGTATTTTAGTTAGCGCGGCTGTCATCCTTTCTTTTACCGGATGCAGTGATAACGACGAGCCCGGTGGTGAATCAACTTACATCCCCGTTGACGGTGTCAGCGATATTGTGCATGGCAATATGGTTTACGTGATGGATTTTGCCAATGATGATGAAAAACTTGTCGAAGTCAATACTCAAGGTGAGGTCGATGTGGAGATACCTGACGACTCGCCGCTCGCCTTCACGAGGATTAAGGAGGATGACAAGAATTTTATCCGTGTGAGCAACCGGCTTCCAGTTGACCGCAATATTGTGATGGTCCCGGTGAAGGTAGCGCCTAAGGGCTGCCCTTCGGAAGCTCGTAATATTATTATTGTGGCTAAAAACATGCAGGCGGCGGAGAGCGGTAATGCCGGACGCGCATCGGGCAATGCGATGCTGTCAGTGTATTCCGAAAGTCTCGGCAAGGGCACGGTATGTTTCAACGAGGTCGGCAACACTACGGAATCGGTGATTCTATACGACAGGTTGTCGGAACTGGGTGAAAAATATGTGAGCGTCAACACTACCGCCAATGTCGAGAAGATGTTTGAGATAAACGAGGCAACCTCCTCAAGCATGATGGAGTCATACGGAGTCAATGTGGGTGTGAATTTCAAGAAGGCGGCAAAGGCAAATTTCCTCCTTCAGGAAAAATGGATTGACAAATATTCGGTTTCCGGTTCATTTACATTCGGTATCGGCGAGACCTTCAAGGAGAGTCATGACTATGAATATTACATGAATATCTACACAGTGAGAAAAGCCGAGGTGAAAATACTCATGGATAAATTCCGTAAAAGCAACAACAATCCCCTACCCGACTCACTCTTCCTGGCACTTGTCAATCCCGATTATATCAGGCAGATAGTGACGCCGAAAGATGCGACTGCTTTCAATGCCGAGGAATTTCTTAACCGCTGGGGTACTGATGTGATCACTCAGGCACAATTTGGCGGAAGATGTCTCTATATCTACGGGCGTAAGGAAAATGTATATGAGCACTCTCTTGCAGTTGACGCCTCGGCTGAAATGACAGGCTCACGACCTTCCGGCTCGGGTGAAGGCTGGGTATTTATCTATACAAGCAAAAACTCACCTTATATAAAAGGCTCTTTTGACGTAAGTTACAAAAACTCCTCTTACAACAGCGCGTCAAAGGCGGTCAGCTATTACGACTGTGTGGGCGGTAACATGAATGATAATGATGCCGCGAAGTGGATTGACGGTTTCAACGACAGCAGCCAGAGCGACAAATGGTCGGTAATCGGCTACCGTCTGTCATCTGACGTGCCATCTAAAGATGAGAATGACCCCGACTGGAGTCTTACCCAGATAGAGGACATAGGATTGAATGTGGTCAATATATATGACACCATGCTCGGAGACCGGAAGACACCGAAAGACAGCGCGGCGATAAAGCGCGTGACAGGAGTGTTAACCCACTTGTCAAATGAGCGCGTCAAATATATGGAAAAACATTCACGCGCCTCTGTGGCTAAGTCGCCTATAGTGGTTGCCGATTTTATCATGCGTGACGGCAAAAACGGTCATAAAAAAGGTGAGCCCTCTTCGTTTATAGACAAGGATGTGCGCACAGGCGAATACCGTATCTACTATCCGCTGATGGCAAACAAGTTTTCACCTTATGATGTCGGGTATGCGGTCGAGACCACCCAAAATGATTACTATCCCGCTATTCTTGATAATGTGGACCATTACTGGTATTATTCGCTTGACCATTCAAGTGAGTGTGACGGTATTGTCGATATAAAGTTTGTCGATGACACACCAGACTATTATTACCGTCGCGGCGATGATGCGCTTCCCGGCGGCTGTTCAGGACAAAAGAACTACGTGTGTCTGAAATTCGGCGACAGCGAGACTCCCGACTCGGAAAAAATTAAGGCGATAGGTCTTTATAAGCGTGATGACAAGAGCGGGACTTTCGACCCTAACCGCATATTTGCCTCGACAGGCGGCAGCGAACTGCGGCGCGCCCACACCCAGCGGGAGTATGACAAATGGCATGAATGGTGGAATTCCGGAGCCTCATACGTAAAGACCCAGTGGAATGAGGGCGGATTTTCGCCCAAGTTGAAGATATGGCCCTGCTATTCGACGAAACCACTTGATGAGTCGGTTGATATCAGGGATGTATGCCATCCGCTGAAATGGGGTGAATAATATTTTTTAGAGCGACAATTTGGCATTACGCCCGCTTACTCGTATCTTTGTTTTCTAACAAAACAGAGGTACTAACCCCCTATTATGACTATAGTATGAAAATATCAGGTGATTTTGTAAAGACCGTGGCTGCAATGACTGTTGCTGTGGCTTCTTTGGCTCCGGCAGGGAGCGTGTATGCGGCTAATCCGTTCCTTCCCTTATGGGAATATATTCCCGACGGTGAGCCATACGTGTTTGAAGACCCGGATAATCCGGGGAAATTCCGTGTGTACATCTACGGCTCGCATGATTCGCGCAAGACCGAGTATTGCGGGCTTGAACAGGTTGTATGGTCGGCTCCGGTCGATTCACTTACCAATTGGCGTTATGACGGAGTGATATTTGAGTCGAAACTAAATGCCGATGGCAAGCCGCTCAATGACGGAGGCATCGGTGACGTGCTTTTTGCACCGGACGTGGCAGAGGTTGTCGCACCCGACGGTACAAAGACATATTACCTGTACCCTAATAACCAGGCGGGAGGCAGAAACGGTATGGTGGCACGTGCTTCGCGCCCCGACGGACCGTTTACCGTAAGCAACTGGAGCAAGGATAATCCCGAGGTCACTGACGGAATATTCCGCTTCGACCCGGGTGTGCTCGTGGATGACGATGGTAGAGTGTACGGCTACTGGGGCTTTGAAAAGTCATTTGCCGCAGAGATAGACCCAGCTACGATGGCTACCGTCAAACCGGGCTGCGAGATAGTCGAAGATATGATTCCGGCTCGTGACCAGGATAAGGTATTCCGATTTTTTGAGGCATCATCTATGCGCAAAATCAAGGATAAATATGTATTCATATATAGCCGCTGGAGTAATGACGGCGATTTCGGACTGCCCGCATCCAATTATACCCTCGCCTACGCTTACAGCGATAATCCGCTCGGTCCGTTTACTTATGGCGGCACGATAATAGACGGTCGCGGTCGTGACACTAATGCTGACGGTAATATCATACCGACGGCGACTCCTTACGGTAATACCCACGGCAGTATAATTGAAATCAACGGGAAGTGGTACGTGTTCTACCACCGCCAGTGTGGCACCAACGAATATGCCCGTCAGGCGATGGTTGCACCTATTGAGGTTACTGTCGAAGAAGGCAAGGGAGGAAAGGTGGTGATATCGGAGGCGGAATACACCTCGGAAGGTTTCGAGACTGAAGGGCTGAATCCGTTGAAGCGTTACCCGGCAGGTATCGCCTGCTATTACACTGGTCCCTCCAAGGTCGGTCACTCCTACCCCGATTTTCTTTTTACAGGCTCGTATGTGAAGCCATGTTACGGTGACTCTGACCGCTTCAAGAAGCCTTACGACCTGAGTGAGAACACAGCTCCGGTGGTAAACAATACGGCAGGCTCGATAGTGGGATACAAGTATTTTAACTTTGATAATGCTCAGGTGTCTCACCTTCTGCTTGACATCATGCCGCTCGGACAAGATGCCACCGTCAATGTGATGCTTGACTCTCCATGGGAGAAGAAAGACGGTAAGAAGATTGGGTCGTTCACCCTTTCAAAGGATATGGAATCGGCACGTCACGACATCGACGTGCTTCTCTCAGGCATGAAGGGTGTAAAGGGCAAGCATGGTATATATCTTGTCATTGACTCACCGGTGAAATCGACATCGCTTTTCGACCTTTACGAATTGCAGTTCAAGTAATCACCGCGTCTTATCGCGGTAATTGTAATATTCAATCAACGCGCTTCATCGCGGTAATTGTAGGTGTTGCGCAGCTTCTCGAATGATTCAGGCGACGACTTCAAGGCTTCTGTATCGTCAAGCGGATTGTAGCTTGATGCCACTGAAGCGAGAGTGACACCGGTAGCGGCTCCTTCCGGCACTTTTTCAGCCATCTCCACCTTCGGTAATCCAAAGTAGGAGGTCAGGGAGTCGAGCGACATGCGGGTGGCGCGTATCTTGCCCTCGCGTGAATATCCCGCGATGTGTGGGGTGGCGACAGCTGCGAGGTCGAGCAGTTCGGGTGATATGCCCGGCTCGTTTTCCCAGCAATCGATAGCCGCGCAACCTATCTTTCCGCTATGTAATCCATATAGCAGTGCCTGTGTATCGGTTACCGGTCCGCGGGCACTGTTTATTATAAGCGGCTTGCGCTCCATCTTGTCGACGAGATTGCGGTCTAGCAGATGAAATGTAGGATACTTGCCGTCACGTGTCATGGGAGTGTGAAATGTAATGACATCACATTTCCGCGCTATCTCCTCAATATCGGTAAATCCCTCTTTCCCTTCGGCATCGGCTCTCGGAGGGTCGCATACAAGTGTTTTTATCCCCATCCCTTTTGCCCAGTTAACTATGATAGACCCTACATGTCCGGCTCCCACCACGCCGAGGGTAAATCCGGTATCGAGTCCTCTCAGCTTTGCTATGACAGCAAACACATATTGCACCACGGCGGGGGCGTTGCACCCGGGAGCGTTTTTTACCGTGATTCCGTGACTGCGGCAATAATCAAGGTCTATATGGTCGGTGCCTATCGTTGCAGTGGCGATAAAACGGCATTTTGACCCGTCAAGCAGCGATGCGTCACAGCGTGTGCGTGTGCGCGTCACGAGGGCATCGGCGTCGCGCATCGCTGCGGCATTGATTTCATCGGGTGCCAGATAGCTTACCTCCGCCACATTGTCAAGCATACCTTTTATGAAGGGTATGTTTTTCTCGATTATTATTTTCATAATGTTATGCTCCAGATGTAAAGTGCGATATATATTACATATATACAACAGATAGGTATATATGTTCGCCGTGTGTTATTGATTGTGAAGAAATGTCCTATCTGGATTGCAGTACAGCAGTTCAGTATGGGCAGATATATTATAAGATTGGTATAATCAATTACTACAAAGAGTGTTGTGATTATTGTAAGGATAATCCAGAAACCGTTGTAAGCTCTCGCCCTGCCGTTGTAGCTGTATATTTTTATCATGTTGAATATTCCGAACCCGACACCCAGGATGAGGTTGACGCTGGTGTACACGACAATCTGTGCGAGGTCGTGACCTTCGAGCGCGTCAAATATATTGATAAATTCCGGCATCCTGAACGATGACAGGCTGATTATGCCGAAGCCCCAGAGTATCCAGTAAGGGGTGAATATGCCGATAGCCGCTGCAAGGAGTCCCTTGAAAGTGAGGCACTGCATCTGGAAGCATCCGATGAGGAATACAATCAGATACACCGCGTAGGCATATCCGGTGAGCGAGCCGAAGCTGATAAGGAAAAATGACAGGAATATGCGCCGCGTGCGGTCGGGACGCTGAAAGGTGGAGAAAAACGGTATTATGGCGAGCAGGATGAGAAAACACATCACCGACCCGTCATAGAGCTGTCCCATCAGCGACGGTTGTCCTGCCTGCATGACAAGAAACATCCCGGCGAAGAGCATCGACACAGAGCGTATGATGTTGAAGCGGCGGTTGATGTAGAGGAGCAGGAAAGAGATGACGATATTAAGTCCGAGACTAACGGCAAGCGACAGGGCGTTGTCAGAAATCCATTCGTTAGCCGACGGCAACCCGAAGCCGCTGTTCCCAGCCACGTGGACTACATCACCCATAAACCATGCCGCCACGGTTCCTGTCACTGACGCAAACAGCATCAGCATGAAACCGTAGCGGGAATGTAGTAGTCGTGTAAGCTCTTGCTCTTTCACTACTTTTTGTCGTCAAGTAGAGCCATGAGATCACGGCCTATGTCGCGGCGGAAATATTTTCCGTCAAAGTTTATCAGTTTTATGCTGTCGTAACTGCGGGCAAGCGCCGACTCGATATCCTTGCCGTAAGAGCTTACCGACAGTACCCTGCCGCCTGATGTCAGCACACGGTCGCCCGCTCCCTGCTTTGTCCCGGCGTGGAACACTATGCTGTCGCGTACATCGTCAAGTCCCTCGATAATCATGCCTTTGCGGTATTCACCGGGATAGCCGCCCGACACCATCATCACGGTCACGGCGGTGCGCGGGTCGATTATCATGGGCTTGTCACCGAGATTGCCGTTGGCGGCAGCTTCCATAAGCTCCACGAGATCGCTCTCTATGCGTAGCATGACAGCCTCGGTCTCGGGGTCGCCCATTCTCACGTTGTATTCAATCACCATAGGCTCTCCACCTACGTTGATAAGACCCAGGAATATGAAGCCGCGGTAAGTGATACCCTCTTCGGCAAGTCCTTTGACAGTTGGCTCGATGATACGGGTGCGCACCTTTTCCATGAATGTCTCATCAGCAAACGGCACGGGGCTTACCGCTCCCATTCCTCCTGTATTTGGCCCGGTATCGCCCTCGCCTATGCGCTTATAATCCTTAGCTACCGGCAGCACACGGTAATCCTTGCCGTCGGTAAGTACAAATACGGAACACTCGATGCCTGAAAGAAATTCCTCGATTACAACGGTTGCCGATGACTTGCCAAACATGCCCGAAAGCATCTCTTTCAGCGATTTTTTAGCCTCGTTGAGGTCAGGAATTATCAATACGCCCTTTCCGGCGGCAAGACCGTCGGCTTTGAGTACATAAGGGGGATTGAGTGTCTCGAGAAATTTGTACCCTTCTTCGATGGTGTCGGCGCAGAAGCTGCGGTAACGTGCCGTAGGTATGTTGTGACGCTCCATGAAGCGTTTCGCGAAGTCCTTACTTCCTTCAAGAGCCGCGCCTGCCTTGCTTGGTCCTACCACGGTGATGCCGCTATCCTTGAAATAGTCATAGATGCCGTTTACGAGCGGATCCTCGTTGCCTACCACAATCATTTTCACGTCGTTGTCTTTCACGAATTGTTTCACTGCGGGGAAATCAAGCGGTGAAAGGTCGACGTTGGTACCATATTGCGATGTGCCGCCATTGCCGGGAGCTATGAACAGCTTGCGCAGCGATTGACTCTGGTTGATTTTCCACGCCAGTGCCGACTCACGGCCACCGGATCCAAGAAGGAGAATGTTATAAGCACTCATGTCTGTAATTATGGTTGATTGTTGATTGGTTTATTCGTTGGTGGTATTGCCCGTGTTGCCCTCATCGCCGCGTTTCCAGCCCTTGCGCGAGCGCATTACAGGAATACTCGGTTGCTTGCCCTGTATCATTTTCAGCGCTTTCTCGTTGCGGCGCACTGCGAGCGGGTTTTCCGACACGGTTTCAGGAGCGTTGTCACGGGTAGTGTTACGGTTGTTGTCGCGGGTAAACTCTTTACGGGGTTCGTTACGGAAATCTTTCTTCCTGCCTCTTTCGGGACGGAATTCCTTGCGGTGCTCGTCGCGGAAGCGTGACTCGCGCTCCTCGCGTTCCTGACGGCGCGCTTTTCCTACGGGCTTAGCCTTGTATTTTTCTTCAAGCGCCGAACGCTTCTTCTTGAAGTCGCCGCCGCGTCGTTTGTCCTCGCGGTCGCCGTCTTTGCCGCCGAATCCTTTTTTGCGCGCCGTGCTGCGCCATTCCTCGTCGCTCATGCGGCGGAAATCTTTTTTCTTTCCGCGCTCCTCGCGGTCTTCCTGACGTGTGTGGAGCGTGTTGCCTTCGCGGCGGAAGCTCTTGTAGTCGCCCTCGAAGATTACATACTCGCGAAGCTCACACTCCAGCGAGCCGTTGAGCATCGGGAGCTTCTGCGACGGGGCAAGCCCTATTTTCTTGAAATAGTCGTCCTGGTAGCCGATAATCCATGCGTGATAGCCCTTGAATACCTTCTTGAGCTTGTTGCCTATCATCTCGTATAGACCGTCCATGTCGTCGACCGAGATGCGCTCTCCGTAAGGAGGATTGGTGACGAGTATGCCGTCGGCGGGTGCTTCCTCCCACTTCGACAGAGGTTTTATCTCAAGGTCGATATATTTGCCCACGCCTGCCTGCTTGATATTTTTCTCGGCGATGGCGATTGCCTTGGGGGAGATGTCAGCGCCGTATATCTTGAATTCGGGGTCGCGCTCGTTGCTGTCATCGTTGTAGAGGCTCTCGAAAAGCTCCTCGTCGAAATCCTTCCACTGTTCGAAGGCGAAATTACGGCGGTAGACTCCCGGATTGATATTGGCAGCTATAAGCGCGGCTTCGATGAGGAATGTGCCGGAACCGCACATCGGGTCTACGAGCGGGCAGCTCCCGTCATATCCCGCCTTCATGAGTATACCGGCGGCGAGCACTTCATTGATGGGGGCTTCGGTCTGCGCCACGCGGTAGCCGCGCTTGTGAAGCGACTCGCCCGAAGAGTCGAGCGACAGCGTCACGCGGTTGCCGTCGATATGCACGTTAATCATCACGTCGGCATCCTGAAGCCTTACGCCGGGGCGCTTGTCGGCGCCGTAGCGGTCCTTGAAGAAGTCGACTATGCCGTCTTTGACACGATAGGTCACGTAACGCGAGTGGTTAAACAGTTCGGAGTTGACGACCGAGTCTATCGAGAATGTCTTGTCGGGGCTGAGCAGGGTGCTCCAGTCATACTCCTTGGTCATCTCGTAGAGCGTGTCGGGGTCTCCGGCGGTAAACTTAACAATCGGTTTCAGTATGCGCAACGCCGTGCGACAGCTGAGATTTGCCCTGTACATGAGCTCTTTGTCGCCTTCAAACGCCACCATACGTCGCCCGGGGGTCACATTCTGTGCCCCGAGTGCCCGCAGTTCGTCGGCAAGTACATCTTCAAGACCCTGAAAGGTCTTTGCTACCATTTCGTAAGTTTCCGTTTCCATCAATGTTTTATTCTTAATACATTATTTGCTTTTGCCTGTATGAGCCTTTCTCCGGCGGCTACATTCTCCGTCACCCAGATGTTACCCCCTATCACCGCATTGTCGCCGATGGTGATTCTGCCGAGTATGGAGGCGTTGGAATAGATGATTACATTGTTGCCGATAATCGGGTGACGCGGCTCTCCCTTTACCGGGTTTCCGTCTTTGTCGAGGTCGAAGCTCTTCGCCCCGAGTGTCACGCCCTGATATATCTTCACGTTGTCGCCCACTATCGCCGTGGCTCCTATCACTATGCCGGTGCCGTGGTCGATGGTGAATGACTCCCCTATCGTTGCGGCGGGATGTATGTCGACCCCCGTCTCTCCATGTGCCACCTCGCTTATCATGCGCGGTATGATCGGCACGTCGAGCAATACAAGCTCGTGGGCTATGCGGTAGTTGCAGATGGCGCGTATGCCCGGATAGCAATATATCACCTCCTGGATTGAGGTAGCCGCCGGGTCGCCGTAATAGGTGGCGCGCACGTCGGCGTTGAGCAGTCTGCGCAGCTCTGGCAGCCGTGCCATGAATGCCGCTGCCTTCGAGGCGGCGAGGCGTTCGGTGGCGGCAAATTCCGGCGCATCCTCCGTACATATATCCATTGACAGCCCGGCATGTATCTGGTCGACAAGCAGTTTGTAAAGCTTCTCCGACCATAGCCCCGTGAAGTAGAGCAGGTTTTCACGCGTCACGTCGCTGTCACCGAAAAATCCCGGGAAGATTATGGCTCGCGAAAGAGTAATGATTTCCTTGACCGCTTGCTGCGAGGGCAGCGGTTCGCCACGCCACTGTGATGGGCATATATTAACGAGGTTTTCCCCGGCGGAAAGCTCGGCGACAACCTCCCGAAGCGTAGCTTCGTGATGGGGGTTAAGTCCTGACATTACTGCAAAATTAGCCAATTTTATTATACCTGACAAACAATTTTGAGTTTTCAGTTATCAGCTGTCAGTTTTCAGATATACGGAAGGACATAAGGTCAAAAGAGAGAGGGGAGTTGTCAGTCATCAGAGTTCAGTTGTCGTCATCGCGAAGCGGGTCTTTAATGACCTTAGTGACGTTAGAGACCTTAACGACCCCATCTGAAAACTCTTCTGATTTTCTGTCTTTTTGTATCTTATCTGAAAACTGAAATCTGACAGCTGACAACTTTTATTCTTTTTTAACGAGGGTGTGCGGTAAATCTGCATGGATTCGGAGTTATCTTTGCATAAAACATTTAAACGACTGAAATCATGGAAAAACCTAAGAAACCAGCTATAAAGAAAGGCGCGGCACCTGTCGACCCTAAGGCAGCCAAAAATGAGGCACTTGCTCAGGCGATGGCTAAGATAGAGAAGAACTACGGGCGCGGCGCCATAATGAAGCTTGGCGATGACCGCGTGGAGGATATCGACGTGATTCCCACCGGCTCGATAAGCCTTAACTATGCGCTCGGCGTGGGCGGATATCCGCGCGGACGTATCACCGAAATATATGGTCCGGAATCATCCGGTAAGACCACTCTTGCCATTCATGCAATAGCCGAGGCGCAGAAACGTGGCGGAATCGCCGCCATCATCGATGCCGAACACGCATTTGACCGCTTCTATGCCGAGAAACTTGGCGTGGATGTCGACAATCTGCTAATCGCGCAGCCCGATAACGGCGAACAGGCTCTTGAAATCACCGAGCAGCTTATCCGCTCGTCGGCAATCGACATAATCGTGGTTGATTCGGTAGCCGCCCTCACTCCGAAAAGCGAAATTGACGGCGACATGGGCGACCGCAATGTAGGTCTGCAGGCGCGACTGATGTCGCAGGCTATGCGCAAGCTAACCGGTACAATCTCGCGCACCAATACCTGCTGCATCTTCATCAATCAGCTGCGCGACAAAATCGGCGTGATGTTTGGTCCGTCGGAGACCACTACGGGTGGTAATGCGCTGAAATTCTACGCTTCGGTACGCGTCGATATCCGCGCCGCAACCTCCATCAAGGATGGCGAGGATGTGCTCGGCCGTCACGCCAAGGTCAAGGTGGTGAAAAACAAAGTTGCTCCCCCATTCAAGCGCGCCGAGTTTGACATCATGTTTGGCGAGGGCATCTCACGTGCCGGTGAAATCCTCGACCTCGGTACCGAGCTTGGCATCATCAACAAAAGCGGCTCATGGTTCAGCTACGACGGTTCGAAACTTGCCCAGGGCAGCGTAGCGGCAAAGCGTATGCTTGCCGACAATCCCGAACTTGCTGACGAACTGGAAGCAAAAATCATGGAAGCACTCAAGTCGGGGGAGAGCGCGGGCGGTTCAAAAAAGCCCAAACTGAAAAAGAGTCCTGAAGAAAAGGAAGAATCAGCTGATGAAGAACAGCTTGACGACATTTCCGACAGCGAATTTCCCGATGATTTCTCAATCGAGGAAGACGTGACTGAGGATTAATCCCTCGTATAACTTATAAAATGGCTGTGTCAAAATCTTGACGCAGCCATTTTTGTGCTATTATATCTCTGTCCTTGTCCAATCCAATAAATTCCAATAAATTGTATTCATTTTTTCATCGAATTATTGACATGAAATGTAAAATGTTTTAAATTTGCAGTTGGTTGGGAGAAATCCAATCACGACATTTTTAGTAATTAAGAAGCGTTATGCTTATCTCGTAAACTGAAAATCTGGTAAATTGAATGTGATACGGGGGATGGCATAGTGGTTCTCACGCATATAGCGTGGGCTGCTATTACCATATCAGTATCACGGGCTTACCAGAGCCTTCAGTTTAGACGTGGCATAGTTTCCCACGTTTCTTGTTTTTATACGTCATAATTGGGAAACTTATGGCATATCTCGATTTTTCGCAAAACACTCAAAATCATCATTAAAATTTAATCATATTCATCATGAAATTATTATCACATTTATTAGTTATCTTTTCAATACCCTTTATCCTGTTATCTTGTTCTGATAGTAAGCTTGCGGGTCAATGGGAATATGACGGTGGCGAGGTAGATTCGTACTATGGGAAATACCGACTAATTTACCGTATGGAACTTGATTTTGCAGAGCGATCGATAGCAGCAGAAGACATACCGAATAAGGAAACATCTTACGGATTGATGGACTTTTCCAATATGTCTCACATCTATCACAATGAAATAGATTCTATCAATAAGATTGGCGATAACCGTTATGAGATATTCTATTATAATAGTTACTCCGATACGATGGACAAAGATACTTTGATTTATACGCCGAAGGACAAGACTATACGTTTGGCGAGTTTTAGTGACGGAAATATGGTATTTAAGAAAGTACCCGAAAAACCGTTCGACGGCACGTGGAGCGAAGAAAGCGATGACTCAAGTGTATATGTCCGGCTAAGTCTTTACGAAAAGATAAAAGATCGGGATGGACTTAAATGTTATGGGTGGATACTATTTGACTCGGACATTGACGAAAGCTATCGTATCATCACGAAAGTGATATCGGCAAAAGGCGACCATGCAACAGTCGAATTAATGTTTCCCGATTACGAAGAAGCCGAGCCGGACACAGCCGAGCTTGCATATAGTGCCTCAGATGGGATGCTTTACTATGACAATTACCCAATTCCTTGCAATGACAAGTCTGTAATAGATGCGTCTGCTTCAGCCGAAGGCAGCAATACACTCATATATTGGCTTGCAGTTGTGGAAGCCCTCATGATAATAGCGATAATCGTCACGAAAACCGAGGACGACAGTGAAACCGGGATATTGTTTATTGGAATTACATCGTTTATTTATAGTTTACTTGCTTTGTGGGTAATGTACGATATTGTTAATAATGTGAATATTCCTGCATTAAAAGTGGGGCAGACTGACGGGATATGGAGCTGGGCATTTATGCTCTATGTAACGATAGGAGGCATAATTGCATATTTTATGGGAATGTCTCTTCTGCATAAAAGCTTATGTGAGGAAGATTCGTATTTTTCTATCGGTTATGTGGGCTGGGGCATATTCTTCACTGCTTGTTTCGCGCTGATTTATTCAACTTATGGCAAAGAGGTATTGGACTATGTAATGAACGACTATATTGCAGCCGTCTCCTTTAAAATAGATTTTTGGACCGGAATAGCATCATGTGCCCTGTCGCTTGCGGCTTTACTTATTATCGTGCAGTGGATTGTTATCATTGTAAAGCTCGACAATCCATTCAATTGGATTTTTGCTATAGCCTATCCGGTATATGTGGCTACTGCCATTGCGTTCTTTATTGCCGGTGCATACATTGTTATTGTACTCATTATTTTAGGCTGTATTTTTGGGGCTATATTTGGCGGCAAAGATGCCCCGCAAAGATCCATGTCCGGGCGCTATGAAAGTGAAGATTCAGTCCAACCATTCATTCCGGAAGGAGAAACCGACGAGGTGACATTGGAGGATGGTACAACAATAACAAAAGACTTAATCGGGAATTCTTTTCATGACAAGGATCTTAATGAATATCGAAAAAATGACGATGGGAAAACTTTTAGAAAAGTATAGTGATATTAAAAGCTGATATTGCGGAGACATTATTGACTTATAATACTATAAGCAATCCGAAAATCTTTCATAAGTAGATTTTTATTAGCAACCGAAAACAGCTGAGTTTCCATTTAGTGTCACAAACTTAAGGCGCATGAATCGTAAATCCCCTTGCGGGGATTCATCTCGTTTACCGCGGGTAATGCCGAAGGCATACCCGTGGCTCATTCGGGGCTACCCGCGGTTAACCCTATTTTGCCCTTTCAGGGCAAGATACTTAAGTTTGTGACTTTGTGTGGGAGCAAGCCCGCGTCGCGACAGATAATTGCTATTTCGCAACACCCTCATCTTTTTTCTATTATTTTGCCGATTTACTGACCCTGGAATCCACAAAAATTATGAATTTTGAGGAATCAAATCCGCAAAAATTTGAATATTTGAGGAATCGAATCCACAAAAACATGAATATTTGAGGAATTGCATCGATTTTTTGCTATCTTTGCAAAAAGTCAAATATATGATAAACAGACAACTTCAGCCGCAGATAAAGAAACTCCTTGGAGGCAACAAGGCGATAATAATAATGGGCGCACGTCAAGTAGGGAAATCTACCCTATTAAAAGACTTATTTGGAAATAGCGAAAACACACTCTGGATGAATGGAGATGACCTTGATATCCAAGAGTTGCTAAAAAATATGACATCAGAACGATTCAAGACAATATTAGGCAACAACAAATATCTTGTCATTGATGAAGCACAACGTGTACCTGATATCGGACTAAAAATCAAGCTTGTTACCGACCAGATACCCGGAGTCCAGGTAATAGCTACAGGCAGTTCGTCATTTCAGCTTGCATCGAAGGTGAACGAGACACTAACCGGTCGTAAAAGAGAGTTTACAATGTACCCGCTCTCGTTCAAAGAGATGGTTGAACATCACGGTTTATTAACCGAATTAAGACTACTTCCTCACCGCATGATTTACGGTTATTATCCGGAGACGGTCACATCGCCGGGAAATGAAAAAGAAGTGCTTATGGAACTCTCGACAAGCTATCTATACAAGGATATTCTTCAATTAGACGGAATTTCAAAACCGGAAAAGCTTGAGCGGCTGCTTCAGGCACTGGCGCGACAGATTGGTGACCAGATATCCTATCGTGAAATCGGTATGCTTATCGATCTCGATCCCAAGACTGTAGAAAGATATATCGATATTCTTGAGCAGAATTTCATCGTATTCCGTTTGGGGAGCTATGCCCGAAACTTGAGAAACGAGCTGAAAAACAGCAGGAAAATATATTTCTACGACCTTGGAATACGTAATTCGGTGATAAGAGATTTCAGAAACATCGAAAGCCGGGACGATGTGGGCGCACTGTGGGAAAACTTTGTAGTCGCTGAACGTGTGAAACAAATTGCGTACGAACGCTCATTCGGAAAAATGTGGTTCTGGCGTACAACACAACAAAAAGAGATAGATATCATCGAAGAAAACGACGGAGTGATGACAGCAATCGAAATCAAATGGAATCCGGCAAAAAAGAACGTCAAAGTCCCGGCAAAATTTGCCGAGGCATATCCCGATGCGCAATTTAAGGTAATCACGCCTGAAAATGTAGAGCAATATCTGTTGTGATTAATTTGTCAGGTTCTGTTTTTTAACTAACTTTGTAGCAAATTGCCGTAATAGTATTTCACTTTATAAAATCTATTCAATATGTCCCAAATCAAGACCATAGGCATCCTCACCTCAGGAGGTGACGCACCGGGGATGAACGCCGCCATACGTGCGGTGACACGTTCCGCAATCTTCAGCGGATTCAGGGTTAAAGGTATTTATCGTGGTTACAAAGGGTTGATAACCAATGAGATTGTTGAGTTTAAGACACAGAATGTATCCAATATAATTCAGATGGGCGGCACCATCCTGAAGACTGCACGTTGTAAGGAATTTCAGACTCCGGAAGGACGTCAGCTCGCTTACGACACCATACGCCAGAACGAAATCGACGCACTTGTGGTGATAGGCGGCGACGGTTCACTTACAGGAGCGCGCATCTTCGCTACTGAGTTCAACTTCCCCATCATAGGTCTGCCGGGTACCATCGACAACGACCTTTACGGCACTGACAAGACCATCGGATATGACACGGCACTTAACACAATCATGGAGTGTGTCGATAAAATCCGAGATACCGCGACAAGCCACGAACGCCTGTTCTTCATCGAGGTAATGGGTCGTGACGCCGGCTTCCTCGCCCTTAACGGCGCAATCGCCTCCGGAGCGGAAGCAGCCATAATTCCTGAAATCTCCACCGAGGTCGACCAGCTTGCCGAGCTCATCCAGAACGGATTCCGCAAGAGCAAGAATTCGTCAATCGTGCTTGTGGCTGAAAGCCCCGTCACCGGCGGAGCAATGGGCCTTGCCGAACGAGTGAAAAACGAATATCCCGGCTATGACGTGCGTGTGTCAATACTCGGTCACCTCCAGCGAGGCGGTTCGCCTACAGCAGCCGACCGTATCCTTGCATCGCGCCTCGGCTCGGCAGCAATCGACGCTCTGCTTGAGGACCAGCGAAACGTGATGATCGGTATCTCCAACGACCAGATAGTCTATGTGCCTTTCTCAAAGGCAATCAAAAACGATAAGCCTATCAACCGCGACCTTCTCAACACACTGCGACGCCTGTCAATCTAATCAAGATATTTAAGATTACGCATAAGTCCTTTAAGTTTGGTGCGCTTTACGGCAGAATGTCGGAAAAGCGCATTAAACTTTTCAGGGGTAAGCGAATCGAGTGTCGCCCGGTCAAGCGCGAGAAACTCATCGGAAGGCATGAATTCGGGTATTTCCGTTGGCTTACATCCACGGTTATGAGGACACACCTGCTGACATACGTCGCAGCCGTAGATATGATTCCCCAACCGCGAACCATCGGGCAGCGCCTCGCCACGGTATTCTATAGTCAGATAGGAAAGACACCGTCTGGCGTCGATTTCGCCGTTTCTGATTGCTTTTCCGGGGCAAGACCTTACACACGCCCCGCAAGAGCCGCAATCGCTCTCTATACGCTCGTCAGGAGCAAATTCAACAGTGGTTATAATCTCACCGAGAAAGAAATATGAGCCAAGACCGGGGATGATAAGCTGCGAATTGAGTCCCTTGAAACCAAGTCCGGCTTCAACCGCCCAATATCGCTCGGGTAGGGGAGCGGTGTCGACACACACGCGCGTATCGCCTCCATAAGTCTCATGAATATAGGCGGCAAGCGCCGACAATCGTCCGCGCACCACCTCATGATAGTCTTTTCCGTAAGAATAATAGGCAAATTGCGGCGCATCGCCGCGTTGCAACTTGGGTGGATAATAGTTGAAGGCACACACAATCACCGACCGCGCTCCTGCAAGCAGACCGGCGGGATTCACACGCACGTCGTGGTAGCGGTCGAGGTATTGCATCTCGCCATGACACCCGGCGGCAATCCAGTCTCGGTAACGCTTCATCTCAGCCTCATCGACATCATGCACGGCGGCTATGCCGAGACGTGACGCGCCAAGCCGTAGCGCGACATCGCGCAGCTTGTCGCTACATCTGGATGGGAGCAAACTCATATCCCTCCTGTTTAAGCCACTCGATAGCGCGCGGAAGAGCGTAGCGGAGATTGCGTTCCGCCTTCAGGGAGTCGTGAAACACGATAATAGACCCGTTGCGGGCGAAACGCTTCACATTATGCAGCACCTGTTCGCCGTTAAGCTTCTTGGAGTAGTCGCGGCTCACGAGGTCATACATTATAATATTGAAATGGTCTTTTATGACCTTTGCCTGACCCCAGCGCATGATGCCGTGGGGCGGGCGGTAGAGCGAGCTGTCGATAAGCTCGTCGGCTTCCTTGATGTTGCGCAAATACACGTGTGACCGCTCCTTGAAGCCCTGCAGATGGTTCATGGTGTGGTTGCCCCAGCTGTGACCGCGCTTTTTTATCTCCTCAAGCAGTTCGGGATGACGGCGCACATTGTCGCCGACAAGGAAAAAAGTAGCTTTTATGCCGTAATGGTCAAGCAGGTCAAGCACCCAGGGGGTCACCTCCGGAATCGGACCGTCGTCAAACGTGAGATACACCACCTTGCGACGCTTGCGCTTTATGCGCCATACCCCCTCCGGAAAGAGGATACGGTACAAAAGCGGCGGTCGTTCGATATACTTAAACATTACTCTCGGCTGTCGGATAACTTATTCCAGTGTCTTGCTGCCGGTTTCGGGAGCACTCTTGAAATATCGCGAGAAATTGATCCCCTCGCCCTGAAGCTGCTTCATCAGTGACTCCACGTCACCCCCACAGTCGGCATAGAGCTGCAACAACTGAATGAAGTAAGTGTCGTTGATATACCTGTCATTGCGGGTCAACAGCGAGTACTGCCGCGGCGTGAGCGTCTGGAAGTAAAGCACATACTGCTTGTAGAGGTTTATCTCGTCGGTAAGCAGTTCGAGAGCCTTCTTCTTGTCGGCTTCATTACCGGTCGTCTCTCCGAGACGTGAATACAGCTCGACAATCTGGGTGCCTGTAAGCACACCGAGCGGTGCGGCATACACGGGCAGTTTCTCCATCATAAGGTCAAGCACTGTCTGTGAACGCTTGTAGCGGTCGGCGATGAAGGTTGACACCTTCTCTCGCTGCGCGGCATCCATGTTTACGCTATCCTGATGGAAATATATCTCTGCCTCCACGCCTTCGTTATAAAGCGCCGTGGCAAGGTCAATCATGGTCATACGGGTGGTATTGACCATACGGCGTATAGTCTCGTCGAGATATATGTCGTCGGCAGATGTGGTCTTGTCAAGGCCTCCCCAGCGGAACTTGTTGACAATATTGTCATAAGCCTTGTCGGTATTTACAGCGATATGGTAGCCGTCAAAGTCACGGTTCTTGATCGGACCGACCTCATAGGTCATACCGGTCGAGCGCATGTAAGGCGACAGGTTCAGATAATAATCGTCGGGTACAGTCATTGCGAAATATATCGGGCGTTCCCAGCCGTTTGCCGCATTGGTGGCAAGCATGTCGAGAGCTATGACATTGCTGAGACGCAAGCCGCCTTCCGGCTCGTCGCTCTGATTCAGGTCGATATATTCCTCTACAGCGGCAGCTTCTTCAGCCGACACACGACCCGACTTCACTACAGCATCCTTGTCGACGGGCAGATACATGTTAGGATACTTGAACTCATAGAGTCCCCATTCGTTTTTGTTGGCGTCCGGGCTATAGAGTGCCTTTAGTGCGGCAGTCACATTGACCTTCGTCGTGTCGGGGTTCAGGAAATAGCTGAATTGACGCTTGTCATGGGCGTAGACATCGGGTGTGGCAAGCATCTTGATTGCCGGAGCCTCGTAAGAGGGCACACGCATCTGGTCGACATACCAGTCGGTAGTGAGGTATGAGAGGTTGACCACCCTTACATCAGTACGGTAGCCCTCTACTTCCTGAGCATACCAAAGCGGGAATGTATCGTTGTCGCCGTTGGTGAACACTATGGCGTTAGGTTCAAGACTCGACAGGTAGTTCATGCCGAAATCACGTGCCGTGTAGCGTCCTGAACGGTCATGGTCATCCCAGGTCTGCGACACCATCTGAAGGGGCACGAACAGACCTACCACAACGCCTATTACGGCGCCTATGAGCGAGCGCGACTGCTCTTTGCCCTTGGTCATGTTGACCACGAGACGCCACAGTCCGGCAACACCCATGCCCACCCATATCGAGAACGCGTAGAAGGAGCCTGCAAACGCGTAGTCACGTTCACGCACCTGATTGGGGGTCTGGTTAAGATAAAGCACGATGGCGATACCGGTCATGAAGAAGAGGAATGCCACAACCCAGAACTGCTCGATACCGCGCTTGGAGGTGAACGCCTGCCAGCCGATACCGATAATACCGAGTATAAGGGGAAGCATGTAGAACACGTTATGACCCTTGTTGCCTGCGCCGAGGTCGTCGGGCAGGAGCGACTGGTCGCCGAGACGTAGGTTGTCAATCAGCGGTATGCCTGAAATCCAGTTGCCGTGGGTTATTTCCCCGTTGCCCTGTATGTCGTTCTGGCGTCCCGCGAAATTCCACAGGAAGTAACGCCAGTACATGTGGTCAAGCTGATAATTGAAGAAGAAAGTGAGATTTTCGAGGAAAGTGGGCTTTATCTTGCTCTGGGTCTGACCCGGATACGGATTGCCGTCACGGTCAAGATAGGGATTTACCGTGACCGGAGTACCTTTCATGCCGGTCCAGTCCTTGTAAGCCTCGGCATATTTGCCGTCATACATACGCGGGAAGAGCATGTTTAGCTCGGGATTCATTACATACTCGGTCTTGGTACCGACAATCTCGTAGCGGTCGGGCTGGTCGGGAGATGTCTTCACGGTCTTTCCGTAAAGGGTCTTGCCCTCTTTCTTGACCGCCTGGGGACGACCCTGGGCATCAATCTGATACACGATGCCCGAATTGAAGGTCTGACCGTAGAAAAGCGGGCGGTCACCGTACTGCTCTCGGTTAAGATAAGAACTTAGCGCAAACACGTTGTCGGGCGCGTTCTGGTTCATCGGTGTATTTGCCGTGGAGCGTATCAGCAACAGGGCGTAAGATGAATAACCGATGAAGATGACAAGTATGCTCAGCACCGTCACGTTAAGTATTCTCACCGGCACCTTTTTCATATAGACGAAGAGATAGATGAGCAGACCTACAAATATAATCACCGGAGCCACCCAGCCGTCACCGATAAAAGGAATACCGGAAAGGAACACACTCAGGAAGAACGACACCTTTATCATGCGCGCGTTTTTCTGGCGGTAAAGCTCATAGACAGCCCATATCATCACGGCAAGTGCCACGATGGTATATACGACAGGTCCGGTATTGTAGCTGCAGTGTAGCACATTGACAAACAGCAGTTCGCAATACTGCGCCATCTCGATAAATCCCGGCACAAGTCCGTAAAGGATAAGACCGACAATCACAAATGACACACAGAGCGCAAGCAGAGAACCTTTTGCGCTGATATTCTTGAACTTCTTATAGTAAAATACAAGTACAATCGCGGGGATACAGAGCAAGTTGAGCAGATGGACCGCGATGGAGATACCGATGACGTAGGCTATCAGCACCAGATAACGGTCGCTGTGGGGCTCGTCGGCGCGGTTTTCCCACTTCAATATGAGCCAGAATACAAGCGCGGTACAGAATGAGGAGAAGGCGTACACCTCGCCCTCGACAGCCGAAAACCAGAACGTGTCGCTCCATGTGTAGACAAGCGAGCCGCAGACACCCGAGCCGAAGATGACAAGCATCTGCACAAGCGACATCTCTGTAGCGTCATCTTTCACCACAAGACGGCGCACAAGATGGGTGATGGTCCAGAAAAGCAGCAGTATGGTACCTGCGCTCAACAGTGCGGACATGGTATTGACGGCGAGAGCCACATGCTGCGCGTCAGGAGCGAAATTAACGAAAAATCGTGCCGCAAGCATGAAGATAGGGTTGCCCGGTGGATGACCGATTTCAAGTTTATAACCTTGCGATATGAACTCCGGACAGTCCCAGAAACTTGCCGTGGGCTCCAGAGTGAGAAGATAAGTGACCGCCGCGATGACAAACATGAGCCATCCGAGCGAGTCATTGAGTATGCGATATTTTTTCATCATCTTGATTATAAGCTTATTCAAATTTCCATGTAATCACGCCGGTCTGTTCGGCGGGTGCCTCAAGATCGACAGAGAAGCGTGACTGGCGTGACGCGGCAATACAACTGCGGCGCACACCGGCGTTTGCCGCCGCGGGACCGGTGCCTCCCACATATTCGGGAGTCCCGATGACTTGTCCCTTGCGATTGACACGCACCTTTATCTTAACAGTCCCTGAGAGGGTGCTTGCAGGCTTACCCCACGCCTCGGCGGTGCGCCCGCGCAGGTCATGTCCGGCAAGTCCGCTCAGTGCCCCCGTATTGGAATTACCGTTGGGCGAACCCGCTTCTCCTTTTCCCTTTTTGGAATTACTGAAACCGCTCTTCATGCGGTCTTTTATCTTAGCCTGCTTCTCGGCTTCCTCTTTCTGACGCTTGATACGCTCGCGCTCGGCAATTTCCTCCTTGGTAGGACCCGCCTTTTCAGGCGCGGGCTTTTCGGTGACTTTCATTGTCGACTCATTCTGCGAGGTTACAAGCGACGGTGCCTCAGCCACGGCATCGCCTGCATCGGCAAGGTCTGTGCCGTCGATGGCGGCATCGGCATGAGAGTCGTCAGGCATGGGGGAGTTGTCGGTTTCCTCAACAGGGAAGGGCATGTCGCCAAGTTTCACATATTCACCGCCAAACACGATTTCACTTGAGTCGACGGGAGGCCATTTGCGGTCTTCCTGCGCGGTGATATCCACACGATAGTGTGCGAGCACCAAAGCCAACACCAAAAGGATGACTATGAGTGCCGTACCGGCAAGGGCTATCAGTTGGTCACGCTGCGACTCGCTCATTACAGTTAATGCGGTTTATGTTAATTAGATGGTTCCGGCGCAGTGTCGTTGCCGACAACGTCAAGCGACATGACCGGAGCGGGAGCTTTCGCCGGTTTGGTGGCAAGCACCATCTTCAGGTTGTTTCGTGCGCCGAGGTCAAGCACCTCCACAATCTTGCCGTAAGGCACTTCCTCGTCGGCATATATTGCGATAAACCCGTCGGGTTCGTTCTGTTGCGCAAGTTGCAGGAAAGCAAGCAGCGAAGTCGCTTCAATGGGTTGCGGCTGCTCGTCGCCGAAAGATGCGAAAAATCGGCTATCCTTGTCGATATACACTCTTGTCCCGGGCTTTAACGCCGTCTGCACCGAGCTTTGCGGTAAGTTGACCTCCAGCGCGGTAGGGAATACAAAGGTCGAAGTAATCATGAAAAAGATGAGCAGAAGGAAGATGACATCGGTCATCGACGCCATCGAAAACATCGCCATCATGTCATGAGGTCGTTTAAGTGCCATGAGTCAGAGGGGTGGGGGATTAAGCCGGTTCGTTAAGCAGGTCCATAAACTCCATGCTCTTGCCTTCGAGCAGTTTCATTACGCTGTTGAGACGTGCCACGAGGATATTGTAGGCAAACAGAGCCACGATACCGACGGCAAGACCGGCGACTGTGGTGACAAGCGCCTCATAGATACCGCCGGCGAGCACACCCACATTAGCCGAGGAGCCTGCGTTGGCAAGGGCGAAGAATGCCTCCACCATACCCACTACCGTTCCGAGGAAGCCGAGCATCGGCGCGCCGGCGGCAGTGGTCGCAAGCCAGGGCAGTCCCTTGCCGAGATTTGCAATTTCGAGGTTGCCGGTGTTCTCGATTGCCACAAGCACATCGTTCATCGGGCGGCCTATGCGGCTTATGCCTTTAAGTATCAGTCGGCTGTAGGGTGAGCCGTTTTTCTTGCAGAGATTTTTGGCACTCTCGATTTCGCCTTCATGGATATAATCTTTGATGCGCTTCATGAAGGTGGAGTCCTCACGTGCGGCACGGCTTATGACTATATATCGCTCGATAAATATGTATATGCTTATCACCAGGAGAAGCGCAAGTGGAATCATTATGAATCCGCCTTTCATACACAGGTCCCACACCGAAAGCTCGGCGGTGGTTGTGGCGGCTGCCGATACACTCTCGGTCGACGTAACCGACTCGGCGAGAGTCTCAAGGGTTTCGACAGAATCGGCGACTCCCTGCGGCATCTGTGCGATAATCATGTTGAGAATAGACATGTCGTGATAATGAATTATGTAGTTACTTTAAGCAGTTTTTATATTGACGTATGGTCTCTTCCAGCCCGAGATAGAGTGCGTCGCATATGAGCGCGTGACCTATCGACACCTCATTTAGATAAGGCACCCGGTCGTGGAAAAACTTTAGATTCACAAGATTCAGGTCGTGACCGGCATTTACACCGATACCAGCCTTGTGAGCCGCGATACTTGCTGTCACGTAAGGAGCGACGGCGGCTTCCGGGTCGGTCGGATAAGTGTCGGCGTAGGGCTTGGTGTAGAGTTCCACACGGTCAGTGCCTGTCGCAGCGGCTGCCTTGACCATATCTTCGTCGGGGTCTACGAATATCGAGGAGCGGATGCCCGCTTCACGCAATCGGTCGACTATCTCCGACAAAAATTCGTGATGTCTTACCACATCCCAACCCGCGCTGGATGTTATGGCGTCGGGAGCGTCGGGCACCAGTGTCACCTGCTCCGGCTTCACCTTCAGCACAAGGTCCATGAAATCGGGTGAGGGATAGCCCTCGATGTTGAATTCGGTCTTGACAAGCGGCCGCAGCTCAAACACGTCGGAATGACGTATATGGCGTTCGTCGGGGCGCGGATGTACCGTTATGCCTTGGGCACCAAACGCCTCGCAGTCAACGGCAACCTTCTCCACATCGGGCATATTTTCACCACGCGCATTGCGCAGTGTGGCTACTTTATTGATATTTACGCTCAGATTTGTCATCTTTTCAACCTCAATTTATGGTAATGAATTGTTGTAATAATATAAAGATTACGTCAATTCGGGGAATTTTCCCTATATTTGTAATCGCGTTACAACAAATGCAACTGCAAAAATAATCAGAAATAATAAAACTGCGAAAAGAATTGATAGCAAAAGATGCCATAGCACCCCAAATTATCCCGATATCCCCCGCACAAAGCTCCCGTCCCGGACATTCAGGCGCCTTCCCGGATACCGCGACGCCGGTCGTGGACTCCGACGGCAGGTATGTAGGGATGACGTCGGGAGCCGCCCGTCCGGTAAAGGCGTCAACCCCCATGTCGCTTGTGCTTGAAAGGATGGTGTCGGGCGACAAGACTGTGCCTGTGGTCGATGACATCACCGAGCTGTATCTTGGCGCGATTGACCGCGACTCGGCTCTTGCGGCGGTGTCAAGGCTGTTTCCGCAGCTCAACGAATATACAGAGCTTACCATCACCTGCCCTCCGAGCCAATACAGCGCGTCGGCTATCGCACACGCCGTGGAGGATGCCGACGCCCATCTGCTCAACCTTAACGTGACAGCGGGCACCGAGCCTGACTCGCTTACCACAGTCATGCTGCGCGTCAATCATTCGCGTGGCGAGTCGGTGGCGCGGTCATTGCAGCGGTACGGCTACGAAACCGTGGAAATGACGGGTGACCTCGGGATGTTTCACACCGAAATGGCGGAGCGTGTCAACGCGCTTCTGCACTACCTTGAAATCTAAGGCAACATCACAGATAAATATGAGAATAGCCGTATTCGGAAACCGTTACCAGGAAGCCCACATTGAGGAACTTTCGACCCTCTTTGACCTGATGTCGCGCCACAATGTGTGGGTGGAGATGGAAGAGTCGTTTTACAATTACCTATGCTCAGTATTGACATCCCCTCCGGAAGTCAACGACCTCATAAAAGGCGACGACTTCAACGCCGCGATAGCTCTCAGCATCGGAGGCGACGGCACGTTTCTGCGCACGGCGCAGCGTGTCGGGGAAAAGGAGATACCTATCCTCGGCATCAACACGGGTCATCTCGGCTATCTTGCCGATGTCACGGTCAATGAGGCAAACGACAAGCTGCAAAACCTGCTCGACGGAAAATATCACGTGGAATCGCGCACGATGATTGCCGTGACCAGTCCCGATGCGAAGCTCGACCTGTGGAGATATGCCCTCAACGAAGTGGCGATACTCAAGGAGGACACCTCCTCGATGATAGAGATGGAGGCGACAGTCGACGACAGCCATCTCGCCACCTATCTTGCCGACGGGCTGATAGTGTCGACGCCCACCGGCTCGACCGGTTACAACCTCTCTGTCGGCGGTCCTATTGTGGCTCCCTCGGCGCCGGTGTGGGCGATTTCGCCCGTCGCGGCTCATTCACTGACCATGCGTCCGCTCATTGTTGCCGACGACAGCGTGATTTCCGTCACTACCCGCTCACGCTCGGAAACTTACCGTATAAGCCTCGACGGCAGGTCGCAGACTCTCCCCGTAGGCACTACAATCGAGATGCGCCGCGCACCGTTCGTGACGCGTGTCATCCAGCGCCTCGACCACCGGTTTACCGATACTCTCCGCTCCAAGCTCCTGTGGGGCATCGACAAGCGATGAACAGTGCCACCAATCATCCGCAGCTCGGTCCTGTCAAGATAACCATGCGCGTGTCGGCGCGGCGTATCTCGGCGCGATGGAAAGATGGCATAGTGCATTTCACCATTCCGCCCGGCTGCACGGGAGAGCGGTTGCATGAAGCAATCGAGATCCTTGCTCCGCGTCTGCTGAAACGCCGCCCTGAGCTTGTCTATCGCGAAGGTCAGGTGATTGATATTGCCGGGCTGCCGGTAACGATAAAGCGTCAGGGCGTGAAGCCTGACCGTGTGCTCGGCTCGATGCATGACGATATGGCATATCTTGAGGTAGGCACGGCAATAAATCTCGACAGCATGGCGACGACGCGCACTATCAGCACTCTTCTTTGCCGCATAGCGGAAAAAGCCGCTCCCGACCTGCTTATACCACGCGCAATCGGGCTTGCGCGTGAAATCGGTGTCGCTCCCGCGTCATGGCATATCATGCGTGGATTCCGTACACTCGGCAAATGCACGTCGCGCCGCGAGATTCATCTGAGCTATGTCATCGCATTTCTTCCGCAGGAGCTGCGCGACTATGTCGTGTGGCACGAGCTTGCCCATCTCTCCGAGATGTCCCACTCCCCGCGCTTCCATGCCATCTGCGACTGCTACTGCCACGGTCGCGAAAAGCAACTTACCGCCGCCCTCCGCGCCCATCGCTGGCAAATACTTAAGTAGTTGTCAGTTGAGAGTCGTCAGTTGTCAGATTTCAGTTGTCAGCGCGTAGCTGTAGGGGCTGCTGGAAGGCAGCCCGCGTCGCGCGGGTGGCGGGCGAGCTTCCACTCGCCCCTACAATGGATTATAAAACAGGAGTAAAGTTTTCAGTTGTCAGCGCGTAGCTGTAGGGGCTGCC
>OIYT01000028.1_pt1 | contig 187219 bp, 157 predicted proteins | sample 1588201 | NCBI WGS metagenome assembly OIYT01 (sample SAMN03283260) | human gut metagenome | biome: human-associated habitat; material: feces | host: Homo sapiens | place: USA | collected 2013
TAACAATCTTAAGGATTCAGAGGATGAAGAACTTCATCTTCTTATGGTTGATAACAATATCCCGGCAGGTGCGAAGCTGTACTAAAAATGTGCGGAGTCTGATGTAAGAAAATAAAACCAGATAGATGTGAGGACGTAGGAGAAATCCTGCGTCCTTTTTTGTGTAGATAAACAAATTAGAAGAGAACAAAGATTCGAGATACAAGAGAGGATTTATGGACTTGCAATTTGCCATAATGGAGTCATCCTAAGAAAGCTAATGAAGCTAAGTGAGAGATATACTATTGCCGGTTCTTATTTTTTGAAGCAGGTGAGGCGGCAGAGTGGCAAGGTTATGGTATTGCATTAGGAGGTGAGGTGCTTATGGGAACGGATTCTTTATATTACATAATGGATTATAGTGGTAACTATTATCCAACTGATAAATCAGATCAGTTGGTAGCAGTGGCAGGAGAACAGGAGGCGACGGTATTTACATTTGCGCAGGCGAACAGCCGTATATGTGTAGGAAAGAAAGCATCATTTTATTGTATGGTTCCGATTGAAGAAACAGAGGAAGATATGAACGGGACAGTATCAGGCAGTAATGAAAAGGATGACAGAGGTTTATTTGGTAGTTTCAATCATTACGATAATTAGGAGGACAGGGATATGTTAGGAAAAGATGGAAGATTATATGATTCGGATTTTGATTTTGATGGAGATGGAAAACTTAATGCTTATGAGTATTCTGTAATGGATGATGTAGTTTTCGGTCATGAAGATACGGAAACAAGTGAGGAGGATGAGCTGGAAGATGAGTTATCCTTGACAGGACTAGATGCAACAGAGCTTGAATATATGGATGCAGATGAAAGAAGAGAGGCATTGGAGGATGCCGGCTTAGATCCGGATGATTATGATTTTGACTAAAGGAGTGAAAGATGAAACAACAAACTGAAAAGAAACTACAGGCTAAGTTGGAAGCAATTAGGATATTAATTGATGATTGCGAAAAATTGATAAATGAAGACGCAGGTGAATGAAAGCAGGTGCCGTATATGAAAAAGAATTCGTTTGGACAAGGATTAGCAGTATTTTTGGTGGTAATAGGTATTTTTTACATTATTGGTGCTATTAGTGAAGCTAGTGAGCCTAAGTGCATTAAGTCAGGTTGTGACAATAAGCAGGCAACAAATAGCAGTTATTGTTATCTGCATAAGCCTTATAGTGGAAGTAGTTCTTCGCATAGCAATTCATCATATTCCAATAAATCATCAAGCAGCAGTTCTTCAAGTAGTCATAACAATAAATCGACAGCTGGAAGCAATTCATCATCGTACAATAGCAGTACAAAGAAAAGCTCTACTGGAACAAGTAGCTCAAAGAAAAGCAATACATATGACTCATATGACGATGGCTATGATGATATCTATATGGATGGCGATTATGACTATGACCGATATGACAGAGACAGCGATTATGCCGATGGTGTAGATGATGCAATGGATGAGTACGGAGAAGACTGGTAAAGCTGATAAAGTTTTACGGAAAGGAGACTATTATGGAAGAACTTTATTTTACAATAGCAGGTTGCAGCCATTATTTTGGCAGTGATTTTATGGAAAAAGGAATGAAAGTCAAACTTGAAAAAGAGCCGGATAATGAGTACGACAAGGAAGCAATACAGGTAAAGATAAAAGGACTTGGAAAGATAGGATATGTGGCTAACAGTCCTTTTACTGTAAAGGGCGAGTCTATGAGTGCTGGCAGATTGTATGACAAGATTGGAGATAAGGCAAAAGGAAAGGTAGTATTTGTAGTTGATGGTGGGGTTGTGTGTAGGATAATTAACACAGGCAAAGAGCAAAATCTGGTGATAGAGAAAGAACAAAATAGCGATTGAGTCGTAAGGTAATAGGTTGGTTAGTATAGCCAACCTATTATTATAATAAGAATAGAGCTGGCTGGTGAGAAACGGGTAAATAAGCAGTCAAAAGAACGAAGATTCGATATACAAGGGATGATTACAGGACGGCATAAGTAGTACTATATAATCAGAAAGGTCCTATAATGAAAAATTAAACATGTACTTTGATTTTTATGTCTAAGATTTATTTTACAATTGCTGGAATAGCTTAAATAAAATATTGAGATAATCAACATCTTGTTTATAGATAATTGACATTTTGTTTTATATAATATGATTAACGAAGTGAGGTAACGATATGTCAACAGCAAAAAAAATTGGAGAAAGATGCAGGAAATTTAGAAATGCTTTAGGAGTTAGTCAGCAAGCATTAGCAGATCAGGTAGGAACAACGCCCCAAAATATTTCGAAATATGAAAAGGAAGGTGTATACAATATTGAAACTATTCAAGCACTTTCACAGGCACTTGGACATGATTTGTTATCAGATGAAATGGAAAATGAAGGTGATGTCGGTGAAATTGGAAGAGAATTATTATGTGCCATGATTGGATATAAGTTTCCGTTTCACAGTACAGAATATGGTTTAGGATATATATATACAAAGGATTTATTTGAACAAAATGTAATGTATGGATTGGATGAAAATAGAATTGTTCGTGAAATCTTCAAACTTGAGAAGTTGGGACTTTGTGTAAGAGAACAGTATACAGATTTTTATGGGGAACAAATAGATCGAGTTTTTATTACTGCGAAGGGTGCTATTACCATTAAGCATATTATTAATTCGGATGAAATTTTGTCATATCTTGATGATATAGTCACGTATGAAATAATATGTGGGAAATATTCAAGTTATCAAGAATACATTGATAATAATGTGCTGGAAAAGAAAATAAGAAATTTGCCAATGAATAGTTCATTTAGAGCAAATTATATTCATTTTCTACATAGGAATTTCGAAAAAGGACTGGATTGTTATCGATTAGATATAAATATGTCACCTTGCTTTTTCTCAGGAAGAAATTGTTATTATGACATAATGTATCATATGATAATTGACTTTGATTTAACACAGTCAGATTATTATTGGAGATTGATTAATGAGTTTGATGGATATGATGAAATAGATGAAATCTATGAGGAATCTTTAGGGATGGATGTTGAAAAATATAAGGCAGGGATACATCTTAAACGGGATATTCCAATTTTATCGGAGAATTCTACAGAAGATAATGAATTTGAAATTAAAGAATCGGAATTGGACAAGTTTATGTTAAACAATCCAGAAGAACGTTTTCGCAAGCAAAAAGAGAAGCATGCAAATATGAATCCGTTGGAATGGTTTACTAATGAAGAGATAGAGAAATTTGTCGATAATAATATTTTACCAGCTCAAAATGATTATGAAGAAAAAATAGAAAAAGAATTAATTGAAATTATGTTGATGGAACCAATGACAACAGAGGATTATTTTGTTTTTCCACAAGAATGGGAAAATAATGGGTTGGCAGATAAAATTAAATCAATATATAAAGTACCGAAATATCAGTAGAAGGGAGATTACAATATGATGAAATACCAAGTGATTAAGCATATTGATACAATCAAGGAATGGTCTTATATGGACATTCAGTTAAATCTTATAAAGTGGGGAGACATTCCAGCAAAATATGATATTAGAAAATGGGAAGGGGAAGAGCCAAGAAAAGGTATATCCTTGTCTAAAGAAGAATCAGAAGCATTATTATTTGCGTTAGCAAAAGAACTAGGTTATCAGTGTACTAGAATAAAACAAGATCAATCTGAAGAACAGATTCCTTTTGGATTAACAGATGATAATAGTGATGAAAATTATAGTGAACCGGTAGTCATAGATTATAGAAACTTCGTTGTACATAGTAATATCAGTGAATGTGAAAAGAATAATCATGAATATGAAGATATAACAGCTGTTGTTCCGTTGATGAGCAAAGGGTATGGTTCTGTTAAAACCGTAGAATTTCCAGCAAGATTCTGTAAAACTTGCAAAACATATTATATTTCAGAATTCACTTATAATAAATTAAAAAATCAAGGAAGATTGTTGTGTCAGGTAGCATCTTTACAAGAGTATAAAGAGTATACAAAAGCCAAATTGTTTGGAGATTTGAAACCTCAGAACATATTGAATATTATAGGATACAATGTGGATGCAAAAAATGGATTGTCTGATTCACAACGACGAACAATATTGATGTATGCTATCGAAGAGGGAGTTGTATCAAAGAAGGAAGCGATTAATCATATATCATTTTTGATTAAATTAAATGAGAAAACGAATAAATTAGATGCATTACAAAAGTGGAAGTCGGATCGTGATTATTTACAAGGTTATGCAAAAGGAAGTAAACAACTTATTGGAGTAAATAGAATTCTTAAGGAAAAAGACGTTATCGAACCTTAAAAACTACAGCTGTTTTCAGGTAGTTAGCTACTTGCTAAGGAGGTAGATATTATGGCACAAACAATTGGTTGGTTAATAGCTTTTGGAATTGTATATGGGATTCCTTATTTAAGAGACAAGAAGAATGAAAAAATTGAAGCAGAAAAAAATGCAGAAGAATTTATGAAGAAACATTTTGGAGAAGATTATAAGGATAAATTGAACAGAAGATAAGAAGGGAGGTTGATTAGCATGGGATTGTTTGGATTATTTTATGCAACGTTTTGTCTTGGATGTAAAGGCGTTCTTGGTGTTCAAAATTTTTTAGAAGATGAAGATCATAAAACCAGATATAGAAACGATGAAACAAATACCTATCTTGACCATAATATGACTAAGAGAGATTTGATAACTAATCATGTGATATCAACGGAAAAAGATATCAATGGAGATGTATGGTTAAAAGACGTACAAACTGGAAGATATGTAAAAAATATAACAGCAGATAGAGTTGAAGCAAAGTATCAAGAAGAAAAGGCAAAAGCTTTGCGTGGTGAAAGTGATAGAACACATATTAGATATGGAGATAATGAACATTGTAAAGACGAATTTCCCGGTTATAGATATAAAGACTTTAAAACAGGGAAATTATATGTTGAAAGATACATGATTTTTACAAAAGAGCATTATGAAATGTTACATCTTTGGTCTAGTTATGGATTCCAAAAAGAATTCACAGTATTATTCGACATTGATGAAAAAAAGATGGTTAGATTTTCAGATGGTACAATTGAAGGTATGCTTGGACAGGGTGCTTTAATGGAAGATATAAATAAATTTTTCCCAATATATGTAAAAGAGTATGAAGAAAAGATGGCAGAGCCGTTCAGTACATGGTATAAGCAACATTTGTACTATGATAGAACAGTTAGATATTTAGCTGACTCCACAAAAGAAAAATTTATTGACGAGTATGAAGAAAAAGTAAGATATAGAAGGTATGGAGAGTTAAAAAATAATTAAAAATGAACCTTTGGACAACTTGTCCAAAAGTAGTAGCACCATGCTCTATATATTTGTGTTTGGTATCTGCCAAATGTGTTCTTTCCAGAGCAATTTAACAGCTTGTGATTTGATTATTTCCGAATTCATAGCAGCGGAGTTCGGCAGGCAGCTTTGGTAGTATGTTAAAGAAGCCGGATAGGTGTGAGGACGCAGGAGAAATCCTGCGTCTTTTTTTGCTCTTCTTTGGTTCATATCAATTAATAAAAAGAACAAAGTTTCGAGACACAAGAGAGGATTTATGGACTTACAATTTGCCATAATGGAGTCATCCTAAGGAAGCAGAAAGATAAGTATTCAAGGATGACAAATTTATATTTACAGATTAAGGGAGGCGGTAGGTATGTATATATTAACAGGTATCTTAATGTTTGTAATTGGTTCAATTATAGCCGCATGTGGTGGCGATTTTTCCGGATTGGAAGTAATCGGAAAATTTGTCGGCGGAGCAGTTCTCGTTTTAGCAATAATGTGGTTATTTACACAACCGGTGTTGCTGATTATTGTTATTGCACTGATTGTTATTATTGCAATGTGCTGTGCCGGTTCATCAAAGTAGAAATAAGATGTTGTATTTTATATGAGCTGTAGGATTGGAGCTGTAAGATTGGCAGCTAAAATAGTAAGACCGGAATTATGTACTGCCAAATTCTTGGAAGTTTTGATATAATACAGATATCAAAGCATGCCGGAGGTGTTTTATGACGGATGATAAGCAGATTCAGGAAAAGGTACAGAGGCGTGGCGCAAGAAGCAATCAGAAGCTTAAGATTTTATATCTGGCAAAGATATTGTTGGAAAATACAGATGCAGAGCATGACATCACATTACAGGAAATAATAGACAAATTGTCTGCAAATAATGTAACTGCAGAGAGAAAGAGCCTTTATGATGATATTGCCCAGCTGGATGATTTTGGAATAAGAATCAGGAAGACACAGTATGGAAAAACATTTCATTATCAGGTAGTGAACCGGGATTTTGAAATAGCAGAGTTAAAGCTGTTGGCGGATTCTGTGGCATCGGCAAAATTTATTACAGAGAAAAAATCCAATGAGCTGATTAAGAAGATAGAGCGGCTGGCAAGCAGGCACGATGCGTCAAAGCTCCAACGTCAGGTGTATGTGGCGGGCCGTGTCAAAGCCATGAATAATGATATCATGGAAAATGTGGATGCGATTCACAATGCAATTTCACTGAATTTAAAGATATCATTCCAATATTTCCAATGGAATGTAAAGAAACAGCCGGAACTGCGAAAAGGTGGAGCAAGATATCTGATCAGCCCCTGGGGACTTTCATGGGATGATGAAAACTATTATCTGGTGGGCTACGATTCAGATGCTGATATGATAAAGCATTATCGTGTGGACAAAATGCTTAATATCAAAGTGGAAAAGACAAAGCGTGAAGGAAGATATAAATTCAAGGCGGTTGATATGGCTGCCTATGCCAAGAAGATGTTCAACATGTTTGACGGAGAAGAAATGGATGTTGAAATCTTATGTGCAAATAATCTGGCAGGAATTATGATAGACCGTTTTGGAAAAGATGTAAGAATGTATAAAGCGGATGAAGAACATTTTAAGGTTAAAGCTAAGGTCGCAGCCAGCAGTCATTTTATTCATTGGATTATGGCACTGGGAGCGGGAGCACAGATTATCGGTCCGGAAAGCCTTGTGGAAGAAATAAGGGCTGAAATCAAAAGGCTGGCAGAGCAGTACGGGAGTTGACATGAATAGTTTAATCTGGTGCAGGCAATTGAAGTGGTTTTGGTAATAGCAGAATAGTTGATTTTAAGAGGTGGTTGAAATGGAAAAAGACATATTTAAAGAATATTTGAGGGAATCTGAACCGGATAAAGCTCATAAAGGCTATGTTTGGAGTACAGCAATCGGACTTCAGGCAGTGGATGGACTCAAACCATCTAAATATTTGATTGATACTGCTATTCAGAACATTGAAGGCAGAATCACCATGAAAGAAGCACAGAGTCTTATTGACACTTACTATGAAGAAAGACCGGAGCATTTGTCTGATGACGGGCGTACTGAGGAAGCGGATAAGGTTTCTTCACGTATTGCAGAAATCCTTTCTGAAACAGCATTTTCATTTTCGCCAAATGAGTATATTTCTATCCACCGCAAACTTTTTCAGGGAATTTACAAGCATGCCGGAAAGATTAGAGATTATAACATAACAAAGAAAGAATGGGTGCTTGATGGGGCAACCGTTATGTATGGTAGTGCTTCTGAACTGAGAGCAACGCTCGAATACGATTTCTTACAGGAGAAAGAATTCAGCTATAAAGGTCTTTCGATGGACAGGATTATTCATCATCTTGCAGTATTTATTTCAAGGTTATGGCAAATTCATATTTTCGGGGAAGGCAATACCAGAACAACAGCAGTGTTCTTCATTAAATATTTGAGAACACTTGGATTCTCTGCTGCCAATGATATTTTTGCGGAAAATGCATGGTATTTTAGAAATGCACTTGTTCGTGCAAACTACACGAACTTGCAGATGGGTGTTTATGAAACAACAGAGTATCTGGAAGCATTTCTCCGAAATCTGCTTTTGAACGAGAAAAATGAACTTCACAATCGAAATCTTCATATAAGTGGTCTTTTGAATGAAGAAAAAGTGAACATTGAAGATAAAAAAGTGGATATTGAGAGTAGAAAAGTGGACATTGAAGATAAAAAAGTGGATATTGAAAGTGTGCTTACCGAGAAAGTCAGCAATTTTTCGGTAAAGACGACAACTCATATCCGCAGTCTTTTTGAGAAGTTTGGTTTTGATGAAATATTTGGTAGAAATGCAGTTATGGAACTTCTCGATCTAAAAGGCTCAGGTGCTTCCAAACTTCTATCCAATCTGGTGCAGGCAGAGATTATTGAACCTGTATCAGGTCACGGAAAAGGAAAATACAAGTTTAGAAAGTAATTAGTATCAGGGGATTTGCAGGATAATTGCATGACGTTTCTTATTGCCGACAGAGTAAGCACGTGATAATATTTTTGTATAGTTATAATAGGAACGTGCATAATATAAATTTTGAGGCAAAGGAGAAATTGTATGATTGGAACAATTAAAGGAAAGATATAATGAGACAAGTGAAAGTATCGGAAATGCCGCAGATAACGTACATACTTCGATCGACCTGGTTAATGATATGATTAATTCTATCAGATGTGCCGGACAGTGTTAATTCTCTGCAGGTGACTATGCAGAATTTTCAGGTGTAGCATGGCGGTGACGGCAGCCGCGGCAGAGGTAAACGGCATTTTGTACAGAAGTAAACAGTGTTTGTAATTGACATCCACCACTCCGATACGCTATAATCACTAAGGTTAAAAATCATATAAACTCGTAATACGGACGAGAGTTTCTACCGGCTGCCTTAAACAGTAAGACTATGATTCCCAACAAGGAATCAGTGCATCTGTTTAACGGCAGCCTTTTACGTTACAATTAATGTTATATTGCTGCGGATTGGAGGAAAAGTTATGAATAAGTATGACGTAATTATTGTGGGAGCAGGCCCGGGAGGAATTTTTTCAGCGTATGAGCTGGTTACGAATGCACCTGACTGCAGGGTTGCCGTATTTGAGGCAGGACATTCGCTTGAGAAGCGCAGATGTCCGATTGACGGTGATAAGATCAAAAAATGTATCGGCTGTAAGAGCTGTTCAATTATGAGCGGATTTGGCGGTGCCGGTGCATTCTCAGACGGAAAGTATAACATCACCAATGCATTTGGCGGAACGCTGTATGAGTACATAGGCAGGCAGAAGGCGCTTGACCTGATGCGCTATGTGGACGGAATTAACATGGAGTATGGCGGAGAGGGAACAAAGCTTTATTCAACTGCGGGGACGGAATTCAAGAAAATATGCATGCAGAATAAGCTGAATCTCCTTGATGCATCAGTGCGCCACCTTGGAACGGATATTAATTATATTGTGCTTGAGAACCTGTATGCATTCCTCAAGGATAAGGTTGATTTCTTCTTTGATACGCCTGTACATAATATAGAGGTGCTGGGTGACGCAGGTGAAGGATACCGCGTCAATACAGAAGCTGCAGGCTATGAATGTGACAAATGCATCGTTTCGGTAGGACGAAGCGGAAGCAAGTGGATGGAGAAGGTCTGTGATGAGCTTAATATTCCTACAAAATCCAACCGTGTTGATATAGGTGTGCGTGTTGAGCTGCCGGCGGTTATATTCTCACATCTTACAGACGAGCTGTATGAAAGCAAGATTGTATACAGAACACAGCAGTTTGAGGATAACGTACGTACTTTCTGCATGAATCCCAAGGGAAGCGTTGTTAATGAAAATACTAACGGAATCATTACAGTCAACGGCCACAGCTATGAGGATAAGGAAAAGCAGACAGAGAATACGAACTTTGCACTGTTAGTAAGCAAGCATTTTTCTGAACCGTTCAAGGACAGCAACGGATATGGAGAGAGTATAGCGCGTCTTAGCAATATGCTTGGCGGTGGCGTAATTGTCCAGAGATTCGGTGATCTTATCCGCGGAAGGCGAAGCAATCCAAAGCGTATCGAGGAAGGCATGGTTGTACCTACTCTTGCAGCAACACCGGGTGACTTAAGCCTTGTCCTTCCGAAGCGTATCCTTGACGGCATCATTGAGATGATATATGCTCTTGATAAGATTGCACCGGGAACAGCTAACGATGATACACTCCTGTATGGAGTTGAAGTCAAGTTCTATAACATGGAAGTGAAACTTGATGAGCACCTTGAGACACTTCATAAGGGACTGTACATTATAGGTGACGGCAGCGGTGTTACACATTCACTGTCACATGCAAGCGCGAGCGGTGTGTATGTTGCGCGCAAGATACTGGGAGAATTATGAAAAGAATCTGCATAGTTGAGGATGACAAGTCAATAAGCGGGGAGCTTAAGGAACTGCTTGATAATTCAGGGTATGAGGCAGTTGCCCTTGAGAATTTTGATAATGCCTGTGAGGGGATACTTGCAGCTGAAGCAGACCTTGTACTTCTCGATATAAATATTCCGCATATTAACGGGGAGCTGCTGCTTAAGCAGCTCCGCACAAGGTCAGAGGTTCCTGTTATTATGGTTACGAGCAGGGATTCGGAAGCTGACGAGGTACTTTCAATGAGCTACGGGGCGGACGATTATGTTACGAAGCCTTATAACCCTACAATTCTTCTCTTAAGGATTAATGCCATATTCAAGAGACTTAGCAGCAGGCATGGCAGCGACGGTACAATTGTATTCCGAGATATGCAGATACTTCCGCAGAAGGGCGTAATCAGATACAATTCAGGCAGTGAGATACTCCTTACGAAAAATGAGATGACGATATTTATGTATCTTTTGTCCAATAAGGACAGGATAGTATCAAGGGACGAGCTGATGACTGAGCTGTGGAACAATCAGGAGTATCTCAACGATAATGCACTGACCGTGAATATAAGCAGGCTCAGGGCGCATTTCAAAGAAGCGGGACTTGAAGACGTTATAGAGACCAGAAAAGGTCAGGGGTATATACTTATAGGGTAGATTATGAGATTCAGGGATTATTTTAAAGACAGGATATATTCATTGGTTATATTGATTGTGCTGCTTGTGCCGGCAGTTCTGCTTATGAGGGCGTATAGGCTTGAGACGCCGGCAATAGTGGCGGTATCAGCTATATTTGTGATATTTTTCATATCAGATATTCTTATTGATTTTTTCAGAAAGAAGAAGTTCTATGATACGCTGTTGGATAATACCGATAATCTCGACAAAAAATATCTTGTGCCTGAGACGATACCCTCACCGGGCTTCTACGAAGGAAGAATAATAGAGAGCGTACTCCGGGATACAGGCAAATCGATGGCTGACAATGTAAATGTCTACCGGCAGGGGGCGGAGAATTTTAAAGAGTATGTCGAGATGTGGATTCATGAGATTAAGCTTCCGATATCGTCAATGACACTTATACTTCACAACAGCCATGATAAAAATGACCGCATGCTGACACAGGTGCGCAGAATAAATAATCTCATAGAGCAGATTCTTTACTATGTAAGAAGTGAGAATGCGGAGAAGGATTACATCATTGATGAATGCAGCCTCGCAAGAACAGTAGGTGCGGTGGCTGTCCGCAATAAGGATGACATACTTGAGCATAATATAGATTTTCAGGTGTCGGATGTGGATGTCACGGTATACACTGACGCCAAATGGCTTGAATTTATGCTGAACCAGATATTGAGCAACAGCATCAAATATAAGGATGATAATAAGGATACGTCAGTAATACGGATATCGGCAGTACAGGATAAGAAGAGCATTGAACTTAGGATATATGATAACGGCATAGGCATAAGCGGATCTGACATTCCGAGAGTATTCGACAAATCATTTACCGGGGAGAACGGAAGAAGATATTCCAAGGCAACAGGAATGGGACTTTATATCGTCAAAAAAATGTGTGATAAGATGGGACATGATATATACATAGAATCGGCAATTGGCGAATATACGGAAGTGAAGATGACGTTTTATAAAAATGACTTTTACAATGTTACAAAAATGTAATATTCCGTAATGTTGAACGAACGACATAAGATTAGTGATGTGATAAAACATAATTAATCTTAACGAAAGGAATCATAATTATGGAAACGATACTTAGAATTGATAACGTTGAAAAGTATTACGGAAACAGATCAAGCCTCACCAAAGCGATTGATAATATATCCTTTGAGGTTGATAAGGGCGAGTTTGTTGCGATTATGGGAGCCAGCGGCTCAGGTAAGACAACGCTTCTCAACTGCATATCAACGATTGACAGGGTTACATCAGGAAGGATATATGTAGGCGGACAGGATATTACGGAGCTTAAGGGGAATAAGCTCAACCGGTTCAGAAGAGAGCAGCTTGGCTTTATCTTTCAGGACTTCAATCTGCTGGATACACTTACTGCATTTGAAAATATTGCGCTGGCGCTTTCAATACAGGGAGTCCATGCTAAGGAGATACAAAAGAGGGTATTACAGCTTGCGTGTGAGCTTGGTATTAGTGATGTGCTTGACAAATACCCATATCAGATGTCAGGGGGACAGAAGCAGAGAGTTGCAAGTGCGAGGGCAATAATAACCAATCCAAAGCTGATTCTGGCAGATGAGCCGACAGGTGCTCTTGATTCGAAGGCATCAAGAATGCTGCTTGAGAGCTTCAATTATCTCAATCAGGAGCTTGAGGCAACGATACTCATGGTAACACATGATGCATTCACGGCAAGCTATGCGGACAGGGTAATATTTATAAAAGACGGAAAGATATTCAACGAGATTCTCAAATGCGGCAGTACGCGCAAGGAGTTCTTTGATAAGATTATTGATGTTGTAACACTGTTAGGAGGCGATCTTAACAATGCTGTTTAAAATTTCAATAAAAAATATCCGAAAGAGCTTTAAGGATTATGCAATATATTTCTTTACGCTTATTCTCGGCGTTGCGGTGTTCTATGTATTTAATGCGATTGACAGCCAGACGGTAATGCTTAAGGTCAATTCATCCGTGTATGAGATTATAAAACTGATGACAGATATTCTTTCAGGCGTAAGCGTATTTGTATCATTTATATTGGGATTCCTTATTATATATGCAAGCAGATTTCTTATAAAGAGGCGTAATAAGGAATTTGGAATATATATGATACTAGGCATGGGAAAAAGAAAGATATCACTTATTCTTTTCATTGAGACAATGCTTATTGGAGTTATCTCGCTTGCGGTCGGAATAGTTCTCGGAACAGTGGCATCGCAGTTTATGAGCGTTATAGTTGCGAACATGTTTGACGCTGATATGACGGGCTTCAGGTTTATATTTTCATCAGAAGCATGTGTGAAAACGATTGTATATTTTGCAATCATGTATGTGCTTGTAATGCTGTTTAATACATTTAGCATAAGTAAATGCAGGCTTATAGATCTTCTGAATGCAGGAAAGAAGAATGAAAAGATTACAATGAAAAATCCTCTTATATGCACATTTGTTTTTGTGATTGCGGTGGGCCTGCTGTCTTACGCATACTGGCTGGTTACGGCAGGAGCATTTAAGCTTAATGTGATGGATAAGCTGTGGCTTCCGGTCGGGCTTGGCTGCGTGGCAACATTTCTTATATTCTGGTCTGTTTCAGGACTTTTAATAAGAATATTTACAAGCATTAAGAGCGTTTATTACAGAGGCGTGAACAGTTTTGTGCTCAGGCAGTTTGGAAGCAAAATTAATACAATGGTATTCTCGACAACAGTAATATGCCTGATGCTTTTTATAACGATAAGCGTACTTGCCGGCGCATTGTCAATGAAGGATTCACTTAAGAAAAGCCTTAGTGAATGCGCACCTGTTGATATGCAGGTAAGGATGAAGTATTCAGATGAAGCTGATGCGTCAGACGCTGACAGGATATGCAGACTTCTTACAGATAACGGCTTTGATACAGACACATATCTTAAGGATATAACGGCATATAATATGTACAGGACAGGCCTGACGGCAGCAGATACACTTGGAGAATATGCTGATATTCTTATAAGTACAAATCCGCTTGTGGATTTATCAGGGCAGGAGTTATTCATGAAGCTCAGCGATTATAACAGAGTTGCGGGCTTATACGGATTACAGCAGCACAGTCTTAATGAGGACGAGTATATTGTGATTGCCAATTATAAATATATGGTAGATATAAGAAATGCTGCACTTAAGAACGGTCAGACGATAGCCGTCGGTGAAAAGACCTACAGACCGCGTTATTCGGAATGTATGGATGGCTTTGTCACGATTTCGGCACAGCGTATCAATGACGGAATATTTGTCCTGCCTGACGATGCATTTGATGACAGCAGGCTGTATATCACAGGAATCAGTGCCAATTATAAGAGCGGTGATAAAGCATGGAAGAACAGCGCCGACAATAAGCTGGTTGATACGGTTAAGCTGATTAATAAGAAGAATTCACAATCTATGGATTCTGATGATTCCGAAACTTCAGGAAGCGTTGGCAGCCTTGTTAACTGTGAGACAAAGGGCGGAATAGCACAGAATGGTGTAGGGCTTGGAGCACTTGTAACATTCATAGCACTTTATCTTGGAATTATCTTTCTGATAAGCAGTGCAGCGATTCTTGCACTTAAGGAATTGTCTGACAGTGCGGACAATAAGGAAAGATACGGAATGCTCAGGAAAATCGGTGTTGATGAGAGAATGATAGATATGGCACTTTTCAGGCAGATAGGAATATTCTTTGCGTTTCCGCTTCTGCTGGCAGTCATCCACTCAATATTCGGTTTGAAATTTGTCAACCTGATACTATCAACAATGGGAATGAGCTCTATGATGGCATCGGTTGGCACGACGGCAGTATTTCTTGTACTGATATATGGAGGATATTTTGTGCTGACTTATATATGCAGCAGGGAAATTATAAAAAACGGATAACATGTAAGAAGTGGTCGCGAAAGCGGCCGCTTTTTTTGAGAACATGGCATATTTCAACTTTGATGGAAATGCCGGCTTACAGTCGGTTTTTGAATATGATTTTGATGTGAAGAGAATAGTTGATGAGCTTGGAAGTATTATATATGGAGATACAATTGAACCGGGCAGGACACTGGTTGTATTTGATGATATACAGGACTGCCCGCGTGCAATACAGTCACTTAAGTATTTCTGCGAGAATATGCCAAAGCTGCATATTATAGCGGCAGGTTCTCTGTTGGGTGTTGCGCTTAGACAAGAGGGAGTATCGTTTCCCGTAGGCAAGGTTGATCGTATAGATATGTATCCGATGAGCTTTGAGGAATTTGTAAATGCAGATGGCGGCGGTAAATATATCGATGGGGTATGTAAACTCCGGTGTGAGCGTGAAATATCGGAATTATATACTGTACCATTGGAAAAATATCTGAAGAATTATTACATTGTTGGTGGAATGCCTGAGGCTGTGCAGGTTTGGGTTGATACTCATGATTACAGTGCGGTGGAAGAGGTTCAGGATAGGATATTAAGAGATTATGCAGATGATTTTGGCAAGCACACGAATGCAGACACGGCTAATAAAGTAAGGCTTATATGGAATGCTATTCCGTCACAGATAGTGCGTGATAACAATAAGTTTATATTTTCACATGTAAAGCAGGGGGCGAGGGCTAAAGATCTTGGGGATGCGTTGGAGTGGCTTGTCAGCGCAGGCATCGCGTATAAACTGAATATGGTGCCTAATCCGGAACTGCCATTGGCAGGAATGGCAGACAGCACATATTTTAAAGTATACATGTCGGATGTAGGGCTTCTTAGAAGAAAGTCCAATGTTAATTATAGAACGATTATTGATGGAGATGTGTCATATATTCACTTTAAGGGGGCATTGACGGAAAATTATATAATGACACAGCTCAAATATATGGGGATAGAGAGTTATTTTTGGAGAACAAAAGCTGATGCGGAGGTGGATTTTATTACTGATTATGAAGGAATCCTTCTCCCAATTGAAGTGAAATCAGCAGATAATACAAAGGCAAAAAGCCTGCATATATTCTGCAAAAGGTATAATCCAAGGATGGCAGTCAGAACATCTTTAAAGAATGTCGGAGATAATATTGACGGAGATACACATGTGTGGAGCATTCCGTTATATACAATATTCCGACTTAAGGAATATGTTGCACATGAGATGGGGTGGGAATAAAGTACCTGCCCATCGTTTGCTCTGCCCTCCGACAAATTGTGTTGATTTTGCAATGTGGCTGTTATATAATGTTTATGTTCGTTTTCAGACTGCATTTACAGCGGAATGATTTTATAAACAAATCAATATAAGAAAAGGATGGAATACTCATGGGAAAGTGTGAATTACTCTATGAAGGTAAAGTAAGGGAAGTATATGATTGTGAGGATAAGCTTGTTATGGTTGCTACAGACCGTATATCAGCATTTGACCACATTCTTAAGAATAAGGTTACAGATAAGGGTGCAATCCTTACACAGATGTCCAGATTCTGGTTTGATTATACAAAGGATGTTGTTGCAAACCATATGGTATCTGTGGATGTTAATGACATGCCAGAGTTTTTCCACAAGGATGAATATATCGGAAGAAGTATGCTTTGCAAGAAGCTTACAATGCTTCCAATAGAGTGTATCGTAAGAGGTTACATAACGGGAAGTGGCTGGGCAAGCTATAAGGAGAACGGAACAGTATGCGGAATCAAGCTTCCGGAAGGACTTAAGGAGTCAGAGAAGCTCCCTGAGCCAATCTATACACCAAGTACGAAGGCTGAGATTGGTGACCATGATGAGAATATCTCATTTGAGAAGAGTATAGAGGTACTTGAGAAGAAGTTCCCTGGTAAGGGTCTTGAGTACGCAACCAAGATTAAGGATGCAACAATCACACTTTACAAGAAGTGTGCAGAGTATGCATTAAGCAAGGGTATCATCATTGCAGATACTAAGTTCGAGTTTGGTCTTGATGAGAATGGTGAGGTTGTAATCGGTGATGAGATGCTCACACCTGACAGCTCAAGATTCTGGCCGCTTGAAGGCTATGAGCCGGGCAAGGGACAGCCTTCATATGACAAGCAGTTTGTAAGAGACTGGCTTAAGGCTAATCCGGACAGTGATTACCTTCTTCCTGATGATGTTATTGATAAGACAGTTGAGAAGTATAAGGAAGCATATAAGCTCCTTACAGGCAAGGATTTTTCACGCAGATAATTGCATTGATAATTACCGCTTTTTAACAGTCTTTAAGGGAATGGAGAATTATGAATCAGATTGATATTAACGACAGCTACTATGCTGAGGATGAGCTTCATGAGGAGTGCGGAGTCTTTGGTGTATATGACTTTGACGGCAATGATGTTGCATCTACAATTTATTATGGCCTTTTTGCCCTTCAGCACAGAGGACAGGAAAGCTGCGGTATAGCAGTTAGTGATACGGAAGGTCCTAAGGGAAAGGTTCTTTCTTATAAGGATATGGGACTTGTTAATGAAGTCTTTAATCCGGAGAAGCTGGAGAAGCTTAACGGTAACATCGGTGTCGGCCATGTCAGATATTCTACAGCAGGAAGCAGTATCCGTGAGAATGCGCAGCCGCTTGTCCTTAATTACGTTAAGGGAACTCTCGGCATGGCACATAACGGCAATCTTCTTAATGCCGTTGAGTTGAGGGAAGAGCTTTCTTATACGGGAGCTATTTTCCAGACGACAATCGACTCGGAAGTTATTGCATACCTCATAGCGAGAGAAAGACTTAATGTTCCGACTGTTGAGGATGCTGTTCTCAATGCGATGAAGAAGATTAAGGGTGCATATTCGCTTATTGTAATGAGCCCGAGAAAGCTTATCGGAGCAAGAGATCCATTTGGATTCAAACCGCTTTGTATCGGTAAGAGAGATAATGCGTATTTCCTTTCATCAGAGACATGCGCACTTGATACTGTAGGTGCGGAATTTGTAAGAGATGTTGAGCCTGGCGAAGTTGTTACGATAACGAAGGATGGAATTAAGTCTGATAAGACGCTTTGCCAGAAGAACACGGCAAGATGTATATTTGAATATATTTATTTTGCAAGGCCTGACAGCAAGATTGACGGAATGGGAGTGTATGAGTCAAGAATTAACGCAGGAAAGATTCTCGCCAAGACACATCCTGTAGAGGCAGACCTTGTTGTAGGCGTTCCTGAGTCGGGTAATCCGGCAGCACTCGGATTTGCGATGGAGTCAGGTATTCCGTATGGCAATGCATTTATAAAGAATAACTATGTAGGACGTACATTCATTAAGCCTAAGCAGGCACAGAGAGAATCCAGCGTGAAGGTTAAGCTTAATGTCCTTAAGGAAGCTGTTGCAGGCAAGAGAGTAGTCATGATTGATGACTCTATCGTGCGTGGAACAACAAGTGCAAGAATAGTTAATCTCCTGAAGGCAGCAGGTGCAAAGGAGGTTCACGTAAGAATCAGTTCACCGGCATTCCTGCATCCATGCTATTTCGGTACAGATATTCCTTCAGAGGACCAGCTTATTGCATCAGGTCACTCCGTTGATGAGATATGTAAGCTTATCGGAGCAGATTCGCTCGGATACCTTGAAGTGGACAAGTTAAGCGAGATGATCTGCGGAGGTACGGGATTCTGTGATGCATGCTTTACAGGTAATTATCCGATAGAACCGCCGGAGATTGATATACGCGGTGAGATGGGGTAAAAGAATAATTCGTCAAGTGATGTTAACTCCTCACAACTGACATTTAGAGAAGGAGACAGCGTTTCCCACCGGTTGGTGGGAAAATGTCTGTCTCTTTTTTTGGAAGAATATCAATATGCTTTTGACATTATTCTGAAAATTCTTGACATATTTCTGCAAATCTTTGGTATATTTCCGAAGAACATTGATATTCTTCCGAAGAATGTCTATAATATATTGTAAGAAATATTGATTATTGCACATACGGGCTGATTCAGAGTGCATGTGAACGGTCGGGAACGGAGATTGTTATGCTTTCATGTAAGGAAATTGCTGAAAAGTGGGGAGTATCTGTAAGAGCTGTAAGTGGAATGTGTTCTTCTGGAAGAATAGAGGGGGCTGTAAAAATAGGAAAAATATGGAATATTCCGGAGAATGCAAAGAAACCGACAGATGACAGAGTTGTAACCGGAAGATACAGTAAGAAAAATCAGAACACGGATAAGAAGGCACTGCCTATTGGAATATCTGACTATATAAGAGCCCAGGCAGAGTATTATTATGTCGATAAGACACTTATGATTAAGGATTTTCTTGATAAGAAGCCGCTTGTGTCATTATTTACACGACCGAGAAGATTTGGTAAAACACTCAATATGGATATGCTTAGGGTGTTTTTTGAGATATCCGATGAAGATACAGCAAAGTATTTTTACAATAAAAAGATATGGCAGTGCGGTGAGGAATATACAAAGCATCAGGGAAGATATCCGATAATATTTCTCACGTTCAAGGATGTGAAGTTTGATAATTGGAATGACACATTAGATAAGATAAAAAGTCTGTTGCAGGTTGAATATGGACGGCATTCGCAGATATTGGACAGTGATAATGTACCTGAGTATGAGAAAGAGTATTTCCAAAAAGTAGTCAGGGGAGAAGCAGAAGAAGTCGAGCTTACGGCATCTCTTGAGAACCTGTCGAGAATGCTGGACGAGTGCTACGGAGCAGCACCTATAATAATTATAGATGAATATGACACCCCGATTCAGGAAGGTCACACTAAGGACTTCTATGATGAGATAATTTCTTTTATGAGAACATTTTTCTCCGGAGCATTTAAAGATAACAAACATATAACGTATGGATTTCTGACAGGTATTCTTAGAATCGCTCAGGAAAGTATTTTCAGCGGACTTAATAATCTGGTGGTAGATTCGGTGTTTGACGAGGAATACAGCAGTTATTTTGGATTTACGAGAGATGAGATTACAGACATGCTTAAGTATTATGGTATAACAGACAGATATCAGGAGCTTACGGAATGGTATGACGGCTACAGGTTTGGCAATACCGATATATTTAATCCATGGTCTGTTATAAATTATGTCGCAAAAGGATGTACACCTCAGGCATATTGGGTTAATACAGGAAGAAACGAGATACTTGGGGAAGTTCTTGGTGCAGCAGGAGAAGATGTGTCTGAAAAGCTTAATGTGCTTATGCAGGGGGAAACAGTCCTTGCGCGTATAGACCAGAATGTTGTGTATTCGACATTGGGCAATGACCCATATAATGTATACAGTATGCTTCTTGTTGCCGGATACCTGAAAGCTACTGACAGAAAGCTTCAGAGTGATGGTACTTATATGTGCAGAATAAGTATACCTAACAGAGAGATTGCTGCTGTATATAAGAATAAAGTGACTGCTCACATGCTACAGATTGGAGCTGTGTCACAGGCAACTGCCAATAAGATTGCCGAGAGTCTGTATGAGGCTGATACGGAAAGACTGAATGATGCAATAAAAGAGTACCTTGATAAGTCAATAAGCTATTATGATTCGGCTGCGGAAGGGTTTTATCATGGACTTACTCTGGGAATGATAGCACTGATGGATGATAAGTATGAGATAAAATCCAACAGAGAGTCCGGGAATGGAAGATATGATATATGCATGATACCGAGAGTGAGCCGATATCCCGGTATAATCATAGAACTTAAGGCAGCTTCGGATAAAGGTGCTCCGGCATTGGCGGATATGGCAGAAAAAGCATTGGAACAGATTTGTGATAAGAGATATGATTCAGAGCTTAGGTCACGAGGGGTAAGTGACATAGTAAAAATGGGAATAGCATTTTCAGGTAAAAATGTAAGTATAAAATCGTCGACATAATGTTTGACATAATATACTAATAAAATATTAAAAACAAAATCAGGCACAGATTGCGACAATGGTGCATCAATACAGAACTGATACAGCCATGCCGGGATCTGTGCCTGATTTTATAATTGCATATACATGTAAAATGGAATCATACTCCAACAATCATATTCCGGAAATCATACCCCTACAGCGCTTTCGTAGTCCATTCCTCACAGTTCCACACGTCTGTGACAATGTCCTCGTAGAATTCAGGCTCATGGCATATGAGAAGAATGCTGCCTTTGTAAGCCTTGAGCGCTCTCTTAAGCTCATCCTTGGCGTCAACGTCAAGGTGGTTGGTAGGCTCGTCGAGAAGCAGAAGATTAGTCTCATGGTTGATAAGCTTGCACAGACGAACCTTTGCCTGTTCGCCGCCGCTTAAAACCTTCATGAGGCTCTCGATATGCTTGGTCATTAGACCACACTTGGCAAGCGCGGTACGCACATCATACTGCGTCATTGCCGGGAATTCGCTCCATAGTTCATCTATACATGTGATGTTACTCTCGTATTTTTTCTCCTGCTCAAAATATCCCGGATAAAGATAGTCACCGAGAACGGACTGCCCTGAGATGGGCTTTATGTAGCCCATTATGCTCTTGAGAAGAGTTGTCTTACCGATACCGTTAGCGCCGGTCATGGCAATCTTCTGGCCGCGCTCCATTGTAAGGTTAAGAGGACGTGAAAGTGGCGTGTCATAGCCTATTACAAGGTCCTTTGTCTCGAAAATGTAACGGCCCGGTGTACGCGCCTCACGGAAATTGAATTCAGGCTTTGGCTTTTCCTGGGCAAGTTCAATAACATCCATCTTATCAAGCTTCTTCTGGCGTGACATTGCCATGTTACGTGTGGCAACACGCGCCTTATTGCGGGCAACGAAATCCTTAAGGTCATCAATTTCCTGCTGCTGCTTCTTATAGGCGGCTTCAAGCTGGGATTTCTTCATTTCATATACACGCATATAGTCATCATAGTTGCCGACATAGCGTGTAAGCTCTCCATTGTCAATGTGATATATAAGGTTAATTACACTGTTAAGGAACGGGATATCGTGTGATATCAGTATAAATGCATTCTCATATTCATTGAGATAGCGCTTGAGCCATTCGATATGTGATTCATCGAGGTAGTTGGTAGGCTCGTCAAGAAGCAGGATGTCAGGCTTCTCAAGAAGCAGCTTGGCAAGCAGAACCTTGGTACGCTGACCGCCGCTGAGTTCTGTCACGTCACGGTCAAGTCCGATATCGGTAAGACCAAGGGCGCGGGCGACTTCATTAACCTTTGTATCTATAATATAGAAATCATGTGAATCAAGTGTATTCTGAATCTCCTCAAGCTCGGCAAGCATAACCTCAAGTTCTTCAGGTGAAGCTTCGCCCATCTTGTCGCAGATTGTATTCATACGTGCTTCAAGCTCAAAGAGAAATTTGAATGCATCATTAAGGACATCATTAATCGTCTGTCCCTTTTCAAGAACTGCATGCTGGTCAAGATATCCAACACGGATATTCTTTGCCCACTCGATTTTACCTTCATCGGGCATAAGCTTACCGGTTATTATATTCATGAATGTGGACTTTCCTTCGCCATTGGCACCGATAAATCCTACATGCTCGCCCTTTAAGAGGCGGAAAGACACATCCTTTAGAATTGCACGATCCCCAAAACCATGATTAAGGTGTTCAACATTTAAAATACTCATAGTAGTCTCCATTCCTGCTCCGTCTTTGCGGGCATCTGAAGTCTGTATACGTATACAGACTGATGTATATTCTATCATGACGGTAAATCTAAAGCAAGCAGGATAAGGATTATTAATATTGCACGTGAATGTTATTTCGACAAAAAGTGACAGCAATGTCGCTTTTTGTTTATCAAAAAAAACTAATGGATACTTAAAATTTGGATATTTTATTGACTGAATATTGCTGTAACATATAATATATTAATATGAAGAAAAATATATGGATGCTGGCAGTAGTATATATAGTTGTTGCATGTGCGCTTGCAGGAGCAATGTATCAGTTTCAAAAGTTTGTACGCGAGAGATTATGGAATCTGGCTGTAGAAGATATAATGGAGGTAACGAAGCAGGGAACGATGACACTGCGTGTACAGATGGATTCTGCACATGATACACTGAATAATTTTGCGGAAGTACTTGAAGAGGTTGATGACTATTCCAATATTAACGAGATACTTATTCATTATAACAAAGTGGAAGACGGAGTAATGCTCTATCTGGATGATTATACGGTGATGCCATATGACATGGAACCGGACAGCAGTTTTGCCGGGATGGCAGCCGGGGATACAGAAGGAATCATGGCTCCGCATGTAAGGTCAGGCAGTAATGGTACCGCTAACGCAGCAGACTACGCGGACAAGGTGATGGATGTATATGTAAGCTGCAAGCTTGCTGATGGGCGCAGAGGATATCTGACTAAGGAGTTCAGAATTGACGATATAATAGATACATTTTCCCTGTCATATTATGGCGGGAAAGGTTTCTCTTATATTGCAGACAGCAATGGAACGGTACTTATACCTCCGGCTGATAAGCGTGATATACCGGACAGTATAGCCTGCTGCGGTTATCTTAAAGCACTTCCCGAGAACTCAATGACAGGATGGACGATACTTAATGATATTTTCTACTGTTATATGCCTATAGGAGTTGGCAGTGACTGGCATCTGGTATCAGTTGTTGATATGGAGCTTATCACAAGAGAAGCGGATCAGATTGTAAGCCAGACATATGCGCTTCTTGCAGTCGTAATCATGACAATCGTAGTTATCATGATAATAACGATGCGAAGGACGCTTAAGGCATCCAGGGATGCAGAGAACCAGAATCTGTACACTGAGCACATTTTCAATAATGTTCCTGAAGGAATAGCACTGACAACAATTAATGCCCCATATATCAATATAAGGATGAACTATGCGGGCTATCAGATGTTCGGATATGATAATGACTCCAAGAATAATATGTGCATAGATCATTTTGTATATAATGAAGATTATGACCATGTTACCGGTGTATTCGATGAGGCAGCGCAGGGCAGAGGGCCGTGTACATATGAATGCCGCATACGCAGAGCTGACGGAATGCTGATATGGATAGCGGGAATTGTTGAGAGGAATCATGACAACAATGGCAATGATATTCTTATGACAACATTTCATGATATTACAGAAGAAAAGCTTGCAAGGGAAGAGGAAGCTGTTAAGAATAAGCGGGAGAGACGGATGCTTATTACAGCAGTAACAGAATCATACTCTATAATAGCTTCCCTTAATATTACAAGGGATGAATTACAATTTATAAGTCTCAGGGAACTTTTTGCTGATTCGGTATCGAGAGCGGGAACATATAACGAACTTTATGAGAGAATTGCGGAGCGCATAGAACCCAAATACGAAGATGAGTTCAGGCAGAGATTTGCTCCGGATAAGGTGGAGCTGAGCTTTGCCAAGGGACGCAGCAGAATATGGACTGATATAAGGCTGAGGCTCGATGATGGAATATATCACTGGCTGTCAATACAGATTATTCATGTGCGTAACCGCAACAACAGCAAAGAGATTAATGCTGTCTTTCTTGCAAGAATATCGGACGAACAGAAGATAGAAGAAGCTAATCAGAAGAGGAATCTTCAGGATGCGCTCAGTGCGGCGAAGCTCGCCAATGAGGCTAAGAGCAGATTTCTTTCCAATATGAGCCATGACATCAGGACACCATTGAATTCCATAATGGGAATGACGGATATACTTAAGTCTCACCCGGATGATACGAAGCAGGTCGAAGAAGGGCTTGATAAGATAAGCATGTCAGGAAGACATCTGCTTGAGCTTATTAATGATATTCTGGATATGTCCAGAATTGAGAGTGGCAAGATGAGCCTTCAGGAATCCGGGTTTAATATCAGGGTGATGATGTCAGAGCTGATTGAGCTTGTGCGTCCGCAGGCACTTGGCTCCGGCATAACATTTATCTCAGATATTGTATCTATAGAGCATGATAATGTTATAGGGGATGAACTGCGGATAAAGCAGATATATCTTAATATTCTCAGCAATGCTGTCAAGTACACATGGGCAGGCGGCAGTATTACAATTACACTCAGGGAAGACGGTGACGTGAAGAATGGGCGCCGGCACAGCTATATATTTATATGCAGTGATAATGGAATAGGAATGTCACGCGAGTTCCAGAAGCATATATTCGATTCGTTTGAACGTGCTGAGGACAACGCAATAGGCAATGTCACGGGAACAGGACTTGGAATGGCGATAGCCAGGAATCTGGTTAATCTTATGGGCGGTACTATTGATGTGGACAGCAGGCTTGGCAAAGGTTCTGTATTTACGGTAACTATTCCGCTTGAGGTGTGTGATGTCAGTGCAGATAATAAGGCGGCGGATGAATCGGCTGCGACGATGGCACCATCAGGTGAACATGCGGCAGCGGAGGATGAATCCGTGTTTAAGCACGGCAGAGTACTTCTTGTTGAGGATAATGAGCTTAACCGCGATATTGCAGCAATACTTATAGGTGAGATGGGGGTTGATGTAGAGACGGCAGCTAACGGACGTGAGGCAGTTGCTAAGGTTGAAGGTGCTGAAGAGGGTTATTATGACGTTATTCTGATGGATATAAAGATGCCTGTCATGAACGGATATGATGCGGTTAAGAATATACGTGCACTTGAACGTGATGATGTTAAGACGCTGCCGATAATCGCAATGACAGCAAATGCTTTCAGTGAAGATGTGCATAAGGCACTCAAAGCGGGTATGAATGCACACCTGTCCAAGCCTATTGAAGTTGCAAAGCTTAAGAGAATGCTTGGAAAGTATATCGATATTCACTGACCGGAATTATAATAATACATATATTATGACAGATATGATACACGGCATGTAAGTTTAAGCTTCTGCCGTGTATTTTTTGTGCATTTACGGACATAATTATATCATCAGATGTGCGGGATGTGCCTGCGGAATGAGAGGGGAGAATGAAGATAAAAACGGTTCTTACGAAAGCTTTAAACGGCGTTGCGGGCATGAGTTTTATTGTAATGGTTGCACTTACATGCTGGCAGGTATTCACAAGATATGTCCTTAAAAATCCGTCAACGTGGTCAGAGGAGCTTGTGTCATACCTGTTTGCATGGATGAGTCTTATGGGAGCATCTATTGTGACATCAGAGAGCGGTCACATGAACATACCGGTTCTGGTTGACCGGCTGAATCCGCAGATGCGTTCATATATGAGAATATTACATGAGCTGATTGCGCTGCTGTTCTCGCTCGCAATCCTTGTATACGGCGGCTGGCAGATAAGCAGGCTTGCAATGGGGCAGATGACATCATCACTTGGTGTGCCTGTCGGGATATTTTACTTTGTAATACCGTTGTGCGGTGTGCTTAATATCATTTACACAATAATTAATATTGCGGAGATAGCAAAAAATAAATGATGGGAAATGGAGATAATTTATGAAGAGTTCGTTCAGATGGTACGGAGACAGCGACCCTGTTACGTTACAGAATATCAGGCAGATACCGGGAATGCGTTCAATTGTGTCTGCGGTCTATGATGTGAAGCCCGGGGAGGTATGGCCTGAGGAAAGTATTAAGCACATTGCGGATGAGTGCCACAAAAATGGACTTATCTTTGATGTTGTTGAATCAATTCCCGTAACCGAGGATATAAAGCTTGGAACCGCAAAGAGGGACAGGCACATTGAAAATTACTGCGAGTCAATAAGGAGATGCGCAAAGTATGGAGTAAAATGCATTACCTATAACTTCATGCCGGTATTCGACTGGACGCGCACACAGCTTGATAAGGCAGCCAAAGACGGCTCAACCAGCCTTGTTATGTATTGGGAGCAGTTGAACGGGCTCGACCCGCTTAAGGATGACATACATCTGCCCGGCTGGAATGCAAGCTATTCACAGGATGAAGTGAGAGAGCTGATAAAGGCATATGCTGAGCTTGGAGAGGCGGGTCTCTGGGAGAATATAGGGTATTTTCTTAAGAAAGTAATACCTGTGGCGCAGGAGTGCGGCGTGATTATGGCACTTCATCCGGATGACCCTCCGTATCCGATATTCGGGATACCGCGCGTAGTCACATGCGAGGAAAATATAGACCGTTACCTTGCAATAGTGGACAGCCCAAGCAATGCACTGTGCTTATGTACAGGCTCGCTTGGATGTTCGCGCGGTAATGATGTCCCTGAGCTTGTGAGAAAATATTCATCCATGCACAGAATAGGCTTTATGCACCTTCGCAATGTAAAAATACTTTCTGATGGCTCATTCGAGGAATCGGGGCATTTGTCACGCGAGGGAAGCCTTGATATGAATGAGATTATAAAGGCTCTTGTGGAGACAGGCTTTGACGGATATTTTCGTCCCGACCACGGAAGAATGATATGGGGCGAAAAAGGCAGACCGGGCTACGGATTATATGACAGGGCGCTTGGAAGCGCATATATTAACGGGCTTATCGAGGCTAACGGAGGGATTATAGAATAATGCTTGATTTACCTTTAAATATTGATTACACAGGAAAAACAGTTGTGATTACAGGAGCGGGCGGAGTACTGTGTGCAGAGATGGTTAAGGCATTTGCACAGTCGGGTGCGAGAGTTGCGGCACTCGACCTTAATGAGGATGCCGTGCGCAGGCTTGCTGATGAATTGAAAAATGAAGGCCTTGAGTGTACCGGATATAAGGCAAATGTGCTTGATGCAGAAGCTCTTGAGGAGGTTCATAAGAGTGTACTCGCAAAGTACGGCCCGTGTGACATCCTTATAAACGGAGCCGGAGGCAATAATCCCAAGGCAACAACCGACAATGAATATCAGCACGAAGCAAGACCCGGGCAGAAGACATTCTTTGAACTGGATGCTGCCGGTGTAGACTTTGTATTCAGGCTTAATTTTCAGGGCTCACTTATACCGGCACAGGTATTTGCAAAGGATATGGTCGAGCGCCAGTCGGGAAATATTCTTAATATATCCTCAATGAATGCGTACACGCCGCTAACCAAGATTCCGGCATATTCCGGTGCCAAGGCAGCCATAAGCAACTTCACACAGTGGCTTGCGACGTATTTTGCCAGGTCCGGAATAAGATGTAATGCAATCGCACCGGGATTCCTTGTGTCCAACCAGAACCGTGCGCTGCTGTTCAATGAGGACGGAACGCCGACACCGCGCTCCGGTAAGATTCTTAACGGCACGCCTGCCGGAAGATTTGTTGACAGCTCAGAGCTTCTCGGTGGAGTGCTATTCCTGTGTGATGACAGGGCGGCAAGCGCAATCACGGGAGTAGTGCTTCCGATAGATGCGGGCTTTGCGGCGTACTCGGGAGTGTAGGAACATTACAAAAAAGTGTGCAGATGCACAAAAAATGGGAATGGAATATTTTCTGCTGAATGCAGACAGTCTGGAATTTTAGTGCAGGGCTGTTACCTTAATGCTTGTATAAGTAAGGTAGCAGCCCTGTTGTTATATAAGAGGTGCAATATCGGTAATCAGACGGTGCGGATTAAATTGTGTCAAGAAATGCTAATAATGCCTTGCGCTGCTTGGGAGTGAGCCGGTATATGCGCATTATGAGAGGGTCATTGATAAGCGTTGAGGTGGTATCTTCGGAAAAGAATTCAGCAAGCGAGATTCCAAGAGCCCTGCAAAGAAGAGTAATGAATTCAACAGTGGGATTCTTATTGCCAAGCTCAACATCGCGAAGATAACTCTGGCTTACACCGGCAAGGTTAGCGAGCCTGTTGGTCGAAAGCTTCTTCTGCTCACGGAAGTATGTAATCCGCTTACCTGCATGAAAAGCATTTTCCTCATAATTGTTATTCGCCATGTAGACACCTCCTGTCACTTAATACGCAATCTAATATTCTATAGAGATAGCTTATCAAAGATTTAACGATAATATTACTCTTATAGAAATGATGAAATATTTATATAGAGTGACATGATATGTCGTTGACGGATGGCAGATATAATTCTGTTGTATATGACAGAAGCAAAAAAGGGTATAGATTACATATATTATCAAATAATAGCAAATTATTTATATAAAGGTTGAAAATAATCTCTATAGAGATTATAATACAGATACAGAGTTAGTGGCAGTAATGTGAAAATCACCTTCAATATATTGGCGGATATCTTTTGGTGATAAAAAATATTAGCTGATGTATGGGGATTTTATAAAAATTATAAAGGAGGAAGCAATATGGCTACAAAGATTTATTACAAACCGGAATGCCAGTATTGTGGCAAAGTAGGCGGAGGAAGACACTCCGGAACACCAACAGGAGGAATCCCAAATATGACACCTTATATAAGTGGCAGATGTCCTTCAAGCCCTAATGGTAATCATGCGCCACGCTGGGTGATTGCATAAGGTTTAGCTCAAGGACATAGTGTGAAAAATGCATATTGATATCTGATTTTTTACACAGCTATTTGTGTCGCAAGCGCCAAATTTGACATTTGGCTCGCAATTCCTCCGGTACTTTGTGCCTGTGGAATGGAGATTAAAATTGGAAAGGCAGCCTAATCTCAACGGATAATATTCGTGAGATTAGGCTGTGCTGTTTATGTGTACAATATAAAATGCCTATATTATATTTCAGGAGAAAAAATGTTTATAAATTGCAGAGATAAAAATATGTGTGTGTTATGCAAAAATTGGCTTGGTGATGAATCTGATACGAATTATATTACAGGAAATACAAAAATAAGAAAAATAATGGGGTTATGCAGGCAGGATGGACAGGAACATTATCAGTCGGATATTTGCAGGTATTTTATAAAAAGCAGCATATATTCTTAGAAATAGATAGATTACTGATTATCAATATAAATAATTGTTCAAAGGAGAATAGGTCATATGGGATTTTTTGAGACAGTAGGCTTAATGGCTAAGAAGCTGGGAGAAATGAGCGAGGATGCAGACAGAACGGCAAGGCAGCTGGATATATATGATTTATGTGAAAAGGTAAATAATTTAACGGCGTTAAATCCATTGCTTCTAGAAAGCTGTAAAGATGAGTTGGAATATAGGTGTAAGAGAATGTCATATTCAGAGGTTGTTGAGTTGATTGAAAGATATAGCGGACAGGGTTATGAAAATGTATATGAGTTTCTTACAGAAGTATATGACAGAATGTGATAGATAAATAGATGCATATTGAAATTGATTTGCAAAGTTTATTAAGGAGAAAAGTCAGAATTATGAATGGTGGTAATAGTATAGATCAGATTAAGATAAAACTTAGTAATAAAAAAAGTATAGTAACATTAGTAACATTTGCAGTAATTATTCTCGTGATAATTTTATATTTTGTGTTTAGAAAAATTCCTGTTGAGAGTATATCAGTGACAAGTAAAAGTATTGAAGTTAATGTCGATGATGTTATTACACCGGATATTGAATTCTATCCTAATAATTCAAGTAATAAGAATGTAATTTATAAGACAGCAGATGAAAATATAATAAAAATAGACGATAGAGGCTATCCTGTGGCTGTCGATAACGGAGAGACAATGCTTACTGTTATATCATCAGAAAATGAATCGGTTACTGATGAGGTAAAAGTCATTGTAAATACAAAAATTTCATCGATTAATGCTAAGCCGCTTGATAAATATATTCAGATAGGGGATGAAAAGCAGCTTGAATATGAGATATTTCCGGAGAAAACTGTTAATAAAAATGTAACATGGAAAAGCTCAGATGATAATATTCTGACCGTTGATGAAAAAGGCGTTGTTACAGCTGTAAATAATGGTAATGTGACAGTAACAATCCAATCAGAAGAAAGACCTGAGGTTAAAGGAACCATCGACATACTTGTTGAGACGCAGGTTACAGATGTTTTTATACTTAATGATGAAAGTGTAATAAATATTGGCAATCAGCTTCAACTATCAATAGGGTGTCTCCCGGATAATGCCGCACCTACAGAATTTAAGTTTGAAAGCAGTGATAGCAGTGTATTAAGTGTTAGTGAATCAGGGCTTGTTACAGGTGTAAGCCAGGGAGAAGCAGATATTACGCTGACAAGTAAAAATGGAACAAGTACGATTAAACACTTATATGTTGCGAAGAAACCGGAATCCATAACAATAACTAACAGTTCTATAGTTGGATATATTAATGATACTGGGGAAATAGGGTATAGACTGCAGCCAACAGACAGTTACGCGTCAAAAGTCAGTTACAGCAGTAATTCAGACTGCATCGAAGTTACTGATTCTGGAAAATACATAATGAAAAGTGCAGGTACAGCAACAATTACTGTTAGCGTTGAAGGAGGACCATCGTCACAGATTACAGCTACATGTAAAGGTCCCAAAAGTTCATACATGGGAGGTAATGGTAGTAATGATTCGGTGTTAAGATTGGAAAAGTACAGGTATAACGGCAATGAGCTTGCTAACATTCCGGGGGTAAAGAAAAAAGGAACAACATATTACAATAATAGTTTTGAGGCTGAAGTTAGGAATGGCAGGATAGTTAAGGCTAATGTATTTGGGGCAGGAGCTTCTATGTTTGGCGTTACACCGGGAAATTCGGCAATATTTATGGATATGACAATGTTGGTGAGTGGTGGTGCAAGTTTCAGATGCGTGAATAAGCAGCTTCAGTATTATGATTATGAAAGCAGCTCAACAGGAGAAATGATGAGAATATATTTTGGATATACAATATCTGAGATAGTTTATGTTGGAAGATAGAATAAGATAGAAAGCATGGAAGAGAGGTGCAAAACCCTCTCTTTTTTGCTATAATCTGAAAGTGACAGATTAAATTAAAAGTACATATATATGCAAGGAGCCAGCCATGCGTCTCATCCCAACATCAGGAATAACAGTCAGAAAGTCAGAATCATGCAAAATAGCATAATGCTAAGGAAGAAAGAATTATTATGCAAAGAATTGAGAGGAAGTAGCACCATGAAACCAAAATCACCAAAAAGTGTTGAATTGTATAATCTTATGCTGCAGCGCGGGTACCGCGAGGAATTCTGCGATCTTGTGACAAAGAATCTTAATACGGACTTTACGGCGCAGAGGATGATAGGATATCTGTATCATTATGAGCATCCGCCGATAGAGGAGATTGCAGATGAGATGATATCGATACTCAGCGACAGAAACCGCATTATGGAGAAGAAAGAGTTGGAGGCGGTTAATGCGAGGTGGAATGATTTTCTGATGCGTGAAATTGAGGATGAGGAAGAATAATAACAGAAGATAGTAAATTTGTCAGAGGTTATTTAAAATAAATTCAATTATAAAACTCGCACCATTGGTGCGAGAAATTAGTTGGAGTAATAATATTATCATCATGGAAAAATGCAAGGATGACTTGCAACGAGAATTTTATATTCAAATGACGAAAAGGTATGGTTGGACTAAAAGAGTTTTAACTAATTTTGTTGAGGCGCGGACCTATGAAAAATATTTACTGAATCAGACAAATTTTGATTTGGTACTTCCTGTTGAACAAAGAGTACAGGCTAAACTTGCGGTAAAAGATGAATATACATTTGATTTTGCAGAGTTGTCACCTGAATATTCTGAACATGAATTAGAAATGCAGTTGGTAAATAATATAAGAGCATTTTTGATAGAAATGGGTGGAGATTATACGTATATAGGAAATCAATATCATTTGATGGCAGGAAATAGGGATTTATATATTGATTTATTGTTGTTTCACAGAAGATTAAGAAGTCTGATAGCAATAGAACTAAAAATTGGTGAATTTGAAGCTGAATATGCTGGTAAGATGCAACTGTATTTGTCTGCATTGGATGAGCAGGTGAAATTGCCGGAGGAGAATCCATCAATTGGAATTATTATTTGCAAAAGCAAGGATAAAACTTATGTGGAATATGCATTGAAGAATAGTAATTCTCCGATTGGAGTAGCAACATACAAGTTAAGGAATACTTTACCGGAAGATATGAAAGAAATGTTGCCGGAGCCTGAGGAGATTGCTAAAAGATTGAGGATATTTGAAGAGTAGAAAAGTCTTTTAAAAAAGTTTTTGATGAGGAGCCACGCCAATGAATCAGGCAATAATGAACCCAATAACCTTCTGCATGGACAAAGGCGTAAGCTATTATGAGCGAAGTCTTGAGAGTGATGTGTTTTTTCAATATTATGAGATTGATAATCCTAGGCTTGAGGAGATAATGGTTATTCCTGATGCCTGCCTTGATGCGCAGTGCTGTCAGAAGAATGGCGGGGTGATTGTGCAGTTCGCCGGAAGCGCGGTGAATGCAAGGCGCGCGCAGGCATCAGGATATGAGAAGCTTATTGCAGTAAGATTCAGACCCGGCGTGATACCGGCATCGATTAAGAGTGACATCAATGAGGTCATATCCGGCAATCGTGACATTACGCAGATGTTTGACGTAAGGCAGCTTAAGTATCTGATGAGTGAGGCTGCGACGGTTGATGAAAAGGTGGCTTTCTTTGCGGATGCATTTCCGAAGGAGAACATGGCACCGGTTCATGACATAACACGCTGGATTATTGATGAAGTCGTGAGGTCAAGCGGCAATGTTGATATTGTCGGGCTTGCGGCAGAACTTGGATATACGCACAGATATTGTGACATGGTGTTCAAACAGTCCATGGGAATGACGATTAAAAAGTTTGCGAGCATTGCACGCATGCAGAAGGCAATAAGGCTGCTGCAGAATGATGACATTGATTACGATGCAATATATGAAGAGCTTGGATATTATGACCAGTCGCATCTGATTAATGATTTTAAGAAATTTACGACATACACGCCGATTGGCTTTGTTAAGGCGTTTGGCGACAGGCTGATAGTATAAATGTAATAGTAATATGTTTAAATTTTTACAATTACTTCCATTTTTTCCAATTCAAAATAATAGACAGGTGATATATTACCACTAAGCAAAAGCAAAGGCGCTATTTACTTGGAAAAGTAGGTAGTGCCTTTGTTTTTTGGACAAAGACGTCTGAAAAGCTGGAGACAGCTGGCAGATGTCTTTTTTTATTAGGTGCAAAATAATGGACATGTATAAGAAAAGGAGAGTAGGGCTTATGAAGAAGAAAATTTTTGCGATTATAATGTTATGTGTGATGGTTGTATCCTGCTTCACAGGATGCGGAAGCAAGTCGGGTAATGAGACGCCGACTAATGCAAGCGGCAAAAAGGTATTGAGAGTTGGTATGGAATGTGCATATGCTCCATTTAACTGGACTCAGGAATCAGCAACTATGTCAGACGGTTCACAGGCAGTTCCGATATACGGAACGAATTATTACGCATACGGCTATGACGTAATGGTAGCCAGGATGCTTGCTGATAAGCTTGATATGGATCTTGAGATTCATAAGGTTGAGTGGAATTCAATCGGACTCAGCATGGATGCAGGTGATTATGACTGTATTATAGCCGGTATGGGCAAGACGAAGGCAAGAGAAGCTACATATGCATTTACAGATGTTTATTATTACAGATCTGACTGCCTTGTGGTAAAGAAGGGCTCAGCTTATGAGAATTATACAAAGCTTTCAGACTTTAAGGGCAAGGGCGTAACAACGACAACACAGATTGGTACATGCTGGGTAGATATGATGGGACAGATTCCGGATGCTAAGATTGGTGCCAATTATGAGACATGTGCAGAAGCATTTATGGCTATAACAAATGGTGTCGCTGATGTATGTATGGTCGACCTTCCGACAGCAATCTCAGCACAGCTTACTAATCCTGACCTTGTAATCCTGCAGCTTGATTCAAGTGACGGCCTTGTAAATGATACAGGTTCACAGAATGTATGTATCGCAACAAGAAAGTCAGATACAGCACTTAAGGATACACTTAACCAGGCAATGAAGGACCTTAACTGGAATAACAAGGATGAAATGGATAAGCTCATGGACAAGGCAATAAAGCTTATGCCATCAAGCAACTAGGCATTGCGGGGCAGCAATTGGGATAACAGGAGGTAAGAGATATGATTGCATTATTATCTATAGAAGAACCGGTCGCATCCTATGAGTGGGTAGCGTTTCTGGCAAAAAAATATTTTAACATGTTCTTATCGGGAACGTGGATTACACTTTATGTTGCCATAATAGGAACGATAATAGGATTCTTGCTCGGATTCCTGATTGGTGTCATAGAGGATGTACAGATTAACAGTGAAGACAATATTTTTAAGAAGATTATTATAAAGCTTGTGAAAATAATTTTTGCAGTATATGTTGAAGTGTTCAGAGACACACCAATGATCGTACAGGCAATGGTAATCTACTACGGAATCAGGCTGGCGGGAGGCTCAATCTCACCGATACCTGCCGGTATTCTTGTAACATTTTTAAATACAGGCGCATATATGGCAGAGACTGTAAGGGCCGGCATCAAGTCAATCGATGTCGGGCAGCGTGAAGGAGCACTTGCACTCGGAATGTCACCGCTTAAGGCAATGGTTGTGGTTATTATTCCACAGGCTTTCAGAAATATTATTCCTGAAATGGCCAATATGTTTCTTACTAACCTTAAGATGACATCAGTACTTAACGTAATCGGTGTATCGGAGCTGTTCCTTGTGGCAAAAACAACCGGCGCAATCTATTACAGATATTTTGAAGCATATCTGCTGATTGCAGTAATATTTTTCGTACTTTGCTTTATCTTCAACAGACTGTTCCTCATACTTGAGAAAAAGCTGGCAGCCAAGAAGGATTACGTGCTTGCAGTTGAGTACATAGATGACGGACAGTAGGGATAATAGCAGGAATGACGGACAGCAGAAACGGAGGCATATATGAGCGAAGAAAAGATTATTGAAATTAAGGACCTGAGCAAGTCATTCGGTGACCATGAGGTATTAAGAAGCATAAGCTTTGGAGTTAATAAAGGTGATGTGATAAGTATTCTCGGTTCATCAGGTTCAGGCAAATCAACACTCCTCAGGTGCGTCAACAGGCTGGAGCACCAGTCGAGCGGACAGATTTTCTATCATGGCAATGAGATTAAGGATTCCCAGAAGGAGGTAAACGAGTACCGTTCAAAAGTGGGAATGGTATTCCAGTCATTTAATCTCTTCAATAACATGACAGTACTTGAAAACTGTATGGCAGGCACACGCAAGGTCCTCCACCTTCCGAAGGAGGAGGCAAGGGAGCGCGCAATCACACATCTTAAGAAAGTAGGAATGGCACCATATATAAATGCACTTCCGGCGCATCTGTCAGGCGGACAGAAGCAGAGGGTTGCAATTGCAAGAGGTCTCTGCATGAATCCTGAGGTGTTACTGTTCGATGAGCCGACATCGGCGCTTGACCCTGAGATGGTCGGTGAAGTGCTCGGTGTAATGCAGGAGCTTGCACAGAGCGGACTTACAATGTTAATTGTAACCCATGAGATGGGATTTGCGCGTGATGTCTCATCAAGAATCATATTCATGGATCAGGGTTACATAGCAGAGGATACAACGCCTGCCGAATTCTTTACAAATCCAAAGAATCCAAGGTCGCGTGAGTTCCTGAGCAGATACATTGCAGGATAGGGCGGATAGGAAGGAGAGAGATAGCTATGGATAATAATTTTGTTGTTACATTTGCAAGAGGCTTTGGAAGCGGTGGCAAGGAGATAGCCTCCAAGCTTGCACATGAGCTTGGTATCAACTGCTACGAGAACAGAATCCTTACACTAGCATCGCAGCTCAGTGGTCTTGATGAGGAGGTATTTAAGGCTGTTGATGAAAAGGTGCGCACCAATGGCGGCTTCTCGAATTTCTTGAGAGGACTTCCCAAAGCACGCGGTTATATTACAAGAAATGAGAAATTCGTATCGGATGATACGCTCTTTGAATACCAGAAAAAGATTATAGAAAATCTTGCGGATACCGAGTCATGCTGTATAGTTGGAAAATGTGCCGACTACATATTACGCGGACGCACCAACGTGGTCAGCATATATGTTGAAGCACCCCGCAGCTTCTGCGTTGAGCGCACTATTGAGCACATGGGCGTAACAGAGGAAGTCGCAGCCGCCACCATTAAGAACACGGATAAGTTCAGGGCAGACTACTACGAATACTATACTCACGGCAACTACTGGACCAACCCGGTTAACTACGATATGACCATAAACAGCGCACGCGTTGGCATTGATGACAGCGTGAAGCTGATTAAGGAATATCTGAAGATAAAGGGGTTTATATAAGAGAAACTCACTGCCGGATATACAAAAATATCACCAGCATCCCAATTATTTAATCAGGATGCTGGTGATATTTTTTTGGAAATTAATGTTAGTGTACTGAATATTGGACATATGGTTGTGATAAAATCCAAAATGTAGCTATTAAGTAGTGATTTATAAAATAGTTAATTCTTTACATCCCAATATGCAACTAATTACCTAAAGAGTTTAAAATATATTTTTAAAAATAGCAAGTAGAAAAAATCAAGCCTAATTAACTATTTTATATTGACATATCTAAAGAGGAGTGTTAATATCACATTAGCAGGAAGTCAAAAATAAGTATATGCCATAATGACATATATTTTAATGGGCTCCTGCAAAGTAATTAAGAAAGGAGGTGCTGATAGATGCTTCAATTTATCCTTGAGTTTCAACTTGAAAAACCGCAGATGCCATTGGAATTTGACAGACTTATGGTCAGCTTCCTTAAAGGAGCGAGCAGGAATTATTCAGAGGATATGTTTGAAAGGCTGTATGATAAGAGTAAGTCGGTTATAAAGACATATACTTACAGCATGTATCTGCCGGGGGCAAGATTTATGAAAGAAACAGTAGAATTATCCGAGAATAGATTCAGAATGTTTTTTTCAGATGCAGATATGGGGCAGATGGTACATTGGTTTAATGCATTTAATCTGTTCAGGTTCAAAACGTATCCAATGAATAATAATTCCATGAAGCTTGTGTCAATCCGTACACAGAACCGCAAGGAGATAGAGGATAGTGAGATTGTTGTAAGAATGCAGAGTCCGCTGATTGCGAGGAGACATAATGCAGAGGATAATAAGGATACATATTACACATATGACAATACGGAATTTTCGGATGTATTGAGAGAGAATGCCCAGACATTTTTAGATAAACTGAATATCAATATTTCCACGGAAGGCTTTCAAGTTATTCCAATCAAAGGCAGGAAAGTTGTTACTAACTGCTTCGGAAGAAAGGTTGACGGTAACATTGGAATTTACAAAATATGTGGATGCCCTGAATTGCTGAATGTTATGTATCAGGCAGGTTCCGGCGTCAGACGAAGCGAGGGGCATGGCAAGTGGGAAATTATAATGTAGTATTTGGATTCAGTTTTGAAAGGAGGGAGTGTATTGGGTAAATATCTTATAACTCCGGGAGATTTTCTTAAGAATGCAGGTATTTCAGGAATGGCATATATGCTTAAGATGTCCGGTGCGAGGGAGAACATAGACTATGGCATTAAAGAACAGGGGACTGTGTTAGAAGATATTGCGGAATATGAATACGGGTTGTGGCTGGATGTAGACTACGCAATGCAGGCGGATTGGACAGGACTGTTTTTTGGTGCATGTGTGGAATATTATGAGAGCTCAACCGTGTACAGAGGTGTTTTAGACAGAATTGAAGCTATTCTGCATAAAATCATTGCCGGAGAATGGAAAGCAGATTCAAATGACAGAGATAACCTTAAGTATATTAACGATAAACTGCTTTCAAACAGTTACAAATCAGGTTTTGACAACATAAGAGACAGGGTTGACAGTGCAGAGACCTATATTATACTTCAGAAGAACAAGCTTAACTCAAGAATGGAAGAAGGAGAGCTTAAAGAAAGGCTGGAAGAACTTAGAACATTTCTTAATCAGCCAATATGCAGGGAAACATTTGTAATGAAGAGCGTTGTTTATAATTATATAAACCGCTTTTGGGATGGAAAGTGCTTTCTGTTAAGGGCCAACGCAAAGAAAGATATGAGGGAACTCTTTGATCAGGATTTTGTAAAGCCGTTTAAGGAGTATATCGCAGCATCACATGACAAGGATAAGGATATGTGCATTGACTGTGCAAGACCTATGGGGAACAAAGAAAAAGTGTCAATAGCATTTATGAAAGATATGGCTGATGACCTTGCAAGAAAAAAATCAGCATTCTGGAATTGCAAAGTTGATGCGTTCCTCTGCCCGGCATGTGCATTTGTATATGCGCTGAGTCCGCTTGGATTTACTTTGCTGGGAAACAGATTCGCATTTATAAATACTAACGATTCAATAAAAGGGCTGCTTACCGCTAACGATAAGGAGAGACGGAACGAGACGGAATCAGATAAGAGTGAGGACGAGAGATATACACAATGGTTTGCACGTATGCTCAAACGTCTGCTTGACTGTAAACTCAAAGAATTATCAGGCGTGCAGGTTATAATCAGGGGAACACAGGCAGATGACAAATATAACTTTGCGGTTATAAGTACTGATGCGCTTAGGATTTTCAGAGAGAAAAGAGTACAGTCGGCATTGGAGTATTTTGGCAGGCATCCGTATGTGAAGATAGGTGCGGAGTATATTAATATACATGAGAGTGTGATTATGAATGTTATTAAGTACAAAAGCCAGACAGCACTTCTTGATAAGATACTTAAAACTACATTTGATAATCCGGGATGTATATCAAGCGCATTCTGGGTATATATGGTGATGCTGTGGAGTAATATTGTGACAGGCAATAAGGAAAATGGAGGTAATGTGGAGATGAACAGGGTAGCAGTGATGAACAGCGGCTTTGCATTGAGAGCAGCGTTGCTGGCAGAAAAAGGTGCGAAGGATGACGAATGTCTCAGGGGTACACTGTATCAGCTTATGAATGCGCTTTCAACAAAGAACGCAGGACGCTTTCTTGATATTGTAATGAGACTTTACAGCACATGCAAGGTTTCAAGTAATGCTGAGCAGGCGGGCAGGCTTATGATTCCAAGTGATTTTGTGAGAATTATCAATAGTCAGGATGCATTTGAGGAATATGGATATGCGTTTGTTCTGGGACTTAAGGGCTGTAACATGAATAAAAAGAATAATGATAATAAGGAAGAGAATAAGGAGGAAGCATAGATGAGAAAAAATGGTTTAACCGTAACAATGGTATTCCTTGCAGAGGGAGCCAACTATGGAGAGGGATTTGGTAATGTAACAACACTTAAGAAGATGACGAGAGGTGACCACCAGCAGTATTCATATATATCAAGGCAGGCAATGAGATATAACTTAATGCAGCAGTTAGAGTGGGATAATACACCTGTTGATGAAAAGAGCGGCGTTGTACAGTTTGCTCCATCAGCAACGATTGAGGATTATCCTGAGGTAGATCTGTTTGGCTATATGAAGACAACATCTAAGGATGATTCCGGCAAAGGTGGCGCATCTACAAGAAGTGCTGTGGCCAGACTCAGCAATGCAATATCGCTTGAACCGTATCAGGGGGAGCTTGAATTTCTTACTAATATGGGGCTGGCAAAACGTCAGAATTTTGGTAATGCAATAGCACAGAGTGAGATTCACCGTTCACTTTATACATATACAATATCAATAGACCTGGACAGAGTAGGTGTTGACGGAGATATTGAGATATCGCAGGCAGAGAAGGCAAAGAGGGTGAATGGTCTGCTTGATGCAGTTCAATACCTTTATCGTGATATAAAGGGAAGAAGGGAGAATCTTGCACCGTTATTTGTGATTGGCGGTAATTATTCAAGGAAGAATCCATTTTTTGAAAATCGTGTAAGCATATCTAAAAATAATATAAATGTTGCAACACTGTTGGAGATAATGGATGCAGATGAAGATATTAAGAGTTCAACAGTAGCCGGTGTCATTTCAGAGATATTTGATAATGATAAGGAAATCAAGGACAAGCTTGGAGCAGTAACAGTAGCAGAGGCGTTCAGACAGCTCAAGGAGAAAGTGGATACATATTATGGTGAAAGTAATTAGACTTCAGTGTTATCAGAATCTTGCAAACTACAGAAAACCGAGCAGCTTTATCATTAAAGAGACATATCCGCTTCCGCCATATTCTACGGTGAGCGGAATGATACATGCTGCATGCGGCTTTAAAGAACTGCATAGAATGAAGCTCAGTATACAGGGGACTAACAGAGGCACAATTTCTGAAGTATACACGCGGTATTCGTTTTCGGCAGGAGCAAAGTATGAAGAGGGCAGACATCAGATATGTCTTAAGGATGGAGAAAATTACGGAATATATAAAGGTGTTGCCAATGCGGAGCTTGTCTGTGAGAACAATATGATTATTCATATATTACCTGAAAGAGAAGAGGACATGGACGTTATTTACAATGGTCTGAGTAATCCGTTAATGTATCTTTCACTTGGCAGATATGAGGATATTATAGATATCAGAAGCGTTGATATAGTCAGTCTTTGCGAAGAAAACGATGTAGAAACGAAGCATAATATATACGTACCTGTATCTTATATGAGAAAACAGGGCTATGAGAATATTAATGCAACGGTTTATACATTGAATAAAGAATACGAAATAACAAAACAGGGCTTGAGAAGATGGAAGCCTGAGAGTGAAGGCGGACGGGTGAGAGCGTACTATTATCCGGCAGGCAATGTGCTTGATACAGCCTATGTTGATGATACGGAATATCAGGATGCGGTAGTGTTCGCATAAATAATATAATAAATATAATAGTTACATATTGGAACAATAATCAGGGACAATAATTAGTAATGAGAGGGGCTTATAGTGGAGTATTATGCAAAGTCAGCAGTGTTAAAGTTACAGGAAGAAAAAAGAGCTAAAAGTGCTGCATATATGCAAAAGATTGTGGAAAACATGCCGGAGCTTCTTACAGAAAGTGAAAAACATGAAGTACATAAGGCAATAAAAGATTTGAACAATGGCAAAAAAGATGTACATGTCACGCTCAGACAGCATCTGGATGATATTGTTGCCTGCGCCGGCAGATTCTTTGAAATATATGGCAGATATTTTACAGATAAGGAAAAGAAGCTGGTTCTTGAGGCTTGCGGACTTCATGATATAGGAAAGCTGAATGAGGTTTTCCAATCTAAGGTAAATGACGAGGTTGACAGAATATCTGTAGAAGAGATTCCGCATGGTTATCTGAGTGCTCTTTCAATTACGTTTGACAGATTTAAAGAGGATATGGCCGGATATGATGTTGATATAGAAGATTTTAAGGCAGTAATTACTGCAATCTTTTACCATCATACAAGGGAAGATAAATGGGATGCCGCACAGATAAAAAGATTCAGTGAGAAATATTACATTAATAATCTGCATGAGTATCTTCAGAATGAAGCTGCACGGATGAGCATATCTAACATCAATAAATTGATATTCAGAAACAGAATACAGGATGCAGGTAATTATGTTAATTATGATCAGTGGAAAAAATACGTTGTTGTAAAAGGATTGCTGAATAAGTTTGATTATGCGGTCAGTGCAGGTTATGCCGAGGCAGAGGAAAATCCTGATATAAACAATAAGGCGCTTAAGAATAATATCAGAAAATGTTTTGCAGATAAGGGATTAAGACCTGTGCAGAAATACATGGATGATAATTGCAATAATAATCTTGTTGTTATAGCGCCAACAGGAATGGGCAAAACAGAAGCGGCACTTCTTTGGGCTGACGGAGAAAAATGTTTTTATACGCTTCCGTACATGGTATCATCCAATGCTATATATGACAGAATACAGCAAAGATATAATTACAGAGATGTAACATTGCTTCATTCAGGAAGCATGAAACATTTTATGGAAGAACGATTAACTGATACAAAATACGATGAGGAAGAGAGTGCATATGAAAAATACCGGAAATCAAAAATGTTATCTAAGCCACTCACAGTATGCACAGTGGATCAGTTATTTAAATTTGTATATAGAGCTCTTGGAACGGAGATTTTTGCCGCAACACTCAAATATTCAAAAGTAATAATTGATGAGATACAGTCATACGATCCTCGTATAATCGCTTCAATAATATATGGGCTTAAAATAATATCTGATATAGGAGGGCAATTTGCAATAATAACAGCCACATTTCCACCTGTGCTAAGAGATTTTATGCGGGAATATGGTTTGGCAGATGGTATACAGTATAAATTTGCGGATTATTCCGGATCATCAGATATCATAAGACACAAAGTGGATATATTTCATGGAGATATTGATGTAAGCAGGGTTGAGGAAGATTCAAAAAGCAAAAAAGTTCTTGTTATATGTAATACAATCGCCAATGCTCAAAAGCTGTACAAAGAATTACGGGATGATAATGCAAAGGTATATATACTTCATTCGCGTTTTACAAAGAAGGACAGGAGACTTCTTGAAAGCAGGATAATGGAGTTCTCTAATGCGGCATCAGATACAGGAATATGGATAACAACCCAGATAGTTGAAGCCAGTCTGGATATTGACTTTGATGTGCTATATACGGAGATGAGTACAGCCGACAGTCTTCTGCAAAGAATGGGACGATGTAACAGGAAGGGGCGCTATGTCCCTGTCGAAGCCAATGTACATGTATATGACAACAGGGATGGAATAGATATAAAAAGACCAATATATGATAAGGAGATATATAACAGGTCAGTTGATATATTGGCTGATTATGCCGGAAACGTTTTCACGGAAGAGCTGAAAATTAAATATATCAACGAAGTGTACTGCACTGAGAAGATAAAAGATACTGATTACTATAAAAAGATATTAGAATATCTTAACTTATTTAAAAATGTTCTTCCAACGGAATACAGTAAAAAAGAGGCTGATGACAAATTTCGCGATATAAATAATGTCAACGTAATACCTGATGACATCTACAATGAAAATATTGAATTAATAGAACAATGTTTTGAAATTATTAGTAGTCCTTATATATCAGGCGAGGTAAGAAGTATATTCAGATCTAAGATAGAAGATATGACGGTCTCACTGCCTATGATTGGGAAAATCATATATCCGGAAGGAGTCGAAAAAAATGCTCTGAATAACAGTGATATACACAGATGCAGCCTTAAGTATGAATTTGACAGTGCAAAATGTATAGGAAGAGGATTGTTAAAGGAGCAGTCAGAGGATGCAATGTTCTTATAAAAATTACATAAGGGGGGAGAGAATATCAGACATATATGTAATGTCAGAGATGTCATTTAATACGGTATTTTTAAATTATGTTGCACAGTATCAGATACCGATACATTTTTTTAATTACTATAATTTCTATACAGGAAGCTTTTACCCAAAGGATGGCAATCCTGCAGGCCAGCTTCTTGTGAGACAGGTTGAACATTATTCGGATTATGAAAAAAGGCTTAATATAGCTGTAAAAATAATCCAGGCTGCTGCAGATAATATATACAGAAATTTGCGCTACTACAATTCGAGAGATAAAGACGTGTCGGAATATATGAATGATATTAATTCACTTCGCACAAAATTGTGTAGTGCCAATTCAATAGAAGAGCTCATGGGAATAGAGGGCAATATAAGAAAAAGATATTATGCGGCATGGAATGTTATAGTTAACCAGAATATAGAATTTGATAAAAGAGTAATGCATCCTCCGGACAATATGATTAATTCGCTGATTTCGTTTGTAAATTCACTTGTGTACACTAAGATTCTAAGTGAAATATATCATACGCAGCTTAATCCGACAATTAGCTATCTTCATGAACCCGGTGTAAGAAGATAATCATTGTGTCTGGATCTGTCGGAGGTATTTAAGCCGTTAATCGGAGACAGGCTTATATTTTCGTTATTAAACAGAAAACAGATAACCGAGGACAGCTTTACAAAGGAACTTAATTACCTGCATCTGAAAAAAGATGCATCAAAGCTTATAGTATCAGAGTTTGAAAACAAAATGAAACAGACAATAATGCATAAAGAACTTGGGAAACAGGTATCGTATCAGTACCTTATGCGTCTGGAAGCTTATAAGCTTACAAAGCACCTGCTTGGAGAAAAGGAATACGAAGGATTTAGAATATGGTGGTAGCGTATGTATGTGGTATTAGTCTATGATGTCAGCAAAGATGAGAATGGTCAGAACAGGTGGTCGCATATCTTTAAGATATGCAAGAAGTATCTTTCACATATACAGAATTCTGTTTTTGAAGGAGAAATATCGGTTGTACAGTTGACAAAAATGAAACAGGAGCTGGAACCTTATATTAACAGCAGACTGGATTCTGTGGTTATATTTAAAAGCCGGCAGCAAAAGTGGCTTGATAAAGAACTCTGGGGCAAGCAGGATGACCTTACGGACTTTATTCTATAAAGCTGTCGATATCCGGTGCAGCAAAAAAGCCGTTGGGTCGACAAAGCATTAGATTACAGTGATTATGGGCATTTTTACTTGTGTAATCGGTTTAACATTAACATTTTCATGAGTAAAGGCTGCCATTCGACAGAATCGTATGGTAATATAGGGAATATAAGTGTGATTGGAAGCCACGGGAATTAATAGATACATGTTGGGATGTAAATTTACGCTTCACAAGAATAACCTTGGTGAGTATTATCGAATTAATAGATACATGTTGGGATGTAAATATCAAAAAAAGAAAGGTAAGCCGATTATAACACAGTGAATTAATAGATACATGTTGGGATGTAAATATATCAATTACTGACGTACAGGTTAAGAGTGCATTCGAATTAATAGATACATGTTGGGATGTAAATAATATAGTTGGTATAACAATATCTAATACTTAGTTAGAATTAATAGATACATGTTGGGATGTAAATACCAATTCAGCTGCAAAAGCAGGGCGCACCGACACAAGAATTAATAGATACATGTTGGGATGTAAATTGAAACCTGAAATAAATCACGGCGGCGGTGTGGGAAGGAATTAATAGATACATGTTGGGATGTAAATTACTTATGGATTCATGGGAATTTGGCGCCGTGCTTGGAATTAATAGATACATGTTGGGATGTAAATTTATGTACTGCTTAATGTCATTACTAATTGGCTTGCTGAATTAATAGATACATGTTGGGATGTAAATATTTCAATTACTGACATACAGTGCAAGAGTGCATTCGAATTAATAGATACATGTTGGGATGTAAATGCGTATATTCCTGCAAACAAACAGCACTTTATTGGAGAATTAATAGATACATGTTGGGATGTAAATGGGAATATTTAGCAATCGGCAACAATGGGAAAAGTTAGAATTAATAGATACATGTTGGGATGTAAATGATGAAAGAAGAATGTTAAGGTGAAGGTAAGGCGAGGAATTAATAGATACATGTTGGGATGTAAATGATTCATCTGCCCGCGTATTCGGTTGTAAACCATTGAATTAATAGATACATGTTGGGATGTAAATTTAGGTGCTTTTCTTTCACCTATTGAACCACTAGGAATTAATAGATACATGTTGGGATGTAAATAACGTTGAGAAGGCGAAAGAAGCGAACGGTAGTACGAATTAATAGATACATGTTGGGATGTAAATGATATTACTTTTGTAGGGATGCCGCACATGTGGAGGAATTAATAGATACATGTTGGGATGTAAATGAAGCAAAAGAGAAGAGAGAAAAGGAAAGAATAAAGGAATTAATAGATACATGTTGGGATGTAAATTAGGAATAGTTGTATCCGTTGCTGAATCAGTTTCAGGAATTAATAGATACATGTTGGGATGTAAATACAGGATGGGTGGCAATAACACAGCGGACGGATGCGAATTAATAGATACATGTTGGGATGTAAATACCATATACATCATTGCAGATATATTGTCCATTCAGAATTAATAGATACATGTTGGGATGTAAATTTTGTAATTGTGTTAATAGCGTGGAAAACTCTACGGAATTAATAGATACATGTTGGGATGTAAATAACAGATATACAACTACATCGTTACGCTGACGGATGGAATTAATAGATACATGTTGGGATGTAAATATTTTCCTGTTTTTGATTCATTTGATTCTGTTAAGGAATTAATAGATACATGTTGGGATGTAAATGAAGATGTAGGCGGAAGGAGATTAAAAAATGGAAGGAATTAATAGATACATGTTGGGATGTAAATATTAAGAGTATACAAAATAATATTTTCAATTTTTCTGAATTAATAGATACATGTTGGGATGTAAATCAAGAATAAGAAAAAGATTGTTGCTACAGCGCAGCGGAATTAATAGATACATGTTGGGATGTAAATCATTAAATCCTCGGAATGCTCTTTATTAACCTGATGAATTAATAGATACATGTTGGGATGTAAATCTCCACTAGGCTGTGGCAGGCTTTAAGTTCTCATGGAATTAATAGATACATGTTGGGATGTAAATTCAATAACTTCATCACCTGATTTTTGAACAATATCTGAATTAATAGATACATGTTGGGATGTAAATTATTCAAAATTATTATCAATGCTGGATTGCTATGTCGAATTAATAGATACATGTTGGGATGTAAATGTGAATGGCGCTATTGCTACATGGCATTATCTTGGAATTAATAGATACATGTTGGGATGTAAATTGAAGAAGCTTGTAGCAAATGTATGTCTACATAAAGAATTAATAGATACATGTTGGGATGTAAATTATCTTCTTCAACTTCTTGCTTGCATGACGAGGAGCGAATTAATAGATACATGTTGGGATGTAAATTAAGATAAAGCCGAATGTTTTCAGATTCTTGACATTGGAATTAATAGATACATGTTGGGATGTAAATGCTTTTAAGTTTAGACTGCGCGAGTTTGGCAGCATCGAATTAATAGATACATGTTGGGATGTAAATAGCTTACGGCTTTTTGCAAGTATTTATCGAGGCTTACGAATTAATAAATACATATTAAAATACAAATATCAAAAAAATTGAATATAAACTTTAAGGTATGATTGACAGAAGATTATTATAATAAAAATTTTTGAATCTTAAATTGCCATACCATTGTATATGTAATCTATATATAATAGATATAAAATGAAAGCGTGAAATAAGATATTATAAATATAATATCCTGATACCATCAGAAAGGAGCCCCAATGCCTGACTCATACACCCCTGATACCACCATAACTGTAACTTTGGATTCTGAACTTTTGAACGAATTACAGAGCATTCTGGATGAAATTGGAATTGATATGGAGACAGCGATGGTAATGTATTTGGAAGAGATTGCAAGAAAGAAAAGAAATCCTTTTGAAGTTGCTGCAGATGCTTGTCTGTAACGGCCTATCAGAATTTTAGAATTCCTTTTCAGCCGCAATCCTGTCAAACAGTTCAACAAGCTCTTTTGTGGTGTACTGTTCCTTTGTACTGTTTGTGAGCATCAGTCTTAATTCATAGAGTGTTGCCATTTTTACGGTCTGCAGTTCCTTGTCTGCAAATTCCTGAGTTTTCATTTTGGCGTTGACCTCATTACTTATTCATTCTGAATTAATTATGATTTCTGCAACAAAAAAGGATTCTCAACCGAGAATCCTTTTTTAAGAGCGCGAGACGGGAATCGAACCCGCGACCCCCTCCTTGGCAAGGAGGTGCTCCACCGCTGAGCCACTCGCGCATGTTATGAAGTTTTTGTTTTGTGCGCTCCGTGCTGAGCACATTTGATAATATACTATAGGTCTAATGATTTGTCAACAGGTTTTTTGAAAAAAATTAAAATTTTTTCACACAACTTATACAATTCCTTAAAACATTGGGAGAGAGCTGTCGTAAAGTGTTGAATTAATGCGCGTTAATGAGCGAAAAACTATTGCACTGTATATGAAAATTGTTTAAAATTAATAGGTATTTGTGTGCCCAAGGAGTGGATTAAGATTTCTTTCCGCACATGACATAATATGACTTCGCAGATATAAAGCTGCAGGCTTAAGGAGGATATGCGGATGGAAAGTGTAGAGTTAAAATATGGTGAAGGCAAAGTAACCATTAATGTAGAAGGGGCAAAGTCGATAGAGTATCTGACTGAGAACCGGATGCCTGAGATAGAAGATCTTAAGGCAGCGCTTCTCAGGGCAGTTAATGAGGATGTTATAGATTCAAAACCACTTAAAGAGCTTATTGAGGCAGATGATAAGGTTACATTTGTAATAAGTGACCTTACAAGATTCTGGATGAGACAGGACAAGGTGCTTGCAATTCTTGTTGAGTATCTGCACGATGAGCTTGGTGTTCCATATGACAATATGATAGTTGTTGTTGCACTTGGTTCACACAGACCGGCAGCAGAAGACGAGCTGTGTAAGCTTGCGTCTAAGGAAGTATATGACAGGGTTAAGGTTGTTAATCATGACTGTGATGCTGATGATCTTGTTAATATAGGAACAACGTCGAGAGGAACGGAAGTGTGGGTTAATCCGCTTGCAGTCGGACGTAAGACTATTATGATAGGCGGAACCGTACATCATATAATGGCAGGATACGGCGGAGGACGTAAGAGCGTGCTTCCGGGAATCAGCGGAAGACAGACTATCCGTCAGAACCATACGAGGGCACTTGACCCGTCTGCACCTAGAACAGACCTTAAGGTAGGTGGCGGCAGGATTACAATGAACCCTATCAATGAAGATATGGACGAAGCGGCAAGACTGCTTAATCCGACATTTGGTGTTAATATAGTAGTTAATACATCATCTAAGCACAGTGGGCTTTTCTGCGGAGATTTTCATAATGCATGGCTTAAGAGCTGTGAATTCTGTCAGAAATGTTATGGCAAGCCTATTGATTATGAAGCGGATGTTGTTATAGCAAGCTGTGGAGGGTTTCCTAAGGATATTAACCTTTATCAGGCTGTTAAGACAGTATTTAATGCAACAAGGGCAGTTAAGAAGGGCGGCACGGTAATATTCCTTGCAGAGTGCAGGGAAGGCGGCGGAGCCAAGGATTTCTTTGACTGGATGGAACCGCTTAAGAGAGGAACTCTTGACGCTGACTTAAGAAAAGCATTTACAATAGGCGGATATATATTCTATGCGGCATGTGAAGCCATAAGCAAATGTAACCTTAAGATGTTAAGCATGATGGATCCTGACGTGGTGCGCGATATGAAGATTGATTCATATCATAATATAGAAGACCTGCTTGCAACAGTAGATTTTAAAGATAAGAGCGTGTATGTAATCCCTTACGGCGGAAGCGTTATGCCTCAGCTCAAAGAAGAGTACGATGCAATCAACAGTGAATTTACAAAATAATACTCCGGGGGATTTACAGATGTTTAATATTCCATTTATTATAGTTCTTGTTTATGTAGCTCTGCTTTTTGCGCTCAGCATTTTTATGTCAGTAAAGGCGCGCAGGGACGGTGAGAATTTCCTGCTATACAAGGGAAAGAATAATATGTGGCTGACGGCAGTTACGATTGCCGGACTTGCAATCGGCGGTGCGTCAACAATCGGTATTGCTGAGAATGCATTTACCAAGGGACTGTCAGCGGGCTGGTATGACCTTGCGTGGGCTATCGGTGCAGTTGTGTGCAGTCTTGTGCTTGTAAAGAAGCTTCGTGCGAGCGGATATACAACAATAAGTGAGATGACAAGGAATATGTATGGTACTGCGGCAGAGAAGATAATGATTGTGTCCATGATTATTATCCAGTGCGGAATCATTGCATTACAGTATAAGGCAGGCGGAAGCATTCTGTATTCACTCCTTCCGGGAGTATTCAGTGATGTTAAGACCGCAACACTTTTCAGTTTTATTATATTCATGCTTATTGCGTTTGTTGGTGGAATGGGCTCAGTAAGTGTGAGTAATATTATGAATATTACGCTTATATATGTAGGTGTTATAGTAGCAACATTTGTTGTTTTATTTAATGAGGGCGGCTGGGATGCGGCAGTTGCAATGGCAGCAGCTAATCCTGACGTGCCTTACATGAGCTTTTGGGAAGGTATGGGAGTATCAGGTATTCTCGGATGGATAGTTGTAATGTGCGGTAATACCAATTCTGTTCAGGGAGCTGTACAGATTGCACTTACATCCAGGTCAGATAAGGATGCGGTAAGAGGCTTCCAGATTGGTGCGCTTATGATGATACCGGTGGGATTTTTATGTGCACTTCTTGGTGTGGCTTCAAAGGCACTCTATCCTGAAGGTGCAGCTTCAACAGCGCTTCCTGTAATACTTATGAGTCTTCCTGCGGGGATTGCAGGACTTACGCTTGCAGGTCTGTGGGCGGCAGACATGTCAACAGCATGCAGCATGCTTATCGGACTTTCTACTACATGCAGCCGTGATGTATTCTTTAAGACTAAGTTTGGAAAGAGATTTGAAGAAAAGACATTTCTTGTTAATAAGATAATAATTGCGATTGTCGGAACTGTTACGTATATTGTTTCAACACAGTTTACAAGTATTCTCGGTGCTATGCAGAAGGCGCTTTCACTTGCAATAGGAACATCATTTATTGTACTTGGAGGCCTTCTCTTCCCTAAGTTTGCCGGTAAGAGAGCAGGGTTCTTCACAATACTTGCGTCAATTGCATGTATCATTACATGGAGCCTATTCCCTGCAATCGGTAAGGTTTTCTTTAATCAGATAGGCTTCTACATGCTTGTGGTATGTGGAATTGTGTTTATAGCAGTAAGTCTGCTTGACAAAGAAAAAGTTGCTTAAGATGGGGATTGGTCATGGGGAATAAAAGATTTACAAGAGGCAGGCGCAGAAGGAATGCAGGAGTGCTTGCCAGACTTAACATAAGGCTGAAAAATAGCAGTAATCCGGCCAAAAGAAGGAATTATAACGGTAATAATACCAATTCCGGAGATTATAGAACTGCTAATCAGGGCAGTCAGGCATACAGAAGAGAGATGAAAAGACGCGCAAGAAGACGCGAAATTCTTATAAACAGAATAAAATACGGAACAGCAGCACTTATAATTCTTGCGGTGCTTATCACGGGAATTGTAAGAATGGCAGGATGTGCCATATCACATATAAAGGGAGGCAGCAATCAGGCAGATGAAGTTGTGCAGACGTTGGCCTATGTTGAACCTTCATCGCAGGAGCCGGTTAAGCAGGTGATTACAATTCCGCAGCCGGTGAAGTCTGCTGATTACAAAGATATAACGTCGGAAAAGGTCAAGAGTGCATATATATCGCTTGTGGATATAGACAGTCATGAGATTATTGCCGGAAGACAGTATGACGCAAAGATATATCCGGCCTCGATGACGAAGGTTATGACGCTCATAATAGCTGTTGAGAATATCAGGGACATGAATGATACATTTACAATGACGACGGAGCTTATAGACCCGCTTGTCAGGGAGAATGCATCAAGAGCGGGATTTGATCCCGGGGAAAAGGTTACGGCTAATGATCTGCTTTATGGGCTTATCCTTCCTTCGGGAGCGGATGCTGCGCAGGCACTTGCAAGAATGATTGCAGGCTCAGAAGAGGAATATGCCGGGCTTATGAATGCCAAATGCGCAGAGATAGGCCTTAAAAATACTCATTTTGCCAATACTTCAGGATTATATGATGCCGACCAGTATACAACACCGGTAGAGATGGGAATGATAATGGAGTATGCGATGCAGAATGAACTGTGTGCGAAGGTGCTTTCAACTTATCAGTATACAACGGCACCATCACCGCAGCATCCGGGCGGAATAGCTCTTACAAGTACAATGTTCAGCAGAATGTATGGTACTGAAGCGGAAGGTGTTACGATTACTGCCGGTAAGACCGGATATATCACGGAATCAGGCAACTGCCTCGTAAGCTATGCTGTCAAGGGAGATAAACACTATGTGTGTGTAACTTCGGGCGGAACTAACAAATGGGATTCTATATTCGATGATATAGAGCTCTACGGCAATTATCTGCCATAGCAACATGGAATGGAGAATGTGGATGTATTATTACAGCTGGAATCAATGGATTACATTTTTCTTTATTTATAGTTTTCTCGGATGGGTATGGGAGTCATGCTATGTTTCGATTAAGTCACACCGATGGGTCAACAGGGGATTCTTAAGAATGCCTATGCTGCCGCTGTATGGTTCGGGCGCAACGATTATGCTGCTTCTTACACTGCCTTTTCCGGGTAATTATGTGCTTCAGTACTGTCTTGGTGTTATCGGACCGACAATACTTGAATACTTCACCGGATGGGCGATGGAAAAGCTTTTCAAAATGCGTTACTGGGATTACAGTAACCAGAGGTTCAATATCAAGGGCTATATATGCCTTACATCAAGTATAGCATGGGGCTTCTTTACACTGCTGATGACATATGTGCTTCATCCGCCGATTGAGCATTTTGTCCTTAATAAGATACCGCCGGTTGTTGATTATGTTGTCATAGCTGTTGTCGGAGTGTTATTTGTACTTGATACTATCGAATCTGCTAAGGTGGCTGTAGATGTCGGTAAGGCACTTGAGAAGATGACAGATATACGCGCACAGATTGATGACATACAGGTACAGTTAAGCCTCCTGAAATCGCAGGCTGCAAGAATAGCATCTGAGAAAAAGGAAGCTGCAATTGATAAAGTATATGCAGCTAAGAGCAGTGCCAAGATTACGGCACAGGATGCAAAGGAAGAGGCAGTACAGAAGATGGCTGTACTTGCTGCAAAGCTTGAGGAACTTAATCTTAACAGAGAGAGTATTACAAAAGGAATGTCAATATTCCACAGGGGTCTGCTTCGCGGCAACCCTACTGCAGCATCTGAAAGATTTGGTGCAGCACTTAAGGAGCTTAAGGAACGCTTCAGATAGATATAAGAGCCGCTGTATGATGCAGCGGCTCTCTGTTGGCATATGTGATAATATGTCTGGTTTAGGACTCCTGATGAGCGAGGATTGAGTAGAAGGACAGTGCATACAATCCACACAGACCAACTATTGCATATATGATTCTTGAGATCCATGACATATTGCCGAAGAGGAATGCAACAAGGTCAAATCCGAAGAATCCGATAAGCCCCCAGTTGATTGCACCTATGATTATAAGTGTATGCGCAATGCAGTTTAGTGTGCTGTTTCCCATTGTGACCACCTTTCCGGGAACGTTTACGTTCCGATATTTAATATTAAACTTCATTATAGTCTGTCACATGATTGAGAAATTTATTCAGATGATGTCTGCATGAAAGGAGCAGTATATGAATATACTTATTATAGACGGTCAGGGCGGCAAGCTTGGAAAACAGCTTGTTAATTCAATTTTAAAGAGATATCCGGAACATAATGTGACTGTTGCAGGAACCAATGCCGTCGCAACATCATCTATGCTCAAAGGTACACAGCTGCGCGGGGCAACAGGTGAGAATGCGGTTATTGTCGGGGCGAGAAAAGCAGATGTGATTATAGGACCCGTCGGAATTGTCATTGCGGATGCGCTGCTTGGTGAGATATCACCGGCGATGGCTGTGGCAGTCGGACAGAGTGCTGCAGTGAAGATTCTTCTGCCTGTCAACAGATGCGATAACCTTGTGGCAGGAATAACTGACCAGTCAATTAATGTGATAATAGAGGATGCGCTTGATAAGATAGGGAAGATAGACAATGCTTGACATGGGCATTGTCTTATTTTATACTAAAATAGTTTGATAATCAAAATAATAAGGAGAGATATATGTTAATGAAATGTCTGGAACTTGGTGATAAATGCGCAAAATACCCTGTTATTCAGGGCGGAATGGGAGTGGGAGTAAGTCTTTCACAACTTGCGGGTGCGGTGGCACACGCAGGAGGAGTGGGAGTTATTTCGTCAGCTCAGATTGGCTTTGACGAGCCTGATTTTAAGACTAATACAAGAGAAGCCAATATAAGAGCTCTTACAAGACATATAAAAAATGCACTTGCAATGAAGCGTGAGGGGCTTGTAGGTGTCAATGTAATGGTGGCGCTTAAGGATTACAGGGAGCATGTAAGGACAGCAGCACAGGCCGGTGCTGATATAATAATAAGCGGAGCCGGACTTCCGGTAGATCTTCCGGAGCTTGTTGCGGGAACCGGAACAAAGATTGCACCGATTGTATCGTCAGTTAAGGCAGTGAAAGTAATATTGTCAATGTGGGAGCGGAAGTATAAAAGGACGGCGGACATGGTTGTGATAGAAGGACCGGAAGCAGGCGGCCATCTTGGATTCAGCAGGGAAGATATAGAATCAGGTATCAGAGAGAGATTTGATGATGAGATAAGAGGGATAATTGAGTGTGTTAAGGGGTATGCAGAACGCTTTGGCGTACATATTCCTGTAATTGCAGCGGGCGGAATATTCAATGGCGATGACGTAAGGCATGCACTGTCTCTTGGGGCAGACGGAGTGCAGGCAGCCACACGGTTTGTGGCGACGAAGGAATGTGATGCCAGTGATGCATACAAACAGGCGTATATAGATGCATCGGCTGATGACATAACAATCATAAAAAGCCCTGTAGGCATGCCCGGACGTGCGCTTAATAACAGCTTCATACGCCGCATAAAGGATAATCCCGAACGCATAACGGAATGCTTCGGATGCCTTGCACACTGCAATCCTTCACAGGTTCCGTACTGTATAACAAAGGCACTTATAAATGCGGTCAGGGGCGATATTGAAAACGGTCTTATATTCTGTGGAAGCAATGTTTCACGGATAGACCGCATAATAACAGTTGATGAGCTTATGGGTGAATTGATCGTATAAAATTCCGATCTGTGTTATAATATCAGTCATGGAGGTACTTGGTTTATGGCACGTTTTAAAAGAATATTTGTTATAGTAATTGATTCACTTGGAATCGGAGAGATGGCTGATTCGGCAGATTTTGGGGATATAGGTGTCAATACGCTCGGGCATATATCACAGAGCAGGGATACATTTGCAATACCTAATCTTGCAGAGCTTGGAATGGCGGATCTTGTGAACCTGAAGCAGGCTGCACCATGTGACAGGCCTAAGGGATATTATCTTAAGCTTAATGAGAGAAGCAATGGTAAAGATACAATGACCGGCCACTGGGAGATGATGGGGATATATACACAGAAACCGTTTAAGACATTCAGTGAGCACGGATTTCCGAAGGAACTTATTGATGAGCTTGAGAAGAGAACAGGACGGAAGATAATAGGTAATAAGAGCGCGAGCGGAACACAGATTCTTGATGAGCTTGGCGAGCGTGAGATTAATAACGGCGAACTTATTGTGTATACATCAGCGGATTCGGTGCTTCAGATATGTGGCAATGAAGAGACAATGGGGCTTGATACGCTGTATCATTACTGCAGGATAGCAAGAGAACTGACGATGCGTGAGGAATGGCGCGTCGGAAGGGTAATAGCAAGACCGTACACGGGAATGAAGCGCGGTGAATTTATAAGAACAGCCAACAGGCACGATTATGCACTGAGTCCGACAGGCAGGACTGTTCTTGATGCGCTTAAAGAGTCGGGCAGAGATGTGATATCAGTCGGCAAGATAAGTGATATATTCAACATGCAGGGGATAACAGAGGTGAACAGGTCCAAGAGTTCGGTTCACGGAATGGAGCAGACTATTGCAATAGCAGACAGGGATTTTGACGGCCTGTGTTATGTGAATCTTGTTGACTTTGACGCATTGTGGGGACACAGGCGGAATCCACAGGGATACGGTGACGAACTGGAGCGCTTTGATGTGAAGCTTGGAGAACTTCTGGGGCATCTGAGAAGTGATGACCTGCTTATGATTACGGCTGACCATGGTAATGATCCGACGTATAAGGGAACGGACCATACAAGAGAGAAGGTCCCTCTTCTTGTATATTCACCTTCGCTAAGCGGTTACGGACAACTCGATGAGCAGGATACGTTTGGCGTTATAGGTGCTACAATAGCGGATAATTATGGTATCGCAATGCCGGAAGGAACAATTGGTACATCTTTAATGGCAAAATTTCAGTAATAAAATATAAATGAACTCAAAATATGTTGAAAAACCTCGATTAAAATAATATAATCCATATAATAATTACTATGGATATAGTACCTTTAGCATAAGCGGATTTGCTGATGCTTGTAAAGGACACAGAAATGGAGGTATTTATGCGTATTTTAAAAAATCTGAGCGTTAAGATAAAGCTTCTTGTACCTGCACTGCTCATGGTATTATGTATGATTGTTATGGCAGTAACGAATTATTTCAGCTTTAATTCGGTAATGGATGCAAGCAGGAAGATATCATCAGAATACGCAGAGAGCATATCAATATTAGGAGATATGTCGGCTAATTTTGAATCACTGCAGAGGGTAATATTTGCACATTGCATTGCCACTGACGGATCAACAAAGCGTAATCTTACTGCTGAATCGGAAGAACTTAAGTCGGAGATTGATGACCAGTGCGCGCAGCTTGATGGCAGACTTGCTGATGATGAGTCAAAACAGGAATATCAGAAGTTCAAAGAGGCTTATGCCAACTACGTAAAGAACTTTGAGCAGGCGATTAAGTACAGTAACGACGGTCAGTCACAGCAGGCTGTAAGTATTGCTAATTCATCACTTACTAATCTCGGCAATCAGATAAGCAAGCTTATGGAACAGCTTATCGATGCCAATCATGATGGCATGGATATTGCAATACAGCATCAGACAGATGCTTATAATTCGGCTATAATTTCATCGGCGGTATTCCTTTTTATTGCGATGGCGGTAGCTGCAGTTACAATTATTATTATCCGTTCTGAGGTTACAAAGCCTATGACGGCTACTAATAAGAAGCTTGGAGAGATAGTAAGCAGCATTGATAAAGGGCAGGGTAATCTTACAGAACGCATAGCAGTAGATGGCAAGGATGAGATTGCACAGCTTGGTAATGGAATTAATACATTCATAGGAACACTGCAGAATATAATGCAGGAGATTACAAGTGATTCTGACAAGCTTGAGGATATTGTCGGCAATGTCCTCGAAAGCGTTAAGAAAGCCAACGAGAATTCATGTGATGTATCATCTGTAATGGAAGAGCTTTCAGCAACAATGCAGGAGATATCTGCAACAGTGACTACTGTGGATGACAATACGGGTACTGTTGACAATAATACAAAGGATATTGCCGATGCATCTGACGATCTTCTTAAGTATACTGAGGATATGAAGAAGAGGGCTGAGGAACTCAGCACGATGGCACAGAATAACAAGGATAACACCAATTCGGTAATGGAAGGAATTCTTGTTGCACTTAATAAGGCAATTGATGACAGTAAGAGTGTACAGCGTGTCAATGAACTTACTGATGAGATACTGAGTATATCAGGACAGACTAATCTGCTTGCCCTGAATGCATCGATTGAAGCGGCAAGAGCAGGCGAAGCAGGACGCGGATTTGCTGTTGTTGCGGATGAGATAAGGCAACTGGCTGATTCAAGCAGGGATACGGCTAATAATATCCAGAATATTAATACAATGGTTGTTGCAGCGGTAAAGGCACTTGTTGACAGTTCTAATGAGCTTGTTGCATATATTAACGAGACGATACTTCCTGATTATGACAGCTTTGTTGCGTCAGGAAGACAGTATGATGATGATGCGGCTCACATTAACGGAGTTGTCACACATTTCCATGAGCTTACAGCTGAGCAGAAGAAGCTTGTGAACAGTATATCAGAGGCTATTGACGGAATTGCAACAGCTATAGGTGAGAGCGCAAGTGCAGTAACGACAGCTGCAATGAACACTAATGATCTTGTTGAGGACATGTCTAAGGTATCTGATGTAATGCAGGAGAATAAGCAGATAGCTGATGCACTTAAGTCAGAGGCTGGCAGATTCACAGAAGTATAAAGAGAGCAGATTAATGACATATATATTCTATATTTCCAATCATGGTTTTGGACATATAATGCGTGAGATACCTGTTATGGCGCGGCTTTTAGAGTGCGGCATGCAGGTTATCTGCATTTGTGGGGCAAAACAGCTTAATGCTGCCAGGAGCTATATGGCGGACAGACACATAATTGATGACAACGAAGAATGCGGCGTCAGTGGTAAAGGGAGATTTGTCTGCATTGAGGGGGATACTGATTATGGGACACCTGTAATTCCGGGAACACTTAAGATTGATGCCAGGGCACTTGAACGCGGAGTCAGAGCATATGTGGAAACATTTGAATCAAGGATAGAAGAGGCAGTCGGACTCATCAAAAGATATGACGCGGCAGCTGTCATATGTGATATTGTTCCATGGGCTCTTACGGCGGCGAAGAGAGCCGGAGTGCCGTCATTTTTTATGGCAAGCTTTACGTGGATAGAAGTCTTTGAAGAATATCTTGATGAAAAGCTGCTTGCACCATACAGGAAGTGCTTTGAGGATGCAGACAGGGTACTTTTGTATGCCATGGCTAATGGACCGACAAGGAAACGTTTTCCGGATGGAATACAGGTAGGACTTGCGGCGCGGCCATTTGACTGTGAACGTGTGGATAACATACGCAGAAAGCTGTCATGCGGTGGACAAAAGCTTGTATTCATGTCGGTTGGCGGAAGTAATTCTGGAATTGACACAAAGATAGATGTGAACGGTCTTCAGTACAGATTTGTCGCTACGGGTGGAATACATTTTGCTGAAGGCAGTGATAACGTATATGAATTACCGGAAGGAGTGCCGGATACTAATAATTATATTGCGGCATGTGATTACTGTATAACAAAGCCCGGCTGGTCTACGATAGCTGAAGTGCTGCTTGCCGGAACACCGGCTGCACTGATTGGACGGCCTGATATCGCAGAGGACAGAATGAACATTGCAATGATGTGCAATCTGGGTGCGGCTGTGAGTATAGATATAACTGAACTTGATGACATGAGTAAGGTTATGAATAAAATAAGCGCGATGGATTATCATCGCGCAGACTTTGTTAATGACTATGAACATATTGCCGGAATAATTATGGGGCAATGTGATTTGGATTGAATAAGCAACCGGATATGCATTTATAATGCACGTTTTACAGAGATGGCTTTGGCAGGACACATCTCCTGGCAACAGAAGCATGAGATACAGCCTTTCTTTGTAAAATGTGCTTTTTTATCTTTTATCTTTATTATATGAGCAGGGCAGCTCTCGGCGCATCTGCCGCATCCGACGCATATATCCGGATTAACCTTAGGGTAAGACTTAAGGAAATGTTTCATTAGCATGGTGGCCGGACGTGCAAGAAACGGAGGCACACTCGTAGAAAAATCAAGCTTATGCGTATCCGGTTTCTCAAACGGCGTAAGTCCTTCAGGAATCTGCTCACCGGCAAGTTCAATCTCATCAGGCAGGGCAAGCCCGCGTTCTACGGCCTGACGTATCATAACAACATCCATAGGATTAAGCTTCATAAGCTGTGCTGCAAAGTAATCCTGTGTGTAAAAATCTCTTGCAGCCATAATGAGGTTAAGAGGATGTGACGTGCCTCCTGTAGGACCGTTACCCTCCATGGCATCTATGGCATCAATTATAGTAACAGCCGGATTAACTGTCTGTGCAAGCTCCAACAGCATATTGGAAAAATCTTCAATCTTAGGCCAGCGATAGTGCATCTGAGGCTTCTCAAGACCGGGGATTGTTCCGAAAAGGTTCTTTATTCCGCCGGAATAGCCGGTCATGGAATGTGTCTTAAGCTTACATATATTAACAACATAATCAGCTTCGACGATTGGAGTTATAAGGTTGAATGTATGGTTCACAAAACCTTCGCGGCATGTAACCACCTTAGATGTAAAATCCATATTAAGCTTTATATACGGGTGAAGGCTCTTAAGACCGCATACACGGTATATATTTTTGATATATTCCGCGTTATACAGTCCTCCTGAGCTTTCGGCAAGTGTTATGTCTGTTATTCCGTTATCGTGGAAATACCGTGCGGCTGCATTAATTACTGCCGGATGTGTAGTTACGGGAAACTGTGGGCTCTTTGCCATGACAAGATTAGGCTTCAGCACAACTTTCATTCCCGGGTGGATATCATTAATTATTCCGAGTGTCTCAAAAGATCTGCATATAGCACTGTATATCTTATCCTCATCATATCCGTCTACATTGTAAAGCGTCTGTATCATAAATATCCCCATTCCCGCATGCTGTCTGCATGCGACGAAAAATATGATTTATTTTAATATGATACAGGTATTTATTCAAGTGCCATTTTAGAGGTGCTCGGCCTTGTGTATGTTATAAAATAAACAAATATTGCATAGCTCCGGCAAAATGTATATAATGAAAATTAAATGCTATTTAGCACGTAAAGCATACAGGATTGGAGAATGTATATATGGGAAACAGAACTGATAAAGCAGCAGAATTACACAATAAGGGATATAACTGCGCACAGGCTGTAGCATGCAGCTTTTGTGACGAATTTGGGATTGATGAGGCAGCGATGTTCCGTCTGACAGAAGGCATGGGGCTTGGAATGGGATGTATGGAAGGAACTTGTGGTGCGGTTAACGGAGCGGTTACAATACTCGGACTGCTTAACAGTTCGGCCAACCTTGAGAAGCCAGACTCAAAGGGACAGACATATAAGCTTTCAAAAGAGCTTGTCGAGACATTTAAAAACAAAAATAAGTCAATAGTATGCAAAGACCTCAAGGGTGTTGAGACGGGAGAAGTGTTAAGAAGCTGCCCGGGATGTATTGAAGACGCAGTTATTATCCTTGAGAAGATATTGGAAGAACACAGATAATTAGGAGACGTAGCGTATATGAGCAGACTTAAAATTGCAACTAAGAATGTTGCCGGCCAGACTGTAGAGAGACTGTATAAGGATCTTGAGAGACGTATTGTGGCAAGTCCTCCGGGAATATGCCCTGTAGATCTGGCACTTAATTTCCTCAGACTATGCCATGCACAGACATGTGGTAAATGTGTGCCGTGCCGTGTAGGACTCGGACAGCTTGCAGATTACCTTAATCAGGTTCTTGAAGGAGAGGCAACAATGGAGACGCTTGGCGAGATAGAAAGGCTTGCCAAGGTAATAAGTAACTCGGCTGACTGTGCAATCGGATATGAGGCAGCCAATATGGTACTCAGGGGGCTTGAAGGTTTCCGTGACGATTATGTTGCACATATCAAGAATGGCAAATGTACCAATCACATAACCCAGGCAATACCTTGTGTTGCATTGTGCCCTGCGGGAGTTGATATTCCGGGATATATCGCGCTTGTTAATGAAGGAAGATATGCAGATGCAGTGCGTCTTATAAGAAAGGATAATCCTTTCCCTACAGCGTGTGCACTTATATGTGAGCATCCATGCGAGGCAAGATGCCGCAGAAGTATGTTTGACACGGCAGTTAATATAAGAGGACTTAAGAGATTTGCTGTGGATAATGCAGGAGTTGTGCCGGCACCTCCATGTGCCGCGGCAACCGGTAAGAGAGTTGCTATTGTCGGAGGTGGTCCAAGCGGACTCAGTGCAGCATATTTCCTTTCACTTATGGGGCATAAGTGCGTTGTTTATGAGATGAAGTCCAAGCTTGGCGGAATGTTAAGATACGGAATACCTAATTACCGGTTCCCAAGAGAACGCCTTCAGGAAGATATTGACTGTGTTCTGTCAACAGGAGTTGAAGTTAAGTATAATACAAAGATTGGTGAGAATTTCTCAATTAAGGATCTTAGAGACCAGTATGATGCCGTTTATATTGCAATCGGTGCCCATAACGATAAGAAGATAGGAATAGAGGGTGAAGACAGCAATAATGTTATGTCGGCGGTTGAGCTGCTTGATAATATAGGTAACGATAATGTACCTGATTTTACCGGCAAGACGGTTGCTGTTGTCGGCGGTGGTAATGTTGCAATGGACTGTGTACGCTCAGCGGTAAGACTTGGTGCTAAGAGAGCAATAATTGCCTACAGAAGGCGTAAGGAAGATATGACAGCGCTTCCTGAAGAAGTGGAAGGAGCACTTGAGGAAGGCTGTGAACTTATGGAACTCAGCAGTCCGGTAAGAATAGAGGCTGATGAGAACGGCAATGCCGTGGCATTGTGGGTTAAGCCACAGATAATCGGAAGAATGGATGAATGGGGAAGGGCCAGACCATCTGATTCATCAAAGCCTGAGGTGAGGGTCGCATGTGATATTGTAATAGTCGCAATCGGACAGGGTATTGAGAGCCGTCATTTTGAGGAGGCGGGAATGCCTGTCAAGAGAGGCAACATAACAGCCATGGATGATGGCGAGATTATCAATATACCGGGTGTATTTGCCGGAGGTGACTGTGTAACCGGGCCTGCAACTGTAATACGTGCTATTGCCGCAGGTAAGGTGGCAGCGGCCAATATAGATGAATATCTCGGATATAATCATCTCATAAGCGTTGATATAGACATTCCGGCGGCAAGCCATGCGGACAAGCCGGCGTGCGGAAGGGTTAATCTTACCAATGTGCCTGCGGATGAGAGAAAATGCAATTTTGATCATATCGAATGCGGCATGACTCTTGAAGAGGCTGAGCAGGAGTCTTCGCGCTGCTTAAGGTGCGACCACTTTGGCTATGGTAACTTTAAAGGAGGAAGAGCAGAGATATGGTAAATCTTACAATAAACAACCGTCCGGTAAGTGTCCCTGAGGGCACAACAATTCTTGATGCTGCGGCAGGCATCGGAATTATGATTCCACATCTGTGCTATCTCCGCGATATTAATGAGATAGCAGCATGCCGTGTATGCCAGGTGGAACTTCAGGGCAAGGAAAAGCTCATAACGGCCTGTAATAATAAGGTTGAGGAGGGGATGGTAATATTCACTAACTCACCTAAGGTACGAGAGACACGCAAGACAATCGTACGTCTTATACTTTCGCAGCATGACTGCAGATGTGCAATCTGTGTACGAAGCGGTAACTGTGAGCTTCAGAAGATTGCTAATGATCTGGGATGTATAGAGAATCCGTATAATGGAAGAATAGAGCATAATGATTGGAATCCTGAATTCCCTATTATCCGCGATAATGCCAAATGTATTAAGTGCATGCGCTGTATTCAGGTATGTGAAAAGATACAGACGCTTCATGTATGGGATGTAGTTAATACAGGCAGCAGAACAACTGTGGATGTGGCTAACGGCCGTAAGATTGAACATGCGGACTGTGCAGCCTGTGGACAGTGTGTGACACATTGCCCTGTAGGAGCGCTAAGAGAAAAGGATGATATCGGCAAGGTACTTGCAGCTCTTAATGACCCGGAGACGATAACTGTGGTTCAGGTGGCACCTGCCGTCAGAACGGCATGGGGCGAGGATCTCGGCATGCCGGGGGATGTGGCTACAGAGAAGAGACTTGCGTCGGTGCTCAGACATATAGGCTTTGATTATGTATTCGATACCAATTTTTCAGCGGATCTTACGATAATGGAAGAGGGAAATGAATTTATAGAAAGGCTTAAGAATCCTGACAAGAGCAGACTTCCGATGTTTACATCGTGCTGCCCGGGCTGGGTGAGATTTGTTAAGTCACAGTATCCTGAATTCGTGGATAATCTGTCAACAGCCAAGTCACCGCAGCAGATGTTCGGCGCAGTTGTTAAGTCATATTTTGCCAAGAAAGCGGATATAGATCCGTCAAGAATATGTTCAGTCTCTATTATGCCTTGTACAGCCAAGAAAGCGGAAGCGGCATATGATAATATGAGTTCTGCAGGATACGGACAGGATGTTGATTATGTGCTCACAACAAGAGAATTTGCAAGGCTTGTAAGAGGAGAGGCAATAATTCCCGAAGCCCTTCCGGAGGAGGACTTCGATTCACCACTCGGAACATACAGCGGTGCCGGCGTAATATTCGGCGCGACAGGCGGTGTTATGGAGGCAGCGCTCCGTTCAGCGTTCTATCTTGTAACAGGTAAAAATCCTGATGCTGATGCATTCAGTGCAGTGAGAGGAATGAACCCGTGGAAAGAGGCAACATTCAATGTCGGCGGCAATGAGATAAGAACAGCAACGGTCCACGGCCTTGGCAATACAAGACAGTTGCTTGATGCAATTAAGCGCGGTGAAGTGAAGTACGATTTTGTTGAGGTAATGGCGTGTCCGGGAGGATGCGTAGGCGGCGGCGGACAGCCTATCCGTGACGGACAGGAACTTGCAAAAGACAGAGCACCTATCCTGTACAGTCTTGACCGCAGTAAGAATATCAGATTCAGTCATGAGAACCCTGATGTGCTTAAGATGTATGAGGAATTCTTCGAGAAGCCTAATTCACCTGTGGCACACAAGCTGCTTCATACAGACCACCATGCGTGGGACATGTAACAGCATTTATCATAAGATATGTAACTGTATTTATTAACCGGAACATAAGGAGATAATAACAATGGGATTTATCAAAACGCCAATAAAGGGAATGAATGATTTCCTCCCATCAGACATGAGACTTCGTGAACATGTCATTAATATGATTAAAGAAACATATGCAACATATGGATTTTCGCTTATAGAGACACCTGTAATGGAACACCTTGGGAATCTTACAGGCAAGCAGGGCGGAGAGAATGAGAAGCTCATCTTCCCTGTAATGAAGAGAGGCGCGGACCTTCAGCGTGCAATCGAGAATGGCGGAGAACTTGCGGATTCGGCTCTCCGTTATGATCTTACTGTACCGCTTTCGCGTTATTATGCCAACAATCAGGCAGTACTGACAACTCCTTTCAAATCACTTCAGATTGGCAACGTATTCCGTGCCGACAGACCGCAGAAGGGAAGATTTCGTCAGTTTACACAGTGCGATATCGATATTCTCGGAGATTCATCGATTCTGGCAGAGATAGAGCTTATTGCTGCAACAACAACAATGCTCACAAAGATTTTTGAAGAGGTCGGAATAAGCAGGTTTACAGTTCACGTTAATGACAGAAGAATCCTTAAGGGAATGGCTAAGAGCGCAGGTTTTGACGAAGAGAGTTTCGACACTGTGTTCATCATTCTTGATAAGATGGACAAGATCGGAATAGACGGAGTTAAGGAAGAACTTGTAAAGAGCGGATTTGCTGCTGATGCAGTTGAAAAGTATACACAGATGTTCACGAAAATTACAGAGGGAATATCATGCGGGGATTTCTGCAGCCTTATAGGTGCCGATGCGATAGATTCATCAGTTGTTGACTCACTCGACGGCATACTCTCATGTGTGAAGCCTATGATAAGCAGCGATGTAAGCCTTGTATTTGACCCTACACTTGTAAGAGGAATGTCATATTACACAGGAACAATATTTGAGATTACAATTGACGGATATAACTTCTCAATCGCCGGAGGCGGACGATATGATGAGATGATTGGCAAGTTCTGCGGACAGAAGGTATGTGCATGCGGATTTTCAATCGGCTTTGAGCGCATCATCACAATACTCAAGGATAAGCTTGGTGACAAGGCATTTGCAAGAGACAAAAAATGCATTGCAATTCTTGTTGACAGCAAGGTGTCTACAGACAAGCTTGCCGATGTATTTGCTGAGGCAACAAAGCTGCGTGAACAGGGCAATATTGTAACTGTACAGCCGCTTAACAAGAATGCCAAGTTCCAGATTCAGAAGCTTGAGGAAGATGGTTATTCAGAGTTCCGTAAGGTCTATAACGATTAATACGTGGCGGAATTTTACATTTCTTTAAGAAAATGTTTGACATTCGGAATGGATGTTGCTATAATGCGTTTTAAGTGATAGAGATAAAGTCGATGAACAAGACGAGTACCTGTTTTACTGACATCACAGAGAGCCGGAGCTGGTGGAATCCGGTATGGAAGGGATAGGGAATGGACTTGCAAGACGCAGGGTGAAAGATGAAGCTTTATATTGAGTTTTTGAGTAGCCTGTGCCGTATGACCCGCGTTAAGGGCAAGAGGGATTCCAATAAGACGTGATGGCGCATGGAGTCTGAATTAGGGTGGTACCACGAACAATTCGTCCCTGGCAGATTTATATCTGCCGGGGATTTTTTAATGCAACGACTGATTCTATATCTTGTGGTAAAAATTTATAATTGAAAGGGAGAAAAATTATGAGACTTGGAAAGATGTTTAAGAAGGCAGCATGTATGATGCTCGCAGCAGTTATGGCAACAGGAATGGCGGCATGTGGCAGCAGCTCAGAGAAGAGCAGCGGCAAGATTAAGGTTGGTGTAATACAGCTTATCGAGAATGGCGCATTTAACGATATGAAGGACGGATTCATCGAGGAACTCCGTGCCAAGGGATACACAGAAGATAAGTGCGACATAGTTGTTAAGAGCGCACAGGGTGATACGGCAACACTTAATACAATCTGCCAGGAGATGGTTGACAGCAGAATGGATCTTGTAGCAACAATTGCAACTCCGGCAACTCAGGCTATGGTTAATATGGATTCAGATATCCCTGTAGTATTCATTTCTGTATCTGCTCCTGTGGCAGCTGGTGTGACAAGCAACATGGAAAAGCCTGATAAGAATGCAACAGGTACATCTAATGCAATCCCTGTAAGCGATATATTCAATCTCAGCGATTCACTCACACCGGGTAATAAGACATATGGCCTTATATATAACACCGGTGAGGTTAACTCAGTAAATACAGTTAAAGATGCAAAGTCTTACCTTGACGGCAAGGGACTTAAGTATGTTGAGGCTGTAGTAACTAATTCGTCAGAGATTCAGCAGGCAGCAGAAAGTCTTGTAGGAAGCGTTGATGCAATCTTTGTACCTAATGATAGTGTTGTTCAGTCAGGTATGGCACAGATTACAGAGATAACAAGAAAAAATAAGATTCCTGTATATGCATGCAGTGCAACAACAGTGCAGTCAGGTGCATTTGCAACAGTAGCTATGAATGATAAGCAGATTGGTTCACAGAGCGCAGACATGGCAGTTGAGATTCTTGGAGGCAGGAAGGTCGCAGATGTTCCTTCGGTAGTAGTTCCTGCATCAGGAACTGTCATCAACCAGAACACAATGGAAGCACTCGGTGTTACAATACCTGACAGCGTTAAGTCAACAGCACAGCTTATAACAGATGCAAAGTAATTAATACGATTTTGAATTGGGAGGCACGCAATGGTCTTAGTGTTAGGCTCACTCCAGCTTGGACTTATATATGGTCTGCTGGCGATAGGAATATACATAGTTTTCAGAATAATGAATATACCGGATCTTACGGCTGAAGGAAGCTTCACACTGGGACTTACCGTGTCAGCGGTTCTGTCAATAGCAGGCCATCCGGTAATAGGAATACTTCTCGGAATGGCAGCCGGAGCTCTTGCAGGAGTTGTTACGGGATTTTTACAGACAAAGCTTATGATACATCCGGTATTATCAGGAATCCTTACAATGAGCGGTCTCTACTCGATAAATATCATGATAATGGGAGAAAGCTCCAACTTAAGTCTCATCAAGGCAGATACAATATTCAGAATAGCTTATAAGATGTTTCCGGGGCTTTCAAGGGATGCTGTAAAGATTATAATTCCGGCAGTATTTGCGGTAGTATTCAGCCTGATTCTGATATTATTCTTCAGAACACGTCTCGGGTTATGCATAAGGGCAACGGGAGACAATGAAGACATGGTAAGGGCATCTTCGATAAATGCAGATATGACCAAGGTCCTTGCACTTGCAATCGCCAATGCCTGCATAGCGGCAGCCGGTGGGCTGCTTGCACAGTATCAGGGTTATGCGGATATTAATTCGGGTGTGGGAATCCTGGTTGTAGGTCTTGCATCGGTAATAATCGGTGAGGTATTCGGCGGCAGAAGAAATATAACAGCAGGAATCATCTGCTCTGTATTCGGCGCCGTAATATACAGATTTATAATTGCATTTGCAATAAAATCAAGTATATTCCCTGCATACATGCTTAAGTTCCTGTCAGCAGTGATAGTTGCAATTGCACTTTCAATACCGGCAATCAAACAGTATATCGGAATGTACAGAACAAGAATGGGAGGACGCAGGTAACATGGGAAAAGCAATGACTGATAATGCGGTGACAGACAATGCAATGCTGAAGATAAACAGCGCAGTTAAGGTGTTTGCCAAGGGAACACCTAATGAACATGTTGCACTTGACAGCCTCAACCTTACGCTGAATAAAGGTGATTTTGTAACTATAGTCGGTTCTAACGGAGCAGGCAAGTCAACATTATTTAATGCAATATGCGGAACATTTTTACTTGATTCCGGTTCGATTATTCTTGATGGTGATGATATTACATATATGAAGGAACATAAACGCTCACATGTTATAGGACGTGTGTTCCAGGATCCGATGAAGGGCACTGCACCGGGAATGACAATTGAAGAGAATATTGCGCTTGCGTATTCAAGAGCAGGCAAACCGGGGCTTGGATTTGCACTTAATAAAAAGGATAAAGAATTCTTCCGCAATGCACTCGCCGATTTTGGCATGGGGCTTGAAGACAGGATGAAGACAAAAGTCGGGCTGCTGTCAGGAGGACAGAGACAGGTAGTGACACTTCTTATGTGTACACTGGTACCTCCTAAGGTACTCCTTCTTGATGAGCATACTGCGGCGCTTGACCCTGCAACTGCAGAAAAAGTTATGGAGATTACACAGAATGTTGTAAAAAAATATAACCTTACAACAATGATGATTACGCATAATCTTAAGTCTGCAATGGAGACGGGCAACAGGACGATTATGATGGATTCGGGCAATATCATTCTTGATATTGATGAGCAAAGCCGTAAGGCAATGTCTCTTGATGATCTGCTTAAGATGTATTCCGCAAAAACAAGACAGGATTTTGATAATGACAGGATGCTGCTTACCAGATAAAGGTCTTAAAAAATTATTAAATGACAGCTTTTTGATTGATAAAAAATGCTTGACATAGACGTAATATATTTATATAATAATTAAGCGTGCAGTTTTGGGCGCTTAATTTTTTTGTGCCATAGAGCACTGGACTGTTTATTCATTATAATTTGGGCAATGAATAATAGCAACCACAGTTTTTATTCTAATTCCGGGAGGTGAAAAAAGAATGCCTACATTTAATCAGTTAGTAAGAAATGGTCGTCAGACATCTGTTAAGAAGTCAACAGCTCCTGCTCTTCAGAAGGGATATAACTCTCTTAAGAAGAAGGCTACAGATATCTCTGCTCCACAGAAGAGAGGTGTATGTACAGCTGTTAAGACAGCAACTCCTAAGAAGCCTAACTCAGCTCTTAGAAAGATTGCCAGAGTACGTCTTTCTAACGGTATCGAAGTAACAAGCTACATCCCAGGTGAAGGTCACAACCTTCAGGAGCATAGCGTTGTTCTTATCCGTGGTGGTCGTGTAAAGGACCTTCCAGGTACAAGATACCACATCATCAGAGGTACACTTGATACAGCTGGTGTTGCTAAGAGAAGACAGGCCCGTTCTAAGTACGGTGCCAAGAGACCTAAGGACGCTAAGTAATTCAAGCGCTTGCTTGTGACATAAGTCACATTAGGTAATTTAATATTTATTCACAAAATTACGTTAAGTGCCGGAATTAGATTGAATCCTGAGGTTGCAGGTTTAATATAGAGCCGAGCACGAACACAAGCCGATTATCCCGCAGTGGAAAAAGGCCAAGATAATTGTGAGTACCGATGAATTAATTATTATTAAGGAGGGAAGAACCGTGCCACGTAAAGGACATACTCAGAAAAGAGATGTATTAGCAGATCCTATTTACAATAACAAGGTGGTTACTAAGCTTGTCAACAACATTATGCTTGATGGTAAGAAGAGTATCGCTCAGAAGATTGTATACGGAGCATTTGACAGGGTTGCAGCTAAGACTGACCGCCCAGCTTTAGAGGTATTCGAGGAGGCTATGAACAACATCATGCCAGTTCTTGAAGTTAAGGCTAGACGTATCGGTGGTGCAACATATCAGGTTCCAATCGAAGTAAAGCCTGAGAGAAGACAGACTTTAGCACTTCGTTGGTTAACAACATTTTCACGTGCAAGAGGCGAGAAGACTATGGAAGAGCGTCTCGCTAACGAGATCCTCGATGCAGCTGGTAACACAGGAGCATCAGTAAAGAGGAAGGAAGAGATGCACAGAATGGCAGATGCTAATAAGGCATTTGCTCACTATAGATTCTAATTATCTATAGAGATTCAATTGAATCCCCATTATATAAGAGAGGAAAAACAATGGCTGGAAGAGAATATCCATTAGAGAGAACCAGAAATATTGGTATCATGGCTCATATCGATGCTGGTAAGACAACATTAACAGAGCGTATCCTTTATTATACTGGTGTTAATCATAAAATCGGTGATACTCATGACGGTACTGCAACAATGGACTGGATGGCCCAGGAGCAGGAAAGAGGTATCACAATCACATCAGCCGCTACAACATGTCATTGGACTCTTGAGGAGAATGGCAAGAAGAAAGCTGGAGCTCCAGAATACCGTATCAATATCATTGATACTCCTGGACACGTAGACTTCACTGTTGAGGTTGAGCGTTCACTTAGAGTACTTGACGGCGCTGTTGGTGTATTCGATGCACAGAACGGTGTTGAGCCACAGTCAGAGAACGTATGGCGTCAGGCTGATAAGTACAATGTTCCACGTATGGCTTTCATGAACAAGATGGATAAGCTTGGTGCTGACTTCTTTGGTTCATGTGACCAGCTTATTTCAAAGCTTGGTAAGAATCCTGTCCTTATCCAGATTCCTATCGGTAAGGAAGATTACTTCCAGGGTATCGTAGACTTATTCGAGATGCAGGCTTATATCTTCAACGGAGATAAGGGCGATGACATTCAGGTTGGTGAGATTCCTGATGATCTTAAGGATCAGGCTCAGGAGTATCATGACAAGATGGTAGAGCAGATTGTTGAGTTCGATGATGACCTTATGGAGAAGTATCTTGAGGGTGAGGAGCCAACAGTAGAGCAGCTTAAGAAGACATTAAGAAAGGCTACTATCGCTGGTGATGCAATCCCTTGCCTCTGCGGTACAGCTTATAAGAATAAGGGCGTTCAGAAGCTCCTTGATGCAGTACTTGAGTACATGCCGGCTCCAACAGATATCCCGGATATCAATGGTGTTGACGAGGATGGTAATGAAGTATCTGTTAAGTCTTCAGATGATGAGCCATTCTCAGCTCTTGCATTCAAGATTATGACGGACCCATTCGTAGGTAAGTTGGCATTCTTCAGAGTTTACTCTGGTACACTGAATGCAGGTTCTTATGTTCTTAACGCAACAAAGAACAAGAAGGAAAGAGTTGGACGTATCCTTCAGATGCATGCCAACAACAGAAAAGAAATCGATAAGGTTTACTCAGGTGATATCGCAGCAGCTGTAGGTCTTAAGTTTACAGCAACAGGTGATACAATCTGTGATGAGCAGCATCCTGTAATCCTTGAGTCTATGGAGTTCCCGGAGCCGGTTATCGAACTTGCTATCGAGCCAAAGACTAAGAATGACCAGGGTAAGATGGGTGAGGCTTTAGCAAAGCTTGCTGAAGAGGATCCTACATTCAGAGCTCATACAGATAAGGAAACAGGCCAGACAATCATTGCCGGTATGGGTGAACTTCATCTTGATATTATCGTAGACAGACTTCTTCGTGAGTTCCACGTAGAGGCTAACGTAGGTGCCCCACAGGTTGCTTACAAGGAATGCTTCACTAAGGCAGTTGATGTCGACAGTAAGTATGCTAAGCAGTCAGGTGGTCGTGGACAGTACGGACATTGTAAGGTTAGATTTGAGCCTACAGATCCTAACGGCGAGAAGACATTCGAGTTCGTTTCAGAGGTTGTTGGTGGTTCAATTCCTAAGGAATACATCCCGGCTGTTGGCGAAGGTATCGAAGAGGCTTCACAGGCTGGTATCCTTGCCGGATTCCCGGTACTTGGTATCAAGGCTACTGTATACGATGGTTCATATCATGAAGTCGATTCATCAGAGATGGCATTCCACATCGCCGGATCTATGGCATTCAAGGATGCTATGGCTAAGGCAGCTCCTGCACTCTTAGAGCCTATCATGAAAGTTGAGATTACTATGCCTGAGGAATACATGGGCGATGTAATAGGTGATGTTAACTCTCGTAGAGGCCGTGTTGAGGGTATGGAAGATGTTGGTGGTGGTAAGATGGTTAAGGCTTACGTTCCACTTTCAGAGATGTTCGGATATGCTACAGACCTTCGTTCAAAGACACAGGGTCGTGGTAACTACTCAATGTTCTTTGATAAGTATGAGCAGGCTCCAAAGTCTGTTCAGGATAAGGTTATCAGCGCTCACGCAAAGTAATTTGCGGCATTGCTGAATCCTGATTATTGTTTATTGACGTACAGGCAGATTTTTCTGTCTGTACGCTATATAAAAAGTAGTTGAAATTAAGCCCATTATGCCATATAATGGGTTATAGCCTATTAAAAATGAGCCCGTCGTGGCCATTAATTATTAAAGGAGGATTTTTAAAAATGGCTAAAGCTAAATTTGAGAGAACTAAACCACATTGTAACATTGGTACAATTGGACACGTAGATCATGGTAAGACTACACTTACAGCTGCTATTACAAAGACTCTTCATGAGAGACTTGGTACAGGTGAGGCTGTTGCATTCGAGAACATCGATAAGGCTCCAGAGGAAAGAGAAAGAGGTATCACAATTTCTTCAGCTCACGTTGAGTATGAGACAGAGAAGAGACATTATGCACACGTTGACTGTCCTGGACATGCTGACTACGTTAAGAACATGATCACAGGTGCTGCACAGATGGATGCTGCTATCCTTGTTGTTGCTGCTACTGATGGTGTTATGGCTCAGACAAGAGAGCATATCCTTCTTGCTCGTCAGGTTGGTGTTCCTTACGTTGTTGTATTCATGAATAAGTGTGATATGGTTGATGATCCAGAGCTTCTTGAACTCGTAGATATGGAGATCAGAGAGCTTCTTAACGAGTATGACTTCCCAGGCGATGATACACCTATCATCCAGGGTTCAGCTCTTAAGGCACTTGAGGATCCACAGAGCGAGTGGGGCGACAAGATTCTTGAGCTTATGCATACAATCGATGAGTATGTTCCAGATCCAAAGAGAGAGACAGATAAGCCATTCCTTATGCCAGTAGAGGATGTATTCTCAATCACAGGCCGTGGTACTGTTGCTACAGGTAGAGTTGAGAGAGGTGTTCTCCACCTTAATGAGGAAGTTGAAATCGTTGGTATTTCAGATGAGACCCGTAAGGTAGTTGTAACAGGTATCGAGATGTTCCGTAAGCTCCTTGATGAGGCTGAGCCAGGTGATAACATCGGTGCTCTTCTTCGTGGTGTTCAGAGAGATGAGATTGAAAGAGGTCAGGTTCTTTGTAAGCCAGGTTCAATCACACCTCATAAGAAGTTTACAGCTCAGGTTTACGTTCTTACAAAGGACGAGGGTGGCCGTCATACACCATTCTTCAACAACTACAGACCACAGTTCTACTTCAGAACAACTGATGTTACAGGTGTTTGCGAGCTTCCAGCTGGTACAGAGATGTGCATGCCTGGTGACAACGTAGAGATGACAATCGAGCTTATCCACAGAGTAGCTATGGAGCAGGGTCTTCGTTTCGCTATTCGTGAGGGTGGCCGTACAGTTGGTTCAGGTGCTGTTGCTACAATCATCGAGTAATCGTTGGTTAACCGTCTGATTATACAGTGAATTTAAGGGTTTCAGAAGATTTCTTCTGAAACCCTTTTTTTATAAGCAAAGTTTTAGAGAGTACGTCTTTAATCTGATTTTAATCTTATATTAATTGAACTATCAATGTAGTGCGTTATCATATAACCAGAAGGAAGATACAGGAGGGGAAAAATATGTTAACACTTATATTTGCATTTATGCTGTTGGGATTTGTTGGAAAGGTTCTGTGGCTTGCATTCAAAGCAACATGGGGACTTACAAAGGTTCTCATGTATATTGTTTTTGCACCGCTCATGCTGGTCATACTGTTTGCATCGGGATTTGCTTATGCAGCATTTATACTGCTTATAATAGCTGGCGTGAACGCATTGATAAGGGTTAATTAGATGATTAATTCATAAAATACATATATATGTACACGATAAGAAATGCAGCTGATAAAGCAGATAATAAAGCAAATAGTAAACAATGAGGAAAGATAAAAATGAGCATAATGAAGAGGGGAACGAAAAACACAATATTCAGGGAACTGTTTATGAAAAATTCCGGCTGGTTTGTGCTGGAGCTTGCGTGCTCATATCTGGCAGCCAAGGTGCTGCTGCTTGGCAATAACAGGATATCGGATGCAATAGATGCCATGTTTGCAGGAAATCTTGGAGAATGCATAGACAGGCAGTTCTGGATATATGTGGGTGTTCTTGTCGTACTGGGATTCGCATTTACATATATACAGAGCATTGCAACTAAGATATTTGCAGCTAATATGCAGACAGGTTTCAGAGCGGCTGCCGGAAAAAAGCTTATGCAGCTTGAGTATAGGTATTTTGACACACATACTTCAGGAAGGGTGCTCAATAATTTCCTTGATGATGTTGCCAAAATATCGGATTATTATTCGGAGATTCTTCCGACTATTGTGACATCTGCAGTTACAATTGTAACGATAATATTTTCACTTGCACGTCTTGACGGACTTCTTACAGCACTTCTTCTTGTAGTGGTTCCTGTCATGATGCTTGTGTCGAGGCTTACCGGGGAGAAGGTATCCGGGCTTACAAGAAAGCATTCGCAGTACCATGATGAGGTAAATGAGCTGGCTTATGATGCAATAAGCGGAATAAATGTAGTCAAAAGCTATAACCTTGAGGATTATTTTAAGGATAAAATAAAGAAAACAAACAGGACGATTCTCGGATTTGAATACAGGCGCAATGCAATCTCGTCGATAGCGTGGGTTGCGGGAGATATAGTGCAGTGTGCTCCGTGTGTGATACTTGGAATTGCTGCATTGTGGCGTGTGCAGACGGGACACATTACAATCGGTGAAATGTCATATTTTATGCTGCTTCTTGACAGGGTGGTTCCGCCTCTGGGAATGCTTCCACATTATTTTATAGATGCAAGGATTAATCTTGTATCCAGGAACAGGCTTGAGGAGATTATGGATTATCCGTCAGAGAGTGCGGCGGACGGCAACGGTAACAGTATGTGTGGCACAACTGATACAGGCAACGGCGCGTGTGCGGTTGAATTTAAGAATGTAAGCTTTGCGTATGACACATCAGGCTGTGTGCTGGATGATTTTAATCTTAGAATAGAAAAGGGGCGGAATGTAGCGATTGTCGGCGAATCTGGCGGAGGCAAAAGTACGATATTTAAGCTGATATGTGGCTTCTATAAGCCTGACAAAGGCGAGGTTAATGTATTTGGAGAAGAGGCGGGCAGAAATGATTATGATGAGCTGAGGTCTCATATAGCACTTGTGTCGCAGGATACATTTCTTTTCCCTGAAAGTATTGCATGGAATGTTGCCTGTGGAGATATGAGTGTTGGAATGGACCGGATTATCGAATGCTGCAAAAAGGCACGAATCCATGATGATATCATGAAAATGCCCGAAGGGTATGCGACAAATGCCGGAGAGCGCGGAGACAGGCTGTCAGGAGGGCAGAAGCAGAGAATAGCGATTGCAAGGGCACTGCTTAAGAATGCAGAGCTGATTCTGTTTGATGAGCCTACAGCATCAGTTGACGTTGAGAATGAGGAACAGATAAAAAATGCGCTGGAGGAGCTTGCAAAGAATCATACGATTATGACAATCGCCCACAGGCTTAATACGATTGAAAATACAGAGTGTATATATGTACTGCAGAAAGGAAGGATTGTACAGAAGGGTACGCACAGAGAGCTTATGGACAGTGAAGGCGTATACAGCAGGCTGTACAGGATGAGCAGTGAAGAGGAGGCGGACGCATGAAGAATCTGAGAATTATAAAACAGCTTGTCGTCCGTTTTCAGGGATGGCGTGCAATTCTTTATTTTGGTGAGATAATCCTTATGGGCATTATAAATGGTATAACGGTTGTGATGCTCTCGGACATAATCGGGCTTATTACCGATACGGCTGTGTCAGGCGGAAACATTTGGGATACTGACATAGTGAAGAGAATAATTATATTTTCTGTATTGGAATTTGGAGTGAGTAATATTCTTGGCGTATGTTACAATAACGAAGCCAAGCGTACGGGAGCAACTATGCGCAATATCGTATTTGGAAAGGCGCTGATGCTGCCGGTAAGCTTCTATGAGAATAATCACACCGGAGATTTCATGTCAAAGCTTACATATGATACCAATATGGCTTCAGGAATATTCGGCTCAAGATTCAGACGTGTTATGATGCCTGTAATCATTGTCTGCGTCTGTGTTGTTCCCATGTTTATGAAATGTCCGCCGGTTATGGCAGGACTGCTTGTGCTGTGCATCCTGTCACTCACACTTAATCTGGCAATGGTTCCGGTGCTTGCAGGCTACAGCCGCAGTATCTCGGATGATAATAAGGCAATAAGCCGTTCCGTTACAGATATGCTTCAGGGAATGGAGACAATAAGAATGTTTCCGCTCCAATCAGTTATAGGACAGAAGTATAATGAAGCTAACGAACGGTGCGGACGTAATATGAAGAAGCAGGGAAGAATTGAGTCAGTCGTGGCGGCATTGCGTAATGCATTTGACCTGATTGGCGCAGTAGCATTTCTTGCAATGGGAATTATATATATACAGAAATATAACGGTAAGGTTGGCAGCCTGCTGGCACTGTACACAATGTATGGTGCATTTCAGTATAATTTTCTTATGATGGGACAGTACATACCAAGTCTTACAAGCTGGCTGGTCAATGCAGAGCGTGTATTGGAGTTCCTTGAACTTCCCGAAGAAAGTTTCCGTAATTGTAGTGATTATAATGCTGCAAATGTTCCTGCTCAGGCAGATGTTGAATTCGATAATATAACATTTGCATATGAGGGACAGGAGCAGAAGATATTTGACGGGTACAGCGCGGCGTTTACAATGGGGAAGAGCTATGCCATTACAGGAGAGTCAGGACGCGGTAAAAGTACATTAATGAAACTTCTTATGGGGTTCTACAGAATCAGCGGAGGAAGTATAAGAATAGGCGGGCATGATATATATGAGCTTGGCCTTGAGAATACAAGAAAGCTTATTGCCTACATTCCGCAGGAGCCGTATATGTTTCATGATACTGTCCGTGAGAACATACGTAACGGTAATCAGGCTGCGTCTGATGAGGAGATAATCAGGGCAGCAAAAAAAGCCAATGCACATGATTTTATATTACAGCTGGAGAATGGATATGACACAATCCTCGGCGAACGTGGCAATACACTGTCGGGAGGTCAGAGGCAGCGGGTAGCGATAGCACGTGCAATACTCAAAAATGCACCGGTTATTATACTTGACGAGGCAACCTCGGCGTTAGATAATGAATCAGAACAGCTTATACAGCAATCAATCAATGATATGAAGGATGGCAGGCTGATTCTTATGATAGCACACAGACCGTCGACAATAGCAACGGCGGATGCGGAATGGAGAATAGTGTGAGAAATCGGATTAATATCCGATTTCTCACACGCAAGATTTGTGCTTGCGCACAAACTTGATATGCGCAAAAGGCAGCGCAGAAATGGAGAATAGAGTGAGAAATCATAACGATAATGTAGATGAAGGACTTGCAGGTAATGAAAGACTTGAAGAGGCGATAGCAGCATTGCAGATGGAACCGTCGGAAGAAATGCTGGCACATGTACTTACGGTGGTAAGACAGCGTATGAGAGAAGGCGGACAGTTTATTGTAGCTGTTGACCCAAAAGCCGGGGATGCGGGGCTTAGTATTCAGACGGTTAAGACTGATGACGGAAGAATGTGGTGGAGTGTGTTCACGTCATTTGATGAGGAGCTGAAGGGTTCCGGCAGCGTAATGTCGACTTTTATGTCAGGCATAGGACAGATACTTAAGACAGCCGGAGAAGTGGAAGGGATAAGCGGCATTATAATTAATCCGTGGAACAGAACGCTGATGCTTGATAAGAATCTGATTAATATAATACTTGGAGCAAAGTAGTGTTAAGTAGCATTTATTACAATACACTGCCGGATGAATTATATAATATATATTCATCGCAGAAGTTTTAAATTAGTAAATTCATTAAAAAATGAATGAAAATGGGATTGGAGGCAGCTATGAGAAGAAGTGATAAAGAAATAACGGAATTTGCCGAGAAACTTAAGGTACTTGACAGATGTGATGTTATAAGGCTTGGAATGGTGGACGATGGTAAGGCATATGTTGTCCCGGTGAATTTTGGATATAACGTGGAGAACGGACAGATATCAATATATTTTCACTGCGCAGGTGAGGGACGTAAGGTAGATGTTCTTGCTAAGAATCCAAATGTATTCTTCGAGGCTGATTATAACTTTGATGTTGTGAAAGGCGAGACAGCGTGCAGATGGACAGCCAGATATGCGAGTGTAATGGGAGAAGCGGTTGCCGGGCAGCTTATGTCTGAGGAAGAAAAAATTGCTGCATTCAGGATAATAATGAAAAAGTACGGATATGAGGGAGAGCCGCATTTTGACAGTGCGGCGCTTGCAAGGACACATCTGTACAGATTGACGGTAACAGATATTACGGCTAAAAAAAGTAAGATGTAGAAGACAGGAAGATAGTAAGATAGTAAGATAGTAAGATGTCACAGAAGTTTGATAGAGTGTACTTGACTTTTAAGTTAAATCTCCCTAATATATATGTTTGAAAAAATGTATATATCAGGGAGATTTTGTTATGACAAAGGATCTGACAACGGGAAAGATAATGCCGATACTGGTTAAGTTCACAATTCCGCTTGTACTCGGTAATCTGTTCCAGCTTACATATAATGCGGTTGACAGTATAATAGTAGGACATTTTGTTGGAAAAGAGGCACTGGCGGCAGTAGGCATATGCAATCCCATAAGCACATTGATGATACTGTTTCTTAACGGTCTGTGCATGGGCGCGGGTATACTTATGGGAATGCAGTATGGTGCCAGGGATTATGATACTCTTCACAGACAGATAAGCACAACCATGATATCGGGTGTCATATTCTCGGCGCTGCTTACGTTACTGTGCGTGGTGTTTGCGGTACCGATTCTTAACCTGATGCAGGTGGATGCATCGATAATGGATATGACAAAAGAATATTTAAGAATAATATTCGCGGGCCTTGTGTTTACATTCCTTTATAATTTTTTCTCAAGTACGTTAAGAGCGCTTGGAGACAGTAACTCTCCGCTTTATTTTCTTATTATAAGCGCGGTGCTTAATATATTCGGAGATCTGTTCTTTGTTGTTGTGCTTAAGGCGGGAAGTAACGGCTGTGCCGTATCTACCGTGCTCAGTGAGGCATTGTGCTGTCTGTTCTGTATAATCTATATACAGAAGAAGGTACCGGTACTGCGTCTTGGCAAAAAATGGCTTGTGTTTGATGCAAGTCTTCTTAAGCAGACTATAGCCTACGGATGGGCTTCGGCAATGCAGCAGGCAACAGTGCAGCTTGGCAAGCTTGGAATACAGGCAATAGTAAATACTATGGGAGTATCGGTTGCAGCGGCATTTGCTGTAGTAAACAGAATTGATGATTTTGCATATACACCCGAACAGAACATAGCGCATGCCATGACGGCACTTATGGCGCAGAATAAGGGCGCCGGTAAGAATGACAGGATGCGTGAAGGCTTCAGGTGTGGAATTATCCTTGAGATTATATACGGAATTGCAATATTTATAGTATGTTTTACATTTGCAAGACAGCTTATGATGATGTTTGTTAAAGATGAAGAGGTTATAGGGCATGGCGTTACATATCTGCATCTTATATCAATAATGTATCTTCTTCCTGCACTCACTAATGGCATCCAGGGATTCTTCCGGGGAATAGGAGACCTTAAGATTACTCTTATAAGCAGTTTTGTTAACATGGGGGTCAGGGTACTTGCGGCAACGCCGCTTGTACTTATATTAGGTCTGGGAATAGAGGCACTCCCATTCTCATATCTCGCAGGCTGGATAGGAATGCTTATTGCAGAAGTTCCGCTTCTTATCAGGACTTATAAAAATTAAATAAAATTTTTCGGACAGATTCTAAACAAAGGGTCTGTCTTTATTTCTCAAAAGTTAATGCATGGACATATACAAATATGGTAAAATAATGTAAATTAGGCAGAATAATAAAAATGCCCAAATCAAAAGAAATGGAGGAAGAGATGAAAGAAAATAGTCAGGATAAAAATTTTATGTATAAACTGGCGGAATTTATTGTAGATAAGCGGAATCTGTTTTTCCTTATATACATAATAGCGCTTGTTTTCTGCATATTCTCAAGAAACTGGGTCAAAGTAGAGAATGACGTAACGAAGTATCTGCCTGATTCGACCGAGACGAGACAGGGACTTACGGTAATGAATGACCAGTTTGTAACATACGGAACAGCACAGGTACTGTTAGCCAACATATCATATGACAGAGCGCAGGAAGCTGCTGATATGATAGAGGATATCAATGGTGTTACGAGTGTTACATTTGATAATACAGAAGATCATTACAAAGGCACGTCTGCATTGCTTGATGTCACTTTCGACGGTGAGGAAGAGGATCAGATAAGTATCGATGCAATGAATGAGATAAAGGACAAACTCACGGGATATGATGTGTATTATTCAACTTCGGTTGCCAACGATGATTCTGCTAATCTTGAAAGCGAGATGCAGGTCGTTACGGCAATTGCAGCAGTAATCATAGTTGTTGTACTGCTTCTGACATCCAAGTCATATGCGGAGGTTCCTGTACTGCTTATAACATTTATTGCAGCAGCACTCCTTAACATGGGAACCAACTTTTTGCTTGGAACAATCTCATTTATATCTAATTCGGTTACAATCGTGCTTCAGCTTGCACTTGCAATTGATTATGCGATTATTCTGTGCCACAGATATACTGAGGAAAGAGAGAATCTTCCTGCAAGAGAGGCGACCATAACTGCACTCAGTAAGGCTATACCTGAGATTTCATCGAGCAGTCTTACCACAGTGTCAGGTCTTCTGGCACTGGCATTCATGCAGTTTAAGATTGGTGAAGACCTTGCGGTAGTCCTTATCAAGGCTATTATACTTTCACTTATTTCAGTATTTACACTGATGCCTGGTCTTATTATGGTATTCAGCAAATGGATGGATAAGACGGTACACAAGAATCTTATTCCTTCAATATCTGCGGTAGGTAAGTTTGCAATTAAGACAAAGTATATAATACCGCCTATATTTGCGGCCGTAATCATTGTTGCGTGTGTATTTGCCAATATGTGTCCTTACTGCTTCAGTACGGGAAGTACTTCTACTCCGAGAAAGAGTGAGTCAACAATCGCACAGGAGAAGATTGATTCAACCTTCGGAAGCAGGAATATGATTGCGCTTGTTGTACCTGCAGGTAATTATGAGGCAGAGAAGAATCTTCTTGCTGACCTTGATGCGTGCGATGAAGTTAAGTCGACACAGGGACTTGCCAATACAGAGGCTATGGACGGATATATGCTTACGGACAGTCTGACACCGAGAGAGTTCTCAGAGCTTGTAGGACTTGATTATGAGGTGGCACAGCTTCTGTACAGTGCATATGCAATTAATCAGGAGAATTATGGTGAAGTAATCAATTCAAGCAGTAAGTACAGTGTACCGCTCATTGATATGTTTGAGTTCCTGCTTGATGAGATAGACAAAGGATATGTCACTCTTGAGGGTGACCTGAAAGACCAGATGGATGACCTGTCAGGGCAGCTTGATAAGGCACTTCTTCAGTTGAAGACGGATGATTACAGCCGACTGGTTGTATATCTGAATCTTCCGGAAGAGGGTGATGAGACATTTGCCTTCCTCGACAGAGTGCATGAGATGATGGCAAAGTATTATACTGATAATTATTATGTTGTTGGTAACTCAACAAGTGATTATGACCTTTCATCATCATTTTCAAGAGATAATCTTGTAATAAGTATATTGTCGGCATTGTTCGTTATAATAATTCTGCTGTTTACATTCAAATCAGCAGGACTCCCGGTGCTTCTTATACTTGTTATACAGGGAAGTATATGGATTAACTTCTCATTCCCTTATCTGATGGATTCACCATTGTATTTCCTTGGCTATCTGGTTGTCAACTCAATTCAGATGGGTGCCAATATCGACTATGCAATAGTTATATCAAGCAGGTATGATGACCTTAAGAAGCAGCTTCCGATTAAGGAAGCAATTATTGAGACGCTTAATCAGGCGTTCCCTACAATCATAACATCGGGTTCAATCCTTGCGGCAGCAGGCATACTGATTTCATTCCTTTCAACAAACGGAGTTATATCAGCAATCGGTACATGTCTTGGACGAGGAACAATAATTTCCATTATCCTTGTTATGGGTGTACTGCCACAGATTCTTTATCTTGGTGATGTTATTATTGAAAAGACAAGATTCTCAATCAATACCGATAATCTCATACAGAATACCGGCGGAACAATGGTTATTAACGGACGTATGAGAGGTTATGTGTCAGGTATAATTGACGCTGAGATTCATGGTGTTATCAAGGGTGAAGTCAAGGGTCAGATTGATGTCAACAATATAGATGTTATTAAAAAGGAAGAACCGGAGGATGGGGGTGACGGCAATGAAGAAGCATAACAGATTAATGAATTTATTCAAAAAATCTGCTGCGGCGTCACTTGCGCTGGTTCTTGCAGCTGTAATGATGGCAGCTTCCGGCATGGTAAGCGCAAAAGCAGATGATGATGGCCTGACAGAGATACATATATCTACTGTTGATGATTTAAAGGAGCTTGCAAAAAACTGCCGTCTTGATTCATGGTCACAGGATAAGAAAGTTATTCTTGATAAGAGTATCGAACTGAATGGAGAGGAATTTACCGCAATTCCTACATTCGGTGGTATATTTGAAGGAAAAGGCAATACGATTAACGGCATATCAATAACAAAGGATGGCTCATACCAGGGACTTTTCAGATATGTACAGGAGGGAGCGATAGTCCGTAACCTCACTGTCAAAGGTAATGTACTTCCGGGAGGAACCTCATCGTATGTCGGAGGAATCGTAGGAAGCAACAAGGGGCTTATAACCAACTGTAAGTTCGCAGGTGTCTGCAATGGTAAAAGTAATGTCGGAGGAATAGCAGGTTCTAACGAGAGTGAAGGAACAATATATGCCTCAATTGCAGAAGGTGTTGTGTATGCAGAGCACTATGCGGGCGGTATTGCGGGAATTAATGTAGGAATAATCGACAGCAGTTCTAATTCTGCCAATATCAATACTAAGATAGAGCAGATGGATAATATAAAGATTCAGGATATTTCGCTTGATACGCTTACAACGACGGAGGATGCTGTTGATATAACGGATATCGGAGGAATAGCAGGTTATTCATCAGGAAAGCTTTATGATAATAAGAATTACGGAGATGTAGGATATCAGCATAAAGGTTATAATGTCGGTGGAATTGCCGGCCGTCAGTCAGGATACATATACGGCTGTGCCAATTACGGACATATATACGGACGTAAAGAGGTAGCGGGAATTGCAGGGCAGATGGAACCATACGTTAATCTGACATTTACAGAGTCAACAATATCACAGCTTCGTGATAAACTGGATGTCCTTCAGAATGGAATTGATAAGACTATCAATGACGCAAGAGGATATTCGGACAGTGTGTCGGACAGCCTTTCACGTATGTCGGATTATGCAGATACGGCAAGCAGTTCAGCTGACAGCCTGATTGATAAGACTGAGAGCATGATTAACGCAGATACGGATCAGGTTAATAATCTCAGTGCGGTAGTAACCAAGGCTATAGACCTTCTGGTGCCTGTTACGGATAATATCAAAGAAGCATCAGACAATCTTAAGGATTCTGCAGATATTCTACAGGATGCAGCCGATAAGGCGGGCAACAGCTCTGATGATACACAGAAAGTAATTGAAATACTTTCTGATGCACTTGGTTATATAAGTATCAATCAGGACAATATTGACAAAGCTTCAGATGCTATAGATAAAGCCATAGAAGCTCTTAATGACAGAGACTTTGACAAGGCTTCCGGATACATTAAGGATGCCAATACAGCGCTTAAGGATTCGGTAAACGGCGTTAATGACGCGCTCAATAAGGCTGGGGAGGCAGAACCTTACCTTAAGAACATAGCTGATAATATTAAAGAAACACTTGATAAGATTAACAATGGAATGAACGAGTTAAAGGATGCAGGCAGTGATCTGTCGGATGCGTCATCAGGACTCGGAGATGTTACAAGATATCTTTCCGGTAATCTTAACTTTAAGCTTGAAGCAATAGGAAGTGAGCAGATACAGGCAAGAGAGAACCTTATGTCATCGGTAGATTCAATGATTGATGAGATGGACGGACTTAATAATACGATAAGAGCCAATAATAATACTCTTGCAGATGATTTTCAGCATATATCTGATACACTTTTTGATATTACGGACATCATAATAGATGCAAGGGAAAAGTCGAATGAAAAAGCAGACAGTGATTCAGATGACAGATTTGACTATGATATATCTGCCGATGACGAAGCAGGAGAGGCTGACGGCAAGGTTGAAGGCTGCACCAACTATGCGGATATAGAAGGAGATGTCAATGTAGGCGGAATCGCAGGTGCTATGGCTGTTGAGCACGATCTTGACCCGGAAGATGATATTGATATCGAGGGTAAACTTTCAACGGATTTTGACTACAGTACCAAAGCGGTTATAAGGTCATGTACTAACAGAGGCAGGGTTACGGGCAAGAAGGACGGCACAGGCGGAATTGCCGGTGAGGTTGATCTCGGATGTATTATTGAATGTTACGGATATGGAGAGATTAAGAGTACAGGCGGTAATTATGTCGGAGGGATAGCAGGCAGCTGTAAGACACTTATTCGTGACAGTTATGCAAAATGTGTTCTTTCGGGAACCGATTACATTGGCGGTGTTGCCGGAAGCATTAAGGATGTAAAGAACTGTAATACACTGATTAAGGTTACTGATTCTGATGAATATGCAGGTACAATCGCCGGTGAGGTTACAGGAACAGCAGAGAGTAATTACTTTGTAAGCGATGATCTTGCAGGTATAGATGGAGTAAGTTATTCCGGCAAGGCAGAGCCTGTAAGCTATGATGAACTTATCCGGTCAGAGGATATCCCTGAAGAATTCAAAGATTTTAAGCTTACCTTTATAGCTAACGGAGATACCGTGCTTGTGTATGATTTTGAATACGGTGATTCAATGCCTGAAGAAGCACTTCCTGTAATACCTGTAAGGGATGGATATCAGGCACATTGGGAAGATTATGATTATTCAGACCTGACATTTGACGGCACAATCAATGCCGTATATGACAAGTACGTAACTGCGCTTGAGAGCGGACAGATGAGAACAGATGACAGGGCAATGCTTCTTGTGGAAGGCAGGTTCACTACAGAAGATGCAATAACTGTAACTAAGGAGAATAATCCTGATATTAACGGCAGGAATGCATCTGAATGCTTCACGGTTAATATACCTGATGACGGACAGCAGGAACATCTTGTGCATTATATTCTGCCTGAGAAAGTTAAGAATGCAGATATAATGATTCTGCAGAACGGCACGTGGAATAAGACCGGTACTGACACAGACGGCAGATATATGACATTTACCGTAAGTGGCAGCGAGGTTACATTTGCGGCAGTTAAGACAGCATCAGTACTTCCGACTGCAATAATTGCAGGAATAATTCTCATTTCTGTGATAATACTGATAATGCGCTGCAGGAAGAGAAGAAAGAAGAAAAAAGCTATAGCAGAATAAGACAAAATGTGATAGAATTAACAAATCTTAATAATCATAAGAGGAGGATTTTATCATGTTTGAAAAGTTTTTCAAACTTAAGGAGAATGGTACGGATGTAAAGACAGAAGTCATCGCAGGTCTTACAACATTCATGACAATGGCTTACATCCTTGCCGTTAATCCTAACATCCTGTCTGTGGCAGGAATGGACAAGCAGGCACTGCTTATTGCAACAGCACTTGCAGCATTTGTAGGTACGGTACTTATGGCACTGCTGGCCAATTATCCGTTTGCACTTGCACCGGGACTTGGACTTAATGCATATTTTGCATATACAGTCTGCGGAACAATGGGATATCATTGGACTATAGCACTTGCAGCAGTATTTGTAGAAGGTATCATATTCATAATACTTTCAGTAACTAGTGTAAGAGAGGCTATTTTCAATGCCATTCCTATGACACTTAAGTCGGCAGTAAGCGTAGGCATCGGTCTTTTTGTAGCTTTCATCGGACTTCAGGATGCAAAGCTTATTGTTAACAGTGATTCTACACTTGTAACATACCAGACATTCAAGGGTGAGACATTCCATTCAGTTGGTGTTGGTGCCATACTTGCACTTGTCGGCGTTTTTATAACAGCAATACTTCTTATTAAGAATGTTAAGGGTGGTATCCTTATCGGAATTATCGCTACATGGGTTCTCGGTATGATCTGTGAAGCATGTGGAATATATGTACCTGATCCTGCGGCAGGAATGTACTCAACAATTCCGTCTTCAATCGTAAGTTTTGATTTTACTCCTTTTAAGGAGACATTTGGTGCGGTATTCAGAGCAGATTTCCATTCAATCAAGCTGGTTGATTTTATTGTTGTAATGTTTGCATTCTTATTTGTAGATATGTTTGATACAATCGGAACACTTATAGGTGTTTCATCTAAGGCAGATATGCTTGATGAGAACGGTAAGCTTCCGCGCATTAAGCCGGCTCTGCTTTCAGATGCAATTGCTACATGCGTAGGTGCTGTATTTGGTACATCAACAACAACAACTTTCGTTGAGAGTGCTTCAGGTGTTACAGTAGGAGGACGTACAGGACTTACATCGATTGTAACCGCAGTATTATTCCTGCTCTCAATCGTATTCTCACCACTGTTCCTTACAATTCCATCATTTGCGATTGCACCGGCACTTATAATTGTCGGTTTCTATATGATGGGAGCTGTTGCCAAGATTAACTTTGAAGATATGTCAGATGCTATCCCTGCATTCCTTTGCATTGTTGCAATGCCACTTGCATACAGCATTTCAGAGGGTATCTCAGTAGGCGTTATCTCATGGACACTTATTAACCTTGTCACAGGTAAGGCTAAGGAGAAGAAGATAAGCATAGTTATGTACGTGCTTACGGTGCTTTTCATACTTAAGTATATACTTCTTTAATTTTCACAAATATAATCTTTCGTATATGCGCGTTTTAACCAAAAATCAGCCAAAAGGCAACGCACGGCTGACTTTTAGCTCAATATGTGCTATAATGTAAGAAGGCTTGAAGGCCCATCCGTATGTATTCTGCGGATGGGTTTTTGTGTCATATCAGTACTAAAGGCATAAGAGAAATGGAGAGACATATGTTTGAAAAAGGAGATATGGTTGTATGTGGCAATAATGGTGTATGCCGCATAGAGAAGATATCAAAGCTGGACAGCATTGACAGTGAGGTGCTTTATTATATAATGCAGCCTGTATATGAAAAGAGCAGCACTGTGTATATTCCGGTTGAAGGGCATAGTACACCGATAAGAAATATTATGACAAAAGATGAGGCTATGGATTTTATAAAAAAGATACCGACGATAAGCGAGATTGAGCTGGCAGGCGACAGAGAAAGGGAATCACAGTACAAGGCGTGTATGGAGCCTGCACAGGCCGAGGGATGGGTGCGTATTATAAGGACTTTGTACAGACGTAATGAGGAGAGAGCGGCAGCCGGCAAGAAGACGATTAATATGGATGAACGCTATATGAAGATGGCTAAGAATTGCTTATATGGTGAATTAGCTGTATCATTAGGAATGAAGAAAGATGAGGTAGAAGCATTTATCGAGAGTATTCTTGATAAGGATGAGGAGAATGCTTAACAGATTACAAAGCATGAATCAGGAAACACAGAATAAAAGCAGATGGGAGAGATTGTCATGAAGCAGAATGGACTCATGGAGTTACTTAAGACAAGAAGAACGTACAGAAGATTTGACCAGACAAAGAAGATTCCGGATGATGCGGTGAATGATATTGTGCGTGCACAGCAGTATGCATCATGCGGTAATAACAGACAGCCGTTAAGGTATATCGTTGTAAGAGACGAGAAGCTTGTTGACGAGATATTTGGAATAACAAGATGGGCTGCCTCTCTTCCACCTGAACAGGGACAGCCAAAGGATGGGGAGCATCCGGTTATGTTTGTTGTTGTGCTTGAGGATAATAAGCTTAAGAATGCAATAACCGGAACAGATGCAGGACTTGCAATCAGCAATATGACGCTTGCAGCATGGAATCACGGAATAGGAAGCTGCATAATTGCCAATGTTAAGAAGGATGCGCTGAAAGAACTGTTGTCAATAGGTGAAGAGTACACTGTCAACTGTGTTGTTGCTTTTGGATATCCTACACATAAGAGCACAATTGTGGAGGTCGGTAATGATGAGAAGCTCTCATATTATCTTGACGATAACAGGGATTATGTAGTTCCGCGCAAGAAGATAGAAGACGTTGTAAAGTTCATGTAGAAAGATAGGAGAGGCGGATGGCATTTACATTTTACCAGCTTATATTTATTATTCTGGCATACTCATTCATCGGATGGGTAGCGGAGACTGTAGCTGCTGATCTTGTATATCACAGATTTGTTAACAGGGGATTCCTCAATGGACCTGTATGTCTGATATATGGTATATCTGCAGCACTTATGGGAATTGTATTCTGGGAGCTTAAGGATTATACACTTTATCTTTTTATAGGATGTGCAGGCCTCGCAACCATTATACAGTGGTTCCTTGGTAAAACACTTGAAAAGCTCAGGAAGCACAGATGGTGGGACTATTCAGGATACAGATTCAATATTGACGGATATGTATGTCTGAGATTTTCGGTATTATGGGGAGTACTTGGCACAGTATCCGTCAAATGGCTTAACGGTCTTCTTCTGGATTTGCTTGGGCTGTTCCCGCATTTCATTGTTAAGGTTGTTATGATTGTGCTTGTATGTATACTTGTTGTTGATATGGTTACATCCGTATCAGCGTCATTGTATGGAGAGCATAAGAATGTCGAAGACAATGATGCAGGCAATGTGATACACAGTGGAATAATCAATGTTACATACAGACTTGGGCATTTTATTGTTGACCGCGTTGAACGAAGAGTTACGGGAGCGTATCCGAAGCTTAATGAAGAAAGAATTGAGACAGGGGCGGAAGAAAGCTTTGCAAGCGGCTGTAATTTTTATAAGCTGTTTCTTCTGTTTGTGACAGGAGCGTTCCTTGGAGATATTGTCGAGACATTATTCTGCCGTTACACGGCAGGCGTGTGGATGAGCCGCAGCAGTGTTGTCTGGGGACCGTTCAGCCTTGTCTGGGGAATAGCCATAGCTCTTGCAACTGCAATTCTTCATAAAGATAAAGACAAACCGGATTCGTACATTTTCATGATTGGAACAATACTTGGTGGTGTATATGAATATTCATGCAGCGTGTTTACGGAGATTGTATTTGGCAAAGTATTCTGGGATTACAGCCATATTCCATTTAATATAGGAGGACGTGTTAATCTGCTGTACTGCTTCTTCTGGGGAATAGCTGCTGTTGTATGGATAAAATGGCTTTATCCGCCGCTTTCGCATCTTATAGAGAGTATTCCTGATAAAATCGGGAAGATTATAACATGGGCACTTGTGGTGTTCATGGCATGTAATATAGTTGTTTCGATGATGGCACTTATAAGGTATGACCAGCGTTCTAATGGAACAGAGGCGTCGTCCTCATGGCAGATTACAATGGACCGGATGTATGATGATGCTGCAATGCAGCGTATATATCCTAACGCAGTCAGCAGGTGAGATATTAATTAGTATTACGCATAACAGTGGAGCTGAATATGTATTATGTTATTGATAATGGTGAAGTAAGAGAAGCAGTAATATCACGTATGAACGAAGATATACCAAGCTTTGGGTATATTACGCTTGATGAGCTTAAAGATAATTATGATGAACTTGGGCTTCCGTATGAGACAGTCATTGAGTGTGCGAGCAGTTCATTGAGACACAGAACAAGCATGGACACATATGATGAGGTGAGCTTTGGCATAGTAAGCATGCTTGATATGAAGAATATCAAGGGCAGACGTGACAGAATCGGATTTTATATAAAGCGGGGAATGTTCATACTCGTGCGTATTGAGGATGAAGATGACAGCGTTGGGCAGCTTTTTTCAAAAGCGGTTAAGAAGTATGAGAAAAATGTTACACTTGAGAAGATTATATGCTCGATTATGGAGCTCCTTCTTGATGGCAGTACAGAAGCGCTTGAGAAGATTGAGGAGCGTACAACATTGCTTGAGGCACGTCTTGTAAATGGTTCCGTAGATCCTGAGATTAACAGAGAGATATTCAGAATGCGTAACGAACTTACGATTCAGAAGCACTATTATGAACAGCTCATTGACATCGGAGAGGCTATACAGCAGGATGCTAATAATGTTTTTGAAGATTCTGAATTGAGATATATAGGAATATTCACTGCAAAAGCGGGCCGTCTGAGCGACAATACACAGGTGCTCAATGAGAATCTTGTGCATTTGAGGGAGGCGCTTAATGCGGCACTTGATTATAATCTTAACAGGATTATGAAGATATTTACGGTGGTTACCACAATATTCCTGCCGCTGACACTTATTGCGGGCTGGTATGGAATGAATTTTAAGAATATGCCGGAATTATACTGGGATTACGGATATCAGTGCGTTATTGCTTTAAGTATAATTGTAGTTGTGGCATGCATTATATTTTTCAAGAAGAAAAAGTTCATGTAGGTTAATAAATCTTTCTATTATTCCGATATCATATATGTAGATTAATGGCTGAAAAGGAGTTTGGCCGGATACTCAGATTAACGGGGCAGCAGTCCCGTATTACAAGGAGGAATATACATGGGTATGGTATCGGAATTTTCTAATGCTGCGAATGCAGCATCATATGCGTCAGCAGTGCAGTCAGAGAATACAGCACAGGAGACGTCATCATCTAAGAGAGCGGCTGCTAATGTAACCGGAAGAACAATCGGAACTCCAAGATTAAGTGATAAGGCAGCTAAGTATTATGAACAGCTGCAGAAGAAGTATTCCAATATGGATTTTATTCTTGTAAGTGAGGACCAGAAGGAACAGGCAAAGTCACAGGCGTCAGGCTATGCCAATGCCAGCAGAATGGTTGTCCTTATAGACGAGGATAAGATTGAGAGAATGGCAGAGGATGAGAATTACCGCGCGAAGTATGAGCAGATAATAGCCAGCTCAGCAAGCGGAATATCACAGCTTAAGAGCTCACTCTCAGCGTCAGGAGCTAATGTTAAGGGCTTCGGCATGCAGGTTAACGATAACGGAACTGCATCGTACTTTGCTGTTCTTGAGAAGTCATCAGCAGCACAGAAGGAGCGTATAGAGAAGAAGGCGGCTGAAAAGAAGGAAGCTAAGAAAGCAGCAGACAGGAAGGCCGAGGCTAAGAAGGCTGAGAAGAAGCGGAAGGATAAGCTGGAGGAGGATGATGATGACGGGGACAGTGACACAATAACAATAACTGCATCATCAATAGAGGATCTCATCAAGAAGATTGGTGATTACACACAGATGTCGATGAGTGACAATGTGCTTACCGATAGTGAACAGAAGGTCGGTCAGCACATAGACTTTAAGGGGTAGGATATGGGGATAGCGATTAATTCAGGTAATACAGGCGCAGCACAGAATCAACAGCAGAACATGACGCAGGCTGTTAAGGAGGAGTCTAAGAGCAGGCGTCAGAAGCACAGAAGTAGTATAACACGCATGGATAAGGCTGCGGGAACGGCAGGGAAGGCTACAGGAGCGAACGGAAAGAATCTTACACTGTCTGCAGGTAATATAACATGCAGAGGCTCACAGCTTGAGAGCCGTATACAACAGAAGAGAGATCAGGCAAGAAAGCAGGCAATGAAGCTCATCAATGATGCCTGGGATGCCGATAAGAAGGCAGCAGACGGTATAGATGCTCTTAATAAGGATAAGCAGAATCAGTTAAACAGGCTCAGTGAGTACAAGCAGTCTCTTAAGGAAGCTGATGAGAGAGAGAAGCAGCTTCAGGAGGAATATAATATAGATCCGGATTCACAAGAGCAGAAGGATCTTGAACTCCTCAAAAAGTACCAGAATTACAGCAACGGTTCTGATTATGCTGATTTCTCCAAGGAAGAGGTTGAAAGACTTAAGGAGCTTCAGAATACTCCAAGAACAGAATATCAGGACAAGGCACTTATGCTGAACGGCTACAGGGGAGAGGTACGCAACCAGATATCTATGGCTGAGTACAAGCTTATGGCTATAAGTGAAAGTGTGCATGATTCCAAGATAGACCGGCTCAAATCACAGGATATGCTCAAGGCAGATGATTCTGCGGACCGGATTCTTGATGCGGCAGAGAAGGATGTGCTCGGAATGGTTATAGATGACGCCAAAGAGAACATCGACAAGAAGATGGAGGAAGAGCAGAAGAAGGCAGAAGAGGCTGCCAAAAAGCGTGATGAGCAGCAGGAACGCATAGACGATTCAAAGCAGGATGCCAGGGAGCAGCGTGAGATTATCAGGAATGATGCAAAGACGGATATGCTTGACATTAATAACGGAATGTCCGGGAAGGACGTTAATAATGTTGAAGAGGTGCAGAAGCATATTCAGAAGATGCTTAATGATGAGAAGCTTATTAATGAGGATCTTAAGGGAATCAGGATCGACTTTAACTATTAGGGAGCAATAGTGTGACGGCATATAATATTTACAATAATAATTACTCGGCTTATTACAGGACACAAAGATATGGTTATGCCAATTCTGTAGCTGTTGGAGAGTCAGACATGAACTCAGGTGTGGCATCAGAGGTGTCAGCAGGTGATACTTCATATACAGCCGGTTCGGACACAGTCAGCATAACGCATGATGCATATGCAAGACAGAAGTCGGGCAGCAAAGATGTTGCAATGTCAGGCAGGGATTATCTTGGAATAAGCAGAGGTAAGGACGGCACGTTCATAATTCATTTTACAGATTCGGCATCAGTAAGCAGAACTGTGCAGAGAGGATACATAACGATTAACGGCGTCAGGCTTGACCTGTCGGATAAGGTGAAGAAGTCACTTACGGATACGGATAAGTCAGCCGGGAAGAACCGCGTGAATGCATTTATGCAGCAGATTATGCAGCATAACATGGAAGTCGCACAACAGCAGTCGGATACGATGAGTAAGGCATTCGAGGAAGAGGCAAAGGCTTATGAGACAGCCATGCGCATAGCCAAAGGCGGCAAAGTGCCTGCCAAGGATGAGAGAAAGCTTATGGAGTTCAACCCGAAGCTGTATATGATGGCGAAGCTGCAGGCAGTTCTTGCTAAGAAACACAAGAAGTACAAATCGCAGTATGATGAGGAGGATGAGAATAATCAGACTCAGACAGATAGTGACGGCAGTGAAGCTTCGATAGCACAGGCATCAGCGGGTGAGAGATATGAGACGCAGATGACAGTTTCAATTGAGAATGGAGCACTTAAGGCAGGAGAAGTGTCTGAGGCGTGTGTCGTGGCTTAGGGCGGAAGAGTTCCGGTTGGGCGTCAGATGCAATGAATAATACAAATAATACAAATAAGAACTCCGAGCATCCGGTACATGACCGGCTGCTCGGAGTTCTTTTATATGTAAGTTATATGCATATCATCAGATAAGCATCAGATAATTAGAGCTGTGGACCTGCAGCAACAAGTGCCTTACCAGCTTCATTACCTTCATACTTAGCGAAGTTCTTAATGAATCTTGAAGCAAGATCCTTAGCCTTCTTTTCCCACTCAGAAGCGTCAGCGTATGTGTCACGAGGATCAAGGATACCTGTGTCTACACCAGGAAGCTCTGTTGGAACCTCAAAGTCAAAGAAAGGAATCTTCTTTGTTGGAGCATTAAGAATATCACCGTTGAGGATAGCATCAATGATACCACGAGTATCCTTAATAGAGATACGCTTGCCTGTTCCGTTCCATCCTGTGTTAACAAGATAAGCCTTAGCGCCGCTCTTCTGCATCTTCTTAACAAGCTCCTCAGCATACTTTGTTGGGTGAAGCTCAAGGAATGCCTGACCGAAGCAAGCTGAGAATGTTGGTGTAGGCTCTGTAATTCCACGCTCTGTACCGGCAAGCTTAGCTGTGAATCCTGACAGGAAGTAGTACTGTGTCTGCTCCGGTGTAAGAACAGATACAGGAGGAAGTACGCCGAATGCATCTGCTGACAGGAAGATTACGTTCTTTGCTGCCGGAGCAGAAGAAATTGGGCGAACAATGTTCTTAATATGATCGATAGGGTAAGATACACGAGTATTCTCTGTAACGCTCTTATCAGCAAAATCAATCTTGCCGTCAGCATCAAGTGTTACGTTCTCAAGAAGAGCGTTGCGCTTGATAGCGTTGTAGATATCAGGCTCTGAATCCTTGTCAAGGTTGATAACCTTAGCGTAGCATCCGCCCTCAAAGTTGAATACACCGTTGTCATCCCAGCCGTGCTCGTCATCACCGATAAGGAGACGCTTAGGATCTGTTGAAAGTGTTGTCTTACCTGTACCTGAAAGACCGAAGAAAATAGCTGTATTCTCGCCGTTCATATCTGTGTTGGCTGAGCAGTGCATTGAAGCCATTCCCTTAAGTGGAAGGAAGTAGTTCATCATAGAGAACATACCCTTCTTCATCTCTCCACCGTACCATGTATTAACGATAACCTGCTCCTTGCTTGTTATGTTGAACATAACTGCTGTCTCTGAGTTAAGACCTAACTCCTTGTAGTTCTCAACCTTAGCCTTAGAAGCATTGTAAACAACAAAATCAGGCTCGAAGTTCTCAAGCTCTTCTGCTGTAGGCTTAATGAACATATTTCTTACGAAATGTGCCTGCCAAGCAACTTCTACGATGAAACGGATAGCCATACGTGTATCCTTGTTAGCACCACAGAATGCATCTACAACGAAAAGTCTCTTATTAGAAAGCTCCTTAATGGCGATATCCTTAACTGCTGCCCAGGCTTCCTGTGTAGCCGGGTGATTATCATTCTTGTATTCGTCAGATGTCCACCAAACTGTGTCCTTTGAATTGTCATCAACAACGATGAACTTATCCTTAGGTGAACGACCTGTATAGATACCTGTCATTACGTTAACAGCACCAAGCTCGCTGACCTGTCCCTTCTCGAATCCTTCAAGACCTGACTTAGTCTCTTCTTCGAATAATGTCTCGTAAGAAGGATTGTACACGATCTCTGTTGTTCCAGTAATACCATACTTGCTTAAATCAATTTTTGACATCCTGCATTAACCTCTTTCTTTAATAGTGTAAGGTCCGGCTGTCCGGACTCTCTATCCACAATTATACATAATCAACGGATAAAAGCAATAAAAAAAGTGTTATTTTTCCAAAAAAATGATAAAATTTTAACGAGAGTAAGTGTTTAATTGAGTTAGTGGGAAAAAATATGCTAATATCGTATAAAGGTAATTTATAGCAAAGGAAAAAGAAAGGGAGAGAGAACGGATGGAGAAGAAAAGATTCAACGAGAAACGCAAGGTTAACCAGACATCAATGATATGCTATGCGGTGTTGGTGTTTATATTGTTTGCAGCATGTATGCTGGAGCTTGTTAAGGGCAACAGGACAGTCGGATATATAATGATATTTGACATAATACTTCTTGTTCCGCTGGCACTTGCACTGCTTACTTAGTATATGATAACGGCCGGATATGGCGTGCTGTATGTGTTTGTACTTCTTACAAGTGTTACGAAGCTTTCTTTTGTATATATCATTCCTATGATAATAATATTGACGCTGTATCGTGACTGGAAGCTTGTGCTTGCTGCCGGTGCGGCAGCAATAGCAGCCAATGTCATATTTGTCTTTTATTATCTGGGCAGTATTTCCAATACGGCAACCGATATTACAGAGTTTGAAATACAGCTTGCAGTGCTCATACTGCTTACGGCATTTGCGGTTGCAGCAACAAGGATTCTGATAAAGATCAATGCGCAGGCAATTGCCAATATAAGCGTGCGCGAAGAGCAGCAGCGGGAGGCTTATGGGCGTATCATGGAGATAAGCCGTAAAGTAAGTGCCAATGTAGATAGAATTAATGAGCTGTCAGAGGATGTAAGAACACGTACTGATATGACCAAATCAAGTGTCAATGATATTGCTTCAGGTACGATGGAGACGGCACAGAGCATACAGGGACAGATGGAGATGACAGGCAGCATCCAGCATCTTATTGATGATATGTCAGTACTGTCGGAAAATGTTCTCGGAGAATGTAATACCTCAAAGCAGAATATTGTTGACGGAATAGACAGTATGAATGAACTGACAGATAATTCAGACAGGCTTAACGACAGAAGTTCCAAGGTAATGGTATCCATGAAGAGTTTACAGGAGAAGGCTGAGCAGGTTAGCGAAATAATTGCAATGATATCAGATATTGCGGAACAGACAAATCTTCTTTCACTTAATGCATCAATTGAGGCAGCACGTGCAGGTGAAGCAGGAAGAGGCTTTGCAGTTGTTGCCGGTGAGATTAAGAAGTTATCCGAGCAGACGGGTGAAGCATCTGCCCGCATAAGCAGGATTATTCTTGAACTTGAGCAGGAAACGGAAATCGCAGGCAGCAGTGTGGCTGATATGAATTCTGTAATAGAAAAGCAGATGGAATGCATAAATGTTGTTAATGATAAGTTCAGAACGCTTGGCAGCAGCCTTGACGCACTTGCAGATTCAATTGACGAGCAGACGCACAAGGCGGAAGAGGTACGTGATGCCAACGGTAAGATTATGCACAGTATAGAAGGTCTCTCAGCCTTCAGCGAAGAACTTACGGCTAACTCAGAGTCAACCAGGACACGGTCTGAAGAGTCATATCAGGGAACTCTTCAGATTAACAGCATCCTCGGCGAGATAGCAGCGGATATAAGCAGGCTGAACGGATAGAATCCTGTATTAAGACTGCATTTCATCATTCAAAGTAATTATATTTGTTATTTCTTATAAAATATTTCAAATGCATGCCGGCCGACAGTATGAGCGTAAGGAACTCTGCTGCCGGTATGGCAGTCCATGCACCGTTAATTCCTATAATCTGAGGCAGAATAAGCAGTGACAGCACAGTGAATACGAGTGTGCGGGCAAATGATATGACCGCAGACACACGCCCATTGGACAATGCGGTAAAAAATCCGGATGAAGCAATGTTAAAGCCACTGAATAAAAAGTTGAAGGCAAATATCCGGAAGCCTGATGAAGCCAGTGCAAATGTGCCGGCATCATGCGTGAATACGGATACGATAGGTGTGGACAGCCGTATTGCAGCCAATGTAAGCAGCAGCGATGAACACATCACAAATATAAAAGATACTCTGTATATATTCTTAAGTTCATTCTTTCTCTTTGCTCCAAACTGAAAGCCTACAACAGGGCTGATTCCTATTGTAAATCCAAGATAGAATGCATTAAAAAGGTATTGGCCGTACAGAAGGATTGTTATGGCGGCAACACCGTTTTCACCTGCAAGACGCATCATTACCATGTTAAAGAGAAATGTTACAACTGCATTGGAAAGCTGGGTTACCATTTCGGATGAACCGTTATAGCAGGCAGCCAAAAGTTCTTTTATGCGCAAGTGGAAGCGTGTGAAATGTATTGTCTTACCGATAAATGTAAAATATATAAGGCCCGCAGCGGCAGGTACACACTGACCTATGCCTGTAGCGGCAGCAGCGCCGCCAATCCCAAGACCGAGCACTACGATGAATATATAATCAAGCACCGCATTAAGGATTCCCGCAATTACCGTAAGGCAAAGACCGAGCGCAGGAAGACCGGCTGTTACAAGGTAGGACTGGAACAGCGCCTGAAGCATGCATGCTGGTGCAAATGCAATCGCAGTCGCAAGGTAGCTGCGGCAGTCCTCAAGAAGAATATCGGTTGCTCCGAGAAGACGTGAGATTGGTGTAAGAAATGCAAATGTAAGAACCATAATTACAATGCTTGCAGACACCGTCACAACAACAAACATTGTCAGACATTCACTTGCCTCACGTCTGCGTCCCTCACCGAGATATTTGCTGATTATTGCATTGCCTCCTGTCGCAAGCATTGTGGAGATTGCAATTGCAATATTAATTACAGGAAATACTATATTCAGGGATGAAAGCGCATTGCTTCCGATGAATCTTGATATAAAAATGCCGTCCACAATTGTGTAGAGGGACATAAATATCATCATTATAATTGACGGCGCTGCAAAGCGGATAAGCTTTACAGGCGTAAAATGCTGGTTTATTGACATGCTCATAATAATCTCCGTTTCTGTAGCTGATTTATTGACAAATGACAGGATATACTATAGTGTAACCCTATAGTCAAGAATAAATAATAAAGAGTAAGGAAACATATAAAGATATGGAACATAACATATACATGAAAACCGGAGAATTTGCAAAGTTAGTGGGAGTTCTTTAACAGAAGAAGCCCTGATACATTTCTTGAGATGTTTGTTGAAAGGGAAAATTTTATAGCCGATAATATAGAAGACTATGTTACATGCATAGAAGTTCTGTTAAAATAGTATTGGGATTATGCAGCCCCGGCAGATATAAATTAAATTATGGAGGAAAATGCCGCCGGACTTAGGATTACAGATTCAGTGCGCAGGGCGGCGGGACAGTACAGGTCATGGAAAAGAATCTTACATCAGGCAGTGTATTTAAGACGATTGTATTTTTCGCACTGCCATATCTTCTGTCATATTTTTTACAGACATTGTATGGAATGGCGGATTTGTTCATTATAGGACAGTTTGGCGGAGTTGACGGAATAACTGCCGTATCCAACGGAAGTCAGGTTATGCATATGCTGACGGTAATTCTTGTCGGTCTTGCAATGGGAACAACGGTAATGGTCGGACGTGCCATAGGCGGTCGGAAAAATGATAAGGCGTCAGCAGCAATCGGCAATACGATTACTTTATTTATGACAGTGGCAGTTGTGCTTACTGTAGTGCTTCTCATAGCGGTAAGACATATAGTTATTATAATAGGAACTCCGGCAGAGGCTGTCAGCGGTACAGCCGGCTATCTTACGATATGCTTTATCGGAATTCCGTTCATAACAGCGTACAATATTATAAGTGCCATATTCAGAGGCCTGGGTGACTCAAAAAGCCCGATGTATTTTATTGGGATAGCCTGCATTGCCAATATCATCCTTGATTATGTATTCATGGGTGCATTGAATACAGGTCCTGTGGGAGCGGCGCTCGGTACAGTGCTTGCGCAGACCTTAAGCGTAGTAATTGCGCTGATATCAATAAAGAGAAAGAATACTGGGATTAAGCTTACCAAATCAGACTTCATTCCCGACAGAAATATTATGGGAGACATCCTTAAGGTCGGACTTCCTGTGGCTGTTCAGGACGGATGTATTCAGGCAGCATTCATGATAATAACAGTAATAGCCAATCACAGGGGAATTACTGATGCGGCAGCAGTAGGTATTGTTGAAAAGGTTATAAGCGCCCTGTTTATCGTGCCATCCTCGATGCTTGCAGCGGTATCTGCCCTGTCGGCGCAGAATATAGGTGCCGGAAAGCCGGAAAGAGCCGAAAAGACACTTAAGTATGCCACGATGATAACAACTGTATACGGAATAATAGTTACTGTCATCATAGAGATAGCCGCTGAAGCGGTGCTTACGATGTTTACTAAGGACAGCGGCGTAATAGTTATGGGAAGCCGGTATATAAGAGGATACATATTTGACTGTATATTTGCAGGCATACATTTCAGCTTTACAGGATATTTCTGTGCTTACGGCAAATCCTACATAGGGTTTATCCACAATATGGCAGCAATAGTGCTTGTCAGAGTCCCCGGCTCGTATCTTGCGTCAAAAATGTTTGCAGATACGCTGCTTCCTATGGGACTTGCAGCACCGGCGGGGTCATTTCTGTCAGTCATAATATGTGTGGCAGCATTTATATGGCTGAAAAACAGCGGTAAGCTTGATGTGCATAATGTCTGACATACAGAGCATATGAAGTGGATAATGCAAAGCTTTTTCCTATAGGTGAAGTGGCGAAGATGTACCGCATAAGCATGGGGACACGGAGACATTATGAGCAGCCGTATTTTTATGAATTAAAAGTAGCAAAAAACAACTTTTTCAACGTAAAGTGTTGACATATGCCGCAAAGAGTAGTAATAATATAAAACATAAGTAGTAAATAAATACTTTTACGAAAGGAGATTTGAATGGAAAAGCGCAATGCGGACGGACTTACGGAGAAGGAATTCCTTGAGCAGTATTGTCCGGGTGATTATGACAGACCTTCCGTATCGGTTGATATGATGATACTTGCGATGGACAAGTCGCTCGGAAGCCTCAGGACACTGCTGGTACAAAGACGTAATCATCCGTATATCGACTGTTGGGCGCTTCCGGGAGGCTTTGTCGGAATAGACGAGTCGGCATATGAAGCTGCATGCAGGGAGCTTGAAGAGGAGACAGGGCTTAAGGATATTTATCTTGAACAGATATATACCATGAGCCAGCCGGACAGAGATCCGAGAATGCGTGTTATTGATATTGCATACATGGCACTTGTCCCACTTAAGAATGTTGAATCGATGGTAAGAGCCGGAGATGATGCCAAGGATGCGCTTTGGTTTGATATCAGGATGACAGAAAGAAGCCTCATTTTCAGCAATGAGGAAAGGGGCATACACATTGAATATTCACTTAAGAAGAAGATATTCAAAAATGGTGTCATCAAGGTGAAAAATTATGTACCCGAAGCAGTCGGAGAGGAGAAGCTTGCATTTGATCATGCACAGATAATTCTTGAGGGCCTGATGCGTCTTAGGAATAAGGCAGAGTATTCGGATGTTGTATTCAATCTGATGGCTAAGGAGTTCACACTTCCGGATCTTCAGAGGGTATATGAGATTATTCTCGGAAAGAAGCTGTATAAGGCTAATTTCAGGGATAAGATAGTTGATAAGGTAATGCTCCTTGATAAAAAGGGTATTTCAATTACAGGGAGAAAGTCATCGGCTTTGTACAGATATAATGGAGGATTAGTATGAGATTAAATCAGGTTATTGTAAGTCTTTTAGAGACAGATATGTATAAGTTCAGCATGGGTCAGGCTATTTATCATCAGTTCAGTGATTATAAGACAACATGGTCATTCAAATGCCGCAATGAGGATGTGCATTTTACGGATGAGATGGTTGATGAGATAAAGGAGCAGATTAAGGCGTACTGCTCACTCAGATTTACAGAGGAGGAGCTTGAATACCTCAATAATGTAAAATGGATTAAGGGAAGCTATATTGATTTCCTCAGATTATGGCAGCCGAGATTTGAGGATTTTGAGATTACATCGGATGCTGAGTGCGGACTTGCAATCGAGACTAAGGGTACATGGCTTAATACGTCAATGTATGAGATACCTACACTTGCAATTGTAAATGAAGTCTATTTCAGAATGCAGTACAGTTATGACGAGCTGTTTGAAAGCTTCAAGAAGAGACTTGATGACAAGGTCAATAAGCTTTTCAGCGGTGAGTATAATCTCGGTTCCTTCAGCGAATTCGGTCTCAGAAGGAGACTTTCGTCAGAAGCACAGGAGCTTGCAATACAGAAGCTTAGCGGCGTGAAGTATCCTGCATCTGCATTTGTCGGAACATCCAATGTATATCTTGCCAAAAAGTTCGGCCTTACTCCGGTAGGAACGATGGCACATGAGTGGATTATGTGTGTGGGACAGGGCAACCACAAGCATAATCCGGCATACTCGAACTGGTATGCACTTGATGCATGGGTAAGAGAATATGGAGTGCTGAATGGTATAGCGCTTACTGATGCAATCACAACAGACTGTTTCCTCAAGGACTTCCAGCTTACATATGCAACTCTGTTCTCAGGAGTAAGACATGACAGCGGAGACCCATATGAGTGGGGAGATAAGATGATTGAGCATTATAAGAGTCTTGGAATAGACCACAGAGGAAAGACACTGTTATTCAGTGACAGCCTTGATTTTGAGAGAGCTGATAAGCTTAATTCATACTTTAAGGACAGAGCGAAGGTTGCATTTGGAATAGGAACATATATTGCAAATGATACTGACGTGCCGGCACTTAACATTGTCATGAAGACAACGGCATGCAACGGTATGGATGTCGCCAAGATATCTGATACAACAGGCAAAGGAATGTGCAAGAATCCGGAGTACATCAATTACCTACAGAGATGTATTGACTGGAGAATGCAGTACGGCAGATAAAAAACAAAAAATGGTATTGTTTATTTGCATTGACCGTGGTACAATAACGCAAGAATATTGAAAAAGCGATGACAGAAACAGTAGTGTGCGTGAACCATTCAGAGAGGGCAGCAGTTGGTGTAAGTTGCTTATGGAGATTGTACATGAAGACCATTCTCGAGCTGTGCGTAGAAGAAATCAGGGCATGAACGATTTTGAAGCGTTACCGTGTAGCTGCGTTATAAGCCAAGAGTGAAATATAAGGTGGAACCGTGTGCAGGCACCCTTAGGTAGATCAGGCTAAGCAAGTCTTAGCCGGCATATCTGAGGGTGCTTTTTTCAATATGAATAATATTATTAACATATAAAGGAGAAGAACAATGGTTAATTTTAAGGAAGATGAGAATCTTAACACACTCAATCATTCATGTGCGCATCTTATGGCACAGGCTATTAAGCATCTCTACCCACAGGCTAAGTTCTGGGTTGGTCCTGTAGTTGCGGAAGGCTTTTATTATGATGTAGACCTCGGTGATGATGTAATCAGGGATGAGGACATTGCAGCAATCGAAAAAGAGATGAAGAAGATTGCCAAGACAGGCAAGAAGATTATCAGAAAAGAGATTTCCAAGGAAGAAGCCCTTGAGATGTTCAAGGATGACGAATATAAGATTGACCTGATTAATAATCTTGAGGATGGGAATATCACATGCTACGAGCAGGGAGATTTTACAGACCTCTGCCGCGGACCTCATGTTGACAATGTAAAGCTTTGCCGTAACTTTAAGCTTATAAGACATTCGGGTGCTTACTGGAAGGGTGACAGCAATAATAAGGTTCTTCAGAGAATCTACGGTGTATGTTTTCCTACACCTGAAGAACTTGAGGCACATCTTCAGCTTCTTGAGGAGGCTAAGGAGAGAGACCACAGAAAGATTGGTAAGGACATGGGACTTTTCATGGTAGATGACCTTATCGGACGCGGTCTTCCAATGTTCCTTCCAAAGGGATATGTAATATGGCAGGAGCTTGAGAATTACATTAAGGACAAGGAAAGAAAGCTTGGATACCTTCATGTTATGACACCATGTATCGGTACAGTTAACCTTTACAAGACATCAGGACACTGGGATCATTACAAGGAGAATATGTTCCCTGCAATGGATGTTGACGGTGAGTCATTTGTATTAAGACCTATGAACTGCCCTCACCATATGATGATATATGCTAACAGAATGCACTCATACAAGGATCTTCCTATCAGAATCGGTGAGATAGCACATGACTTCAGATATGAGTCAAGCGGTACTCTTAAGGGAATTGAGAGAGGCAGACATTTCTGCCAGAATGATGCACACATCTTTGTAACACCTGAGCAGATAGAGGATGAATTCAAGCGGGTAGTTGACCTTATCTTCAGCACATACAAGGATTTTGGCATTACAGATTACCGCTGCGTACTTTCACTCAGGGACCCTGCAGACAAGGTTAAGTACCATGATGATGATGAGATGTGGAACAAGGCAGAGGATGCCCTCAGAACAGTTCTTAACGATCTTGGAATTGAATATACTGAGGAGATTGGTGAGGCTGCATTCTACGGACCTAAGCTTGATGTTAATGTTAAGCCGGCAGTAGGTAACGAATATACGCTTTCAACATGCCAGCTTGATTTCTGTCTCCCTGCTAAGTTTAATCTGACATACATTGATAAGGATGGCGAGAAGAAGACACCTGTAGTTCTTCACAGAGCAATACTCGGTTCACTTGACAGATTCATGGCTTACATCCTTGAGGAGACAAAGGGCAACCTTCCTACATGGCTTGCACCTGTCCAGGTAAGAGTAATGCCTGTTAAGACAGACAACGAAGAGCTTATGGAATATGCACATGAGATCTGCAGCGCTCTTGAAGAAAAGAATGTAAGAGTTGAACTTGATGACAGAGGCGAGAAGCTCGGATACCGTATGCGTGAGGGTCAGATTCAAAAGGTTCCGTATCTTCTTGTTATCGGCTTTAACGAGAAGGAGAACAGAACTGTATCATACAGACTTCACGGAGAGGCAGACACAACAGTACTCGGACTCGATGAGTTTGTAGAGAAGATAGACAGCGAGATTAAGAACAAGGTTCACTAATCGGTTCACTGATTCATTAATAAGATAAATCAAAAAGCACCACCATCTTAGGCACTTGCTTTGTGCCGGGATGGTGGTGCTTTTTGATTATATTTTATATCTTATAAAAATTCCGATTATTTTGAAGCCTCTTTTGAAGCTGCCGCGGCCTCCATATTCTTAGGAAGCACAAGGTTGAGAATTATAGCCACAATGAATACAACCGCAACACAGTTCTCTGCAAATACCGTCCTGATGATATGAGGGAATATGTCAAATATCTCAGGTACCTGTGTGAAGCCGATTCCGACACTCAGTGACAGGGCAGCAATGGTAATATTACGCTGTGTATAGCCGCATTTGCTGATCATCTGCAGACCACTGATTACAATGTTGCCGAACATCATTATCGTACAACCGCCAAGCACCGCGTCAGGAAGTGTGGCAAGCAGTGAACCGAGAATCGGGAATACACCGGCAAGAATCATAATTACGGCACCTGTTGCAATCGCAAAACGGTTAACTACCTTAGTCATGGCTACAAGACCTACATTCTGGCTGAATGATGTGATAGGCAGGCAGCCAAATACTGACGAGAGAGCACTTATGAATCCGTCACAGGCAATTGAACCTGATGTCTCCTTAAGTGTAGCATCGCGTCCGAGACCTGTGGCTGCAAGAGCGGATGTATCGCCGATTGTCTCTGTTGCAGATACAAGGAATATCAGTGTTACCGACACAATGGCGTTCAGATTGAATTCAGGCTTGAAAGGCATAATTGACGGTAATGCAATAATTGCGCTTCCATGCAGTGCAGAGAAATCAACAACACCGAGGAATATGGCGATAATATAACCGACAACAAGGCCGAAGAGGACTGAAAGCTGCTTAAGGTATGATTTTGCAAATATATTAAAGAGTATACAGCAGATAAGAGTTATACTTCCGAGAATCCAGTTGGTTGCGGAACCGAAAGCCTCACTTCCGCTGCCGCCTCCGAATGAAGAAGCACCAACAGACAGCAGTGAGAATCCGATTGCCGTAACAACACTTGCAGCCACGATAGGAGTGATGAGCTTAATCCAGTACCGGGCAAACAGACCTAGACAGCCTTCTATCAGACCGCCGATAAGCACGGCACCTACAATTGCATTATAACCGTAGACCGGCCCGATATAACAGAATATTGAAACAAATGTAAAGCTGATACCCATTACTATAGGAAGACCTGAGCCTAACCGGAATATAGGAAACAGCTGGATAAGAGTACCTATTCCGGCAATAAGCATTGCACTCTGGATAAGCATTGCCGACTGTTCGGTTGTCAGACCGCTGGCACCTGCTACTATAAATATAGGAGCAATATTGGCTACAAACATGGCAAGAATGTGCTGCAGTCCAAAAGGAACCGCCTGTTGTATGGATACCCTGCCGTCAAGCCTGTAGAGATTATCTATCGAAGTATTTGAAGTATTTGAATTATTAGATTTGTTTTTGATTTTATCATCCATTGAATTATTCTCCGTGTGTATTAATATAATAGTGATTACTGTTCTCTGAAGCTGATTGTTCCGTCTTCTGCATTCATGCTGTCAACAATTGCAAGAGACTCAAGGTGGTATCCGAGATTGCGGATGATTCTGCCGCCTGGCTGGAAGCCTTTTTCAATTGCAATACCAATGCCTTCAACGGTTGCTCCGGATTCATTCACAATAGAGATAAGACCCTGAAGGGCGCATCCGTTGGCAAGAAAATCATCAATGATAAGCACACGGTCTTCCGGGTTTAAGAACTTCTTGGAGACAATAACATTGTTCTTACACTTGTGGGTGAATGATTCAACCTCGGCAACATATACTTCTCCTTCTATATTAATGCTCTTTGATTTCTTGGCAAATACAACAGGTACGTCAAAATGCCTTGCAACAATACATGCAATGCCGATGCCTGAAGCCTCGATTGTGAGTATCTTGTTGATATTGGAGTCAGCAAAACGGCGCTTGAATTCTGCACCTATTTCATCAAAGAGCCTGATGTCCATCTGATGGTTAAGGAAGCTGTCAACCTTAAGCACATTACCTTCTTTTACAATTCCGTCCCTTGCAATTCTTTCTTCTAAAAAGTTCATATCGTGTACGCTCCTGTTAATGATAAAACTGTATAAAATATAACTTACCACATACGGGGAGCGTTCGCAATAAAAAATAATTTGTAAGTTTTTCTTGCAATCCGATTATAGTGTGATAGAATATTAAAGTTACAAAAAATATTTTTATTTGACATTTATTTTAATAGGAAGCCCTCAGCCGGGCAGGAAAGGATTAAAGATGAGAACTAAGCGCGAGGACGTAAGAAACATTGCAATTATAGCCCACGTTGACCATGGTAAGACAACGCTTGTGGACCAGCTCCTTAAGCAGAGCGGTACATTCCGTGCTAATCAGGAAGTGGCAGAGCGTGTTATGGACTCTAATGATATTGAGCGTGAGAGAGGTATCACAATCTTATCTAAGAACACTGCCATTAATTATAACGGAACAAAGATTAACATTATCGATACTCCGGGACATGCTGATTTTGGTGGTGAGGTAGAGCGTGTACTCAAGATGGTTAATGGTGTTGTCCTTGTAGTAGATGCATATGAAGGCGTAATGCCTCAGACAAAGTTCGTTCTTCAGAAAGCACTTGAGCTTGATCTTTCAGTTATTGTATGTATTAATAAGATAGACAGACCTGAGGCGAGACCTCAGGAAGTAATAGATGAGATTCTTGAGTTATTTATCGATCTTGATGCTAATGACGATCAGCTTGACTGCCCGTTTGTATTTGCATCAGCAAAGTCCGGATTTGCGGTACTTGATCTTGATGATGAGCGCAAGGATATGACACCTTTGTTTGAGACAATTATCAACAGTATTCCGGCACCTGAAGGTGACCCTGATGCACCTACACAGGTACTTATAAGCACGATTGATTATAACGACTATGTAGGACGTATCGGTGTTGGTAAGGTTGATAACGGTTCAATCAAGGTTAATCAGGAAGTAATGCTTGTTAACCACCATGACCCTGATTTCCGCAAGAGAGTTAAGATTAACAAGCTCTATGAGTTTGAGGGACTTAACAAGATAGAGGTTAACGAGGCTAAGATAGGTTCTATCGTAGCTATTTCAGGTATTCCTGATATACGAATCGGTGATACAATCTGCTCAGTAGATAACCCTGAGGCAATACCTTTCCAGAAGATTTCAGAGCCTACACTGTCTATGGATTTCATGGTTAATGACAGTCCGCTCGCAGGTCAGGAAGGTAAGTTTGTAACATCAAGACATATCAGAGACAGACTTTTCCGCGAGCTCAATACAGATGTCAGCCTTCGTGTTGAGGAGAATGAAGGAATGGATTCATTCAAGGTATCAGGACGTGGTGAGCTTCACCTCTCGGTACTTATCGAGAACATGCGACGTGAAGGCTTTGAATTTGCGGTAAGTAAGGCAGAGGTTCTCTATCATTATGATGAGAGAGGAAGAAAGCTTGAACCAATCGAGCTTGCGTATGTTGATGTCCCTGAAGAATTCTCAGGAAACGTAATCCAGAAGCTCAGCCAGCGTAAGGGTGAACTTCTTGGCATGACACCTATCAATGGCGGTTATACGAGACTTCAGTTCTCAATACCTTCAAGAGGACTTATAGGTTATCGTGGAGAGTTCATGACAGATACAAAGGGTAATGGTATTCTTAATACTTCATTTGAGGGCTATGAAGAATACAAGGGTGATATCCAGTACAGAAAGCAGGGTTCACTTATAGCTTATGAGTCAGGCGAAGCAATAACATATGGTCTGTTCAATGCACAGGAGCGTGGACAGCTCTTCATCGGACCTGGCGAGAAAGTATATGCCGGAATGATAGTTGGTGAGAATCCGCGTGCCGAGGATATTGAGGTTAACGTATGTAAGACAAAGCATCTTACCAACACAAGATCTTCAAGTTCGGATGAGGCACTCAGACTTGTACCGCCTAAGATATTAAGCCTTGAGCAGGCACTTGACTACATTGATACGGATGAGCTTCTTGAAGTAACTCCTAAGTCACTTAGAATCCGCAAGAAGATACTTGATTCGACACAGCGTTACAGAGCTAACCGCAAGTAATTATTGTATAAACTTTAATAAGATATAACATGATAATCTCCTCACAACTGCGTGAATACTGGTGTGAGGAGATTTTTGCTTTATTAAAATTTAAAATTCTTAACCGAAAATTTACTTGTGATTATTTTGTGAAATGTTACAATATGTAGAGTGTTTGATGTATTATATCAAATATGGTCGATAAGATTTTATAGACAAAACTACTATATCTGGAATATGCTTATTAAGCGCGCAATATAGTAGAATGAGAAGAACGAAGGGAGAAATCAAAATGGTAGACAAGGTAATAGAAAATAACAAGGTATGTATTGTTGGCAGAATCGTATCTGAGTTTCAGTACAGTCATGAGGTATTTGGGGAAGGATTTTATATCGTCAATGTGTCAGTTAACAGACTGAGCAATATGGCAGACGTTATTCCTCTCATGATCTCGGAGAGACTTATTGATGTGACACAGGATTACAGAGATAAGATGATTGAAGTAATCGGCCAGTTCAGATCATATAATAAGCATGAGGGTACAAAGAACAGACTTATGCTTTCAATATTTGTCAGAGAGCTTCAGTTTGTTGATGAAGAGCCGGAAGAGCAGAATAAGTCGAATCAGATATATCTTGACGGATTCATCTGCAAGCCTCCTATTTATAGAAAGACGCCTCTCGGAAGAGAGATAGCAGATGTCCTTATAGCTGTCAACAGACCTTACGGTAAGTCGGATTACATTCCATGTATCGCATGGGGACGTAATGCACGATATGCAGCTTCTCTTGAGGTTGGAGCACATCTCCTTGTATGGGGAAGAGTCCAGAGCCGTGAATATGCCAAGAAGATCAGTGAGACTGAGGTAGAGAAGAGAGTGGCATATGAGGTATCAATCAGCAAGATAGAACTTGCGGATAAGAGTGAGCCTGATACGGTTACTGCTGCAGAAAGCCATGAAGATATAGACGAACAGTAATCGGCAGATATAAATATCACTTAATTGGATGCTGCCATGCATGAATACATCGCCCGGGAACTGTGCCCGAAGACGAAGTGACACATGCATGGCAGCATTTTTATATTGAATAAGAGAGAAGCACATATACATTATCTGTTTACCGGGAACAGCCTTCTACACTCTTTTTCATTGCATACATGCGTTCATCAGCCTGTTTGAATAATTCATGACGTGTTACAGAATCATCGTTACATATCGCATATCCATATGAAATCTCAAGCGGAATGTCTCTATTGGAGTTGCATGAGTTTATGACAGCCGGTAATTTGTAATTGAGAAGAGCATCAATATCCCTGGCTTTGAATCCGTACAGAATAACAATCAGCTCATCGCCTCCAAAACGGTAGCATTTGCCAATGCGTCCGAATACTGCACGGATACATTCAGCCGCTGCAGCTATCAGCTCATCGCCTTCTTTGTGTCCGTAAGTGTCATTGGTGTGCTTAAGTCCGTTAAGGTCAAACATGATATATGCTGTAGGAGATGTAATCGGCTTAATGTGTTCGGTCGTGAATGAAGCTTTATTCATGAGACCGGTAAGCGAATCAATGTAAGCCAGCTGTTTGTAGGCGCTTACGTTGGCATTGTCGGTTATATAGTTGTACATCCGCTGCAAAGATGCTGTAATCATGCATGTGATGAATATGGCAAGTCCTATGGCGTATACATAAGAATAATGCGATGAGCTGCTTATATAGAATGATATAAGCGCCATAAGTGAAAACAGACACATAAATATAAATCCTGCAAGGATGCTTTTTAGTTCATATGTGTTATAACTTCCTGCACTACGTATGCATCTGTACAGAACATATATGATAGCGGACATAATCATTATATGGCATGCTGAGAGTACATACGGAATCATAACAGGTGCCAGGATATAACTTATAAGATATAATACAGTGTTGGTAAGTATTATTCCGCATAATATATAATAAGGACGCTGGCTGCCGGAAGACATCTCACTTATATACATTATCAGTACGGCAGGCATAAGCATAAATACTGTATATGAAGCAAGTGATATAAGTGCGGTCCTGTTAGTTACAAGAAGAAGCAGCTTCGAGTCGAGCAGAAGCCATGTGCCTGCAAGTAATATAAATATGCCAAGGTATGTGAATGTCAGATAACTGTTCTGTGATACACGGGCGCGCATGCTTAATGCTCCTATAAGACACAGAAGACCTGTTATTAATGCAAATATGAAGAATATAAATGCATAAATGTTGTTCATGAAAATGTATTCGTTAAAATCACCTTTGTCTGCAAGGATAATTTCTGAAATTACCTCATCATTATAATGTGTCTTTTTAGAAACGGCATGTATATACAAAGTGTGTTCACCTGTTCCTGCCGGAATACTGAACCAGCATACAGACATATCATTATTCGGGTTCTTATCATTGCCGGAGTATATGATATCGTCATCTGCATATACGGTTACAGATGCCCAAAAGCCTTTTATGTAGACAAAACGCTTGCTGTCATTATCTGATATAGTATATGAGCAGTTATATGAACCCGGTGGATAATCTCCTGCCGCAGCCGGTTCGACAGAATCTGTTATATCTGACACATTACTGCTTATAAGCCTGTCAGAATGAGGCTTTATATTATTGCACTTTAATATGGCTGGGAATAACAGAATAATTAATAACAGAAATATAATTGTAAGAATTTTATTTTTCATTAAGCTCCTTATTCATGATAATACATTTACAAAACATAGTACTATAATACTATATGATTGGTACTTTGGCAATGGAGAAATTACAAAAAAATTATAGATTTGCAGATTTATTGACATATAAGAAGCATAATGCTATAGTAAGCATATAAAAAGTAGAGGTGCGTAATTCAAGAGTAGAATGGCGGATGTAACAGATACAGAAGAAACCATTTCAAAGGGGATGACGCCGAAGTGATGAAGGTGCTGGCTTTCATTGCTGGGGGCATGGTTAACAGCCATGTCACTGTCATCTTTAGGATAGCTTTTTGACAGCAGATTCTTAAGATGGAGGGCTACTTAAAGGATGGACTTCTCACGTCCTCTTTTTGCAGCCCCGTAAGGGCTTTTTTTAATGATGCAGATCTAATAATGAAAGGAAAAAGAAGTATGGCAATATTTGAGGGCGCAGGCGTTGCAATGATTACGCCTATGAAGGCTAACGGAGAGATTAATTATGATAAGATGGCAGAGTTTATTGATTATCAGGTAGATAACGGAACAGATGCCATTATTGTGTGCGGAACAACAGGTGAAGCATCAACATTAAGCGAGAAGGAACATCTTGATGCAATTGAATTTACTGTATCACATGTTAATAAGAGAATTCCTGTAATTGCAGGAACAGGCTCTAACTGCACTGAGTCTGCAGTATTCCTCTCACAGGAAGCACAGAGTGTAGGCGTTGACGGTCTTCTTGTTGTAACACCGTATTATAACAAGGCTACACAGAAGGGACTTATTGCACATTATACAACAATTGCAAAGTCAGTAGACCTTCCTATAATCATGTATAATGTACCAAGCAGAACAGGCTGTAACATACTTCCGGAGACAGCAGTTACTCTTGCTAAGACAGTAGATAACATTGTAGGTATTAAGGAAGCAACAGGTAATATTTCACAGGCAGCAAAGCTTATGTCACTTGCAGACGGATGTATTGATATGTACTCAGGTAATGATGACCAGATAGTACCTATCCTTTCACTTGGCGGCAAGGGTGTTATATCAGTGCTTTCCAATGTTGCTCCTAAGAAGACACATGATATTGTCGCAGAGTATCTTGCAGGCAATGTTGAGGTCAGCAGAAAGCTTCAGCTTGAGGCTATTGAGCTTATAGATGCACTTTTCTGTGAGGTTAATCCAATCCCTGTAAAGCATGCGCTTAATCTTATGGGAATGGAAGTAGGACCACTCAGAATGCCTCTTTCACCAATGGAAGACAAGAATCTTGAGACTCTTAAGAATGCTCTTAAGAATTACGGACTTCTGAAGTAATAATACTTTTATAAGAACCGGTAATAGTATAACTATTCGATAAGCGGTATATGCCGCAGAAACGAGGATTATAATGACAAGAATAATAATGCACGGCTGTAATGGCAAGATGGGACAGATGATTACCAATCTGCTGGAAGGTGATGAAAATGCACAGATAGTTGCGGGAGTTGATCCATTTGATGACGGGCACAACAAATATCCTGTATTTCCGTCAATAGACAGCTGCGTAGTCAAGGCAGATGTAATAATCGATTTTACTTCAGCCAAGGCAGTAGATAAGCTCCTTGAGTTCTCTGCTAAGAATCAGGTTCCGGTTGTAGTATGTACAACAGGATTAAGCGATGAGCAGATAGAGAGAATCAATGAGACATCAAAGCAGGTAGCAGTTCTTAAGTCTGCCAATATGTCACTTGGTATCAATACTCTGTTCAAGCTCCTTGCACAGGCGGCGAAGGTGTTCAATCCTGCCGGATTTGACGTCGAGATAGTAGAGAAGCATCATAACCAGAAGCTTGACGCACCGAGCGGAACAGCACTTGCTCTTGCAGATTCAATTAAGGATGTACTTCCTGATGGATATTATTATAAGTATGACAGAAGTCAGGAGCGCAGGAAGCGTGATCCTAAGGAGATAGGAATCAGTGCGGTAAGAGGCGGAACAATCGTTGGTGAGCACGAAGTGATATTTGCCGGAGAGGATGAGGTCATAGAATTCAAACATACTGCCTACTCTAAGGCTGTATTTGCAAAGGGTGCTATTGAAGCTGCCAAGTTCCTGGCAGGTAAGCCGGCAGGCATGTATGACATGAGTGATGTAATAGGCTGATATTAAAATAAAAACGGGATGTGAAAAGTGGTTTATTTTTCACATCCCATTTTTAATTCTGACAATGATTTATTTTATATCATTGCTTTGCATTACGATTGATGTAGCGCGGTTCATACTTGGAGTATACAATCTTCTGGCTGCTGTAAAGGCTGTAGTATCCGGAAAGAAGATAGCTTATTGCGATTGCAAGTATGCAATAGTGTACCGCCCCTGTTCCAAACATCTCAACAGCCATGAGAAGAGATGTAATAGGGCAGTTCGTAACGCCGCAGAAGACGGCGACCATGCCGCATGCTGCACAAAGTGCCGGAGGAAGGCCGAATATTGATGATAAAAAGCTGCCGAGAGTTGCTCCTATAAAGAGTGATGGAACAATCTCACCGCCTTTGAAACCTCCGGACAGCGTCAATGCGGTTAATATAATTTTGAGAAGGAATACATACCATGCCTCACTGCCTGTGAAGCTTCGTGCGATGACGTCGCCGCCGGCACCCATGTAATCGGTTGTGCCGAGAAGTGTGTTAAGAAGCACAACGATACAGCCGCTTACAAGTATGCGGATATATTGATTTTTAAACAGTTTTGCAAAAATCTCTTCATTCTTATGAAGAGTAACGCAGAACAGTATGCTTGCTGCGGCAAACAGTGCAGCGAGAATAATTGTTTTGATTCCGCCTGACAGTGTCATTGCCGGAATACTGCCTATTGTAAATGCAGTTGGTGTTATATTGAAAAATCCCGCAACGCCTGCAGCAATTAAAGAGGCAAGTACGCACGGAACCAAAGCAGCATAGTGCATAAGTCCGACACTTACAACTTCCATTGAGAATACGGCAGCCGCCATCGGAGTGCCAAACAGTGCGGAGAAGCATGCGCTCATTCCGCACATAATGAGAATCTTGGTGTCACGCTCGTCAAACTTAAGCTTTTTGCCAATGTAATTGCCGAATGAACCGCCAATCTGGAGCGCAGCTCCTTCACGGCCGGCAGAACCGCCAAAAAGGTGAGTTATGAAAGTCGATACTATTATAAGGAATGACACCTTAAGAGGGACTTCTTCGTTGCTTTGTATAGCCTTAATAACAAGGTTGGTACCTGAATTCTTAAGAGAATGCAGGAGCTGATACAGGCCGATTATCAAAAGACCGCTTAACGGCAGCAGAAAATGTATATAAGCATGCTCTGTGCGGAATGTTGTAGCAGCTGATATTGCCCAATAGAACAGTGAGCCTATAAGTCCGATTAAAAGACCGATAATTACTGAACACATAAGCCATTTTAAAAGAATTTTGGCAGAATGTTCAAAACTTGCTAAAAGTATTTTAAACTGTTTTTTTATCTTTGTGATATCCATTATAATCTCCATTCCTGTGCATACTCATATCAGAATGTGCGCATGCTCATATTACTGTTATGATATTCGGATGAGTATGATACGTCTTCCAGGAACCAGTCGGGAGGAATGAAAGCTCCGGCCTCTTCCTCTGAAGCGAATTCAACTTCGGCAAGAACCGTTCCGGCGAACTTCCCCTCAAATATATCAAGCTCTATCGTAAGAAAAGGTGCGTGGTCAGGATTGTTCCTGCATATCTCATCAGGCATATAGTAGTCATATTCTATAGGTATCTCGTATCTTCTTTTGGTGATTATGTTGCCATCAGCCTTGCCAAGAAGATGTTCATAGCTTTCCTGCGTGAGCGGAAGGTTATATTCTTCACGGGCAACAAAGCCGTTGGATTTGTATGTGAGATAATAATCATCGTTGTCACGGCGTACACGGACAACAGGATTCGTACAAAGATATGCCTGTTCAATAAATCTGCACTTATACTGTGCTATGTCGCCGGGTATCTGTGATACGAGAAATTTGCGCTCTATTTCCATGTTTACTCCAATCTGCTGATAACTGTAATTCTATAAATAGATGCCGGGGCAAAAGCTCCGGATTCTGACCCTTGTATCATAAATAATATCTATAAAAAAGGAAAAGCCAAAAGCAGCTGCTCTTGGCTTCCGGTTAAGTAATAATTACTTTTTCTTCTTTGTGCTGTTAACAGTATCCTTTAAAGCCTTACCAGCCTTAAACTTAGGAGCCTTAGATGCAGGAATCTTGATAGCCTTACCTGTCTGTGGGTTCTTACCTGTTCTGGCAGCTCTCTCAGATACTTCAAATGTACCAAAGCCAACTAACTGAACCTTCTCACCCTTTGTAAGTTCCTCAGCGATTGTAGCTGTAAGCGCCTTAAGAGCAGCCTCAGCATCCTTCTTTGAAAGCTCAGCCTTCTCTGCCATAGCAGCAACTAACTCAGTCTTATTCATCTCGAACAAGTCCTCCTTCAAAATATTATAAAATATATATATCGTATTTTACAGGCTTTGTCAATAAAAATGCGCTATTCAGAGGACAGATTTTCCCATTTTTCGTACATTTGCGCAAGCTCATCGTCGAGTTTTGTACGTTCGTTATGAAGCTCAATAAGTCTGGAGGTGTTGGTACATACTTCAGGGTCGGCAGATTCTTCATCAATGGAAGCAATCCTTGCTTCGTATTCTTCAATTGAAGCCTCCAGTTTTTCAATCTCACGCTCGCGTTTGCGCCTTGCGCTCTGGTCCTGCTTGGCAGCTTTCCATTCCTCCCTGGAACCGGCACTGGCTGCACCTGAAGCTGAAGCAGCGCCTGAAGAAGCGGCAGTCTGTGGGTTAAGAGCAAGATACTGCGCCATGACTGCATCATGCTTTTCCTCATAATAATCATAGTTGCCTATGTAGTTAAGAATCGTGCTGTGTGTCAGTTCGAGTATTCTTGTAGCGGTTGTATTGATAAAATATCTGTCATGCGATACATAAAAGACAGTACCCGTATAGCTGTTAATCGCATTCTCAAGAATCTCCTTGGATACCATGTCAAGATGGTTGGTAGGCTCATCGAGAATAAGAAAGTTAGCCTCTGACAGCATAAGCTTGGCAAGTGATACGCGTGCCTTCTCACCACCGCTTAAGTCACGGATACGTTTGAATACATCATCGTTGGTGAAAAGAAATGCAGCAAGCGTGTTTCTTATCTTGGTGTTATTAAGATCGGGATAAGCAGTTGCAATCTCATCAAAGAGGGTCTTGTCCGGATCAAGGACATGATGCTCCTGGTCATAGTAGCCTATCGTGACCTTAGAGCCAAGCCTGAATTCACCGCTGTCAGGACCGAATATTCCGTTGATAATCTTAAGTATTGTTGTCTTGCCGGTTCCGTTGCTTCCGATAAGTGCAACATGTTCGCCGCGCTTTATGTCAAAATTGACATCATGGAAAAGAGTTCTGCCGTCAAAGCCTTTGGTAAGCCCTGTTACGGTAAGAACATCATTACCGCTCTCAATCTTAGGCTCAAGCATTATGTGCATTTTGTCATTGACTTCTGTAGGCTTCTCAACAAGCTCAATCTTATCAAGAGCCTTTTCACGGCTCTCGGCGCGCTTAATGGACTTTTCACGGTTGAACTGCTTAAGCTTGGTTATTACGGCTTCCTGATGCTTAATCTCACGCTGCTGGTTAAGATATTCCTTAAGCTTCATATTGCGCACGATTGCACGCTTCTCGGAATACTGTGTGTAATTGCCCTGATACACGGTACATACACCGTTATCGAGTTCAACAATCTTAGTAACGATACGGTCAAGAAAATATCTGTCATGCGCAACGATGAGCACGCTTCCCGGATAATTGAGAAGAAAAGTCTCAAGCCACTTGATGGATTCAAGGTCAAGATGGTTGGTAGGCTCATCAAGCAGGATAATGTCAGGCTTTGTAAGCAGCAGGCGTCCGAGCGCAACTCTTGTCTTCTGTCCGCCGGAGAGAGTATTAACCTTCTTAGTAAAATCTTCCTCTGTAAAGCCAAGTCCCTTAAGAACACCGGTAATCTCGCTCTTGTAGGCGTAACCGTTCATCTGCTCAAAGGAATGTGTAAGTCTTGAATAACGTTCAAGCATATCCTCAAGCTCAGCACCCTCTACATTCTTCATGTCCGCCTCAAGCCGGCGCATAGTGCTTTCCATATTAAGTATGTCAGCCTTGATGCTTAAGAGCTCATCAAAAATGGTATTGTCAGTATCAAGGTTCTGATGCTGCGCGAGATATCCCATTGTAGCGCCGTGGGCAAGTATGACCTGTCCTGTGTCAGGCGTGCTGTCCCCGGCAATTATCTTCATTAATGTAGACTTGCCGGCACCGTTTATTCCGACTATGGCAGCCTTTTCACGGTCTTCAATGTGAAAGGAAACATGCTTAAGAATCTCGTCCGTGCCGAATGCCTTACATATATCATTACATGATAAAATCATAAAAACATTTCTCCGTTTCTGGTAAATATCAAGAGTTAGTATACACTATTTTTTATTTAAAGTATAGCTGTGCAATTATAATAAATATATTGAAATTATGTAAATGTAGTGATAATATCCTAATCTGTACCGCAATGATTATTTATATGGAAAGATAAGATCGGAAAATAATATGGCAGATTATAAAGATAAGAAAAAAATAGATATTACACAAGGCTCTTTGTGGAAGAATATAATTATATTCAGCATTCCGCTGATGTGTTCACAGGTACTCGAGATACTTTTCAATATGACTGATGTGGCTGTTGTCGGAAGATTTGCAAGCTATGAGGCACTTGGTTCGGTAGGCTCGACAACACTGCTGGTTACATTATTTACCGGACTTCTTATAGGTATGGGAAGCGGAATTAATGTAAGAGCTGCACAGCAGCTTGGTGCGGGAGATGATAAGAAGACAGCCCGCACGGTTCATACATCGCTGCTGCTGTGTATAATAATAGGAGTTATATTAAGTGCTATATGTGTCGGATTTGCGAGAACGATGCTTACGATGCTCAATACCAAGGAGGAACTCATAGACGGAGCAGTTCTGTATTTCAGAATATACGGGCTTGGAATGCCGGCTCTTGCAGTATTCAACTTCGGTAATGGTGTGCTCAGTGCAAAAGGTGAGACCAACAGACCTCTTATTTACCTGTCCTGTGGCGGTGTGGTTAATATCATTCTTAATCTTGTATTTGTAATAGGATGCGGAATGGCTGCTGAGGGTGTTGCAATAGCAAGTATTATTGCGCAGTACATATCAGCGGGCCTTACTGTTAAGCATATGTTTGGAAGAAATGACAGCTGCCGCCTTCGCATGGACGAGCTTAAGATAGACCCTGTGCTTGCAAAGGCAGTTCTGGTGCTGGGACTTCCGGCAGGACTTCAGAATTCAATATTTGCACTTGCCAATCTGTTTATACAGACCGGTGTCAATTCATTCGATGCGGTTATGGTGTCCGGTAATTCAGCGGCTGCCAATGCGGATGCGCTTATGTTCAATGTAATGGCTGCAATCTACACAGGATGCGCGACATTCATGGGACAGAATCTCGGTGCAGGCAGACATGAACGTGTGCTAAAGAGTTATTTTATAAGCCTGTTCTATTCGGCACTTGTAGGTCTTATTGGCGGAGGACTTCTTATTATATTCGGACGTCAGTTCCTGTCGGTATTTACAACAGAGACTGCAGTAGTTGACGCAGGACTGCAGAGACTTCATGTTATGGGATTTTCATTTTTCATAAGTGCATTCATGGACTGTACAATAGCAGCGTGCCGTGGAATAGGCAAAAGTATTGTTCCTACATTTATAGTGATAATGGGTTCGTGCATATTCCGTATCATCTGGGTGTACACGATATTTGCATATTTCCACACGGTTCCTTCACTTTATCTTGTATACAGCTGTTCCTGGACTATAACTGCAATAGCGGAGATAGCATACTTTACAGTAAGCTACAGAAAGCTTATGCACGCACAGAGAGCTGCATAGCGGAACCATAGCGGAACAGGATGAAAAAATAATTGACATGAAAATGCCTAGGATGTACTATTAAAAGGCTGACGTCATGACGGCGCAGCTTTGTGTCAGTATTAATTATTGCCCGGAACGCATATGCGCAGGGCGTGGAAATGAGGAAAATTTGAAGTTCGAAGAATTAAATGTTGATGAGAAGATTTTGAAGGCGATTGGCGACATGGGTTTTGAGGAGGCATCTCCGATACAGGCTAAGGCTATTCCTGTAGTGCTTGAGGGAAAGGATATTGTAGGTCAGGCACAGACAGGAACAGGTAAGACAGCAGCATACGGCATTCCTATGCTCCAGTCAATTGACCCGAAGTTAAAATGTGTACAGGCTGTTGTACTCTGCCCTACAAGAGAGCTTGCAATACAGGTGGCTGATGAGATCAGGAAGCTTGCCAAGTACATGAGCTCAATCAAGGTGCTTCCGGTATACGGCGGCCAGGAGATAGTAAGACAGATAAAGTCGCTTAAGACAGGTGTGCAGATAGTTGTCGGAACTCCGGGACGTGTCATGGATCATATGCGCCGCAAGACAGTCAAGTTTGACAAGGTTAAGATGGTAATTCTTGATGAAGCGGATGAGATGCTTGATATGGGCTTCCGTGAGGATATGGAGACTATCCTTACGCAGATGCCGGAGGAGAGACAGACTGTAATGTTCTCAGCAACAATGCCTAAGGCAATTATGGATATAGCAAGAACATTCCAGAATGACGCCGAAGTCATTAAGGTAGTACGCAAGGAGCTTACTGTGGAGAATATTGAGCAGTACTACTTTGAAGTCCGTTCCAAGAATAAGGATGAGATTCTTTCAAGACTTATAGATATATATAATCCTAAGCTCTCGGTTGTATTCTGTAACACTAAGAAGCAGGTTGATGACCTTATATCAGAACTTAAGGGAAGAGGATATTTTGCTGACGGAATTCATGGCGATATGAAGCAGGCACAGCGTGACAGGGTTATGAATGACTTCCGTAAGGGCAAGACTGAGATTCTTATTGCAACAGATGTGGCTGCAAGAGGTATTGATGTTGATGATGTTGACATTGTATTCAACTATGACCTTCCTCAGGATGAGGAGTATTACGTACACAGAATCGGCCGTACCGGCCGTGCAGGACGTGCGGGTCTTGCATTTTCATTTGTGACAGGCAAGGAAATCTACAAGCTTAAGGATATCGAAAGATATTGCAAGACTAAGATTATGGCACGTCAGATTCCGTCACTGGATGATGTTAAGAATACAAGAATAGACAATCTCTTTGAGCAGGTGCGTAAGACACTTGAGGCAGGCGGACTTGCAGATATGCGTGCTATCGTTGAAGAGAAGATAAATGACGAGGATTATACATCAATAGATCTTGCAGCAGCGCTTCTTAAGATGGTTCTCGGTGATGACCATGACAGAGAAGACGATGTACTTCCTGTACATTTTGATGACAATGACGGCAACGGAAGCAAGATGGTGCGTCTTTTCATTAATATAGGTAAGAAGGACAAGGTTAAGCCGTCTAATATTCTCGGGGCAATTGCCGGTGAATCGGGAATGCCGGGCAAGCTTGTGGGCTCTATTGATATGTATGACGCGTATACATTTGTTGAAGTTCCTAGAAAGTATGCCGATATTGTTCTTAAGGCAATGTCTAACAATGTACAGATAAAGGGACGAACTGTCAACATAGAGAAGGCCGGCAAGAAAAAAGGCAGAAAACGTCATTAATCTCATTTGAACAGGCAGATGAAATACAGCAGAGGCAGACATGATAAAGATTGCAATTTGTGATGATGAGCAGTGTTTTTATGATTCTATACACAGATATATTAATGGTTATATGTCACACAGACGGGAAGAGTGTGAAGTGAACATATTCAGCTCCGGCGAGGAACTCCTTGGTAAAATGGAAGCCCTCAGGGAGTATACCATTATTTTCATGGATATCAACATGCAGGGAATGAGTGGATATGATGCCGCACTTGAGATAAGGAAATATAACAAAGATGCATTTATAGTATTTGTTACGGCATATCTCGACTATTCGACGGAAGGCTATAAAGTAGGAGCAATCAGATATCTGATAAAAGATGCACTGCTTGAGGACAGGATTACCGAGTGCATGAATGCCATATTTGACAAAATCGGTGAGATGGATGCCAAGATGGCTGTTGAATTCAGTGAGGGTCTTAAGATATTTCTTCCGGATGATGTCGTATATGTAGAAAGCCGCCGGCATTATATGATGTTTCATTTCTGCGGGAATTGTGAAAATGCCACATACAAAGTAAGAGGAGCTTTCAGTGATTATATAGAAAGGCTGGGAGGCAGGTTTATAAGGATACACAGGAGCTACCTTATTAATGCAAGACATGTAAGTGTAGTAAAGCCTGATGGTGTCAGGATGAGCAATGGTGATGTGCTTCCGATATCGAGGTCAAAGTATAACGATATCAAAAATGCTATTTTCAGACTTATGGATTAAAATTCAAAAATATAACAATAATGCCCTGAGCAGTATCACAGATTGATATGAACTGCTTCAGGGCATTATTACATTATGATTATATGCAGATCAGATTACAGGCATCGTGCACACATAATTAAACATCAGTATAAAATGACACAGACTTCCGGCCATTACAAAAAGATGAAATATCTCATGTGAACCGAACTGCTTATGCTTTGCGTTGAATATCGGAAGCTTGAGGGCGTATATAATACCACCGACGGTATAAATAATGCCTCCGGCAAGAAGCCACCCAAAAGCAGCAGGTGAGAGGGAATTGAGTATCTGTGTGAATGCAAGCACGCATACCCATCCCATTGCAATATAGAGTATTGATGAGAACCACTTTGGACATGTTACCCAGAGTGCTTTGATAACAATTCCGGCGATTGCAATTCCCCATACTGTAGCAAGCAGAATATAGCCTGTTCTTCCGTGGAGGACAATAAGGCACATCGGGGTGTATGTTCCGGCGATAAGGACGAATATCATCATATGGTCAATCTTCTTAAGTATAAGATTGGCTCTGGCAGAAAGGTTAAATGAATGATATGCCGTGCTTGCTGCATACAGAAGTATCATGCTTACGATAAATACGGCCAGTGATACGACATGTATTGTATCAGGTTCGTGGGTGGCACGGATAAGCAGTGGTGTTGCTGCAAACAGAGCCATAATCATTCCTATAAAGTGCGTTATTGCGCTACCGGGATCTTTTAATTTTTTAATGTTTTTCATAACAGCCTCCATTCCGCAGGTACAAAGTGCCGGAGCACTTACCTGATTATATATATTATATCTTGTAGTATTTAAAAATATTCAATGTAGTTTTGAATACTACATCATCTATAGATGAATAATAGCACATGAAGAAATGAAATGCAATACCCGCAGCTAAATATTTATTTATTTGCAGATAAGCACAAATTATGAATAATATAATAAGTATTGATTGTAATTATGGATTGATATGTGTTAATATAAAGATGTTGTTGGTTTGTCAATGACAATTATATGTGCACGGAGGACATAGACATATGGTAAAAGCAATCGTAGGAGCTAACTGGGGCGACGAAGGTAAGGGCAAGATTACCGATATGCTCGCAGAAGAGTCAGATATCATTGTAAGATTTCAGGGTGGAAGCAATGCAGGACATACTATAATTAATGATTACGGTAAGTTTGCACTTCATCTTCTTCCATCAGGAGTATTTTATAATCATACAACAAGTGTAATCGGCAATGGTGTTGCTCTTAATATTCCTTATCTTATCAACGAGCTGAAGAGTATTACGGACCGCAATGTTCCAATGCCTAAGATTCTCGTTTCTGACAGAGCCCAGATTCTTATGCCTTACCATGTTGATTTTGATACATATGAAGAGGCGAGACTTGCCGGTAAGTCATTCGGTTCTACAAAGTCAGGTATTGCACCTTTTTATTCAGATAAGTATGCGAAGATTGGTTTCCAGGTAAGTGAACTGTTTGAGGATGAGGCAGTTCTTAAGGAGAAGGTTGAAAGAGTAGTTGATTATAAGAATATTCTTCTTGAGCATCTCTATCATAAGCCGACTATGAAGGCTGACGATATATTTAAGCTTCTTCTTTCATACAGAGATATGATTGCACCTTATGTAACGGATACATCAGCGTTTCTTCATAAGGCAATTAAGGAAGGCAAGAATATCCTTCTTGAAGGACAGCTCGGAGCACTTAAGGATCCTGACCATGGAATATATCCTATGGTTACATCATCTTCAACACTTTCAGCATATGGTGCTATCGGTGCAGGTATTCCTGCAAGTGAGATTAAGGATGTTGTTACTGTAGTTAAGGCTTATTCATCAGCAGTAGGTGCAGGAGCATTTGTAAGTGAGATATTCGGTGAAGAGGCAGATGAACTTCGCAAGCGCGGCGGTGACGGCGGCGAATTCGGTGCTACGACAGGAAGACCTAGAAGAATGGGATGGTTCGATGCCGTTGCAACACGCTACGGTGTCCGTATGCAGGGAACATCAGAAGTAGCACTTACTGTAATCGATGTACTTGGATATCTTGATGAGATTCCAATGTGTGTAGGTTATGAGATAGATGGCACGGTAACAAAGGAATTCCCTACAACATACCAGCTTGAGAAGGCTAAGCCTGTTCTTAAGAAGTTCCCGGGATGGAAGTGTGATATCAGGGGAATCAGGAATTATGAAGACCTCCCTGTTGAATGCCGCAATTATATTGAGGCAATTGAGCAGGAGATTGAAGCTCCTATCACAATGGTATCTAACGGTCCGGGAAGACATGAGATAATTCATCGTGTAAGCAGCTACACAAAGTAATACAGCAGATGCAGATATAAAGAAAAAGGCGTAATCATTACGCCTTTTTTATTTGTTTTTGTTGGTTTTATTTTTTGCCGGACATGAATTTGTACGCAAGCATCATTGCGTACAGAACAACCGGAAGACCTACGGTTGCAATCGCACAGCCCTGGAAGAAAAACTTTGCTTCGGGACTTTGCATAAATGAAAGGATAAGTGTGGTGATATACAGCGCAATCAGAATAACAACAATTACAATAGCTCCTATACGTTTTAATTTATCCATATCAAATAATCCTTTCATAAAAATTCATAATATGATAATATTATATATTATTGATTTGCTATGCGCAATAGGAGGATGTAATGGCGATTAATGTATTGGAATTCCTTGAAGAATCTGTGGCAAGGAATGGGGCAAAGACAGCATGTGCTGATGAGAAAGAAGCGTACAGTTATGACGAACTTGCAGACCGTGCCAGAAGGGCAGGTTCGGCACTTATTGAGGTTACAGGCGTAAGAAGACCTGTGCCCGTATTCATGGACAAAGGCTGCAAAGCACTTGCCGTATTCATGGGTGCGGTATATGCAGGCTGCTTTTATGTCATGCTTGACCCTTCACAGCCACCGGCAAGGCTTGATACAATAATTAAGACACTTGAACCTGATGTAATGATTGTGGATGAGAAGTCCAGGGCTAAGGTAGAGAAGCTCGATTTTAACGGTAAGGTTCTGCTGGCTGATGAACTTATGGATCATATAATTGATGAGGACGAGCTTGGAAAGGTACGTGAGCAGGCACTTGATATCGATCCGCTCTATTCAATATTTACATCCGGCTCAACGGGAGTGCCGAAGGGTGTTATCGTAAGCCATCGTTCAGTTATAGATTTTATTGGATATTTTACAAAGATATTTAACATTACAGAGGATGATGTTATAGGCAATCAGGCACCGTTTGACTTTGATGTATCTGTTAAGGACATATATTCAGCTCTTTATACAGGTGCAACATTGCAGATTATCCCGAAGAAGTTTTTCTCATTTCCTACGAAGCTTCTTGATTACCTTGAAGACCGCAAGGTTACAACACTTGTGTGGGCTGTTTCCGCACTCTGCATAGTTACGACGCTTAACGGATTTGAGTATAAGAGACCATCATGCATTAATAAGGTAATATTCAGTGGTGAGGTGATGCCAATCAAGCATCTTAATGCATGGAGAGAGCAGTATCCGGACGCAATGTTTGTTAATGTTTATGGTCCTACTGAGATTACATGCAACTGTACATATTATATTGTAGACAGAGAATTCGGGCTTGATGAGAAGCTTCCTATGGGTAAGGCATTCCCTAATGAAAAGGTATTTCTGCTCGATGATGATGACAGGCTTGTAGACATGACAATGCCGGGCAGGCTCGGTGAGATATGTGTATCCGGAACAGCACTTTCACTTGGATATTACAGGAACAAAGAAAAGACTGATTCGGCATTTGTACAGAACCCTCTTAATGACAGATATATTGAGATGATATACCGTACAGGAGACCTTGGCTATTACAATGATAACGGCGAGATGTGTTTCTCATCACGTAAAGATTTCCAGATTAAGCATATGGGACACAGAATAGAGCTTGGTGAGATTGAAGCTGCAATGGGAGCAGTTGATAATGTTGTAAGAACATGCTGCATATTCGATAAGGATGACAATAAGATAATCGGCTTCTATGAAGGTGATACAGACAAGAAGACAATTGTGCATGAATTGTCTGCCAAGCTTCCGAAGTTCATGATACCAAGCGTGTTCAGTCAGGTGGCTTCAATGCCTATAACTAAGAATGGTAAGATAGACCGTAACAAACTTATGGAGGACTACAAGAGTGAATGCTGATATATTAAAAAATATTGCACATACATATGGAACACCTTCATATATATTCAATGTAGATGAGCTTGAATCAAGACTTAACACAATTAAACAGATTCTGGGCGAGGGAATAGATGTGCTTTATGCAATGAAAGCTAATCCGTTTCTTGTACCGGTCATGAGCAGACTTGGAATGAGATTTGAGGTGTGTTCACCGGGAGAATTTGCAATATGTGAGAATGAACATGTGAATATGCAGGATATAGTTCTCTCCGGTGTTAATAAGGAACGTGCAGATATTGAACATGTAATGGATGACTGTGGCGGCGTAGGAATATATACCGTTGAATCAGTAAGACATTTCCAGCTTCTTGCATCAATGGCAGAGAAGAGAAGTACAGTAATACACGTTCTTCTCAGAGTTACAAGCGGCAACCAGTTTGGACTTGATGAGGAAGATATTGAGAATATCATCAGCAAAAGAGATGAATTCAAATATGTTGATATCAGGGGAATCCAGTGTTATACAGGAACACAGAAGAAGAAATCAGACCACATAGACAAAGAGATTGACTGGCTCGATTCATTGTGCGACAGGCTTTATGAAAAGTATGGCTACAAGGCAGAAGAATTTGAGTATGGTCCGGGATTATTTGTGTCATATTTCGAGCCGGGTGTGGATAATAATAACTATGACATGCTGAGGGCACTTGCAGCTAAGCTTGACACAATAAGAGACAAGTATCACATATCTCTTGAGATGGGAAGGTATATTGCTGCAACATGCGGATTATTCCTTACAAGAGTGGAGGACATTAAGTATAATAAGGAGCAGCATTACTGTATAGTGGATGGTGGAATTAACCATATTAATTACTATGGACAGACTATGGCAATGAAACTGCCTGTAACGGAACATATTCCGATGGATGTGGATGCGTCAAAGACATTTGCAATGAGTGACGCATGTGCCCTCCTTGGCAATGAACTTGTGCAGAAGTCAGAAGGAACGGTTCATTGGAATGTATGCGGTTCACTCTGTACAGTCGGAGATGTTATTGTGAAGAATCTTGAACTTACAGACCTTAAGATTGGTGATATGCTTGTTTTCCATAACATAGGAGCTTATTCTGTGACGGAGGGAATATATCTGTTCCTTAGCAGAAATCTGCCTAACATTATTGAATACAGCAGCAAAAACGGCGCAAGACTTCTTCGCGGACAGAATCCTACATATGTGATAAACAGCCAAATTCATAATTAATTATTAATTATGATAAAAAAGGCTTGACTATATACATAAAACACAATATTATTGATTTGTTATTTTTTTATAAGGATGGTATTTGAAATGGACGAATTAATTGACATTCTTTCTGAGATTAAACCGGATGTAGATTTTGAGACATGTGACACACTTATTGATGATGAGATGCTTGATTCATTTGACATTGTTACAATCGTAGGCGAGCTTAATGATGCATTTGATATCGAGATTACACCGGCAGATATCGTACCGGAGAACTTTAACTCAGCTGAGTCTATGTGGGAGATGATTCAGAGGCTTCAGGACTAATTTCAAGAGAATAATCCGGCCGGGATAATAAAGCTGCCGCATAAGTATGTTGATATTCCTTTAACACGGAATGCTGATGTACTTATGTGGCAGCTTTATTTTGGTTATAAATATAATAGAGGCAATGGCAGATACAGGATAAAATCAGTATGTGCGGCATTTATCGAGAGCATTTTCGATTGCTTTGAGAATCATAACTGACGTATATTTATTTTCGGAAGAATATGTAACACCTTCAACACCGCCGTTGGCAATTACAGAGCTCTTAATCTCTTCAAAAGAATTCTGTATAAGCGGATACATGGTTGTAACGGAATCGGAAATGTTCACCATCTCAATATTATTAATATTGTCTTCGTCTACAGTTACGCGGATGTCGACGGGATTGCCGTTGAGTATAACGGAAGAAGAGTAGACGCCTGCCGTATAACGTCCGGAGGGTGGTGTTGTATCATGTGTATTGCGATTCATCAGAGAAATCACAATAAGGACAAGTATGGCAAGAGCAATCACGGACAGAATAATTCCTGCAATCAGCTCCTTACATCTTATGACAACAATCTTGGTTTTTGAACCCATGGTGCTATCCTTTCTATCCCTTAAGGGATAATTTGATAATATCATTTTATTCCTTTAATACTTATGATATGATAAAAAAGCGGGAAGTATATTGTTATTTTCAGGCGCGCTTGCGCTTGATGCAGCACGCAGCGGTACTAGGTGGCTAAAAGACAGCCACCAAGTGCCGGCGGCTTCATAATGCCTGAAAATAACAATATACTTCCCGTTGAGGGACGGGCTGACGGGCTGCGCGGGGGAACCCCGCGGCAGCCCTGCGCATAACGTCCGACATAGAAGAGATTTATACCAGCCCAGCACGCCAGTGCGAAGGCGTCCCTTAACCACAACATAGTGGGGCAGCGGCCCCCTTTAGGTGGCAGAAGGTGTTGTGCCAAAGGCTTATGCAGCCGCCGGCACTTAGCGGCTGTCTTTTAGCCGCTTAGTACCGTTGCGAGCTGCATGCAGCGGAAGCGGCTTTGCCACAACACCTTCTGCCACCACCTTGGAGGTATACACATGTCACTACATTTTATTCTCGGCTCTTCCGGAAGCGGAAAGTCGGAGCTGTTATATAAAAGCATAATAAAGGCTTCAGGAGAACAGAAAGATAGGAATTTTCTTGTCATTGTACCTGAGCAGTATACGATGGCTACACAGAAGAAGCTTGTGCAGCTTCATCCGGGACATTCGATAATCAGAACGGATATATTGAGCTTTCAGAGACTTGCAAGCCGTGTATTTGCGGAGCTTGGACTTGAAGGGCAGACCATACTTGATGATACCGGCAAGAATCTGATAATACGCAAGGTTATGGAGAACCACCGGAAGGAACTCAGAGCATTTGCAGGTAATCTTGATAAGACGGGTTTTGTATCAGAGGTGAAGTCTGTTATATCGGAACTTCTGCAGTATGCAATTGCACCGGATGATATGCCACAGATAATCACGGCAGTTGCGGGCAATGGAGCACTGGCAGACAAGCTTACTGATATAGAGGTCGTATACCGTGCATTTATGGAGTACACAGAGCGTGATTACATAACGTCTGAGAGCCTTCTTTCATTACTTGCGCAGCATGTGCATGAATCGGAGCTCATCAAAGGCAGTGTGATAGCGATAGACGGTTTTACAGGATTTACACCCGTGCAGTATGGTCTTCTTGCAAGGCTGCTTGAGACAGCAGCGGAAGTCTACGTTACGGTGACGATAGACAGCAATGAGCATATTAACGTTCAGGATGGCCCGGAATCGTTATTTGCGATGAGTAAGGAGACGATATCGTCACTGTTAAGAATAGCTGATGAGAGTCATATAGAAGTTGCACCATATACACTGTGTGAACATACATACAGATTTGACAGGGCACCGGAGCTGGCATTTCTTGAGCAGAATATGTTCAGGTATAATGGCCGTGTATACAGGGATGAACCTGAGAATATAGAGATATACTGCGGAATAACGCCTAAGGAGGAGCTTCAGTTCATCGCGGCTGAGATCCTCAGGCTTACAAGGGAGCAGGGCATAAGATACAGGGATATTGCCGTGGTATCTGCTGATATAGAGACATATGGCATGCTTGCTGCCAACATATTTGAACAGAATGATATTCCTGCATTTGTTGACTATAAGAGAAATATCATGAATAACCCGATGATAGAGTTTATGAGAAGCGGAATAGCAGTAATAGAGAGCGGATATTCGTATGAGAGCATGTTCAGGTTCTTAAGAAGCGGCATAACTGCAATTACACCAAATGAGACGGATTTGCTTGAGAATTACTGCCTTGCACTCGGTATACGCGGCAGAAAACGCTGGTACAGCCAGTGGGACCGCAATTATATAAAGAAAAACAGGGAAAAGGCAGATCTTACGCAGCTTAATGAATTGCGTTACAGGACTGTTAAGATACTTGAACCGCTTGACAGGGCATATACGGCGGCATCAGGAACGACAGTAAGTGTTGGTGAGCTTCTGGAAGCTCTGTATGAGTTCGTAGCGGCATCAGATATTGAGCATAAGATGAATGAACTGGCTGACCGGCTTGAGCTTAATGAAGAAAATGCACTTGCATCACAGTACAGGCAGATATATCCTAAGGTAATGGCATTATTTGACGAGATATACAGCCTGCTGGGTGAAGAAAAGATTAAGAGAAAAGAGTTCGCCAGACTTCTTGACTCAGGGCTTGAAGAGATTAAGGTAGGGCTTATTCCTCCGACGGCTGACTGTGTTCTTATCGGTGATATGCAAAGAACAAGACTCGACAATATAAAGGTTCTTTTCTTTGCAGGAGTTAATGACGGCATAGTCCCAAAGAAGAGTGAGAATAAAGGGATATTGTCGGAGCTTGACAGGTATATTCTCGAGAATGCTTCCGTAACGCTGTCACCGGATGCCAGGAAGAAAGCATTTATTGAGAGATTTTATCTTTATATGAATCTTACCAAGCCTTCATGGAAGCTGTATCTTACATATGCGGCGAGGGGAATTGATGCAAGAGAGCGCCGCCCGTCCTATTTTGTAAGAACAATGTATAAGCTTTATCCCAAGCTTTCAATGCGCACATGTGATGATATGAATAATGATATGTGGCTTACAATTCCGAAGGCTGATAAGGAATGGAATATAAAAGATTCACAGATTAATCTTGTGCAGGCGGCAGCTGATGCGCTATATGGAACTGATGTAAGGGAGAGTGTTACAAGACTTGAACAGTTCGCTTCGTGTGAGTTCGCACATTTTCTGATGTATGGACTCGGTCTTGATGAACGTGACGTATATACGATAAGTGCAAGCGATACGGGTTCAATTCTGCACAAGTCGATGGAATGCATATCATCAGAAGTGATAAGGAGCGGTATGAGCTTCGCGGATATGAAAGATGAACAGCGCCATGAGATAGTCGGCAGAGTGGTTGACACGGTTGCTGCAGAATACGGCAATGCGGTATTTAAGGACAGCAGCCGCAATGAGTATATGATTGAGAAGGTCAAGGAGCTTACACAGAGGACTGTATGGGCAATCGGCAGACAGCTTGAACAGGAGCAGTTTGTTCCGGAGAGCTTTGAGGTCAGATTCTCACTTCCGATGAATGAGTCTGTCAGCAAAAGAAAAGTTGAGCTGGTCGGAAGCATTGACAGGATAGATGTCTGCGAGGACGGCGACAACATATACATAAAGATAATTGACTACAAGACGGGAAATGAAAAGTTCTCGCTTTATAAGACATACTATGGACTCAGGATACAGCTGATGACATATATGATTGCGGCGATGGAACATGAAAAAAAGCTGCATCCGGGAAAGAATATAGTGCCGGCAGGAGCATTCTACTATGTGGTTGACGATCCGATAGTAGACAGGCAGGACAGCCGGGAGAAGGTAGAAAAGAAGATTCTTGCACAGCTTTCATATGATGGCATCGTCAACGGACAGATGCCGCAGGAACTGATGGGAAGCAGTGCGGATTCGATAAAAGGTGATAAGAATATTACGGCAGGACAGTTTGCAAGACTGTCGGAGCACATTACGGATACTATGGACCTGATGACGGATAATATGCTTAATGGAAATGCATATATTAATCCTGTCGCAGACAGCGGAAAGGATTCCTGCGAGTATTGTCCGTACAGGTCTGTGTGTGGATTTTACAGTGATATTCCGGGTAATTCATACAGAAGAGTAAGGCATCTTAAGGATAATGAAGTATGGGAACGCCTTTATATGGATCGTGAACAGGAGGAGATGGCTGATGGCAAGGAATTGGACAGCACAACAGAAGAGGGCAATTGAACTCCATAATAAAAATATTCTTGTCTCAGCAGCAGCAGGCTCCGGCAAGACGGCAGTCCTTGTTGAGAGAATAATACGCATGATAACGGATCCTGATAACCATGTGGATATAGAGCGGCTGGTGGTCGTAACATTTACCAACGCAGCTGCGGCACAGATGCGCGAGCGTATAGGAGCTGCACTTGAGAGTATGATTGAGGAGAATCCGTCTGACAGGAATCTCCAGAGACAGCTTGCGATGATACATATGGCACAGATAACAACAATAGACAGCTTCTGCCTTAACATACTGCGTAATAATTATATGAATCTCGATATTGACCCGGGATTCAGGATAGCGGACCAGGGTGAGCTTGAACTTATTAAGGCCGATGTTATGGGGGAGCTGCTTGAAAAATATTATGCCGGCGGCAACGAGGATTTTTACGCACTTATCAATTCGTATTCGGGGAAAAAGAGCGACAAGGCAATAGAAGACCTTATTAACAAAATATATAATTATGCCAGAAGCTACCCATGGCCGCACGAATGGCTGCAAAGCTGCATCGACACAGGAAGTGCGTCAACTGTGGATGAGTTCAATGAATCGCTTCCGGCACAGTATCTGTTTGATTATGTCACAAAATATATTCAGGGAAGCCGTGAAAAGTTCAGACGGCTTCTTGACATATGTAAAGATGTTGCAGGGCCTGATATGTACATTGATAATATATTGTCAGACCTTGAAGGCATGGATATGCTGCTTAATACAGAGAACATCTCACAGTGGATGGAGACTGCCGCAAGAATACAGTTCACGGATCTTAGCAGAAAGCGTGGAAGCGGCGTTGATCCTGATATGAAGGAGCTTGTCAGGAATTCAAGGACAAAGTACCGTGATTCATTCAGAAAGCTTCGTGACAGGCTGTGTTCAATGAGCGTTGAGGAGTATCTGCGTGAGCTTTCGGCTAACGGGGCACCTCTGAGAATGCTTATTACGCTTGCATCCGAATATATGGATGCGGTGGATGCCGCCAAAAAAGAAAAGAATATTATAGATTTTAACGATATAGAACACATGGCGTGCAGTCTGCTTGTAAAACATGAGAATGATACAGATGAATACACACAGCTTGCTGATGATCTTGCATCATATTACGGGGAGATTCTGATTGATGAATATCAGGACAGCAATATGCTTCAGGAGATGATATTGACAGCGGTATCACGCGGAAGGCTTGACAGCAGCCGCAACAATCTTTTTATGGTAGGTGATGTCAAGCAGAGTATTTACAAGTTCAGGCTTGCAAGACCGGAGCTGTTTCTTGATAAGTATGTGAAGTATCCTGATGCTGACGGCTGTGAAGTAATAGAACTGCGCAATAACTTCCGCAGCAGAAGCCAGGTATTGTATTCTGTCAATTCGGTTTTTGAGAAGATTATGCACAGAGAATGCGGTGGAATTGAATATACAGAGGATGTCAGACTTAATCCGGGACTTGAATTTGCACAGAGGACAGACTCAGGAATGATGGATAACAGAACATCAATAAGACTGGCAGACCTGAATATTCAATATGATGAAGATGACGTTAATACTCCAAGGGAATGTGAAGGGCGGCTTATCGCATCAATAATAAAAGAGGTTATTGATGAAGATACGGGGATGCCGGTGTATGATGAACGTCTTGGCACATACAGAAAAGCTGAATATGGAGATATAGTTGTGCTGACAAGGTCGCTTGACGGATGGGCTGATGTGTTCGCTGACGAGCTTATGAATGCGGGAATACCGGCGGCTGCACAGAGCTCAAGCGGTTATTACGATACATACGAGATTGAGCAGGTACTTAATCTACTTGCGGTTATAGACAACCCGGCACAGGATATTCCTCTTGCGGCTGTTGCACTGTCTTATTTTGGTACACTTGATGTAAATGACCTTGCATTAGTTAAGAGTGCATATCCGGATGCCCGGCTTTATGAATCGATGAACAGATATCTTAATTCACATGCGGACAATCAGGATGAGATATGTGCCAAAATCAATAATCTGCTCACAATGATTGAGGGTTACAGAACCAAATCAGTATATCTTACAATTAATGAACTTATATGGAAGATAATATATGACACAGGATTTTATGATTATGTGGGGATGATGCCGGCGGGAAGCATGCGGCAGCAGAATCTTGACATGCTTTGTGATAAGGCAGAAAGTTATGCCCGGACAAGTTATCATGGTTTATTTAATTTTCTCAGGTATATTGAGAAGATAAGAAAGTATAATCTTGACTCGCAGTCAGGGGCATCGGATATGTCTGACAATAATGCTGTACAGATAATGAGTATACATAAGAGCAAAGGTCTTGAGTTCCCGATAGTAATAGTTGCCGGAATTGCCAAAAAGTTCAATAATATGGATGCGAGAGGCCGCGTTGTTGTAGATTCCGATATAGGCGTAGGTGCGGATATAATAGACACAGTGATGCGTACGAAAGTTTCTACACCGGTGAAAAGCGCTGTAGAGATGAAGCTTGTTGACGATAATCTGGCAGAAGAGATGCGTATTCTCTATGTTGCGATGACAAGAGCCAAGGAAAAGCTTATAATGACCGGTACTCTGAAAAATTATGATAAGATGTGTGCAAAGTGGAAGACGACTGACGTATCAACATTTGACGGAATTCAGGGCTGCTCAAGCTATATGGATATGATTATGCCTGTAGCATGCGGTGACGCAGTGAATTTTGATATTAGTGTTACCGAAATTAATAAGGAGCCGGATGAGGATGAGTATAATGGGGATAAGCATGATATAATGGCTCACAATGCAGCTGATATTCATGAAGCAGCTAAGAAAGGGGCTGTCAGCATTGAACCTTACCGGTACGGATATGCGGTTACAATGAAGACAAAGCTGTCAGTATCTGAGATTAAGCTGCATGAATATGAGGAACAGGAAGAGTTCACAAGAGATGTCCTGCCGGAACTTAATGCGGCAAACAATGGGAAGAGCGGCAGTGAGAGCGGTATAGAAGGTGTACAGCCTGCTTACGAGCCGTGTGTGCCACAGTTCATAAGCAAAAAAGAGGATGTGGCACCGGCTGAGCGCGGAACCGCATTTCACAGGGTTATGGAGTGTCTTGATTACAACCGTTGCGGCAGTGTCGATGATATAAGAGGATATATTGATGAGCTTGTCGATAGGAATATGATGACGCGGCGGCAGGCGGATGCTGTGAATCCACAGAAGGTATATGATTTCTGTAACAGCAGTATAGGTGCAAGGACCGCGGAAGCATTCAGGGCAGGAAGATTATACAGGGAGCAGCCGTTTGTAATGGGTATACCGGCGGGCAGTATAAAGATATATCAGGAACTTGCTGACAGATATAATGTGTCTTACTCACTGCTTGATGAAGAGACAGTACTGATTCAGGGTGTAATTGATATGTATTTTGAAGAGAATGGCAAAGTTGTTCTTGTTGATTACAAGACAGACAGAGTATCAGGAAGTAACGCTGAAAAGATACTGAGAGACCATTATACAATACAGCTTGAATTATATTCGGAAGCACTTGAACGTGCATTAGGCATGGAAGTCAGTGAGAAACTTATATATTCATTTACGTTAGACAAGGCGGTTAATGTCTGACATATGACAAGCAGCCGGTTCATAATAATATACCAAGTCCGTTGATTCGGGAGATATATATGAACCAGCTTATGCGCTATGCGTCAGATGGAATCAAAAAGACATGGTATAAGATGCCGCAGGGGGTTCGCGCAACGTGGATAATGTTTGCAGTCACTGCGGTATCTTTGCAATGGTGTCTTGGAGGTGGAGGCAGCAATGAAAAGACGGTATCGTCGGCTAATGTGATAAGCGATGCAAAGAACAGTACGATTAATGGAAAAGACCTGCCGATATATTGTGTAGACAGGCAGAATGACGCATCAAAGCAGGTTTCATTAAGCTTTGATGCAGCATGGGGAGCAGATGATACAATAAGGATACTTGATACGCTTGATAAATATAATGTCAAAGTGACATTTTTCATGACGGGTGGATGGGTTAATGACTATCCCGATATGGTTAAGGAGATATATGCAAGAGGGCATGACCTCGGTAATCACAGTGAAAATCACAAACAGATGAGCAAGCTTTCTGAGGCACAGAATCAGGAAGAGATTATGAAAGTTCACGATAAAGTAAAAGAGCTTACCGGATATGACATGTTTTTATTCAGACCTCCGTACGGAGACTATGATTCTGAACTTATCAAAACCGTATACGGAATGAATTACTATCCGATACAATGGTCAATTGACAGTCTTGACTGGAAAGACTACGGGGTGGATTCAATTATAAAAAGGGTTGTAGAAAGCAAATATCTTGATAACGGAGCTATAATATTGTGCCATAATGGTGCCAAATATACGGCAGAAGCGCTTGGCAGCCTGATAGGAGGCATTCAGGCGAAGGGCTATGAGCTTGTTCCGATATCACAGTTAATAATAAGAGATGATTTTCATATGGACACGACAGGAAAGCAGATAGCTGACTGAGAGTGATATATTTTAAAGGAAAGAGAGAAAAATACAGATGAATCTTGCATTAATTACGGCAAAACAGGTTGTAGTCCTGTTTATTCTTATTATGTCAGGCTTTGTGTGCGTTAAGACTAAGGCGGTTAAGATTGAAGGGAAAAAAGCGTTCTCAGATCTGCTTTTATACCTTGTTGTTCCGGCAATGATAATACATTCATACATAATGGATTTTAATGAGGAGATACTTACAAATCTTGTAAGGTCGCTTGTGCTGAGTACTATACTTATGATAATAGGCATAGTTGTCACGCTTGTAATAACAATGAAAGTTACAAGTAAGGATTTGCCGATATTAAGATTTGCATGTATGTTTTCTAATGCTGCATATATGGGATTCCCGCTGATTCAGGCACTGTTTGGGTCAGAGGGACTTCTCTATGCCAGCGTATACGTTACGATATTTAATATCTTATTGTGGACCGTCGGATATGCGATGGTAAGCAGGAAAGTTAATGCAAAAGAGGTATTACATACAATACTTACGACACCGGTAATAATATCTGTTGTTATAGGCCTCATAATATATCTCTGCCGTATTCCTGTGCCGTCAGTTATTGAGCAGCCGCTTAATATCATAGGTAACATGAATACGCCGTTATCAATGTTCATAACAGGAATGCTTATAGCATCAGGTGACGTCAGGTCAATGCTTAAAAACAGGGAAATTATGATGGTAATAGCAATAAGGATGTTCCTTATACCGGCGATAAGCTTTGCTGTATTTGCATTACTCGGTGTTAAGGGAATGGTTCCGGAGGTAGTGCTTTTGCTTCAGGCATGTCCGAGTGCCGCAATAACTTCGGTATTTGCAGTACAGTTTGAATATAATGAAGAGACAGCAGCCGGCTCTGTTGTCCTGACAACGCTGCTAAGTATAATTACACTTCCGGCGTGTGCAATGCTGCTGACAATGATGATGCGGTAGCATCGGAATTTTTAGAAAATGTAATAAAAATATTGACATATAAATTACCAATGCTATAATATATTTAAACATATGAATGATTGTTCATATGTTTATAAAAACAAAGAATAATATGATATTAATGTTAAAGCATGAGCTTTAGAAACGGAGGATTTTATGAAGAAGAGTTATAAGATTGAGGTTGACTGTGCCAACTGCGCTAACAAGATGGAAGAGGCTGCTAAGAATACAGCGGGAGTTAAGGATGCGGTTGTTAATTTTATGACACTGAAGATGAATGTTGAGTTTGAGGAAGGACAGGACCCTAAGACTGTTATGCAGGAGGTTCTTAAGAACTGCAGGAAGGTAGAGGATGATTGCGAGATTTACCTGTAATCCTGCGGAATGGAGATAGTGTGAAACATCAGCCTGATACCTGATTTTTCACACAGCCATTTGTGTCGCAGGCGCCACAAATGGCATCTATCGCAGAGCCAAATTCTATATTTGGCCCGCGATTCCTCCGGCACTTTGTGCCTGCGGAATGGAGAGTAATATGAATAAGAAGCAGAAAAAGGTTTTAATAAGAATAATAGCCGCTTCGGTAACGATGATTCTGTTTGCTTTTATTCCGGTGGAGGGATGGCTTGAGTTTGTGCTTTTTATGATTCCGTATCTTATCATCGGATATGATATACTGCTCAAGGCGTTCAAGGGAATTAAGAACAAACAGGTATTTGACGAGAATTTCCTTATGGCGGTTGCAACTGTAGGTGCTATTGCACTTGGCGATTACAAAGAAGGCGTTGCCGTTATGCTGTTCTATCAGATTGGTGAGCTGTTCCAGAGCTATGCTGTCGGCAGGAGCCGCAGGAATATCAGCGAGCTTATGGATATCAGACCTGATTATGCCAATATTGAGCGTGACGGAAAGCTTGAGAGGGTTGATCCGGACGAGGTTGGGATTGGCTCTGTAATAGTTGTGCAGCCAGGCGAAAAAGTTCCTATTGATGGTGTTATCATTGAAGGCAGTACTACACTTAACACAAGCGCACTTACAGGAGAGAGCGTGCCAAGAGAAGCTAAGGCAGGCGATGATGTAATAAGCGGCTGCATTAATATGACAGGAGTTCTTAAGATAAAGACAACAAAGGAATTTGGCGAATCCACAGTATCAAGAATACTTGACCTTGTTGAGAATTCAAGCTCCAAGAAGTCAAGATCTGAGAATTTTATCTCCAAATTTGCCCGCTACTATACACCGGCAGTATGTTATGGTGCACTTGCGCTTGCAATACTTCCTCCTGTAGTGAGTATGTTCCTTGGATTTGATGCAATGTGGGGAGAATGGATATACAGGGCACTTACATTCCTTGTAATAAGCTGCCCGTGCGCACTTGTGATAAGTATACCACTAAGTTTCTTTGCGGGAATTGGCGGAGCAAGTAATGCCGGTGTACTTGTTAAGGGATCTAATTATCTTGAGACACTTTCAAAGACAAAATATGTTGTGTTTGATAAGACGGGAACACTTACACAGGGTGTGTTTGAAGTTGTGGGAGTACATCACAGCAAGCTCGAGGAAGCCAGGATTCTTGAGTATGCTGCGCTTGCGGAGAGTTTTTCGTCACATCCTATAAGTAAGAGCCTTCAGCGTGCTTATGGAAAAGAGATAGATCAGTCAAGAGTTACAGATGTCAAAGAGATAAGCGGCGAAGGTGTGACTGCTGTGGTTGACGGTGTCAGTGTGGCAGCCGGTAACACTAAGCTTATGAAACGTCTCGGTATAGAATATTCAGACTGCCACAGCGTAGGAACGATAGTCCATATGGCTGTTAACGGAAGATATGAAGGACATATTCTTATAGCGGACAGAGAGAAACCTAATTCTAAGGAGGCAATAGCACAGCTGTACAGAATGGGAATCAAAGAGACTGTAATGCTTACGGGAGATACCGGTAAGGTAGCTGATCAGGTTGCCGGAGACCTCGGAATAAGCACAGTATACAGTGAACTTCTTCCGGGAGATAAGGTTGCCAAGGTAGAAGAACTTCTCTCAAAGAAACACAGTAAGGAGGCTCTTGCATTCGTAGGAGACGGAATCAATGATGCGCCTGTACTTTCAAGGGCAGATATAGGTATCGCAATGGGGGCACTTGGTTCTGATGCGGCAATTGAAGCTGCAGATATTGTGCTTATGGATGATGATCCTCTTAAGATTGCCAAGGCAATAAAGATTGCTAAGAAGTGCCTGCGAATAGTATATGAGAACATTTATTTTGCAATAGGTGTAAAGATAGTATGTCTTATACTTGGTGCACTTGGCATAGCCAATATGTGGGTGGCTATATTTGCAGATGTAGGAGTTATGGTTATTGCAGTAATCAATGCAATCAGGGCGCTTTTTGTAAAGAAACTGTAGAAGGAATAAAGGTTTAATATGACTGAAAAAAAGATAGTTGTAAAAGGCACTAACGACAATGAAAATGACTGCTCAGAATGTTGCGAATCAGTTGAAGTGCATGAAGACCTCCTTAAGATAGTAAATGATACGATACCTGAGGAGACAGAGCTTTATGATCTGGCGGAACTGTTCAAAGTGTTCGGAGATTCGACCAGAATAAGAATACTGTTTGTGCTTTTTGAAGCAGAGGTATGCGTGTGTGATCTTGCGCAGGCACTTAACATGACTCAGTCGGCAATCTCTCACCAGCTGAGGATATTGAAACAGAATAAGCTGGTTAAGAGCCGCAGGGATGGCAAGTCAATATTCTATTCGCTTGCAGATGATCATGTAAGGGCAATTATAGATCAGGGACGTGAGCATATAGAAGAATAATTTAATGCTGGAAATATAATCCGGCATATAGTAAAATGGCAGTGTAGGTGTAAATTTACAATTATAGCATAATATACACTTACGCTGCTGTTTTTGCGTCATGACAGCCGTGGCGCAATGTCTTATGATAGTGCCATGAGAGACCGGGAAGGAGACGGTGATGTTAGTTATATCATGGCGTGGTCATATCTGTTGAATGGAGATTACTAGTATGGTTGATAATGATTTGGGCAGTGTACTTAAGAGTTTTTCGGCAAGGGAGATTGCAGCGATGCTTCCTAAGCTCCTATATGAAGATGAATATTATTCAGTTGCATTGATTGATACAGGCAGTGGGGTAATTACAAGATGCAGAATGATATTCAGCAATGATGAAGATGTTATAGACAGAAGTGCTGAATATGATAGCGTGCGCAGAACTATTACTGATAAGTGGATTCCTGACGAGGAACGTGAGGATTATGAAAGAGCCGTAGATCTTACGACAATAATTAAGAATCTGGATGATAATGGTACATATGAGTTTACCACACATCACGTGATGGATGGTGAGGCTCTGCTTTTCAGATATCGATATATATATTTTGATAAAGGACATACAGTTATTCTTACAACAATGAAGGATATAACAAGTCTTGAAGAGACTGACATGGTAACGGGAGGTGTTAACCGTAAGGGCTTCAGGAGACTTGCGGACAGGATTTTCAAGGGTGAGACTGCAACAGACAGATATGCGTTATTGTATATAGACCTTAAGAACTTTAAGTCGGTTAATGAGATTATAGGCTTCAAGGGCGGAGATGCATTACTCAGATATTTTTTAAAATACATAAATAATTCACCACTCAACCCGGTGCTTACCGCACGTAACAGTGCAGACCACTTTGCTTGCCTTGTTGAGTGTAAGAATCTGGATTACGACAGGCTTGCGGATATATTTCAATTTGAGTTCATATATGATGGTAAGAGTATTAATGTATATGCAAGGTGCGGAATCTGTAAGGTTGACAGGTTCCCGGCCGATGTAGATGCAATGTATGATATGGCAAAGCTTGCCTGTAATAATTTAACTAACGAATATATGCAGCCGTATATCGTATTTAATAATGATATGAGCGACCTGTATATAAAGCAGTGCATGATACACAGCAATCTTCCGTACGCACTTGAGAGAAATGAGCTTCAGGTATTCTATCAGCCGATATATGATCCTTATACAGAGAAGATTGTTGAGGCTGAGGCACTTATAAGATGGATTATGCCCAATGGGGATGTGATATCTCCGGGACTGTTTCTTCCTACGCTTGAGAAGAATGGGCATATTGCCAAAGTCGATTATTTTGTATCACACACAGTGAATAAGTTTATCGAAGACCGCCTTAACAGTGGCAGGCATGTGGTACCGGTAACAGTCAACCTCTCAAGAATGGATTTTTATGATGCCAAGACTCCGTCAGCAATTATAGATGAGATAATAGCGAAGAGCAGTCTCAGACCTTACAGAATGTTTGAGATTACTGAGTCGGCTTATATGTCTCTTAATGACAGGGCAGAAGAGATGATTGGCAGGATGCGTTCGCTCGGAGTAGGACTGCTGCTTGATGATTTTGGAAGCGGTTTCTCTTCATATGGAACGATAGCCAATTATGATTTTGATATTATAAAGCTTGATATGCAGTTTATAAGGATGCTCGGAAAGAATAAGAAGAGCGGGAAGATTATCCGCTCAATTATAAGCATGGCACATGAGCTTGGAGTAAAGATAGTCGCCGAAGGAGCGGAGACCAGGGAACAGGTAGAGTTTCTTAAAGAATGCGGAAGTGATTATATTCAGGGATATTATTTCTCCAGACCGATTCCACAGAGTGAATTTGAAAAGCTGCTTGATGAATGCTGATATACAAATAATAATCGCAGATGGCGAATACGGGAATCATCACCCGTAACGCTCATCTGCGATTTTTGTTGTGATCAAATTGTAAGCAGAGTATTAGTTGCTTTTTGCGGCTTTTGAAGTCTGCGTTTTTGATGCGGCGTCTGCATCATCAGAAGGCATCATCTGTACCTCACCTGTCCATAAATCACCGAATACCTGCTGTGCGAGGTTCTGGCAGAAGCTGAGTGAGAAATCCGCACCGTTCTCGTCACGCCTTATTGCATTCTGGGATGCAAGAGTCTGTGTGTAATCAGAAAGCTTATAAGTCGTTATCTGGCCTTTGCCGAAAAGCTTCTGTGTTACAAGAGGCACTACACTGTAGCTCTTAACGTATGCACCGGAATCATCCTTAACCATTGTAACTTTGGCCATTGCACCAAGCATTCGCGGAGAATGGTCCTGATTAGACACAAAATTACCAAGTGAATAGTATACAAGCATCTGATGTCCGTCATCGCGTGTCTTAACCTCTACAGGTTCGATAACATGAGGATGTGCACCGATTACTACATCAACACCGAGCTCAAGGAAGAGGTTTGTCCATTTTTTCTGCCATGAGTCAGGCGTGTAGACATATTCCGTACCCCAGTGAGGGCATACAATTACAAGGTCTGAAAGCTCCTTCGCCTTGGCAACATCGGTTCTTATCTTATCTTCATCAAGAAGATTAACAACGTATGGATTAGAGGATGGAAGCGGTATTCCGTTTGTTCCGTATGTATAGTTAAGGATTGATATCTTGAAATCATCTTTTTCGTATACATAAATGCTGTTGTACTGTTCTTCATTTTCATTTATTCCCAATACTTTTATATCAGGGAAATTGTTCTTCCAGTAGTTAATGTCATTGTTTACGCCTTTAAGCCCTTTGTCAAGTGTGTGGTTGGTGGCATGGAGAACCACATTAAAACCTGCCTTACTTATTGCATCCGCAATCTCATAAGGACTGTTGAAGGCCGGATATCCGCTGAGTCCCAGCTCTGTTCCTCCGAGTATTGTCTCCTGATTGACAATTGATATGTCGGCAGCCTTGACATCAGGAAGGATATTCTTGAAGAGATGGTCAAAATTATATGTGCCATCATCCTGAAGTCCGCTCTTATACACTCCCTCATGTATAAGCATGTCGCCAATCATCATAAGACTGACTTCGGTGCTCTTGGGTGCCGGTGTGGTAGTCTCGGCTTCGGTAACAGCCTGTGCCACTGTCTCCGATGTGCTTCCAATAGTGGCATCAACTGCGGTTGCTGCGTTACTTCCGCATCCTGACACAAGTAAGGATGACATAACAAGCAGCATCGCCAGAAGATGAGTTGTTTTTTGTCTGATGAAATTCATGATTAACCCTTTCTTTTCTTATTAATATCAGACTTAATTATATATGGGGATGTCGAAATTTGCAATATTGGAAATATGACAAAATATTATGTCACAGTCTGCCTGTGAAAAGTGCATGAAAATACTGATTTTATTGACAAGAGATTAAATGGATTTTATAATCATAGTGGCACTTTTGCCGTACACTATTTTTGGGAGGATTTATGCGATATGCATGATTATTCTAAGGAAGATATTTTCAGGATTGTAGAGGAAGAGGACGTAGAGTTCATAAGACTTCAGTTTACTGATATTTTTGGCGTTCTTAAGAATGTCGCAATTACTTCAAGCCAGCTTCAGAAGGCACTTGATAACAAGTGTATGTTTGACGGCTCGGCACTTGAGGGAATCGTTCGTTTTGAGGAATCAGATATGTATCTGCATCCTGATCTGAATACATTTGAGATATTCCCATGGAGGCCGCAGCAGGGAAGAGTTGCAAGATTTATCTGCGACGTATATAAGACAGACGGAACACCTTTTGAGGGTGACCCGAGATATATCCTTAAGAAAGTGCTTAAGGAAGCTGATGAGATGGGATATACATTCAATGTAGGCCCTGAATGTGAGTTCTTCCTGTTCCATACGGACGATGACGGACTTCCGACAACAATAACACATGAGAAGGCAGGATATTTTGACCTTGGACCATCTGACAGGGCTGAGAATGTACGCCGTGACATGATACTTACTCTTGAGGATATGGGATTTGAGATTGAGTCTTCACATCATGAGACAGCTCCTGCACAGCATGAGATAGATTTCAAATATGACGAGGCACTTGCAACGGCAGATAACCTTATGACATTCAAGCTCACGGTTAAGACTATTGCGCAGAGACACGGACTTCATGCAACATTCATGCCAAAGCCTACAATGAATTCATGCGGTTCAGGTATGCATGTAAATATGTCACTTGCAGATAAGGATACAGGCAGGGATATATTCGACAGAACAGATGGCAAGCTCGGATTAAGTGAGGATGCATATCACTTTATAGCGGGACTTATGAAGCATATGAAGGCTATAACAGCTATTGCCAATCCGCTTGTTAACTCATATAAGAGAATGGTTCCGGGCTTTGAGGCACCGCTTTATATTGCATGGTCAGCAACTAACAGAAGCCCGCTTATCAGAATACCGGCATCAAGAGGACAGAGCACAAGAATCGAGCTCAGAAGCCCGGATCCTACAGCTAATCCGTATCTTACACTTGCTGTATGCCTTGCAGCAGGACTTGACGGAATTAAGAATAAGCTTGCAGCACCTTCAGGAATCGACTGCAATATATTTGACATGACAGATGATGAGAGAAAGTTTGTCGGAATTGACAGTCTTCCAGTAGACCTCTATGAGGCGCTCCAGTGCTTAAGAGAAGATAAGTTTATCATGAATGTACTCGGACCTCATGTTTCAAAGAAGTACCTTGAGGCTAAGGAGCAGGAGTGGAACTCATACCGCAGACAGGTTACACAGTGGGAATTAGATGAGTACCTTAACAAATATTAATTGCAGGGAATTTTAATATGGCAACGATAGTAGTAGCATTTCCAAAGATTGAGGACGCCAAGGCAATAAAAGGTCTGCTTGTCCGCAACGGCTATACTGTTGCACCACCATGCACTACAGGAGCGCAGGCAATTAACATTGCGGATAATCTGTCGGATGGAATTATAATATGCGGATATAAGCTGAGCGACATGCTTTATACGGACCTTTATGAGTATAAGCCAAGGAGTTTTCAGCTTTTGCTGGTTGCATCTAAGAGTCTTTGGAGTGATTGTGAATATAATGACATAGTATGTGCAGCCATGCCAATCAAGGTTAATGACCTTTTAAGTACTCTGCAGATGATGATGCAGTCACAGCTCAGGAGAAGGCGTAAGGCACGCATACAGCCGAGACAGAGATCGGAAGAAGAACAGAAGATAATAGATCAGGCTAAGATTCTCCTTATGGAGAAGAATAACCTCACCGAGCCTGAGGCACATCGCTACATCCAGAAGTGCAGCATGGACAGTGGTAACAGTTTTGTTGAATCTGCACAGATGGTAATTGGAATTTATTCGTAGAATGAGGTATTTTATGAGATTTACAAAAATGCATGGTGCAGGCAACGATTATGTCTATGTTGACTGTACGAAGACATCGCTTGAGAATGCCGGGGCAGTTGCAAAGTTTGTGAGTGACAGACATTTTGGAATAGGTTCAGATGGACTTATCCTCATAAAGCCGTCTGATAAGGCGGACTTCTTTATGGAGATGTATAATTCTGACGGAAGCCGTGCGCAGATGTGCGGCAACGGAATCAGATGTGTGGCTAAGTATGTATATGATTACAGACTTACAGATAAAAAAGAGATTGCGATAGATACGCTTGCAGGAATTAAGTACATACAGCTTAAGGTTGACCCTGCTACAGATAAGGTAGTAAGTGCAAGAGTTAATATGGGAAGCCCGGTACTCAGAGCTTCAGAGGTTCCTGTCAGACTTGCAGGAAAAGACATAGAGGGAATTACCAGTCACAGGATAGAAGATGCAGTTGTAAGCCAGACACTTAATGTGGCAGGCAGGGATTATCAGGTGACATGTGTATCTATGGGTAATCCTCATTGCGTAGTATTCATGGATGATGATTTTGATATGGATAATTTCAGGATAGAGGAGATAGGACCACTCTTTGAAAATCATGAAGTATTCCCGGAGAGAACCAATACAGAGTTCGTCAAGGTTATTGATAAAAATAATCTTCTGATGAGAGTGTGGGAGCGCGGAGCAGGCGAGACACTTGCCTGTGGAACGGGATGCTGTGCAAGTCTTGTGGCGGCTGTACTTAACGGATTAACTGAGGATGAGGCAGTTCTGCATGTGCTTGGAGGAAAGCTTAATATCAGCTGGAACCGCAAAGAGAATACAGTATATATGGAAGGACCTGCGGTTACAGTGTTCGATGGCGATATTGATATATCAGGGATAAAGTGATAAGATAGCAATGATGTATTGCAGATAAACATTTCATAATAAACGGAGGTCAGTATTAATGTTTAAGATTAATGACAATTACCTTAAGCTGCCGGGAAGTTACCTCTTCTCAACAATCGGCAAGAAGGTTGCAGCATTTCAGGAGGCTAATCCTGATAAGAATATTATAAGACTTGGTATTGGTGATGTTACACAGCCGCTTGCACCGGCAATTATCGAAGCACTTCACAAGTCAGTTGATGAGATGGGCAAGGCTGAGACATTCAGAGGTTATGCACCGGATCTGGGATATGAGTTCCTTCGTTCAACTATAGCTGAGAACGATTATAAGAAGCGTGGCGCAGATATCAGCGCAGATGAGATTTTTGTCAGTGACGGAGCTAAGAGTGATTCGGGTAACATCGGAGACATTTTCTCAGTAGACAATAAGATTGCAGTATGTGACCCTGTATATCCTGTATATGTTGATACTAATGCAATGGCAGGCAGAACAGGTGATTATATCGCTGATGAGCAGAGATGGAGCAATGTTATCTACATGCCATGTACAGCGGCAACTAACTTTGCACCTGAGCTTCCTAAGGAAACTCCTGATATCATCTACCTCTGCTTCCCTAATAATCCTACAGGTTCTACAATCAATAAGGATGAGCTTCAGAAGTGGGTGGATTACGCTAACAAGGTCGGCGCAGTTATCATCTACGATGCAGCTTATGAAGCATATGTCTCAGAGCCTGATGTGCCTCATACGATTTATGAGTGCGAGGGAGCAAGAACATGTGCAATCGAGCTTAGAAGCTTCTCTAAGAATGCAGGCTTTACAGGACTTCGTCTTGGATTTACAGTTATTCCTAAGGACCTTAAGAGCAATGGTGTTATGCTTCACAGCCTCTGGGCAAGAAGACATGGAACCAAGTTCAATGGCGCTCCTTATATTGTACAGCGTGCAGGCGAGGCTGTATATTCAGAGGCAGGCAGAAAGCAGACAGCAGAGCAGATCGCTTACTATATGAATAATGCAAAGGTTATCCGTGAGGGACTTGCATCAGCAGGCTACACTGTATCAGGTGGTGTTAATGCACCATATATCTGGCTTAAGACACCTGACAACATGACTTCATGGGAGTTCTTTGATTATCTTCTTGAGAAAGCTAATGTTGTTGGTACTCCTGGTTCAGGCTTCGGTCCAAGCGGCGAGGGCTACTTCCGTCTGACAGCATTTGGTTCATATGAGAATACAGTTAAGGCTATCGACAGAATCAAAGCACTGTAATATATACAATAGCGATAATGTATAATAAAAAGTCTTCCATAATCTGGTTTTGAACCTCATATGATTATGGAAGGCTTTTTTAATGCGCATGCATCAGGATGAAACGTGTAACAGAAGCCGGTTATAAATGCTTTGCATTGGACTTGTTATTATCTTCATTCTTACGTATTCTGCCGATAATTCCGCCAATTCTTCCGGCTTCACGCGCACTTAACTGCTTCCAGCCCGAATCAATTACTTTATCAAGAAGACCAAGCTCATCAGCAACTTCGTATTTGAGAGTTTCGTCAGGTTCACATTCGACGATGCGACCGTGAATTTCATATTTTATAAGCTCTTTTTTCCTGCCAGTCATAGTAACCTCCGATTAATTTCTGACCTGTATTTACTATAATGTGCATTACATGCAAAAATATGTAAATGCTGCGTGGAAAATTAAAGTTGATTACATAGAAAGTCTGGCTTATAATATTACTGACATAAGACTTTTGCTACATGCAATACGAACTGGATTGGAGAATTTATGGAAGACATCAGTGTTGAACAGATTATAAAGGTTAATCCGCCGAAGATGGCGTTATTTTACAAGATTGGACTTGGAATACTTACACTAGTCTCGGTATTCCTTATAAGATATCTTGTTGGATTCGGAGTTATCCTGACAGCGTGCTTCGGGCTTTTTCTTATACTCCTGTGGCGTTATTATGATGCGGAATATGAGTATGAGCTGGTTGACGGGGAACTTTCAATTGACAGAATAATGGCTAAGTCTTCAAGAAAGCATTGCGGAACATATAATGTTGCGAGAATGGACATAATGGCTCCGACAGGCTCAGAGAAGGTTGAATACAGAAAGCATCAGAAGCTTAAGACCTCCGATTATTCTTCCAATAAGGGAGATGATGGTTGCTATGTATTATACCTTCCGTCCAATAACGAGATGGTGAGGATTATCATACAGCCGGATGAGAGAATGCTTGCGGCAATTAAGGCAGTTGCACAGGGTAAGGTATATGACAGATAATTAGTATTGACTTTACAAAATGAATCTGCTACACTTGTACAAATACATTAAAGCGGCAATGACGCCACACCATGAATATCCGACGTACTCGGATATTTTTGGCATTATGGTGTTTGCATAAAAGAATACAGAGAAAGAGAGGAAAAAAGTAAAATGGGTAAGATTATTGGTGAAGGCATTACATTTGATGATGTACTGTTAGTGCCTCAATACTCAGAAGTCACACCAAACATGGTGGATTTGTCCACGCATTTAACTAAGAAGATCAAGTTGAATATTCCTTTGATGAGTGCCGGCATGGATACCGTAACTGAGCACAGAATGGCAATTGCGATGGCAAGACAGGGTGGTATAGGTATCATCCACAAGAATATGTCAATCGAGCAGCAGGCAGAGGAAGTTGATAAGGTTAAGCGTTCAGAGAACGGGGTTATCACTGATCCATTTTATTTGAGTCCTGATAATACACTTGAAGATGCCAATAATCTTATGGCTAAGTTCAGAATTTCAGGTGTTCCTATTACAGAGAACGGCAAGCTTGTTGGTATCATTACTAACAGAGACCTTAAGTTTGAAGAGGATTTCTCAAGACCAATCAAGGAGTGCATGACTTCAGAGAATCTTGTTACTGCTCCTGTTGGAATTACACTTGATGAGGCTAAGAAGATTCTTGCTAAGGCAAGAAAGGAAAAGCTTCCTATTGTTGATGAGAATTTCAATCTTAAGGGACTTATCACAATTAAGGATATTGAGAAGCAGATTAAGTATCCTCTTTCAGCTAAGGATGCACAGGGAAGACTTCTCTGCGGTGCGGCAGTAGGAATTACTAAGAATGTACTTGAGCGTGTTGATGCACTTGTTAAGGCAAGAGTAGATGTTATTGTAATTGATTCGGCACACGGACATTCAAAGAATATTATTAAGACCCTTAAGGAGATTAAGGCTGCTTATCCTGATCTTCAGGTAATTGCAGGTAATATCGCTACAGGTGAGGCTGCCAAGGCTCTTATTGAGGCCGGCGTAGATGCAGTCAAGGTTGGTATCGGACCTGGTTCTATCTGTACAACACGAGTTGTTGCAGGTATCGGTGTACCACAGATTACAGCAGTTATGGATGTTTACAATGTTACTAAGGAATACGGAATCCCACTTATCGCAGATGGTGGTATCAAGTATTCAGGTGATGTCGTTAAGGCTATCGCAGCAGGCGGTTCTGTATGTATGCTCGGAAGCATATTTGCAGGATGTGACGAGAGCCCGGGAACATTCGAGCTCTTCCAGGGAAGAAAGTATAAGGTATACAGAGGCATGGGTTCTATCGCAGCCATGGAGAATGGAAGCAAGGACCGTTACTTCCAGACAGATGCCAAGAAGCTTGTTCCTGAAGGCGTTGAAGGACGTGTTGCATACAAGGGACTTGTTGAAGATACAATATTCCAGCTTATGGGCGGTTTACGTTCAGGCATGGGTTACTGCGGCGCTCCTGATATCCCAACACTTCAGGAGAACGGCAGATTCGTCAAGATTACATCAGCAGCATTAAGAGAGAGCCATCCACATGATATTCATATCACAAAGGAAGCTCCTAACTACAGCGTTGGCGATAAGGATTGATTCTGACAGTTTTTGACACGGTTCATTTAAGAATTTAATATCTGGTTTATTTTATTAAGAGGATACTTCATTAAGACCTGTAAGGCCGGTGGAGTATCCTTTTTTATTACTATGGTGTATTATAGGAAAATATGATAATATAGAATATAAATGTATAAAAATACACAAATATAAGACGCTATATACAAAAAGCAGTAAAGAGCAGCATTAATATGGGGATAAAAGTATGAGGATTGCAGTGTGCGATGATGAGGAAAACGCTCTGCGGCAGGTACGCAGTGTTATCAATAAGCTGAGCGTAGTTGATGAGGCAGAATACTACAGTGATATGGATGTATTTATGGAAAGGATAAATACAGGTATTTATTACGATATTGTCATGATGGATATCGACTGGAATTCCGGACGGACGGTGAGTTTCAGGCAACAATGCAGATGCTTGTACCGAAGCAGGTGAAAGCGTATGAATGAGAATGTGATATTTGCCATTAATTATATATTGTATACAATTGGAGGCTTGATGGTTTTCGGTTATGAAATCAAAACGCTTACACCAAAGGCTTCGGCAGGCACAATATTATCCCTGTGGATGATAGTTATAATTTGCGGAACAATTAAGTTCTTTATGCCGGTATATGGAGGCTGGGAGTTCCTGCTGGCTATAATAAACAATCTGATAGCCCTTTTAACATTTAAAATATTTTATCTGGATAAATATTTTAAATGCCTGTTTGTGCATGCAATGTATGTGTCAGCTAATATATTGAACAGTATGATATGGATGTATCTGCCGGATGGTGATGCAGCTAATAATGAGATAGGTACAACAATAGGATATCTGTGTACGATTCCTATATTGTATGTCCAGATGGAAATTATATCAGGGCTATTCAGGAGAATGCAGAAAAAGAAGATAGGGCTTGAGTGGAATATAGCATTACTTACAATGGCATTTGCAGCATATACGCTGGCGTTGTCAGAATTGTTGCAGATGAGTTCAGTGTTTGCATACAAATATTCCGGATATACTGTGGTGATAGCACTCATAACCGCCGGCATGCTGATTTTTATTACGGCTGCTGTTGTGCTTGCGTATATGAAGAATGCCGAACTTGAACTAAAATCCCGCCTTACCCGTCTGGAGACGGCTAGAAGCCTTGAGGAGGAGAGCTACCGCCGGACGCTTGAGCGAATAGAAGCGATGACAAAGCTGCGCCATGACTTCTACGGACAGCTACAGGCTGCAAGATATCTGCTGGAAGCAAGCCCGGATGAGGGGCGCAAGATGCTTGAGGATATGATGATAGCCTTGCCAAAGCAGAAATAGGTAGTGTATAATAGCATTTGATTCTTTATGATAAACAATAAGCAAAATATAATTGCTTCAGACATCATTGATAAGTCAGATTTGCTGACACGGGAATGGAGAGATATGTATAATTACAGGATGACGCTTGAATATGACGGCGGAAGATATGCAGGCTGGCAGAGAATGGGAAGAGATGATAATTCCAATACGGTATCTGCCAGGATAACAGAAGTACTTAAAAAGATGACCGGTAGTGATGTGGAGATATTCTGCGGCTCAAGAACAGAGACGGGAGTGCATGCATACGGGCAGGTGGCTAACTTTAAGCTTGACCGTGAATACAGGGCGAGGGAGATTCAGAATTACCTTAACAGATATCTGCCTCAGGATATAGCGGTTCTTGAGCTGGAAGAGACTCAGGAGCGGTTTCACAGCCAGCTTAACGCAAAGTCAAGAACTTATGTATACAGAGTTGACACTAAGAATATAGCCAACGTATTTGAACGAAGATACATGTATCATACATTCCACAAGCCGGATGTTGATGCAATGAATAAAGCGGCGCAGTATTTCCTTGGGGAGCATGATTACAAGGTGTTCTCGACAGTCAAAAAGAACAAGTCTACAGTAAGGAATGTCGAGAGTGTAGATATATATGATGACGGAGATACTCTTGAGATTACAATAAAGGCAGATGATTTCCTGCATAATATGGCAAGGCTTATGATAGGAATACTTCTTGATATCGGCAGCGGAGAGCGCAGGCCGGAGGATGTCAGGAAGCTTCTTGACGGAGTAAAGGGAGTAGAGATAAGCAAGCCGGCGGAGAGCTATGGCCTGTATCTGCTTGAGGTAGAATATTAACAGTACTTATATATGTTGCTTATAATGCGAACTAACATGATAAATTCAGTGAAATGAGGTCGAATTAATGAAAACAGTAGTTGAACTTTTAACGGACGAGCTTAAGAAAGCATTTGCGGAATGCGGCTATGACGAGCAGTATGCGAAAGTAACCGTATCTAACCGTCCGGATCTGTGCGAGTACCAGTGTAACGGAGCGATGGCAGCAGCCAAGGCATATAAGAAGGCTCCGTTTATGATAGCGGATGATGTAGCTGCAAAGCTTGAAGGCAGTGAAGTATTTGAGAAGGTTGAGAGTGTTAAGCCGGGCTTTATCAATCTGTCACTTGGTGGGGAATTTCTTAAGAATTATCTTGCTGATATGGCAAAGGATGACAAATACGGCTATTCCAATGCAGGTAAAGAGAAGACGGTTATCGTTGATTACGGCGGAGCCAATGCGGCCAAGCCTCTTCATGTAGGGCATCTGCGTTCAGCGGTAATCGGTGAGAGTATTAAGAGAATACAGCGCTTTGCAGGTAATAAGGTAATCGGCGATGTCCACCTTGGAGACTGGGGACTTCAGATGGGCCTTATTATAGAAGAGCTTCGCGACAGAAAGCCGGAGCTTGTATATTTTGATGAGAATTACAAGGGCGAATATCCGAAGGAGGCACCATTTACAATATCAGAACTTGAGGAGATATATCCTGCAGCCAGTGCCAAATCCAAGGAAGACCCTGCATTCATGGAGAGAGCACATCTTGCAACGGCAAAGCTGCAGAATGGTGACCCTGCATGTACTGCAATATGGAATCACATAATGGCTGTTTCCAAGGCAGACCTTAAGAAGAATTACGATAATCTTGATGTTACATTTGACCTCTGGAAAGGAGAGAGTGATGCGCAGCCATATATTCCGGATATGATTCAGAAGATGATTGATGATGGCATTGCACATGAGAGCCAGGGAGCAATTGTTGTAGATATTCAGGAGGATACTGATACGAAGGAGCTTCCTCCATGTATTGTCCGTAAGTCAGACGGTGCGGCACTTTATGCGACCTCAGATCTTGCAACACTTGTTGAGAGAGAGAAGCTTTACAGCCCTGATGCATACATTTATCTTGCTGATAAGAGACAGGAGCTTCATTTTACACAGGTATTCAGAACTGCAAAGAAGGCAGGAATAGTACCACAGGATGCAGATATGACATTCCTTGGCTTCGGTACAATGAACGGCAAGGATGGCAAGCCTTTCAAGACAAGATCCGGCGGCGTTATGCGTCTTCAGTATCTTATTGAGGATATTAACAGGGCTGTATATGAGAAGTCTTCTGAAAACCGTTCGATGAGTGAAGAAGAAGCAAAGAACACAGCTAAGATTGTAGGACTTGCAGCGCTTAAGTATGGCGATCTGTCTAATCAGGCATCTAAGGATTATGTATTTGATATTGACAGATTTACTTCATTTGAGGGTAATACAGGTCCATATATCCTCTACACAGTTGTAAGAATCAAGTCAATCTTCAACAAATATGCCGAGAATGGCGGCAGACCTGAGGAGTGTAGCATTGATACGGCTAAGAATGCAAGTGAGAAAAAGCTTATGCTTTCACTTGTTAAGTTTAATGAGGTATTTGAAAGCGCATATAAGGACAATGCACCACATAAGCTCTGCCAGTTCATCTATGAGGTAGCGGATGCATTTGGCGGATTCTATCATGATACGATGATTCTTGCAGAGACTGACGAAAAGAAGAAGCAGGGCTACATTGCACTTCTCGGACTTACACGTAATGTCCTTGAATGCTGCCTTGACCTCCTTGGAATCAGGACTCCTGAGAGAATGTAATTAATTTATGTATTAATTTTTAATCTGTTTTTAATCTTTTTCACATTTGTATTTTAATCTTATGAATTTATTATATAGATACATTCAGAAGAACCAATAAGACATGGATGCAGAAGTGATTAAAAATATGCAGGCGGACATAATGTCAGGCTGGAAGATTGAGAGAAACTTCCGGGACTCTGACACCTGCGGAATGGAGATTAATATGGATGACATGGAAAGAATGGACAAAGTTGAAAAACTCAGGGAAAAGACCGGAGTAACCTATGAGGATGCAAAAGCGGCGCTGGATGCCTGCGGGTGGGATATGCTTGATGCAGTTGTTTATCTTGAAAAGCTTGGTAAGGTTAAGGCTCCGGAGGAAACGCATTACTCTACACAGGCACCTAACCCGCCGATGACACAGTATGCGCAGCAGTACAGAGATTACCAGAATACGCAGTCATCAGCTGATAAGAAGACATTTTCCGACTATATAAATGCTTTCTTCAGATGGTGCGCCGATACGCTGCGCAAGGGCAATGAGAACTATTTATGTGCCGAAAAGACAGGATCACAGATGATAAGACTCCCGATAACGGTATTTGTCATTCTGCTTGTAGTTGGCTTCTGGCCGGTTGTCATTGTTATGCTTATAGGTCTTTTCATGGGTTTCAGATATTCGATTCAGGGCAAGGATATCAAGGACAGCACTGTTGACAGCGTGAATGACTTTATGGACAAAGCAGCGGATAAGGCTGACGATATAAGGGAGGATATATTCAATGGCGGCAACAATTCTGATCGTTGAGGATGAGGAACAGATTGCAAGATTTCTGGAATTGGAGCTGATGCATGAGGGATATACGACATGCAAGGCAGATAACGGAAGAAGCGGTCTTGAGACAGCACAGTCCGGAGAATGTGATCTTGTACTGCTTGATGTCATGCTGCCTGAACTTAATGGATTGGAGGTCCTGCGCAGATTGCGCAGAACCTCCAATTTGCCTGTTATAATGCTTACAGCAAGGGATGCGGTCATGGACAAGGTATCGGGACTTGATGCCGGGGCAGATGATTATATTACAAAACCATTTGCAATAGAGGAATTGCTTGCGAGAATCAGGCGTGCACTTAAGAAGAGCAGCATGGCTGACGGTGCGGGCACTGACGGCAGGAGTGCTGATGATGTAAAAGAAGCTGCGGTTCTTGCTAATGGTGACGGACGCGTGAAACTTGATAAGAAACAGCATATTGTAACTGTTGACTGCAATAATGTTGAACTGACGCAGAGAGAATTTGCAATGCTGCAGACACTTCTTGAAAATATGGATATAGTCCTGTCGAGAGAGACACTCCTTGATAAGGTGTGCGGTTATGATTATGTAGGAGAGACTAACATCGTAGACGTATATGTCAGATATCTGAGAAGCAAGATTGATGATGCATTTGGAATTAAGCTGATACAGACTGTAAGAGGTGTGGGTTATGTTATAAGGTCACACTGACTGAAGATGTCATAAGAATGGGGCTTGGCTATGAAGGGTGACAGAAAATCAAAAAAACTCGGTTCGACAGCGCGCAATCTGCATATTATGTGGATTGTGAAGCTTGTGGGAAGAATTGCAGGGTTTAACATTATATTTGCGGTTACGCTTGTTGTGCTGTCAGCCATATATATGAACAGGACTGCATGGGGACGGGGGCTGCCTGAAGCAATGTATGTGTATGCACCTGTGGGAGTGCCTGCTGTGACACGTAATGTATCATATGATAAGCAGCAGTATACATTCGTATACGAAGCGAGGCTTAACGGGGATGCGGGGGCAGCATATAACATGCCTGCAGACGGATATCTGCTGCGAGTTAACCTGCGCGACAGAACGGCTGAGTATGAACTGTATTCGGGGAGTCTGACAAAAACAACTGATATTACGTTTGTTGCGAGAATGTTCATGTGGATGTGGACTGTACTCAATATATGGCAGCTTATCGGACTTGCTGTATATGCTGTTACGGGAATACATCCTATAAGAAAAAGGCTGAAGCCGCTTAATGAGATATCAGAAGATGCATTCAAGATAAGTACTATGCCATTTGATGAGACGAGAATACACGACCTGGAGAATGCCATATCGCGCATAACGCCTGACGGACCGCAGGGGAAGCTTGTGACAAATGACAGCGAGTTAAAGGGACTTGAGGCTGCCATCAATTCAATGATTGACAGGCTGAGGGATTCATACAGGCAGCAGGTACGTTTTGTATCGGATGCATCACATGAACTGAGAACACCTATAGCAGTAATAAAGGGCTATGCTGACATGCTTGACAGATGGGGAAAGGATGACCCTAAGATTCTTGAGGAGTCAATAACGGCGATACGTAAGGAATCGTCACATATGAACGAACTTGTTGAGCAGCTTCTGTTCCTTGCGAGAGGAGATAGCGGAAGGCAGCCGGTCAATATAGAGCATATCAGCATTAATGAGGTTATGAAGGAAGTGTATGAGGAATCTCTTATGATAGACGGGAATCATACATATGAATTCAAAAGCAGCGGGAATATTGAGGCTGATGCTGATGAGGCTATGCTTAAACAGGCTGTAAGAATACTTGTTGATAATGCTGCAAAGTATACTGACAAGGGTGACGGGATTACACTGGGATGCGGATATAATGATGACGGCAGACCGATGCTTTATGTTCAGGATAACGGAATCGGAATGAGCAGCGAGGATGTAAAGCATGTGTTTGAAAGGTTTTACAGGGCTGATAATGCAAGATACAGCAAAGCCCAGGGAAGCGGGCTGGGGCTGTCAATCGCCAAATGGATTATTGACAGGCACGGCGGATATTTTGATGTGCTGAGCCGCAAAGATATAGGAACAAGAATAACGGTAGTTCTGCGCGGTTGACTGTTAATGTGACAGGAAGTATAATAAAAGACATGTGTGATAATAAAAGGAAAAATACGGTCTGGGTATGGGAAGCATTATTCCCGTATATTATATATCTGATTGTTATGGAATTTGTTACGGCGATAGTGCCGTATGTTACAGGAAGAACAGACAGCAGCTCTGTTACGGCAGGGCTTGCCGGACAGATAATAATGATTCCGGTGCTGATTTTTATGCTGCACAGGGAATGCATGCTTAAGTTTGTATTTGAATGGAAAAAAGATGCGGTCAGGGATTTGATAATTCCGTTTGCAGCAGGCGCAATAATAGGTGCGGCTGCAACGTGGGCAGCAGGAATGCTTGCATCGGCAGATCCCGGATTTGAAGGAATACAGACTGTGTACAGACAGAATATTGCTGTTACAATAGTCTCATCTGTAATATTTGCACCTGTGGTTGAAGAACTTTTATTCAGGGCGCTGATGTACAGAAGGATGAAGTGTGTATTCAGGGGACACACTGCGATAATAGTATCAGCACTGTTTTTTGCGGTGGGGCATGCAAGCGTACTACAGCTTGTGTATGGATTTATTATGGGAATTGTATTTGCGGTATTGTATGACAGGCGTAATACAATATTGGCACCGGTTGCGATGCATATGGCTGCCAATCTTATAACTATTTTAATAAAGTTATAATAGCGGAAGGGAACGGTAATTGGAATGAAGATTTTATCAGTGGCGATACCATGCTACAATTCAGCAGCTTACATGGACAAATGCATCAAATCACTTCTTGCGGGAGGCGATGATGTCGAGATTATAATTGTTGATGATGGTTCTGTGAAGGATAATACAGCACAGATTGCAGATGATTACGCTGCAAAGTATCCCGGCATCATCAAGGCTGTACATCAGGAGAACGGCGGTCATGGTGAGGCTGTTAATACCGGCCTGAAGAATTCAACCGGCAAGTTCTTCAAGGTTGTTGACAGCGATGACTGGGTTGATGCAAAGAGCTATAAGAGAGTGCTTGCAACACTTAAGGAGCTTGACAGGAAGGCATCTGAGGGGGATGATGAGCTTGATATGCTTGTATGCAATTATGTTTATGACAAGGTTGGTGCAAAGCATAAGAAGGTTATAAGATACGAGAATGTATTTCCTAAGGACAGAATGTTCACATGGGATGAGATAGGACATTTTAAGCTTGACCAGTATATACTTATGCATTCGGTAATATACAGGACACAGCTTCTTAAAGATTGTGGATTACAGCTCCCGAAGCATACATTTTATGTGGATAACATATTTGTGTTTGAGCCGCTTCCGAGCGTTAAGAATATGTATTATCTTGATACGAATTTTTACAGATATTTTATCGGGAGAGACGATCAGTCAGTTAATGAGCAGATAATGATAAAGCGTATAGACCAGCAGATAAGGGTCACTAAGATTATGCTGGATTATTTCTCATTTGACATAACAGACAATGACAAATGCCTTAATTATATGATAAAGTATTTAAGAATAATGATGGAAGTGTCTTCGATAATGCTTATCATATCTAAGGATGATAAGCTTCTTGCCAAGAAGGAAGAGCTGTGGCAGTATGCCAGAAGGAAGGATGAGAAGCTGTACAGAAAGCTGCGTTACAGCATTCTCGGGTGGACAGTCAACCTTCCGGGCAAGGCCGGACGTGCAGTATCTTCAAGAGGATACAGAATCATGAACAGAATAATAGGATTCAATTAATGCTGCGTAAACAGCATTGAATCACATAGATATCATTAGACAATCAAAAGGGAGGAGAATAATGATGATACTTGATATGTTTAATCTCAAAGGAAAGGTTGCCGTTGTAACAGGTGCCAACACAGGACTTGGACAGGGAATGGCTGTAGCACTCGGACAGGCAGGGGCTAAGGTAGTTGGCGTTGCAAGACGTTCATGTGAAGATACTAAGAAGAAGATAGAAGAATTTGGCGGTGAATTTACAGAGGTTATAGCAGACCTTTCTACAACAGAGCCTGTACAGAGAATCCTTGATGAGGCACTCGCTGCATATGGCAGGGTTGATATCCTTGTTAACAATGCAGGGCTTATCAAGAGAATAGATGCCATAGAGTATGATGAGGAGAGCTGGGATCAGGTTGTGAGTGTTAACCAGAAGGTTGTGTTCTTCCTTTCACAGGCATTTGCAAAGCAGTATGTTAAGCAGGGTCAGGGCGGCAAGATTATAAATGTTGCATCAATGCTTTCATATCAGGGAGGTATCCGCGTTCCTGCATATACGGCAAGTAAGAGTGCGATACTTGGACTTACAAGAGCACTTGCTAATGAATGGGCTAAGTACAATATTAATGTTAACGGAATTGCACCGGGATACATGGCTACTAACAATACAGCACAGCTTCGCAATGATGAGGACAGAAGCGAAGAGATTCTTGGCAGAATTCCTGCCGGACGCTGGGGAACTCCTGAGGATATGCAGGGAACTGTAGTATGGCTCGCTTCAGCTGCTTCTGATTATGTTAACGGATTTACAATAGCTGTTGATGGAGGATGGCTTGCAAGATAGTAATGCCGGAACTTTAAGTACATAAAAGCGCATATAAAAAGGCTGACAGCCTGAAACGGGATTGATGCAATCACCGGTCGGGCTGTCAGCCTTTTTGCAGGTATTCAATTGATATTAGCGTCTCAGACCGCTTAAGCGCGCCTGAACGAAAGCCGGCGTTCTTCTGCAGGTACATAAATAAAGTAATATATTATCATCATAAGTACGCATGCCCCAAGTACATCGATGAATGAATGCTGCTTAAGAAAGAGCGTTGACATACATATGAGTATGCATGTAACAAGGGAGAGAGCTTTAAGTCCCTTGTTGTTCTCGAGCGCTTTGGAACGTACAAGACCTATATGTATTGCGAGTGAATTATATACATGGATGCTTGGAAATACATTCGTTGACGTATCTGTCGCCCACAGCAGCTTGATTATCCTTGCACATATATTGTTGTGTTCAAGCGAAGCGGGACGCATGTCAACTCCGTTCGGATATATGAGACATATAATCATGCATGTGGACATTCCGATTATAAGCGACCATGCAAAGCGCCGGTATTCTTCATCGGTTCCTTTGAAGTACATGAAGAAGCATGATACTGCTATGTACACAAACCATATGCCATAAGGAATAATAAAATATTCACAGAATGGAATCATATCATCAACAAAAGAGTGCATAATATGAAGGTTGGGAGTTGCATCTGTTACAAGATGCTCCATGGCAAAGAACCATGGCAGATATATAAAAATATATGATACATACCAAATCCGCCAGTGCTTTCGGGCAAAATCCTTAAATCTCATAAATAACCTCATTTCCACAAATATTGTTAATTATATCACACATTATGAGTGATTATCAATATAATGAACAAGATTTCATGTTTACAAAGCTGTTTGTATTATACTATAATAAAATGATACAAATATTACAAAGATGAATGTAAATATTATAAATAACAGATGTACGAGGGATTGCTGTGTTACAGATAACTAATTTGAAAAAAGTATTCAATAAAATCGAGATGATTGTTGATGCAAATTACACATTTGACAAGGGCGGCGTATATCCGGTAATAGGAGCGCATGGCTCAGGCAAGACGCTTCTGTGTGAGTGTATTGCCGGATTGTGCAGGCCTGATGGCGGAGAGATATACATATCCGGTGACGGAAGTGCAATTATGGTGCATGAAGATTCGACACTGCCGCCGTATCTTACGGTGAGGGAATATCTCGGATATATGTGCAGCAGTGAAGAGGCGGATGTGGCATGTGAAGAGGCAGGAGTACCGCAGGAAGTGTATGACCATCTGATCGGTGCGTGTGACAAGGAGACGAGAAAACGCCTGCAGATGGCGGTTGTGCTGATAAAGAAGCCGTATGTAATAGCACTCGATGCACCATTTGATTATTGCAGTGAGGAATTCTTTAATGATATGATGCCTATTATCGATGAACTTAAAGATAAGCATATCATAATTGTGACAAGCGGTAATGTGGATGTTGCAAGGTCATTGTCAGGAGATGTTATTGTCCTTAATAATGGTGAACTCAATGCAGTAACTGATGAGAGTTTTGAGATACCTGAGATAAGACAGGCTGTTATTGACTTGCTTGCCGGAGGAGAAGATGATGATGAGATTAATTAGAGATTTGTTTCCGGACAGGGTGATAAAGCTTCAGGAAGGCAGCAATATGCTGATACACATGCTGCTGAGAATTGATTTTATAAAGCAGCATATGAAGGATGAACCTTATGCGCACAAGGACAATGTACTTAAGACGGTACTTGAAGTGTTCGTCCAGCTTGCGCTTCTTGTATGGGAACTTGCCAAAAAGACTGCGTTTGTGTTTGCGGTGGCATGGCTTCCGTGGAAGATACTTGCAATGTCATGTCCGCTTATAGCGCGCCAGCAGGGATTGACAATAGTGTATATATTCTTTATCCTGTCAACGGTATGCGGAACGATAACCAACACGACGATATTTACAATGACTCCGGATGATTCATTTCTGCTTAATACGGCAGGTGTTAATGCAGCCAGATACTATTTTGGAAGAATTGTCTACAGAATGGTTATGGATGCGGTATTTGGAGGAATTGCACTTGTGCTTGCGGGAGTGGGAGCCGGACAGGCATTTATGCTGTCGGTGATTACGGCACTTTTCAGACCTGTTGGTGAGGTCTTTGGGCTTACTGTATACATGTATCTTAAGAGGATTCATAATAAGAAGGCTCTGTATGACGGAGTTGTCATATCGGTTGCCATAATAATTGCGTATGCCTGTCCGTATGCATACCGCAGAATTGCTGAGTCGTGGAATGGTGTTACAAGTGTTCCTGTGCTTGTTACGGCGGCAGTACTGGCGTCAGCTTCTTTGTACATAATATGGAATTACAAGGGATATCAGGCTATCGTAAGAGAACTTGTATTTGCAAGGAGAGAAGACTTTAACTAAGTATTATTTGATTACACGTTTTGAATGGAGAGATGAAGCTTATGAAAGGATTCATTAGCAGATATGGAATCAGAATACTGGCGGCAGCCGGCTTTATAGCCATTGTTGCATTGATTACATATTATGAATATGGAAGGATTCATCAGAATGATACGCAGATAAAGTCACAATATACATTTGGAATAAGAATAGATAAGGATCTTAATGTTATAGATGATGCCGGCGGCAGCGATGTGCAGCCGGGTGCTGTTGCGGCAAAAGAAAGTGATGACTGGATAGATTCGCTTTCGCTGCTTGATGTGTCACGTATATGGATGACGGCATATCTTAACCAGATGCAGGGCAGGTTTGTTCCAAGTGTCAAGGCTGTAAAAAATGCTTCTGTTAATGATATTAATGTAATTAACAGTAATGATAATACTGTAATTATTGGATTCACGGCTGAGGCTTACAATAAGGAAAGCGACTACTTTGACTCGTGGAAAGGCTATGTCTCTAACGGCAGGATGATATGTGAGTGGGTCGTGCGCCTGAATATAGAAGATATGTATGACGGAACTGCAAGAATATCTGCGGCATCAGTACAGATGCCTGAAGAATATGGAATTAAGACATATGTTACGGACCAGGCGGCATTGCAGCAGAGTACAAAGGACAGCTCTAATCTTTACAGGTATCAGCTTGTTGACGATAAGGTGCAGGTAACATTCGACGGCGGGGAAAAGTGGACAACGGTTCCTGCTGAGTCGGCATATCTTCTTCACAGTTATTCTAATAAGGATGACAGCAGCGAGGCTTCCAAAAAGGCGGTTGATGAGGGGATATATGTGATTGATTCGCAGAATGCAGCGTTCCTGTATGGTGGTGTGGCAATAGGAGGAAAATCAGTTCCGCTTACGGTTATATTTACAAAGGATAAGGGAGAGCACTGGACAAGTTCACAGGTGGCAGAACTTACAGATGTCAGCTTTGCGTATATTAATATGCTGTCAGATAATGACGGTGTGATTGTTGCAGGTTATTCAAAGAGCCAGAATATGCAGGGCTCACAGATATACAAGACGACAGATGGCGGTGAGAACTGGCGGCTTGTCGGCACGACACCTATTGCAAAAGCAATAGTGGGTGCAAAGTTCATTAGTACATCAACGGGATTCATCACTTACAAGTATGATTCTGATATGGCAACGACACTGTATGCAACATTTGATGGCGGCGGAACATTCTCGGCAGTAATGCTTGAGGAACAGCAGCTCAGCGACAATGTGGGCGGCACGTATCAGTGGAACAGAGTATTTGTACAGGCTAATACGCCGGCACAGGATTCTTCGGGCAAGCTGTCACTGCTTGTTACACAGGCGGCAGGAAGCACATACAATAATCCGACGCTTGCGGCAAGATATGTATCTGATGATGGCGGCGTAACCTGGAAGTACATTGAGCAGATTGATACAAAAACATCCAAATAACAGTATGGCAATTGCTGATAATTTTAATATGTTTTATAAAGGCAGGCTGGAGCGTGTGCATAATGCGCCCCAGCCTGTTGCTGCATTGGGGACTTCTTTGTAGCCGGGGAGAGGTTTTGCACCGTTTATCAGGTATGCTTTAAGCTTTTCTCCGTATAGGAATGGGTCATTACCTCTGACTATTCCCCATTCCATCATAATTGCGGCGCTGCCGGTTACAAAAGGCGTTGCGAAAGATGTACCTGTGAATGTGCGCCCGCCTGCATTGATTGAGACTCCGGGGGCACATATGTCGGGCTTTGCCAGCGCAAATCCTGCCCCGGTAAGTGAATAACCGCGGCCGGAGAATGCAGCATATGAGTTATTGGAACTGTTATATGCACCTACTGATATGGCACGGGATGCGGTTGACGGTATTGTAAATGTTTTCTCGCTGTTAGGCGCAAGAAAGCCTGTCGCATTATTAAGCGCAGCGGATGCGGGGAGCCAGATATTATATTCACCTGATATTATCTTCTGTGGAGTGAGGATAAAACGCCATATTCCTGAGCCTATATATTCGGAGTCGGGAATAAAATCAAAATATATCTCCTGCATAATTGCGAATGGAGATGGAAGCCCATTGTATATAAGCAGTGTTGTGTTGTCGGTATGTATTCGTATAACGCTGTCAGTTACATCAGGAAGGTCGAATAGTCTGCCTGCCGGTGACAGTATTGAAATACTGATACGGTCCCAGTATTGTTTCCATATCTGCATGTTAAGGTTACGTTCATAGGCGGATATTGCAAGGTCTACATTTTCCGGAAGTGTCTTAAGAATGCCCGAGGTGTGTGTTGCAGCATCGGCTTCGTTGCCGGTTCCTATACAGATACTGTTTTTCCAGGCATATGATACAGAATTGATATATGTTTCTATCAGGGATGTACCTGTGTGGTCTCCGTAGTTGCTGCCAAAACTTATGTTGATTGCAACAGGCATAAGATAACTGACTGCTTTGCGTATTATATAGTCAATTGCACACATAAGCTGTGTAGTCCGCGGAAAAGAATCTTCTCTCGCAAGTCCCATCTTAACGAATATGATGCTGCTTTCCGGAGCAACACCATCATTGCCTGCGGCAATTCTTGCAACAGCCGTGCCGTGCCCTGATACGTCGGTTACACTGAAGGTACTATCGGAAGAACCTGCAGTCCCGGACAGATTAAGGGAATTATTTATGTCATCTTCAGAATATTCCGTGCCAAATCCGTAATCGGGAACTCTTCCGACAGAAGATACAGCTGTCTGGTCCCATATGGACAGAATTCGGGTGCTTCCGTCGGAATTGCGGAATGCAGGAGCGGCATAGTCAATGCCTGTATCTATAATTCCTGTTATTACGCCTTTTCCCCGCAGATTGATGCTGTTATCGGCCTGGATTGCGGATATGCATGATGCGGTATTACCGGCTGCATCTTCAAAATACAGCCGTTTTGGTTTTTCTATAAATTCTACAAGAGGTTCTCCCGCAAGCAATTCAATATTTTCCTGAATGGTATTAATAATTGCAAATCTTCCCAGAAGCCATATGACGGACAGATTGTCATACCCGGCAAGAACTCCGGCGAATGCTTCTTTGGTGGAGCTGTACATGACTATTATTTCCCATATTCTTGTTGAGGGATTATATCCGGTTTCGAGATTGACGGATTTGGCACGTTCGTCGGATGTCACAGAAAGACTTGCATTAAGAAGATTCTCTATTTTCTGGTCATTCATGGGTTTATGTCCCTTTGAGCGGTTTTATTGTATGTTTATATAATATTTATGTAAATTTTTTCGTATATTGTACTAATTTTTGAAATAATTTGTTATAATGTATGTAAATTTAAGCGAGGGAGGCGGATGATATGAGATTAACATTTTTAGGCGCTGATCATGAAGTAACGGGCAGCTGCCATTACCTGCAGGCGTGCGGTAAAAATATCCTTGTAGACTGTGGTATGGAGCAGGGGAATGATGTGTATGAGAATCAGGAGCTGCCGATTCCGGCTGCGGATGTTGATTATCTTTTGCTTACACATGCGCATATCGATCACTCGGGACTTATACCGCTTTTGTATGCAAAGGGGTTCCGCGGACGCATATTTACAACCAATGCAACAAAGCAGCTCTGTGACATAATGCTCCGCGACAGTGCGCATATCCAGATGTTTGAGGCTGAGTGGCGTAACCGTAAGGCTGAACGTTCGGCAACTCTTAAGAAGTTTGTTCCTCTGTATGACATGGAGGATGCACAGAATGTAATGAGGCAGTTTGAAGGATATGATTATGGCTGCATAATTGAGATCTGTGACGGAATTAATATAAGATTTACAGATGCCGGTCATCTGCTTGGTTCGGCGAGCATTGAAGTGTGGGTTGAGGAGAACGGAGTAAGTAAAAAGTTTGTATTCTCCGGGGACATCGGCAATGTTAATAAGCCGCTTATTAAAGACCCGGCATATATCAAAGATGCAGACATTGTTGTAATGGAATCGACTTACGGAGACAGAAGCCATGGCGGAACGCCGGACTATGTCGGGGAACTTAAGCAGATATTCAAAAGAACATTTGCAAGAGGAGGCAATGTCGTAATTCCGTCATTTGCGGTAGGGCGTACACAGGAGCTTCTGTATTTTATCAGGAAGATTAAGGAGGATAATGAAAAGGACAATTATCTTCCGGAATTTGATGTATATGTCGACAGCCCGCTTGCTATTGAAGCAACAAGCATATTTAATAAGAATTATGAGGGATATTTTGATGATGATGCAATGGAACTCATCAACAAAGGCATCAATCCTATCATGTTCAAAGGACTTAAGCTTGCAATCACAAGTGATGAATCAAGACAGATTAACTTCGACAGGACGCCTAAGGTAATAATATCAGCATCGGGAATGTGCGAAGCGGGCCGTATAAGGCATCATCTCAAGCATAATCTGTGGCGGCCGGAATGTACAATCCTGTTTGTCGGTTATCAGGCAGTAGGTACGATGGGAAGGGCACTGATTGAAGGTGCTAAGGAGCTGAAGCTTTTTGGAGAGCCTATTGAGGTGAGAGCGGAGATTGCACAGCTTGGGGGAGCAAGCAGCCATGCTGACAAGGAAGGGCTTATACGGTGGATTAATGCCTTTGAGAAGAAGCCTGAGAGAGTATATGTTGTCCACGGTGAGGATTCGGTATGTGATTCATTCACACAGTGCTTGAGGGATGAGTATGGTTTTGATGCGATAGCTCCATATAACGGTGCGGTGTATGATGCTGCTACTGGCGAATGTCTTAAAGAGGGCAACAAAGAGAAGAAGACAAGAAGAACTGTTGCAGGTGCGAGAAGCCAGAGCATATACGACAGGCTTGTTTCTGCCGGCAAACGTCTTCTTACTGTTATTACCCATAATCAGGGCGGTTCTAACAAAGACCTTGCTAAGTTCACAGACCAGATTAATGCACTCTGTGATAAATGGGACCGCTGATTGGAATATGAAAGGAATTAACAGATATGCCGAAGATGCTTTTTGTATTTAACCCTAATTCGGGTAAAGCAAGAATAAAATATGTTCTGCTTGATATAATTAAGATACTGTCACGCGGAGGATATGACCTTACGGTATACCCGACAAAGGCGCCGAGAGACGGATATAAGTATGTTGTCAGCAATGGCGCGGCGTATGATGTTATTGCGTGCAGCGGCGGTGATGGCACTCTTAATGAGACTGTTGATGCACTGCTTACAATGGAGCCTCAGGACAGACCTCCTATTGGATATATCCCAAGCGGAAGCACGAATGATTTTGCTAATACTCTTGGGATACCTAAGAGCATGAAGGATGCCGCGAGATGTATTGTCAAAGGTACTCCGCACCCGTGTGATGTAGGTGATTTTAATGGCAGGACATTCAATTATGTTGCTGCGTTTGGAGCATTTACGGATGTGTCTTATGCAACTCCGCAGGATATGAAGAATGTCCTGGGACATCAGGCCTATCTGATAGAGGCTATGAAGAGAGTTACTGACATACGTCCGATACCGCTTACGATTCATGTGAATGGCAATATTATACGTGATGAATTTATCTATGGGATGATAAGTAACACAACATCGGTCGGAGGCATGAAGAATCTTATAGGAACGGGCGTGGGGCTTAACGATGGGCTGTTTGAGCTTACTTTCATAAGAAAGCCTAAGAATCCTATAGATCTGCAGCAGCTGCTTAATGGATTTATGACACAGTCAATGCAGGATAAGACACAGGTGCTGAGCTGCAAATGCAGCAGAGTGGAGATAGAATCACCACAGGAAGTCGAATGGGTGCTTGACGGAGAGTATGGCGGAAAGCACACAAAGATGGTAATTGAGGTTAAAAGGTCGGCGGTACGGCTTATAACAACACAGGATATTTAATAATATTAAATCAAAGAAGGGCAATCGGAAAATATTCCGGCTGCTCTTCTTTATTTTTTTAGTTTTTGCTTCTGATGGCATATTTTTTGCAATAAAAACCGAGACAACTTTGACACAATTCACTGTTTCAAGTGAAAATATGTAAAATATATAACATCGGAAATCAGAATATAAGCACACATAACAATGGTAATTGTTTCTGTAATGATAAAATTATAAAAATAATTTGCCTTATTATCAGATTATTTATATAAAAATAAGAAATATACGAATTATCAGACAATATAAGAATATTTTCTATTTACAAGATCCGCCTGCGGGTGTATATTAAGTACAAGTTTTGAGACTTTGAGACATTTTCGCAGAAAGGATGACACAAACGTATGGAAAACGAGATGAAAAATCAAGGCCTTTATGATTCAAGCTTTGAACATGATAACTGTGGTATCGGTGCCATAGTTAATATTAAGGGCATTAAGTCACACCAGACAGTATCAGATGCACTTAAGATTGTAGAGAATCTTGAGCATAGGGCAGGTAAGGATGCTGAAGGCAAGACAGGTGACGGTGTCGGTATTCTTTTACAGATTCCTCACAAGTTCTTTAAGAAGGCAGTTAAGCCTCTTGGAATTGAGCTTGGTGATGAGAGAGATTATGGTGTCGGAATGTTTTTCTTCCCACAGGATCAGCTTAAGATGAAGCAGGCAATGAAGATGTTTGAGATTATTGTCGAGAAGGAGAATCTTAAGTTCCTTGGCTGGAGAAAGGTTCCTACAGCTCCTGATGTTCTCGGACATAAGGCTGTTGCATGTATGCCGAATATATATCAGGCGTTCGTTAAGAGACCTAAGGATGTTGAAAAGGGACTTCCGTTTGACAGAAGACTCTATGTTGCGAGAAGAGTATTTGAACAGACATGTGATAATACATACGTTGTGTCAATGTCCAGCAGAACTATAGTATATAAGGGTATGTTCCTTGTAGGACAGCTCCGTTCATTCTTTGAGGATCTCAGGGATGATGACTGTGAGTCAGCAATTGCCATGGTACATTCAAGATTCTCAACTAATACAGAGCCAAGCTGGGAACGTGCTCATCCGAACAGATTTATCGTACATAACGGTGAGATTAATACAATCAAGGGTAATGTCGACAGAATGCTGTCAAGAGAAGAGTCGATGGTATCCGAGTATCTTAAGGATGATATGACAAAGATCATTCCTGTTGTTAATCCTAACGGTTCTGACTCAGCAAGACTTGATAATACGCTTGAGTTCCTTGTTATGAACGGAATGCCTCTTCCGCTTGCGGTTATGATTACAATACCTGAGCCATGGGTACATAATCATGCAATGTCACAGGAGAAGAAGGATTTCTACCAGTATTATTCAACAATGATGGAGCCATGGGACGGACCTGCATCAATCCTTTTCTCAGACGGTGATATGATGGGGGCGGTGCTTGACCGTAACGGACTTCGTCCATCACGTTACTACATAACTAATGACGGATATGTAATTCTTTCATCAGAGGTTGGTGTGCTTGATCTTGATCCTACAAGAATTAAGGTTAAGGAAAGACTTCGTCCGGGCAAGATGCTTCTTGTTGATACGACTAAGGGCGAGATTATTGATGATGAAGAGCTTAAGAGCTATTATGCAGGCAAGCAGCCATATGGTGAATGGCTTGACAGCAATCTTGTACATCTGCATGACCTCAAGATTCCTAATAAGAGAGTACCTGAGTACACTAAGGAAGAGAGAGCAAGGCTTCAGAAGGCATTTGGCTATACATATGAGGATTTCAGGGAGTCAATTCTTCCTATGGCGCAGAACGGCTCAGAGCAGATAGGTGCCATGGGTATTGATACGCCGCTTGCAGTATTGTCTAACCGTCATCAGCCGTTATTCAACTATTTTAAGCAGCTGTTTGCACAGGTAACTAACCCGCCTATAGATGCAATCCGTGAGGCAGTTGTCACTTCAACGACGGTATTCCTCGGTAAGTCGGGCAACCTGCTTGAGGAGAAGGCTGAGAACTGTAAGATGCTTCGTGTTAATAATCCTATTCTTACAAGCACAGACCTTCTTAAGATTAAGAATATGAATGTAGAGGGATTCAAGGTTGCAGTAATTCCTACTACATATTATAAAGGAACATCACTTCCTAAGGCTATCGACCATGTATGCCTTGAGGCAGACAGAGCACATCTTGACGGTGCTAACATCCTCATCCTTTCAGACAGGGGTGTTGATGAGAACAGAGTTGCAATTCCTTCACTTCTTGCAGTATCAGCTCTTCAGCAGTATCTTGTAAGAACTAAGAAGAGAACAAGCGTATCAATAATCCTTGAGACGGGTGAACCAAGAGATGTTCATCACTTTGCAACACTTCTCGGATATGGTGCAAGTGCAATCAACCCATATCTTGCGCAGGAGAGTATCAAGGAGCTTATTGATATGAAGATGCTTGATAAGGATTATTATGCAGCGGTTGATGATTACAACCATGCTATAATAAGCGGAATTGTCAAGATTGCATCTAAGATGGGTATCTCAACAATCCAGTCATATCAGGGTGCTAAGATATTCGAGGCAATTGGTATTGATTCAGAGGTTGTTGATAAGTATTTTACAGGTACGGTAAGCAGAATCGAAGGAATCAGTATCAAGGATATAGAGGATGATATAGAGAACCTTCATAATAAGGCGTTTGATCCTCTTGACCTTACTGTTGACACAACACTTGACAGCTCAGGTGACCACAAGATGAGAAGCGGCAAGGAGGAACACCTTTACAATCCTCAGACGATACATCTTCTCCAGCTTGCAACAAGAACCGGAGATTATGATACATTCAAGGAGTATTCGGCACTGCTTGACAAGGAGCAGGGAGCTATGAACCTGAGAGGACTTATTGATTTCAAATATCCTAAGAAATCAATCCCTGTTGAGCAGGTTGAGAGTGTTGAGTCCATTGTTAAGAGATTCAAGACAGGTGCAATGTCTTACGGCTCTATCTCACAGGAAGCACATGAGACACTTGCAATCGCAATGAATATGCTTCATGGAAAGTCTAATTCAGGTGAGGGCGGTGAGAGCATAGAGCGTCTTACTGTAGGACCTGACGGACGTAACAGATGTTCAGCCATTAAGCAGGTTGCTTCAGGACGTTTTGGTGTTACATCACGTTACCTTGTAAGTGCAAAAGAGATTCAGATTAAGATGGCACAGGGTGCTAAGCCGGGTGAAGGCGGACATCTTCCGGGCAAGAAGGTATATCCGTGGATTGCCAAGACAAGACTTTCAACACCGGGTGTAAGCCTTATATCACCTCCGCCGCATCATGACATTTATTCAATCGAGGATCTTGCGCAGCTTATATATGACCTCAAGAATGCCAATAAGGATGCAAGAATCTCTGTAAAGCTTGTTTCTGAGGCCGGTGTAGGTACTGTAGCGGCAGGTGTTGCCAAGGCAGGTGCGCAGGTAATTCTTGTGTCAGGATATGACGGCGGTACGGGAGCTGCTCCTGTAGGTTCTATCCACAATGCGGGACTTCCGTGGGAGCTTGGACTTGCTGAGACACATCAGACACTTATTATGAACGGACTTCGTAATAAGGTTGTAATAGAGACAGACGGTAAGCTTATGACAGGCCGTGACGTTGCAATAGCAGCAATGCTTGGTGCCGAGGAGTTCGGATTTGCAACAGCTCCGCTTGTAACAATGGGCTGTGTAATGATGAGAGTCTGCAACAAGGATACATGTCCTGTCGGTATAGCAACACAGAATCCTGAACTCCGTAAGAGATTCACAGGCAAGCCGGAGTATGTTGTTAATTTCATGAAGTTCATTGCCGAGGAACTCAGAGAGTACATGGCAAAGCTTGGTGTTAAGACGGTTGATGAGCTTGTCGGCAGAACGGACCTTCTTACAAGACGTGACGTACCGGGTTCGGGAAGAGCATCACGCATTGATATGTCAAGAATCCTTGATAATCCATATATCAAGGAAGGCGGCAAGATGGATTACAACCACAAGAAGGTATATGACTTTGAACTTGAGAAGACAATAGATGAGAAGATTCTCCTCAAGAAGCTCGGACCGGCACTTGAGAGCGGACAGAAGAGAAGCATTGAGATTGATGTCCACAATACAGACCGTGCCGTAGGTACACTGTTTGGTGCTGAGATTACAAGAAGATATGCTGATAACCTTGATGAAGATACATTTACAGTAAAATGTAACGGCTCAGGCGGACAGAGCTTCGGCGCATTTATCCCTAAGGGACTTACACTTGAGCTTGTCGGTGACAGCAATGATTACTTCGGTAAGGGACTTTCAGGCGGTAAGCTTGTTGTATATCCTCCGACAGGTACACAGTTCAAGGAAGATGAGAATATTATCATCGGTAATGTTGCACTTTATGGTGCTACAAGCGGTAAAGCATTTGTAAACGGTGTTGCCGGCGAGAGATTCTGTGTCCGTAATTCGGGCGCTACGGCAGTTGTTGAAGGCGTTGGCGACCATGGCTGCGAATACATGACAGGCGGACGTGTGGTTGTAATCGGCAAGACAGGCAAGAACTTTGCAGCAGGTATGAGCGGCGGTATAGCTTATGTACTTGATGAAGATTCAAAGCTTTACACAAAGCTTAACAAGCAGCTCGTTTCTTCGGAAACTGTAACTGATAAGTATGATGTTCAGGAATTAAAAGAGATAATCACAGAGCATGTTGCTTACACTAATTCAAAGAAGGGCAAGGAAATCCTTGATAACTTCGGCGAGTATCTTCCTAAGTTCAAGAAGATTGTTCCTAACGATTATAAGAAGATGATGAACAAGATTGTACAGATGGAAGAAAAAGGTCTTAGCAGTGAGCAGGCTCAGATTGAAGCATTCTATGCAATACAGAGCAAGGCGTGATTACATGACAGCGTGAAAGGAGAGACGAGATGGGAAAAGCAACCGGATTTATGGAATACGAGCGCGAAGAAAGCGCAGCTATAAAACCAAAGGAGCGTATTAAGAATTTTGATGAATTTCATACTCCGCTTTCTTTGGAGAAGCAGAGAACTCAGGCAGCACGCTGCATGGATTGTGGTGTACCGTTCTGTCAGGCAGGAATGATGATTAAGGGAATGGCATCGGGATGTCCTCTTAACAATCTGATTCCTGAGTGGAATGACCTTTTGTATAACGGCAACTGGCAGCAGGCGTATAACCGCCTGCACAAGACCAGCAATTTCCCTGAATTCACAAGCAGGGTATGTCCGGCACTCTGCGAGAAGGCATGTACATGCGGGCTTAACGGCGAAGCTGTATGTACCAAGGAGAATGAGAAGGCAATCATCGAGAAGGCTTATGAGGAAGGCTGGGCTGCACCTAAGCCTCCTAAGGTAAGAACTGACAAGAGGATTGCGGTTGTAGGCTCAGGTCCTTCGGGACTTGCGGTTGCAGACCAGCTTAACAGGAGAGGTCATCTTGTAACTGTTTATGAGCGTTCAGACCGTGTCGGAGGGCTCCTTCGTTACGGAATCCCTAACATGAAGCTTGAGAAGCATATAATTGACCGTAAGATTGAGGTCATGAAGGCAGAGGGAGTAACATTTATCACAGATGCCAATATCGGTGAGAATGTGAAGGCTAAGAAGCTTCTTGAGGAATATGACAGTGTTGTTCTTGCATGCGGCGCATCTAACCCGAGAGATATCAAGGCACCCGGAAGAGATGCCAACGGAATATATTTTGCAGTTGATTTCCTTAAGTCTACAACAAAGAGCCTGCTTGATTCAGGACTTACAGACGGTAAGTATATATCAGCAAAGGGCAAGAATGTTATAGTTATAGGCGGTGGTGATACAGGCAATGACTGCGTCGGAACATCAATCCGTCATGGCTGTAAGTCAATAATGCAGCTTGAGATGATGCCTAAGCCACCTGTAGACAGACTTCCTAACAACCCATGGCCACAGTGGCCTAAGGTGCTTAAGACTGATTACGGTCAGGAAGAGGCAATTGCGGTATTTGGTGAGGATCCTCGTGTATACCAGACAACTGTTAAGGAATTCATCAAGGACAAGAAGGGCAACCTGTGCAAGGTTAAGCTTGTAAAGCTTGAGCCTAAGAAGGATGAAAAAACAGGCAGAATGATGATGTCTGAGGTTGCAGGAAGCGAGTACGAGGTTGACTGTGAGCTTGTTCTTATCGCTGCCGGCTTCCTTGGTACACAGAAGTACGTATCCGATGCATTCGGCGTGGAGCTTAACGAGAGAACTAACGTAAAGACCGCTCCGGGCAAGTTCGCAACCAATGTCGATAAGGTATTTACGGCAGGAGATATGCACCGTGGACAGTCACTTGTCGTATGGGCTATAAGAGAAGGCCGTGATGCGGCAAGAGAGGTTGACGAATACCTGATGGGATATACGAATCTGTAAGGTAATCCGGTCAGTTAGTTCGGAAACAGGATATATCTATGATAATATATCTATGATACGTGTGACGCCGCACAGGCTTACCGGTTCAACGCAGGGGGCGCTTGCGCTTGTTAGAACTGGCAGCGGTACATAAGGCACCGAAAGACGGTGCCTTATGTACCGGCCGTTCTAAATCCCCTGCTTATTAACCGGTAAGCCTGTGCGGCTGTGTATCTATAGACATATGATGTTACATATTATATTATAAACAAAGCTCTTGGCTGTGGGGAAAACTGATATGTACCCAGAATCCTGGACACATATTTACGAACTAGGCTGAACACATGGATGCTATCCTGTATTGCACAGGTGGCATCCATTTTGTTTTTGCCTGAATTCTTTTGTTATTATAATAATCTATATAGTCTTCAACCGCTTGTGAAAATTCTTCGAAAGAAGAATAATCTTTCTTATAACCATAATACATCTCGTTTTTTAATCTTCCAAAGAATGTTTCCATAATACAATTGTCATAGCAATTACCTTTTCGTGACATAGATTGTATAATTCCATGTTCCTGTAAGGCATTTCTAAAATAAGCATGTTGATACTGCCAGCCTTGATCAGAATGAAATATTAAACCTTCAACGGAAGGAAATTTTTCGAATGCTTTATTCAGCATTCGTTCTATCTGTCCAAGATTAGGACTCATGGATAAATCATATGAGATGATTTCATTTGTATTCATATCCAGTACTGGAGAGATATAACACTTTCCCCATGAAAAGTTAAACTGTGATACATCTGTGGCCCATTTTTGTAAAGGCGCAGTTGTACTGAAATCCCTGGCTATTATGTTGTCAGCAATCTTACCAATTTCACCCTTATAAGAATGATATTTCTCCTTTGGTCGTTTTCCAGCTAAGCCAGCTTTATGCATAAGACGCTGGACTCTTTTATGGTTCACCTGATACCCACGATTAATAAGTTCTCGGTGAACCCGTCTTACACCATACCTGCACTTGTTCTCAACAAAAACACGTTTTATTTCTTCTAGTATTTCTTGATTGCGTTCGGCAACAACATCGTTTCTGCTAATCTCAAAATAGTAAGTAGATCTAGCCATATGCATTGCTTTAAGGAGATACTTTAATTGGTATCCTTTTTCTCTGAGTTCTTTGATGATTGCTGCTTTTTCGCCTCGAGTTGCGCAGCCCATTTTTCTTGCCTCAAGGCGATCCGTTTTTTTATTACTTCATTCTCCGCTTTGATATATTCATTTTCAGTTCTCAGGCGTATCAGTTCTTCTCGTTCTGATTCTGTTAAAGGTAATGGATTTGTTGATTTCTTCATTCTCGGTTCCCTTGTTGGTCGTCCTTTTTTACTTTCTACTAACCCATTATATCCTTGTAATTTATATTTGTGTACCCATTGATAAAGCATTCCGGTGCTAATACCTGCTTCTATGGCAACTTTTTTCTTTGGTATTCCTGCAATGACCTTTGAAACCAGTTCAAACTTTTCTTCTGGTGTCCACACCTTATTAAACACTTTATGTTTTAAAGCTTCTGGACCATGTAAATCAACCAATCTGGACCATTCTCGTATATTACTTTTGAGAGTATCTGGATTCACCCCTTCTGGGATATCGGGATACGAACCTGAATGATACAATTCAACACACATCAGTTTAGACTCATAACTATAACGCATAAAAATGCCCTCCTTACTGGTTGCCCAGTAAAGAGGGTACATATCATCATCATGGCTGAGGGCTTTTTGTGGTCTTTGTTGTCATTAGGATAATCCAAAGGATGTAATGCTTCATTAAAATTAGAAATAATTCTTGTACTATGATAAATAGTACTTGTACATATTATCATAGTATGCTAACATATTAGATGATATTTGGTAAACTTATAGAAATATAAGGACACAAAGCCAGAGTCTAAGGTTAATGAAGGTGGAATTGGTATAACTATGACAGTTCGGTTGCATTAGAGCAGGTGGGAGTCTGCTTGGTGCAGCCTTTTTTTATATATAGATGTCGGGCTCAAAAGCCACTGACTTTGATACCTGCGGATTGTTCCGTGCTTCGCACTCCCGCAATCCTACCCAATATTCGCATATCGTGGGATTATTATCCCACTTTTATGCTCATATTGGGGCGTGTCACAAGGTCTTTCACCCACTTATGAGCAAGCTCATGTGGGTTTTGACCTTTTGACACTGGTATCATATATAAAATATATTATATAAAATATATTATTCAAAGGGGAAGCTATGGAAAAAACGGGTTATATCTGCTTTATGATTATTTTAAAAATGCTTGGAATAAAAAATGATCAGAAAGCGTTAGAAGAAAAATTCATGAAGATTGAAGATACCGATATTGCAATCATCAGGATTGCAAAAGAGATGGGCTTAAAAGTAAAGGCTGCACGGTTTTCTGAAAGGATATTCAATAAACTTACTGTTCCTGTAATAGCAAGATGTAAAGACGGGAGATATATCTTAATACTCGGTATACATGAAGATAAGTGTAAAATACTTGAGCCGGCTAATGGCAATCCTTCAACTGTCCATGTGTCAGAATTGAAAGAGAAGATTGACGGAAGCTGTATCGTTATCGGAAAGAAATATCATGCATCGGATGAAGATTCACTGGGGACAGGTGTTAAGTTTGGCTTCAGATGGTTCATACCAACAATATTAAAATTCAAAAAGCAATTTATAAGTGTGCTGCTTGCTGTATTTGTGATTCAGATTCTTGGAATACTTACTCCGTTAATGACACAGGTGGTTGTTGATAAAGTACTTACACACAGGGCAATGAATACTTTATATACAATTGCAGTTGGAATAATGATTGTATATGTTTATGAATTGGTTATTGGATTATGTAAATCATATCTTTTTGTACATACAACCAACAGAATAGATGTGATTTTAAGCTCAAGGTTATTTAAGCATCTGTTTGCACTTCCGCTTATCTATTTTGAGAACAGACGGGCAGGAGAAACTGTTGCCAGAGTAAGAGAGCTGGATCAGATACGTTCATTTCTGACAGGTACACCATTGTCGTCAATGATAGATGTTATTTTTATAGTGGTGTATATAGCGGTAATGTTCTTTTACAGCACAAAGCTTACATTTGCTGTTATATTGTCAATACCGGTGTTTGCACTGTTGTCATTGACAGTTACACCAATGTTTAAGAAAAGCCTTGATAAGAAATTTGAGACGGGAGCTAAGGCGCAATCTTTTCTTGTAGAATCGATTAACGGTATTAATACAATTAAATCATTTGCCCTGGAAGATTCTTTTGAAGAAAAATGGGGAGAACTTCAGGCAGATTATGTAAAGGCAGGGTATAACACCTCAATAATATCACAGACATCAGGTGCGATAGCTAACTTTATACAGCAGATAATGGATCTTGTAATTCTGATATTTGGTGCGAAAGCTGTAATTGACGGAAGTATGACGATTGGACAACTGGTTGCATTCAGAATGCTATCGGGAAGGGTAAGTGGTCCGGTGCTCAGACTTGTGCAGTTATGGCAGGAATATCAACAGGCAAATCTGTCCGTTGAAAGAATCGGAGATATATTTAATTCACCGGTGGAAAATCAGATGACATCTGCAATATCAGAGCTGCCACAGTTGCAGGGACGGATACGGTTTGAAAATGTCCGATTCAGATACAGGGCAGACAGTTCTGACGTATTACATGGTATTTCATTTGATTTGAAAGAAAATAAGATATATGGAGTGGTTGGCAGAAGCGGTTCAGGTAAGAGTACGATTTCCAAACTCATTCAAAGATTATATATCCCACAAAGCGGAAAGATAACGATTGACGGTATGGATATATCATTAATCAGACCTCAGTTATTGAGAAAGCAGATAGGCGTTGTGCTTCAGGAAAATTTTATGTTCAATGGAACTGTGGCAGAGAATATTTCAATTCATTGTCCTAATGTTGGAATTGATAAGATAATAGAAACAGCTAAAATAGCCGGAGCACATGATTTTATCATGGAACTTGAGCAGGGATATGATACTGTTATAGGTGAAAAAGGCATATCGTTGTCAGGAGGTCAGAAACAAAGAATTGCTATAGCAAGGGCTATAATTAATAATCCAAGGATACTCATTTTTGATGAGGCTACCTCAGCATTGGATTATGAATCGGAAAGCATAATACAAAATAACCTCAGGCAGATATGTGAGGGCAGAACGGTTTTAATTATTGCGCATCGTCTGTCTACATTGGCATCAGCGGATAAAATTATGGTCATCGACAGGGGTGAACTGGTTGAATACGGAACACAGAATGAACTATTGGCTCATAATGGCCTGTATTCACACTTGTATAATATCCAGATGAGGGGTGAAGTTGAACAATGAAGAAGTATATAAAGAATCAGTTGATGACAAGAGATAAAAGATTATATTATGATTTCCTGCCGCCGATGATAGAGATAATTGAAAAACCGGCAAATATGCTTGTTAATGTGATTATGTATACCTGTTTTGCACTTATATTAACAGCAATAATATGGGCTTGCTTTGCCAGACTTGACATATCGGTCACAGCTTCCGGAAGCGTAAAATCCGAGGAAGCTATTGATTCAATGATATCATTGGTGGGCGGAACTATTGAAAATGTAAATTATAAAGAGGGGGATTATCTGGAAAAAGGTGACGTGTTATGCACGTTAGTATCAGATGCAAATGATTCAGCAGTTGAGCAGTACAGATATAAGCTTGAAACATTGAGAATTAAGAAAGAATTATATGAAAAGCTTTATGAAAAATACGAGAATAATGACTATTCTTCATTGGAAGCGGACATTACGGCTTACGGAGATAACAGTGTGCCTGCAACGGAAATAATACTTGAAAACGAAGTGTTTTTGCAGAATCTGGCTATTAGCGGTGCTGATAATGAAGCATATTTAAAAAATAACCAGAGATTGAATGTTGTTAAGAAAATAAACGAAATCAATGAAGAGACTAAGAATGTGACTACACAACTGGAGTCAAGTGAACAGAATCTCAGAAATACCAGAATTACGGCAGCACAGTCAGGGTATCTGACAATGAATGGCGAATTATATCCGGGCAAGACAGTGAGTGCGGGAGAAACAATAGGATACATATCAGATTCAAAAGAAAATTATTATTTTAGTGCATATGTGTCGGATGCCGATATAGAAGCATTGAAAACAGGTGATGAAGTAAAATTAAAGATTAATGCTTATAATGACACCGAATATGAAATTGTAAGTGGTGTTATTTATAATATAAGTGATGTACCTGTAAATGATGAGAAAGGGGGTGTGTTATATAAAACAGAGATAAAAATAGAAGAGCTTCCTGATAATCTAAAGACAGGAATGAGAGGAAATGTAGACATAGTTGTAGGAACAAGAACTGTAATGGATTATTTCCTTGAACCGTTTAAAAACTGTTTGGGAGATAGTCTGAAAGAAAAATAAGGTGGTGATGTCGGATGAATGTAAGGAGTACAAGGGTTGTTCCTATAATAGATTTATCAGGAAAGATACTTGATGAGATATCCCTGAGCGAGAGTATAATGCCAATACCCAATAAGCGGGGAGGATTTTCGTCAAATGGGACTTATTACAAAGGTGCAGGAATAGTTTACAGAAATCATCTTGGATGCAGTTATAAGTTCAATGAGGAGTATGGTAACACTGTCAGACCTCAAATACTCGGAAAAACAGAATTGGTATATGAAAATCTTATACTCTGCTATCCTGAGCTGGTTGGAAAATTTGGCATTTTTTGTTTTCAACATCAGCCTGTGTTCTCGGATTACGAAGGTGCGTGTGGTGTGAAAGAAAGTAAATTGATTCAAAATCAGAAGGAATTTGAATTGAGTGCTATTGATGAAATTGTTAATATAATACCAACGGGAATACCTGATACAAGCATATATGCATACCGGCTGAAAGCCATCAGCGGCAATATTCATGATGCGGTACGGCTTATCAGATATGTGCTTGAGAATAACTGGAATACGGCATGGGACAAAAATCTGTGGGACGATATTGAGTGCTTTGGATATGTGAGGGATGTTGCAGATTGGTTCAAGTCAGACAGATTCAATCATAAGCTTGGAACGGTTTTTGCGTTGTTAAACTCATTGTACAGGCGTGATAGGACTCTGTATGCCAGATTGCTGCTGGAAATATCCGGTACATATAGCTTTGATAAAAAGAGTATATTGCTTATGAGTGCTGCAATTGTTAATAAGTACTGCAAGCAGTTTTCCGGCACAGAATATGATTGCACTACAGATAATGAAGAATGCTTTGAAATGCTGTATAAGCAATTAGTAACAGGTAAAGCGTGCTGCCATCTGGAAAAGGATTCAGAGTGGGAATGGGTACGGAATTATTATTTGAAAAATAGAGAAAGAAGGATGAAACAATGACTAGAGAAGAGAAAAAGTATTTTGCAAAACTGGAGAAGGCTTCAAAAAATAATCCAATGGTAAGGGTTGAGGCTGCTGCGGATTTTATTAACAGATTTTTGACACAGGCATTTACAACGCCAAGAGGAATTAATGGTGATGGACTGTGTTACCTTTTGTCTGCACTTACAGGGGTAGCTGTTGCAGATATATCAAAGAAAATGTCACTTGCGGATATGCTTAACGGTTCTTTTTCTTCACAAATGGAATTAGACACAGAAGCAGGAAAGTTCATTGTTGGAGACACAATAAACAAATACTTATACAACAGTCCGATGTCAGCAATCAACATTGTTGAATTCATGTACAGCCAGAAGAACGGAAAGGATAATCTTCCTGACCTTGAAAATATGATAAAAGAAAACGCAGATAATTTTGGCAATCCGGACTATAGAGTGTGGGATGGAAATAAAAATCCATATATGGAGGTTAAGAATGCCCATACAACATATCAGAATCTTGTAAATAAGCTGGAGCCTTACAAACTGTCTAATGAGGAAATCGTAAGTGTATTTGCTATGGCATTGGGACAAACAATAGTTAATGTAGCCAGAGTGTTCCCAAGAGAGATGAACTGTTTAAATATGTCACTTAAGACAGTAATGTTCTATGCACATATGGATGTCTGAAAATAATAAAAAGAGGGAAGGTGAACTCATGATTATAACCAAGGATGTGTTAAAAAATCTAAAATTAAAAAAGGGTAAGATAAGCGAAAAACGATGTCAGGAAATAAATGCTATGAAAATAAAGAATCCATATTATCCATCATTGTACTGTACATGCGACAGCGAATATTTCACTGTTACAGATACAGATAATTATTATGCACATTCAGAAGATGAACGTATAGTATATATAGATGCGTTTGAACCACTAATGCTTTGGTATAGAGAGAGAGAGGCCTCTGAGAATTTTGTCTCTATATATATTCTAATTATTGATGATGAATGGTTTAAAGTTATATTAGATTATATTGATCGTAAGCGAACATGTATGGAAAAAATATGTATAGAAGATATGATTTATAGATTAAGGGAAGATTCCAAATTGGATAATCGACCGGATAAAGATGAAATTGTGTATCTGATTGAAGAAATGGATATGTTTGCCTTTGGCGGTATGATTTATAAAAACATGGAGAAACGATTAAATTTGGAATACAAAGGGGAGTTATATAAATGGAAGCATTGGAACGAATAAAAGAAGCAATCAATAGTGGAAATACTACAAACATAAATGACTGGAGTGAGGTGGCTCAGCATTATAATATTTCAGGCAGCGATGATGTAGAAATTATTAGAAGCATAGAAAATTTTGTTGCTGAGAATTTCTCATTTGAAACAACTGCTGAGAGTGCATATGTATATTTTGGAAGTGATGGAAATGCAAAAATATGGCAGTGTGTTGAATGTATATGCAAAGATACTAGCCAGAATTCTGCGTATATATCATCTACACAGGCAGGAAAGTTGTTTAATGACAAAGGTTTTATTAGCTTTTTGAAGCAAACGCTTGGAGAACACAGCCAATTATTACAAGAAGTTGAAGGCTTTAATGTAGTATATGATGGCACCGATGCCTCCGGAAAAGTAATTATAGATGCAGGAAATAATGAGACAAAAGAAGTTCAGGCTCTGAATGATTTTTTCTCTGAAAACTACATAAAAGGAATAAAATCAAAAAATATAAAGACTATTTTCTCCGGAGATATTCTGGCACGAAACAATAAGGGACTTAACGCATTCTGCCGGACAGAATTGGAGCAGATTTTTTTAAATGACAGCATTGAAAATATCAATGGTATAGAAAAAAGTCTAATTCAAAAGCTAAAAGAAGCTGCACCTAAAGGTGAAGAATACGATTATGTTACAAATGTGTTGAAGGCATCCCAGATTAGTGAAATTAAGGATTTACATTATACATATAAAATTACCGTGGACAAAGCCACAGGTTTTAAAAAAATAGAAGTTTTAAAAGTCTCAAAAAACGAGCTTCAAAATGGTACTAAATTAATAGACCACATGATAGCCAATGATAAGCTTGAGAGTAAATCAATATACGATATTATTAAAAGTTGCGGTGATGTTTTGTCTGAGGAGGATAAAGCGGCATTGCGGAAATTAGCTGATGACGCAGATCAAAATATAATAGAAACTATAATAAAAGATGCCAATGAGATTAATATAATAAAAGCTGACAGTAATTGTGCAAGCAATAAGCTTAATGACAGGCTGGTTAATATGCTTGAACATCAAGGTACAAAAGCAGCAAAGTACATTGTAGATAATGCCGGAGATATCTCAAGTGTATTGGGAGACAATATAAAAGATGTAGCAGCAGCGTTGTCGGATAATATATCCGGAATGGCTGAACAGGATGCAGCAAAATACATAACGGAATATGCAGATGAAATAGTTGAGGTTTTAGGCAAAAATCCATCTCAATTATCCAAATTGGCTGATAAATTCGGAGATGCAGCTACTAAGATAAATGCGAAAGAATATTCTGAAATTATCAAAAACACTAATATTGCCACATGTGAAATGACATTCAGTAAATTCTCTCAAATAAGACAAAAACTTTCTGTTGAAGAGATTCAGAATAGCATCAATGATTCGATTGTATATCTTGACAGTAATGGAAAAATAATAGGGAGAAACTATAGACATACGCGACTTGGACAGATAATAGAAAATGAAGTTCCAAATGAATTTGTGTATAAGACAACGAATACAATATGTGCCGACTTTGCAGATGATGCAACAATGATAAAGAAATACGGCACTGAATTTAATAATTTTTCATCTAAAGAAAAATTGATGTTAAAAGAGATAGATGAGTTCGCAAGAAAGACAGAAGGCTTAGGCAGTGTAGCTGACAAAGATAAAGCTTTAAAGACCTTTTGTGAGACATCAGGTAAAAATGCATCCGAACTTACTGAGACAGACAGGATGGCTATTGATGCGATGGCAAGATACGGAAGACAGGATTCGGGCATCGTTTCTGAACTGTCATCTGTAATGAAGGATTTAAAGAGCTCTTCAAAATTAACAAAATTTTTAGGTGGAGTAAAAATAGCAGGATATTCGTCAATTGCATATATGGCTGTTACAGAAGCAATATCAACTATAGATAAATCTAATCAGGCAATTGCTAATGGTGAATATGGAAAAGCAGCCGGAATAGTTGCGGGTTCAAGTGCGAATATGTTTTTAACGTATGTTGGTGGAGAAGGATTAACAAATGCAATATTACCGGCATTTTTATCAGTGGGTGCAGCTTTTGGACCAATTGGTATGGTTGTAGGCGGAGTGCTTGCAGGCGTTGCCGGATTTACAATCATGGACAAGTTAGGGGATAGCATCGAAAATGTTTTTGAAAAAATTGGAAAAATATGGGACTCAAGATATCGTTCAGCAACAGATGCTGTAAGATATAGAGCGGATCCGCTGGTTATTGATTTTGATGGTGACGGTTTTGAAATTTTGTCTGTTAAAGATGGGGTTTATTTTGATAATGATGCCAAAGGATTAAAAGAAAAGACTGCATGGGTATCTTCTGATGATGCATTACTGGCTATAGATGTTAATGGTAATGGCATAATAGATGATGGGGCGGAATTATTCGGTACGTCAACGGTAATGTCTGATGGCAATAAGGCAAAGGGTGGTTTTGAGGCACTTAGTCAATATGACACTAATGGTGACGGAATAATAGATGCAAATGATTCATCATATGCAAAGCTGCTTATATGGCAGGATAAGAATGGTGATGGAATAAGCCGGCAGGATGAATTGGTAGCATTGGATGATGCCGGAATAAAATCAATATCATTGAGTACAAGCGATGACACGGGCAGAAATGTTGCTTCAGTTACAATGACGGATGGCTCAACAGTCATTATGGGAGAGTTTGATTTTGACGCGCAGTATTATAATACCAGGGAGAAGAATAAGCCGCAAATTTCCGATGAAATTGCCAAACAGCCGGATATTAGAGCTATTGGTAATGTTGAGAGTCTTCATACTTTAATGCAAAATGATAAATCCGGAGTCCTAAAAGGATATATTGAGCAGTTTGCAGCATCTGGCTCAAGGGCTGAAAAAGAAACGCTTGTCACTAAAATACTTTATTTTATAACTGGGGCTGACAAGGTCGAATCAGGCAGCCGCGGTAGTGAGATTGATGCACAAAAGCTTGCGGTTGTTGAAAAATTTGAGGGCAGAGAGTTTATCGGAACAGAGGGCTCCAACCCTGTTAATACAGCAAGTGCTATTTTAAATAGTATATACAACGATATCTATGACGTTTACTACAGTTATCTTAATGCACAGACACAGCTTAAGGGATATATGGATCTGCTGTATATAAATGAAAAGGAAGACGGCTCATATGTTATTAATACATCGTTGTTTGACAAATTTATAGCAGGCCTCAGTGAAAATGGAATTGATTTGAGTGAAGTAGTGGGAGAAGTCGGAAGATATATTAAAACAGTGAATTCTGATAATGCAACAAACTTCACTAATTATCTGGCTACATATATTTCAAATGAAAAATATTATGATGCTATTGTAGATATATGTTATAAAAATCAAATAAAAGGCTCAACAAATGCTGATACTTTGCAAGGAAGTGCATTGGATGAAGTTCTGTTTGGAAATGATGGCAATGACGTACTTTACGGAAATGATGGCAATGATTTGCTTGTAGGCGGAGATGGGCAAGATACACTGTACGGCGGCAATGGAGATGATGTCCTGATAGGCGGAGTCGGAGATGATTACCTCGCAGGAGATGCCGGCACAGATATATACATCCATTCAAGAGGAGACGGCAACTGTGTCATCAACAA